>Ga0080064_1000052_pt1 | contig 353239 bp, 295 predicted proteins | sample Subgrocontami54m_FD_69260 | JGI IMG/M metagenome (GOLD analysis project Ga0080064, IMG submission 69260) | Subsurface groundwater microbial communities from S. Glens Falls, New York, USA - GMW46 contaminated, 5.4 m (SPADES assembly) (version 2) ... | reverse complement strand
GCAGCTCCGTTTCCACGGCGGCAACCGAAGCGCCGGGGAGCATGCGGCATTCAATCTGAAGACGGCATTCCGCCGGGTAACTCGAAAGCTCCTGGCCGCCTGCGATGAGCGAAGCGTGAAGCGAGGCGACGCCCAACAAGTGATGCGGCGGCTTTCCTTGCCATGCGCGATCCATCTCATCCAGTTTGTGAAGGACCCGGCCCATCATGCGGATGGCGTCGCGGCCTTCGCCGGGCAGGCTGCCGTGCGCGGCGCGGCCCTGCGTAACGACCTCAAACCACGCATAGCCCTTGTGTGCGATGACGAGTTTCAGATCCGTGGGCTCGAGGACGACGGCGGCGTCCGCGGTGCAGTGCTTCAGCAGCGTTTCGGTGCCGATGCTGTTGCATTCCTCGTCTACGACCGCGGCGATCACGAATGGCCGTTGAAGAGCCGCCCCGCTTTGCACGATGGACGCCGCAGCGGCGCACATCGCCGCGACACCACTCTTGATGTCCAGTGCGCCGCGGCCGTATAGGCGGCCATCACGCTCGATGGGCTGGAATGGATCGGGCATGTCGCCCGCGCCGACCGTGTCAATGTGCGCAACGATCAACAACGCGGGGCGCACGCCGGCAGCACTGTTGTTCGCTCCGCAGATTTTCGCAACGACATTTGGCCGGCCCGGCGCCGCGAATTGCAACTCCGCGGCAATTCCCTGCTCGCCTAACCACTCGCGCAAAAATTCCGCAGCCGCCGATTCCCCGCGCGCTCCCGCAACCAGCGAGGGATTCACCGAATCAATCGCCACGAGCCTGCGCAACAGATTAGAGGCTAGCTTTTCGTCAACCATGAGTTCCGAATGCCCCCTCGTGCGCGCTCAGAAAACGACACCGCCGCCCCAGAGGATTCCTGGGCCAACCGCCGCCAGAATCACCGGCCCTCGGTCCACGGTGGGCTCCGCAACGTGCTCAGTCAGCGCAATGCATAAGGCAACGCCGCAGGTTGAAGAACCCAAGTTACCGTAGGTTTTTGCCACCACGGGAAACTTTTCGAGGGGAAATCCTGTTTGCTTTGCAAGCAACTCGACCAATCGGGGATTGGGCTGGTGCGTGGCCAGACTGGCCACGGTTTCCGGGGCCACGCCCAGTTGCAATTGGAAGTCGGCAATGATGCGCTCCAGCCGAAGAACGGCGGCCCGGGCAAGCGCCTCTCCATCAAATCTCAGTTCTAGCTTTCCATCCGCGGTGGCCGCGATTCCCAGCGCCGAGGAGAAAGTCCCCGTGCAGCCAAATTGAAAATCGCCGAGGCGATAGCGCGGGTTTCTTTCCCCAGTCTTGCAGCGGCTGAGCACGAAAGCGCTCGCGCCGTCGCCGAAGAGGCCGCCGAATTCGCCAGGAACGCGGCCGGGGCTCAAACGGCGGCTGTGAACATCGGCAGTAGCAATCAAGACATGCCTTGCGGCACCCGCTGTCAGAAGCAATTTGGCGGAGAGGAGGGCATTCAGCAATCCAACGCAAGCACCGCCTATGTCCAGGACGCCGCAAGTCTCGCGAAGTAGAAGCTGGGAGTGGACAAGGGCTCCGAGCGAAGGGAATCCTATGAATGTCTCACTGCTTGCGAGAATCCAGTCTAACTCGCTCGCGTCCAGGTCCGCCTGCTTGAGCGCTTCTTTTGCTGCACGAACTGTCAGGCTGATTTCGTTTTCATCTTGGTTGACGCGGGCAACGGATTCGATCCCGGCGCGCTCCCGAATCGTGCCCGCGGAGAGCCCGAACTCTGCCTCGAGCGCGGATGCTTGAATCCGCTGAGCGCCAACCGCAAACCCCCACCCGGCGATTTCCACGATGACGGAGTCACTCTCCCGAGGCCCAGCGTTTTGCAACGGATTATTCTGCTCCTGAGCGGCGACCGCGCCACGCAGCGCGGAAAGAGTCGAGCGAATTGTCCTGGGAGGCGCGGATTCAATACGATTGAAAAAGTCTGCGAGGCCCGCGGCCTTCTCGATGCAAAGCAACACATCCACGTGTCCCATTGAGTCCAGCAGACCAGTCGCAATCCAATCTTCGTCGTCAGCCGGCAAAGTGCTATCTAGTTCAAGAGCGCGGTGGAGACAATTCTCTACAATCCGCCGCAGCCGATGTTCGCCCGAGCTCTGCGATTCATCCATCAAGCAAACCCCCACCCGAATTGAGTGCTGACCTCATCACAGGTCGTCAAGCCAAGCCTCCTGGGGCAAAGGAAACAAGGAATCCAGCATCAGCCAGTGCCGATTGTTGTGAATTCGCGTGACACCGATGCGCGCAAATGGATTCGGGCTGTTCATCAGGATCTCAGTGATCCGGTTGTTCAAGAATCGCTGGACGCGCTGCAAGCGGTTCGCACCGGACGTATTCTGGAAGATCTGATCAATGAAGTTCCTCCAGTCGCGATCCACCAAGGGGAAATCGCGGAGTACCAACCCCGAGGACGGCAGCACCATCGCGCGCACTTCCTCTGGAAAGACTTCGAAGCGGACGTTGTTGATTTCACAACCACAGATAGAACGCCGACCTTCGCCTGCAGAAAGAAAAACACCGCTTCCCCGCTGGTTTTCATTCACATCGCAACCAAACAGCCCTTCCAGGCTGATACTCGTCTCCGCCTGGCGCAAACATGCCACGAGTTCATCCTCAGAAACGAGCCTCAAAAGGCTGCCATTATTCTGAGAGCGCCGGTCCTCGATGTGTGGTGAAACGACAGGGATAGAATTCAGGTCAAAATGTATTCCATCGCCGCGACGGAAAGGAATCGTCGCGGGCCAAGAATCGGCAAAAGGCGGGAGTGGGCGAATTGACCGGTAGTCGCCCTCATGCCGCGCGATACCAATTACGCAGAAGCCGTGCCCCATCCGCGTGATGTCACTGAGGATTAGTTCCGTCAGCGCCACTGGAACGTTTCCTCCTCTTTTTTGGTTGAACAGAGTCTGCGGAGACGAGGTGTTTGATTTCTACGAAATGGCCCAGTGATTGCCAATGCTCTGCCAGGAGATCGGCGACCAGACGGCGGTGGCACTTCTCGGGTCCCGGCTCGGAGCAAAGAAGTGCAACAACTCCTTCGAAGCCGGCCAGCTCGATGGCTTCGGGGATGCCGCGCTCGCGCATAAGCCCGAGAAAGGCTGGCTCGTAAACGGCCCAGTCCTTTCCTTTCTTGTACGCTTTGCGAATTTCATGGCTGGGGGCAAGAAGCGGCTGGTGTGAGTACTCCATGCCTCCGATGGTCTTCAGAAAAAACTCAATGTCCGGATACTTGGCGTAGCCGGAGAGCTGCCCGACGCGGTTCTCCCGGACGTCAATGACTTTCTGCACGCCGGATTCGCGGAGCAGGCGGAAGAATTCCTCAGCGGTCTTGCCCGCGAAACCGATCGTGCAGAGTGTAGTTTTCATCCGGGCGCTACCAGATATCCACCGTCAGGGGATCCACGCGGAAGGCGCACTTTTGCGCCTGTGCTGAGTAGGCGTCGTCCAAAGCGGCGGCGCGGCCAACAGGGAAGAGCGAAGCGCTCGTCACGTCACTGAAATGATGAGCGTCCAAGAGCCGATCTTCGGCTTCCCGCTGGCTTCCGAGAACGCCGCCCTTGCGGATGTGTTGCGGCGCGACGCCTCGCGCGACCAATTCCGGACAGACCATCAAAAAGCGGTGGCAGCTTAGCGGGTCTTCCTCGGCGCACAGGAGGGCGAGAGTGCAATTCTGCATTTCCTCCAGCACGCGATCAATGCCGCGCTGGAAGTCGTGCGCGTGGCGGCGCACAGCATAGTTCACTACGCCGTTTGCTCCATATGCTTTGGGATCTTCGGGACGCCCGCCCAGTTCTTCGCCGAGGAACAGATAGCGCAGACCCGCTTCTTGCAAAGCCCCTTCGAACTCCGGCTGGCTGAATTGCGGAAAGCGCGAGCTGTATGGGCGGCTGCGCACATCGGCCAGCAGAGTAATCTCAAAGCAGCGCAGCGTTTGCAGAAATGTGGGCCATTCCAGATTCGAGTGGCCGATGGTGAACAAGGAATGATTTTGCGCCGTGCTGCTCATGTGTGTCGTTGCGATCTGCTGGTGCTCATTCTGCTATAAAGCAGATTCCTCATCAAGCAACCGACCGACAGCATGGCGCGGGGGCTCAGGACCGGGCGAGGCGCTCGAGTTCGGAGACTTCGCGGTGGAGCTCGTCCACCAGGCGCAGCAATTCCGGAGTGGCGTGGGCGGCGCGGAAGGCGTCTACCAGAGCGCGGTAATACCAGAGCGAGCCGTCGCGGCCGCCATGAAAGCGCTGCCACACCTGCTCGCCAATCATGCGGTAGTCAGAAAGAATTTCGCGCACGTTGTAGAGTTTGTCCGACGCGGAGACGAGCTGCACGTCAGCGGGCGCGGAGCGCACGTGGGCGATGTAGGCTTCCTTGCGCGCGCGCCACGGAGGCTTGGGTGTCTGGTCGGAATCGGTGCAGCCCTCGACGATGCGCGCTACCCGCTCGCCGAACTGCGCGCGAATCTTCGCCAGCACGGGCGCGCCGCCGCAGTCTTCGACGGCGTCGTGGAGCAGCGCGGCGATGGCCTGGTCCTCGTCGCCGCCATGCGTGAGGACGATAGCGGTGACGCCCATGAGGTGCGCGATGTACGGGCGCGTGGTGCCCTTGCGTCCCTGCGTACCGTGCAACGCGTGCGCGAGGAGGAACGCGTCGTCAAAGCGTTTCGTGAGGTAAGGAGACTCTCTGCGTGGAGTCATCTGCGGACTTTCAATTGCGCGCCGGGCTTCACTTCTTCTTGCTGGTGCGCTTGCGCGGACGTTTGCCGCGGCGCTTTGCGGCGCGTTTTTTTGTGGCCGGGGCGGCGCGCTCGTAAGCGCGGCCGAGCCAGCGCACGGCTTCTGCAAGCATCTTGCGCGAGTCGAGCGGGATTTCCACCCAGCCGACAAATTCGAGGCGGCATTGCTTCAGCCAGGGCACCTTCATGGCGCTCGCCGCATCGTCCGGGCGAAGACGCACCCAGACAAAGGTTGGTTCGTCGGGGCGATTCACCCATTCGGGCTTTTTCTTGGGCAAGTTTCGGTTCACATAAGCGCCGAGGAAATGTTTTTTACGGAAAAACGCGAGGCAGCCCATCATCGGGCGAGTCTTCACTTCGGGCCAAGCGAGTAGTTCAGCGCGCAGAGCTTCGCCCAGCTCGTCATCCAGCGGCCGCAGGGTCCAGTCGGTCTCACGCATAACGCCTATTGTGCCAGAAGTTGCGGCGGGTGGCGTATAATGGCTTAAGAAGACTCGCCCGTCACGGTGGAATGAATGCGACGATTGTTCCCGAAGTCTTGGTTTGCCTGCTTTCTCGTCCTCGCATTCGTACTTGGGGGCGCAAGTCAGGAGAAGAAGAGGCCGGCTTGGAAGCTAGTTGAATCGCTCCAGTTCGACTGGGACAAAGACGGCAAATCGGACAGCTTCGTTCTTGAGGTTCCCGAAGACTGGGATTCCGGTGGAGATTCCTCGCGGCTGACGATCCGCATGTCGGGCGGGAAAGCCTTCGTGTTAGAGAACGAATTGGGCTGGATGGATTTCACCGAGGACGTTTTTTCTCGCACCTGGGCCAGCAAGAACGTTGTTGCATCTCCTCATTTCTTGTTTCTCCGAACGCGCCGCGGTGCCGAATCTCCGCCTCTGTTGTTTCTGATCGGATGGGGTTATGCGAGTTCGCCAGGTAGTCTTCACGTGATCAAACTAACAACTTTTGGAACTCCCAAATTAATTCTCTACCGAGCGGAATTGGAACTTAAGGACTTCACGGATCTCAACGGTGACGGTATCAATGAGATCGTAGGTCTGCCCTGCTATTCACAGACATGGGGCGAGGATCTTCTCACCTATGATCCGTTCCATGTATTCGTTCTTCCGGGCGAAACTGGCATGGCCCGTTTCTCACTAAAGCTCACAAGAAACTACAACCTTAAACACTATTATGGTTGGGCAGGCCCGGAGTGTAGTGAGAAATTGGCCGTCGTGCTCCATCCACCCGGAGGAGGCAAACCAAAGATCATGAAGGCGGCGGACGCTGAGAAATTGCCCGAGAAGAAATCTCAACCCAAAAAATAGTCTGAAGTTGGTAGCGCTAGCGGGAATCGAACCCGCATTTCGGCCTTGAAAGGGCCGCGTGCTAACCGTTGCACCATAGCGCCACAGGGTGTGCAACAACTATTCGAACCAGTTTAAGGGGATTTTCAGGAATTGACAAGCGAAGCGGCTGGAACAAGAAAATAGAAAAGGGAAAAGAGAAAATAGCAAAAACACATTCGCGAGGCGTGCGCTGGCCAAGATTGGCGGGCTTATTTTCTCTTTTCTTCTTTCTATTTTCGATTTCAGTGCTTCACTTCGTCGCCCCAGATGGATTTGAGGAAGCCAGCGCGGCCAGAGCCGACTTCGTACAGATTATAGTGGACCGGATTCTTCTGGTAATACTTCTGGTGCTCTTCCTCGGCGGGCCAGAATTGGGACGCGGGCAAAATTTCCGTGACGATGGGCAGCTTGAACCGGCCGGACTTTCCCAGGCGCTCGCGGGATTGCTCCGCCGCGCGCTTCTGCTCCGCGGAGTGATAAAAAATCGCGGCGCGGTATTGCGGGCCGATGTCCGCAAATTGCCCGTTCGCCTGCGTGGGATTGAAACTTCTCCAATACACATCGAGCAACTGGTCGTACGTGATCTGCGCGGGATCGAAGGTGACCTGAACGGATTCGCGGTGGCCGGTCGTGCGCGAAGACACCTGCTCATACGTGGGATTTTTCTCCGTGCCACCAGTGTAGCCAACCGCGCTGGAGACAACGCCGTTGGTGTGGTCGAACGGAGTCTGCATGCTCCAGAAGCAGCCGCCGGCGAAGGTGGCGACTTCGACCTTTCCCGTCACAGCGGGCGCGAGTTGATTCTTCGGCGCAGAATTCTGCGCGTAGGAAAACACAACATAGCCGAGGGCAAGAAGAGCGGCAACCAGGAGTGGCTTTTTCATTCGCAGCATTCCTTGATTTCAGGTTTCAATCAGAATAGATGCGAGCACTGCGCAAGGCGACTCAGAGAATCTTCAAACCGATTCCTCGCTTCGCTCGGAATAACAAAGACAAAACGGGCCCGGCACCTACGAGCCCTGGCAATCCTTGTATTCTTCGTGCCAGGCCATCTGGATGGCCTCGAGCTTGCCTTCGTTGGACAGCTTAGGATCGCCGGTAAAGCCCGCGAGCTCCGTCACCCATTTGTGCAGGTCCGTAAAGCGGACGGTGAGCGGATCAAGGTGCGGGAATTTTTCGGAAAGCTGGATGCCGATTTCCTCGGCGTCGTCCCAGTCGAAGGTGTTGGGCATGTCTGTCCTCGTTTGTAGCGGCGGGTTACTTACCCAGCCGCACGGTTAGTTCGGGCGCGGGCGTAAAGCCCGCGCTACGTCAGTGGTCCGCTTCTTTCGCAAAGTTGCGGTTCCACTCGGGAATCTCGACGACAACATCTTTCGAACCGTCCGGAACGCATTGGCAGCCGAGGCGCGATTTGGCGGTGACGCCGGCAGCCTCGTCGAGCTGGTCAAACTCCGCGTCGCTGGCTTCGTTGCAGGACTCGCTGCCTTCGTGGACGATCACGTGGCACGTGGAACAGGCGCAAACGCCACCGCAGGCGTGGTCCAAGCCCATGTGGGAGCCCATAGCGATGTCCAGAATGCTGCCGGGCAGGCCGTCGTGGCCATAAGGGACCTTTGCCGGGTCCACTTCGATTTCGGAGTGCTTGCCATCGCGAATGAACGTGAGCTTGTACTTCTTTGTCGCCGGCGTGAATTTTGCTTCTTCGATGTAAGGATTCTTGCCGCCCATGGCGTTGCTCCTCGAGGGCGCCGGAAGCAGCGCCCCTGCAAAGTCTTCGATCAATGACTACAAATGCCGGCCTACAGGCCGCCGCTACACTTCTTCCAGGCGCTTGCCTTCGACAGCGACGTGCAGGACGCGGTTCATCATCAGCTCCGCCAAACGCATGGTGGCTTGGTTGAGGGCGTCCACGCGCACACGGACCAGCTTGTAATCGGCGCCCGTCATCGCCGCTCGAAGAAGCGAAATGGCCGCATCAATATTGCGGCGCTCTTCGCCGGAAAGCTCCGCGGCCACATCGTCCGCCAAAGCCTTCGACGTGGCCAGCAGAATGATTTCCGACTCGGTGCGCGCCTCGATGAGCTGCCGCTCGGAAAAATCCTGCTCGGCGTATTCGATGGAATCTTCCAGCATTTTTTCGACTTCCACATCGCTCAAGCCGTAGCTGGGCTGGACTTCAATCGTGCGCGCCTCGGCGGTGTGCAAGTCGCGCGCATGGACCTGCAAGATGCCGTTCGCATCGATCAAGAACTTCACTTCCACGCGCGCGTGGCCGGCGGGCGCGGGCGGGATCTTCAACTGAAATCGCGCGAGCGAGCGGCAGTCTTTCGCCAACTCGCGCTCGCCCTGAAGGACGTGAATGTCAATGCCGGTCTGATGGTCCACGCCGGTTGTGTAAAGCTCCTGCGCGCTGGCCGGAATGGTGGAGTTGCGCGGAATGATTTTGGCAATGACGCCACCCATCGTCTCGATGCCGAGGGAAAGGGGCGTGACGTCGAGAAGTAGCATGTTTTTTACGCCGCTCTCGAGAATGTCCGCCTGCACGGCGGCGCCCAGCGCGACGACTTCGTCCGGGTTCAGCTCGAAATGCGGCTTGCGGCCGAAAAAATCTTCGACGCGGCGGCGGACGAGGGGAATGCGCGTGGAGCCGCCAACGAGCACCACTTCCTCGACCTGCGGGGGCTGGAGATGCGCGTCGGCCAACGCCAGCTTTACCGGGCCGATGGTGCGCTCGATAATGGGCGCGATGGCGCGCTCGAATTCTTCGCGGGTGATTTCGCGCTTGTACCAGCCGCCGTCGGGCGCGGGAAATTTCACGAATGTCTTGTCCAAAACGGAGAGCTCGTGCTTGGCGGCAATAACGGCTTCGCGCAAAACCTGCGCATCTTCACCGGTGCGGGAAAAGCCGTTCAGGCCGCTCTTGCGGATTTCTTCCCATTCAGCGGCGCGAAGAACGTTGTCAATGTCGTCGCCGCCGAGATGCGTGTCGCCGTTGGTGGCGAGCACCTGATAAATATCGCCTTCGCCGGTAGAAACGAGTTTGAGGATGGAGATGTCGAACGTGCCGCCGCCGAAATCGTACACGGCGACCATCTGGCCGTCCGCCGCGGCGGACTGCTCGTGCAGGCCGTACGCCAGCGCAGCCGCGGTCGGTTCATTCACCAGACGAAGCACTTCGAGCCCGGCTAGGCGGCCGGCGTCCTTGGTGGCCTGGCGCTGCGCATCGTTGAAATACGCGGGCACGGTGACCACGGCGCGATCCACCGGCTCCTTGAAGAAATCTTCGGCCCAGCTTTTCAGTTCGCGGAGGATGAACGCGGAAATTTCCGGCGGCGTAAAGACGCGGTCGCCGAGGCGCACGCGGATGACATTCTGGCTGCCTGCATCAATGTGGAACGGGAACAGCTTCAGCTCGTCCTGGACGTCGGCGACGCCGCGGCCCATCAGACGCTTGACGGAATAAATCGTGCGGTCGGACTGCGTGAGCAAGCGTCGGCGCGCCGGCTCGCCAACGACGACGCGGCCATCGGCGTCCACGCTCACCACGGAGGGACACAGCGGCGTGCCATACGGCCCGCGAATGACGCGGGGGTGGCCGCCCTCCATGTAGGCCACCAGACTGTACGTGGTGCCGAGATCGATGCCGACTGTTCGTCCCATATGAATAGTGGCGAGTGGCTAGTGATTAGCGGCTAGCGGGCCTCAAACCTCTGCCAACTCCTTTTGAACATTTGCGACCAGATTTCGAATGTACGATCGGCGGTTGAGGACGTCGTTCATCCAAGACATGAGCGCCTTTTTCTTCGCTTCATCCGCAGGCGCGTCGAGTGCGGCATCCCATTCGACAGCGATGCGTTTCAGTTCCTCATCCACTTCGTGCAATTTCGCTTCAAACTTTCTTGCTTCGGCGTGAAGGCGGTTCTTCAACGCGGCCAATTCTGCGCCATCGGAGCTGGAGGCGCGCACGGCGCGCAACTCGTCAAGTGATTCGTTCAATTCAAAAACCTCTTCGAGCAGCTCGGGCGGGGCCTGCTGCTTCGCTGCGCCTTCCTTGCGCATGCCGGCGTGCGCGAGAAGGTATTCGACGCGGGAGACAGGTTCGCGCAAAGCGCGGTAGGCGTCGTTGAGCTGCGAAGAGCGCTCGAGCGAAAGTCCTCGTTCGTACTCGCCGGCGCGCACGAAATTATCCGGGTGCAATTTCCAGCTCAACTGGTGAAAGAGTTTTTCGAGCTCCGCGCAGTCCATCCAGAGCTTCTGCGGCAGGCCGAAAAGCGCGAAGTAGTCCGTGCCGCGGGGCAGCGGCTGGATCTTGCCGCAGGCGGCGCAGAAATGGCCGCCAAAGTGCGGCGCATGACAGCTCCAGCAGGCAGATTCGGTTTGGGCGGACACATTCATCGTTCAGATTTGCGATTGAGTGATCGGAAGATTCGCTGGCAAATCGCCAGCGGAAAAGAGGTGCGATTGCAAAGCTTTGAGCCGCGAAGCGCCCCGCAATCACACCCTCGCTCCATCTCACGATCGCGCAATTTCAGGCTGTAAAAGAACTGCCGCAGCCGCAGGAGCGCGTCGCCTGGGGATTTTGAAAGACGAATCCCTGATGGATCAGGCTTTCCTGGTAGTCGAGGGTGGTGTTGCTCAGATAGAGAAAACTCTTGGGGTCCACGAAAATGCGCGCGCCATTTTCCTCGAAAACTTTATCGCGGTCGCGGGCCTGCGTTTCCAGGCGCATGGCGTAGGAGAGGCCGGAGCAGCCCCCTCCTTGCACGCCGACGCGCAAACCGCCGGATTCGGCGGGCACGCCATCCTTGACCAAAAGCTGGCGGATTTTGTCCGCCGCCTTCTCTGTAATGTGAATCATCTGCATTCGCGCGGGTGCCGGCTGCGGCGGCCGGGACCCGCCCCTTTCCCGGGCGGACGAACTCTTACTGCTGCGCGGCGGCTGTGGGCTGCGCAACCGCTTCGCTGGACTGTTTCTTCTTCCAGTCGTTGAGGGCGGCCTTGATGGCGTCCTCGGCCAGCACCGAACAGTGAATCTTCACCGGCGGGAGGCTGAGCTCCTTGACGATGTCGGTGTTCTTGATGGCCAGGGCTTCCTCCACGGTCTTGCCCTTCACCCACTCGGTGGCGAGCGAAGAGCTGGCGATGGCGGAGCCGCAGCCGAAGGTCTTGAACTTGGCTTCCTCGATGACCTGGGTCTGCGGGTTCACCTTCATCTGCAGCTTCATGACATCGCCACACTCGGGTGCGCCGACCAAGCCGGTGCCCACGTTGGGATCGTTCTTGTCGAGCGAACCAACGTTGCGTGGATTGTTGTAGTGGTCCACCACTTTGTCTGAATAAGCCATGATGCGTTTGCTCCTCTTCGTTCAGATCTCGATCCAAATCCCTGCCAATTCCGTCTAGTGTTCTGCGCTTGCGCTCCACTGCATCTTGCTGATGTCCACACCTTCCTTGGCCATCTCATACAGCGGAGACAGCTCGCGGAGGCGCACTACCGTCTCGATCACGCGCTCGGCGACGTAGTCCACTTCCTCCTGCGTAGTGAAGCGGCCGAGGCCGAAGCGGATGGAGGTGTGCGCAAGGTCTTCGCCGACGCCGAGCGCCTTTAACACATAGCTGGGCTCAAGTGTGGCTGAGGTGCAGGCCGAGCCGCTGGAGACGGCGACGTCGTTGATGCCCATAAGCAGCGATTCGCCTTCGACGTAGGCGAAGCTGATGTTCATGTTGTGCGGCAGGCGGTGGGTCATCGAACCGTTGATGAAAATCTCGTCGAGCTTGCCGAAGAAGATATCCTTCAAGCGGTCGCGCAGGCTGCGCAGACGCTCGGATTCTTCGGCCATTTCGTTCTGACAAAGCTCGCACGCCTTGCCGAAACCGACGATGCCGGTGACGTTGAGCGTGCCGGAGCGCATACCGCGCTCGTGCCCGCCGCCGTCAATGATGGCGGCGAGCTGCACGCGCGGGTTACGCCGGCGAACGTACAGCGCGCCAACGCCTTTGGGACCGTACAGCTTGTGCGCGGAGATGGAAAGCAGGTCAATGTTGTCCTTCTGCACGTCCACAGGGATTTTGCCAACGGCCTGCACACCGTCCACGTGGAAGAAGACACCCTTCTCCTTGGCGATCATGCCAATTTCGGCGATGGGCTGGACCACGCCGATTTCATTGTTGGCGTACATGATCGAGATCAGAATCGTCTTGGGAGTGATGGCGCGGCGGAGGTCGTCGAGGCTGACGCGGCCATCCTTTTCGACGGGCAGGTAAGTCACTTCGCAGCCGGACTTCTCCAGGCGCTTGCAAGTGTCCAATACAGCTTTGTGCTCGGTGACCTGCGTGATGATGTGGTTGCCCTTTTCGCGGTACATCTCCGCGACGCCCTTGATGGCCAAGTTGTTCGACTCCGTAGCGCCGCTGGTGAAGATGATCTCCTTAGGCGAGGCGCCGACCAAACGAGCAATCTGCGCGCGGGCATTTTCGACGGCTTCCTCGGCGGTCCAGCCAAAGGCGTGATTGCGGCTCGCGGCATTGCCAAAGTTCTGTGTGAAAAACGGGAGCATCGCATCGAGCACGCGCGGGTCAACCGGCGTGGTGGCGTGATAGTCCATGTAGATGGGGAGCTTGACGGCCATTTTGCTTCTCCTAGACTCGCAATTCGACAACGGAAGAGCCGCGTGGCTCTTCGGCCATCTGAGAAATCGTGACGGTGCTGAGCACCTGAAGAATGCTGTCATTGACCTTGCGCAGGGGCTCGCGCACTGTGCACTTCGCCGTCTGCTCGCAGTCTCCGCGGCTGGTGGTGCAGGACGTGATGAACAGCGGACCTTCGATTGCGCTGATGGCTTGCAACGCGGAAATGGCAGAGGGATCTCTGGCCAATGTGTAGCCGCCGCTCGACCCGTGCCGTGCAGCGACAATCCCGTGCTTGGCCAGCTTTTGCAGCACCTTTGCCAGCAACGGCGCGGAGATGCAATACGTCTCTGCGATGTCGGAAGCGCTGAATGAACCCTTGCCGTAGTGCGTGGCCAGATGCCGCAGTGCAATCAACCCGTAGTCCGCTTTCTTTGAGAGCTTCAACATGTCAAATACGACCATTACAGTCGCATATAAATATTACGGCGACTTCGCATTTGTGTCAAGTACAGAATTCCGTGGCAAGTCCAATCAATAGAGCACATTAAATCACGATCATCCTAGTCCCTTTGGTCAAACCGCAGGCAGCGAATGAGCTGTTTGAAGGGCTAAACGGACGGAAGGAGCTACTGAGCGGTAGGACCTTCAGAATGGTGCAGCCCCGCTCAGAATGATTATTTCCCGGTGCGAGGAAAGCGCTCTGAGTTAGAATGGCCGCGCCGAGGAGCACAGCCAAGATGAAGCAGGTGATCGCCTTGTACCCGGGCTCATTCGACCCCGTCACCAACGGCCACTTGGACCTGATCGAACGCGGTGCGAAACTCTTCGACCGCCTGCTGGTGGCGGTCTTGCAAAACCGGGAAAAGGATCCGCTCTTCACCGTGCCGGAGCGCGTGGAGATGCTTCGTGAAGTCACGCGGCCCTGGGCCAACGTTGAGGTGGATGTCTTCCATGGGCTGCTGGTGGAATATGCGAAGCACCGTGGCGCTCAAGTGCTGCTCCGCGGCATCCGCGCCATTTCCGATTACGAGTACGAGCTGCAAATGGCCATGATGAACCGCAAGATAGAGCCGAACATTGAAACCGTGTTCATGATGCCTTCGGTGAAGTACAGCTACCTCAGCTCGCGGCTGGTGCGCGAAGTGGCGCGCCTGGGCGGACCGCTGAAGGACCTGGTGCCGCAGCTCGTCGAGGAACGCATGCGCGCCAAAGTGACCTAGGAGTCCCACCATGCAACTCGCCGAGCGCATCAATGCAATCGCGGTTTCGCCCACGCTCGCCGTAATGGCCGAAGCGGAACGCTACAAGGCCCGCGGAATTGACGTTGTGGACTTCGGCCCCGGCGAACCGGACTTCCCCACTCCCGACCACATCAAGCGCGCTGCCATCGCCGCCATCGAGCAGAACTTCACAAAATACACAGCTACTGCCGGCATCGCGCCGCTGCGCAAAGCCATCTGCGAATGGCACACGGCACAATTCGGCTCCGCGTATGCGCCGAATGAGTGCATCGTCAGCGTGGGCGGCAAACACGCGATATTCAACGCTGTCAGCGTGCTCATCAATCCGGGCGACGAGGTGCTCATCCCGGTGCCCTACTGGGTGAGCTTTCCCGACATCGTGAAATATGCCGGCGGGCGGCCGGAATATATTCCGACGGAAGCAAAGGACGGATTTCGGCTGCGAGCTGAACAGGTGGATCGCGCGATCGGTCCGCGGACGCGCATCCTCATTGTCAATTCGCCGAACAACCCGACTGGCGCGGTGGTGCCGCCGGATGAGTTCGTCCGCATCCTCGAGGTGTGCAGGCGGCGCGGCGTGTGGCTGCTCTCCGACGAGTGTTATTCGCATTTCACGTACGGCGAGGCGCGCCCGTTTTCGATTGCCAGCGCAACGGACGCAAAGGAGTCCATCATCACCATCGGGTCGTGCTCCAAAACGTTTTCGATGACCGGCTGGCGCGTGGGCTACGCGCTCGCGCCGGCGCCGCTGGTGGATGCGATGCTGAAGCTGCAGAGCCAATCGACGTCCAATCCGACGTCGATCGCGCAACACGCGGCGGTGGGAGCGATGAAGGGGCCGATGGATTCGGTGGGCACCATGCTGGCGGAATACGCGCGGCGGCGCGAACGGATCATTGCCGGGCTCCGCGGCATTCGCGGCATCACGTGCACAGAGCCGCAAGGCGCGTTCTACGTTTTCCCCAACTTCGACGCGTTGCTGCACGATGGCATCCAGAGCACCGCCGACCTGGCCAGGCAACTCCTCGAGCGCGAACACATTGCCGTGGTGCCAGGCGAAGCCTTCGGCGCGCCGGGCTACATGCGGTTTTCGTACGCCACTTCGATGGAGCGAATTGAGGAAGGTCTGAAGCGGCTCGGACGATTCTTCCAGTCCGCGAGCGCGGCTCCGTGAAGCCCGTACCTTCCCGCCTCGAACCGATGCTCATGCCGCGCATCTGGGGCGCTCGCACGCTTGCGCCGCTCTTCCCCGACAAAACGAATTTGGCTGAACCGGTCGGCGAAGCTTGGCTGAGCGGAAACGATTGCCGTTTCGCATCGGGGCCCTACGCGGGGCGCGCGCTGGCCGATGCATGGCGCGAAATGCCGCCCGAATGGGCGGGAACTCGGATGAATACAGGCGCGGCGTTTCCGCTGCTGGTAAAGTTCCTTTTTCCGGAGGACATTCTTTCTGTGCAAGTGCACCCCGATGACGCGTACGCGCGCGAACACGAAGCGGCGCAAGGAGGCACCGGCAAAACGGAGATTTGGTACGCGATTGCGGCGCGCGAAGGCACGGAAGTGCTCGTCGGATTGAAGCAAGGCACGACACGGGAGACGTTTCGGCGTGCGATTGCCGACGGCACGGCGGAGAATTGCCTGCGACGCATTCCCGTGTGCACTGGCGATGCGATTTATGTGCCCGCAGGTACGGTGCACACCATCGGACCAGGGCTGACACTGTGCGAGATTCAGGAAAACTCGGACATCACCTATCGCGTGTACGATTACAACCGCAAGGACGCATCGGGCAAGGCGCGGCCGCTGCACGTTGAGAAGGCGCTGGAGGTGACACACTACGGCGAGCAAACCGGTGGAAAGTTGGCGCCCTGTGCTACGGGAAACGATGTGCTGAAGGAAACTTTTATTGTCGCATGCCACTATTTTGCAACGGAGCGCTGGGAGTTTTCCGCGCGTATCGGCGCGGTGACCTCGCGCGAGCGCTTCGAGTTGCTGATCATTATCGAGGGCAGCGGCCAGATCGAATTCGGACATGACCGAATCGAGTACGGCCCGGCACAAGCGTGGCTGATGCCGGCGGCGCTGGGGGCGTACCAGCTAACGCCGCAGGGGCGTACGTCGCTGCTGCGCACATACGTGCCGGACATCCAGCGGGACTTCGTCGCGCGGCTCGAGGAGCAGCGCGTGAGCAAAGAATCGTGGTCGCGGATCGTGTTTCCATGAGCAAACCAGAAAAACTGCAAGCACACGCCATCATCCTGGCTGGAGGACGCGGCACGCGTTTCTGGCCGCGCAGCCGGACGCGCACGCCAAAGCAACTGCTGAACATTTTCGGGAAAGACACCATGCTGGTGCAGACGGTCAAGCGGTTGCGGCCAGTGTTTCCGGCGTCGCGCGTATGGGTAGTGACGAACGCCGAGCAGGCCGCAGCGGTGCGTAAGCAACTTCCGGGCGTCGCAGCGTCTCGCATTCTAGCCGAGCCTGTCGGACGCAACACCGCCGCGGCGATTGGGCTCGCTGCCATACATCTGGCACAAAACGCGAAAGACGCGTTGATGGCCGTGCTGCCTGCGGATCATTACATCGTCCATGCCGATCTGTACCGCAAGATCGTCGCGTCGGCGCGGGAGGTGGCCAGGAATGGTCGCTACCTCGTCACGTTGGGCGTGCCGCCGGCGGGCCCCGCGACCGGCTACGGCTATATCGAATGCGCGGACGCAGTGCCCGCCGTGCTCGGCTCGATGGTATTTCGCGTGCGGCGCTTCACCGAAAAGCCCGCGCTCGACATGGCGAAGGAATATGTCGCATCCGGGCGCTACTTCTGGAATGCCGGAATGTTTTTCTGGCGCGTGTCGACATTTCTGGAACGCCTGAAGAAATATTTGCCCGCCACACACGACTCCCTCATGAGGTTGGGCGACACCATCGGCACGAGGCGCTATGCCGCGACGCTGAAGCGGATTTACCCAAAGCTCGAAAACATTTCCGTGGACTACGCGGTGATGGAGCGCGCAACGCAACCGGGCGAACCGCCGAGCGTGTTTGTGCTGCCGGCGGAAGTCGGCTGGAGCGACATCGGCTCGTGGGCTGCGGTGTACGAATTGCGAGCAAAGACCACAGGCGAAAATATCTCCGCGGGAGCGCACCTCGCACTGGACGCCACTGGGAATTTGTTCTGGAGTCCGGAGAAATTCGTGGCCGCCATCGGGGTGAATGATCTCATCGTCGTGGATACGCCGGACGCGCTGCTCATTTGCCCGCGTGACCGCGCACAAGACGTCGGCAAGATTGTGAAGCGACTGGAGCAAAACAAGCGCAAGCAGCTCTTGTAGTCCGCTTTTCTGTTTTGTCCTCTGCCTCGTTTGCTTCCTTTGCCTACTGCGCTTCCTTTATACTGCACTGCTTATGTCGCAGATCGTTTTCGGCACCGATGGATGGCGCGGCGTGATCGCCGAGGACTTCACGGACGAAAACGTCCGCAAGGTAACGCAAGCGATTGCGCGGTACGTGGTGCGGTGTGAGCAGCCGGAGAAGGGCGTTCTGGTGGGCTACGACACGCGCTACGGCTCCGAGCGCTTTGCGCGCATCGCTGCGGATACCATTGCCGCCACCGGCACGCCGGTATGGCTGGCGGATTCGTTCTGCCCGACGCCGGCGATTTCGCTGCTGGTGCGGCTGCGCGGCGCAGCCGGCGGGGTGATGATCACCGCAAGCCACAATCCCTACAAATGGAACGGCGTCAAGTACAAGGCCAGCTATGGCAGCTCGGCATCCCCGGCGATTGTGGCGCAGATTGAGAAGGAACTCGCTCACGTGCAAGCGAATGGATTTCCCAGGCTGCCCGCGCGCAACGATTTGATTCATTCGTTGAACGCGCGCGCGCCGTATCTGGAGGCCCTGGAAAAGCTGGTGGATTGGGAGCGGCTGCGCGGCGCGAAATTCCGCTTCTGCGTGGATCCCATGCACGGAGCGGCGCAAGGGCTGCTGCGGGAAATCCTCACCAAGCACGGCGTCGCGTGCGATGAAATCCGCGGCACGCGCGACCCGCTCTTTGGCGGCGTGAACCCGGAGCCGATTGAACCGCACGTCGAGGCGCTGCGCCAGGCCGTGCTGAAGGGCGGCTACGACGCTGGCCTCGCCACGGACGGCGACGGCGACCGCATCGGGGCGATGGACCGCGACGGCACGTTTGTCAACCCTCACCAGATTTTTTCCATCCTCCTGTGGCATTTGGCCGGCACGCGCAAGATTTCCGGCGATGTGGCGAAAACTTTTTCCTCGACAAAGATGGTGGACAAGATTGCCGCGAAATTCGGAAGAAAACTCTACGAGACGCCCATCGGCTTCAAATACATCTGCGCGTTGATGTTGGAGCGCGACATCTTGTTGGGCGGCGAGGAGAGCGGCGGCATTGGCACAAAACTGCACCTGCCGGAGCGCGATGCCACGGTGATCTCGCTGCTGCTGGCGGAGGTAATGGCCTGGCACGGCAAAACTCTGGGTGAACTGGTGCGCATGCTGCACGCCGAATTTGGCGAGCACCACTTCGGCCGCATGGACCTCACGTTAAAGCCTGGACAGAAGGCAGAAGCAATTGCGCACTTCGGGGACTCCAAATTGGACCGTGTGCTGGACTGGCAGGTTGTGCGAAAAGAAGACATGGACGGCGTCAAGGCGTATCTCGGCGAGATTGGCTGGGTGATGGTGCGCGCGTCAGGCACCGAACCGATGCTGCGCGTTTATGCGGAAACAACCACGGCGGAAGCGACGCACCGCGTCCTGGAAGGCGTGAGCGCCCTGGTACAGACGTTGTAGAAAGTCACATATGGAAAAAATCAATCTGGCGGAAAAGCTGGCGTGCGTTAGCGAATACTGGAGCCCAAAAATCGTGGGCCAGGTGAACGACTCGTACGTGAAAGTCGTGAAGTTCCAGGGTGAATTCATCTGGCACCACCACGAAAACGAAGACGAAATGTTTCTGGTGGTGAAGGGCACGATGCGCATGCGTTTCCGCGAGCGCGACGTGCTAGTGCACGAGGGAGAGTTCATTATCGTGCCGCGTGGAGTCGAGCACATGCCCGTGGCCGAAGGAGAAGTGCACGTCGTGTTGTTCGAACCGAAGTCCACGCTGAACACCGGCAACGTGCGGAACGAGCGCACGCTACCCGAACTCGAAAGGATCTGACCCTTTGAAACGGCGCCTCTATCAACTTGACGTTTTTACGAACACCCCCCTCGCCGGAAACCCTTTGGCGGTAATTACCGACGGCGACGGCCTCTCCACCAAGAAAATGCAGGCCATTGCGCGGGAAATGAATTTGTGCGAGACGGTGTTCATTCAGAAGCCGACGGACGACCGCGCGCTGGCGAGGCTGCGCATTTTCACCACGACGCAGGAGCTTCCGCTGGCCGGGCATCCGGTGGTCGGGACATGGTTTCTGCTGGCCGAACTTGGCGTAGTGCCGGCGCAGGAAGGCGCCGTGCATGTGTGGCAACAGACCGGCGCGGGTGTTTTGCCGGTGACCATCGAGTTCAAGGACGGGCGTCCATCACGCGTGACAATGACGCAAAAGGCGGCGCGGTTTTTCCCTGCGCGCGTGCCCAAGGCCGCTCTCATGCAGTCGCTGGGGCTGAAGCTGGCTGACCTGCACGCGTCGTTGCCGCTCGAATACGTGTCTACGGGCATTTTTAATTTAATGGTGCCGCTGCGCGGGCGCAGAGTGCTGAAGAAAATTCGCATGGATGTGCACGCGCTTTCGCGACTGATTTCCGAGCACGGCACTCTGGCCTACTGCTTCGCGCTGGGGAAGCCCGGAAAGGTGTTTGCGCGAGGGATGATCCCTTGGGAATTGTACGAGGACCCGGCCACGGGGTCGGCAGGTGGCTCGCTCGGCGCGTACCTGGTGCGGCACAAAAAGCTCGAAGCGGGCAAGCATCTGGAAATCACGCAGGGCGTAGAGATGGGGCGGCCGAGCCACATTCATGTCAAAGTCGCTTGCGACGGAGAAAAATTGGTGCCGCAAGTCAGCGGCGCGTCGGTGCGGATTTTTGAAGGCCACCTCGAAGCGTAAAAGCAGAAAATAGAAAAGGGAAAATAGGATCTGTCAATGAATCAGGTGTGCCTATTTTCTATTTTCTATTTTTATTTTTCAGGAAGAGATTTGCGCAGGGCATCGAGAACGCCGTTGATGAAGGGCGGGGCTTCGGTGGAAGAAAACGTCTTGGCGAGCTCGACGGCCTCGTCGAGAACAACTTTGAAGGGCGTCTCGCCGAGGCGCAGTTCGTAGGCGGCAAGGCGAAGGATGGCGCGGTCAATTGCGGCCATGCGCTCGAGCCGCCAGTTGGCGGCGTGCTGCACAATTAACTCGTCGAGCGATTTCAGCTCCGCGACGGCACCCTCAAAAAGCTGGTTGGCGAAGACGCGCGTGTTCTTTTCCGAGCGCGCGTTTTTCCAAAAGCCGGACTCGACGCGCCACGGCTCCTGCTTGGTCATTTCCCATTGAAACAACATCTGGAGGGCGAACTCGCGCGACTTGCTGCGAAGGGCCATGCTACTTGCGCTTCCGGCGCGCGACGTGTGCGGTTTTCTTCGCCGGTTTCGCGCTGGAAAGTTTTCGCGTGAGGTTGGCCATTTCGACGGCGGCGAGCCCCGCGTCGAAGCCTTTGTTGCCGCCCTTGCTACCGGCGCGTTCGATAGCCTGCTCGAGCGTGTCGCAGGTGAGGACGCAGAAGGCCATGGGCACACCGGTGTCCATTTGCGCAAGCTGGATGCCGCGGGCGGATTCCGAGCAGACGTAATCGTAGTGGGCCGTTTCGCCGCGCAGGATGCAACCGATACAGATCACGGCGCTGTACTTGCCGGACTCGGCGAGCTTCTTTGCGGCGATGGGGATTTCGAACGAGCCAGGGACGCGCACTACATCAATCTGTTCGGACGCGGCGCCGGCGCGAGACAGCGCGTCGAGCGCACCGGAAAGCAACCGCTCGGTGATGAAGCTGTTGAAGCGGCTGACGACGATGGCGAAATGCAGGCCATCAGCCTTGTAGTCGCCACGGATTTGGTTGGGTTGCAGTTTGTCAGTCATAGATGCACGCGCGACCTCGCGGTCGCCCCTACTTCCCCTTGAATTGCGCGGGGCGCTTTTCCAGAAATGCTTTGGTGCCTTCGCGCATGTCCTCGGTAGCGGCACACAAACCGAAGAGCGTCGCTTCGAGGAAGAGCCCTTCTTCCTGCGGCATCTCCATGCCGTGCTCGATGGCCTCCATGGCAAATTTTACGGCCAGCGGCGCGTTGGCGATGATTTTTTTTGCGAGCGCCTCGGCAGCAGGCAGCAGCTCGGCCGGCTCGTAGATGTGATTTACCAAGCCGATGCGCAACGCTTCTTCGGCGTTGATCATGTCGCCGGCCAGAATCATTTCATGCGCCATGCCCTTGCCGACGAGTCGCGGCAGCCGCTGTGAGCCGCCATAGCCGGGCATGATGCCGAGTTTCACTTCGGGCTGGCCGAGCCGGGCGGATTTACTGGCGAGACGAATACTGCACGCCAGCGCGAGCTCGCAGCCGCCGCCCAGCGCGAAGCCATTGATGGCGGCGATGGACGGCTTGCCCAGGGTCTCAAACATGTGGATCACGCTTTGTCCGAAGAGGCCGGTCTCGCGGCCGGAGACAGGGTCGCACTGGGCGAGCTCGCTGATGTCCGCGCCTGCAATGAAGGATTTTTCGCCTGCGCCGGTGAGAATGAGCACGCGCACGGTCGCATCGTTGCGCGCGTCGGTGAGGATTTCGCCCAACTCCACCATAGTCTTGTGGTTGAGAGCGTTCAGGACTTTGGGGCGATTAAACGTGAGGTACGCAATCTGGTCTTTCTTTTCATAGAGCAAATTTTCATAAGCCATCGAATGAGTGCTCCTTTTAGGACGCGGCGGCCAGCAATCAGGGGCGCAACAGGCAGCGCCCCTACAAAACCAAGAGACGGCGATCAACTCAAATTCATGGGCTTCGGGTTCTTCGGGTCAGTGTAGTCGTAGAAGCCGCGACCCGCCTTGCGGCCGTTCCAGCCGGCCAGCACCATGCGCTTGAGCAGCGGCGGTGAAGCGAAACGGCGCTCCTTGAATTCGTCGAACATGACGTTGGCGATGTAATGGGTGGTGTCGAGGCCGACAAAGTCCAGCAGCGTAAGCGGGCCCATCGGGTAGCCGCAACCAAGCTTCATCGAATTGTCGATATCCTCGATCGAGCCAACGCCTTCCTCGAGAGCGCGAACGGCGTCGAGCAAATAGGGCACCAGCAGGCGGTTGACGATGAAGCCGGTGCGGTCGCTGGTGCGCACGGGCGTTTTTCCGAGGCGGCGGCCGAATTCGACCATCTCTTCGAAGACCGCCGGGTCCGTGGCGATGGTGCGGATGACCTCAACCAATTTCATTACCGGCACGGGATTGAAAAAGTGCAGGCCGAGGAAGCGGTGGGGGCGCAAAGTGGCCGTAGCCATTTCAGTGATGGAGATGGACGAGGTGTTGCTTGCAAAGATCGTCGTGCTGGGACATAGTTTTTCAAGAGCGCCGAAGAGCTCCTTTTTCGCCGGAAGCTGTTCGATGATGGCTTCGATGATCAGGTCGCAATCCTTCAGCCCATCCAGGCTGGTGGTGCCGCTCAGCCGGCCGCTGGTGTTGTTCCGCTCGGCGTCCGTGAGAGATCCTTTTTCCACGAGCCGTTGAAGATTTCTTTCGATGGACTTGATGCCTTTGTCCACCAACTCCGGCGTCACTTCGCGGGCCACGACTGTGCATCCCGCCTGTGCGCAGACCTGCGCGATGCCGGAGCCCATCAGGCCGCAACCCACGACACCCACTTTTTGAATTGCCATGATGATTCCTCCGAAAGAATGCTGAGATTCTTCGGGCCGATGCATCGGCCCTCAGAATGACAGGGCTACGGCGGCTTTACTGCATGGACTCGACGATGACGGCAATGCCCTGCCCGCCGCCGATGCAGGCCGTGGCCAGGCCATAGTGCGCGTTGCGACGGCGCAACTCGAAGAGCAGCGTGAGCACCAGACGCGCGCCCGTGGCGCCGAGCGGATGGCCGAGAGCGATGGCGCCACCATTCACATTGACTTTGTCGCGGTCCAGCGCGAGCGCTTTTTCCACGGCGAGGTATTGCGGCGCGAAGGCTTCGTTCACTTCGATCAAGTCCATGTCCTTCATTCGCAGGGAGGCGCGCTGCAGCGCCGCCTCCGACGCGGGCACCGGGCCGATGCCCATGATGCGCGGCTCAACGCCAACCGCTGCCCAGGAAACCAGCCGGCCCAGCGGCTTCCAATTGCGCTCCTTGGCCAATTTCGCGTGTGTCATCACAAGGGCGGCAGCGCCGTCCACGATGCCGCTGGCGTTGCCGGCAGTGATGATGCCGTCTTTCTTAAACGCCGGGGGGAGTGCCTGAAGGGATTCCAGAGTCGTCTCCGGGCGGCGGTGGTCGTCCTCGGTAATGAGTTGGGACTTGCGCCCGGCCTTGATTTCGACAGGAACAGTCTCTTCGCTGAAGCGACCAGCGCGGAATGCTTCTTCGGCGAGCTTCTGGCTGCGCAGAGCAAATTCGTCGCACTCGCGCCGGGTAACGCCGTATTCAGCGACGAGGTTTTCGGCGGTGTCCGCCATGTAGCAGCCGCAGTAGGTGTCCAGCAGCGCGACGGTGAGCGAGTCCTCGAGCTTTCCCTCGCCCAGGCGGAAGCCCGCGCGCGCTCCGCGGATGACGTGCGGCGCCTGGGTCATGTTCTCCATGCCGCCGGCGAGCACGACTTTGGCTTCGTTCATCAGAATGCGATGCGCGCCCTGAATGATCGCTTCCATGCCGGAACCGCACAATCGATTGACCGTGACGGCGGGCGTTTCGACTTTCAGGCCGGCCTTCAGCCCCACATGGCGCGCGCCGTAAATGGCGTCGCCGCTGGTCTGCAGCACATTGCCGAAAATGACGTGCTCGAATTCCGCCGCCTCCACGCCGGAGCGGCGAATGGCCTCGCGCGAAGCGCTGGCGCCGAGCTCGATCGCGGAGACCTCCTTGAACGCGCCCGTGTAGCGGGACATCGGCGTGCGGGCGCCAGACAGAATCACAACATCCGTGGGGAGCATGATGGCAACTCCTAAGAAAAATACTCAGAGACAAATGACGGCGTCGCCGCCCTTTTTGCGGGCCTCATCGAGGCCAAATTCGGCGCGGTTGATCAGATCGGTCACGATATCTTCGGCGTCGAAGTCCGGCCGGTTTACCGCCTCCACCACCGAGGCGCTGAGCGAAAGCGCGCCCTGGTTCCACGGAGGGTGCACGTTGGATGAGACCTTGCGAAGTTTTTCCGCCAGAAGCTGCGCATCGGCAAGCTTGGTATCCGGCAAGATGAAGGCCAGCGCCCAACTGGTGTACTTCACCGCCAGGTCATTCTGGCGCACCGTGGCCTGGAGCGCGCGGGAAAGCTGCTCCATGTGCCGGTCGAATTGCGGCTCGCCCTGCTGGCGTAACAGTTCCATGCCCTTGTCCACCGCCAGGAGAAGAAGCGAGAGGGGCGTGCTCTGCGACTTCATGCGATTGGATTCCGAAAGCAGGCAATCCTGGTAGGAACCGCGGCCGAGAAGGCCGGTCTTTTCGTCCGCCACGGCGAGGCTGCGCATCAGCGAGCGCAGCTTGGTGTGGTTGACTCCGATCAGCACCTGATCACCGACAGCCTGGAGGAAGTAGCTTTCGTTGGGCTTCCATTGGCGAGGCGAGGAGTTGCCGACAATGAGGAAGCCGGAGACGGCTTGCGTTTCGCGGTCCGTGAGTTGCACTCCCAATGCGCACGCCAGTCCCATTTCGTTCAACGCCGGCACTCCGGCGAGGTCCAACTCGAACGCTCCCATGTCGTCTGGCTTGGCCTGCGCCAGGGGGCCCAGCAGCTTCACAATGTGCGCGCCGCCCGAAGGATCCACGCCGGGCGCGCAATACTCGGAAGCCATTTGCGGCGGCTGACCCGGCGGGCCGACCACAGAAAGGCAGCGCGTCACCTTGAGATACTTGCCGATTTCGTTGACGGCGGTGGAAAGCACGGCCTTGGGAGTGGACTGGCGATGCACGGCACGGGTGATCTCGGAGATTTTGCCGAGGTCGCGAAGCGTGTCGGCGCTATAGGTGCCACTGCGCGAAGTGGCCGGTTCGGCCGCCACGGCTTCGACGCGCGCGGGCTCCGCCTTGCGCGCGGCGGCGCGCGGCGGCCACCAGTTGGCCAACTCGTAGAGATTGCGCAGCCGCTGGTTGCTCTCTTCTTCGCCCGGAAACATTTCCCCGATTTTTTGGAGGCGCTCGACCGCTTTGGCGTGCAGTGAATACTGGAGAAAAATTTCCGCCTGCACAATAAGGTCTTCGAGCGCTTGCCGGGCCCGCGCATCATCCGATTGCGGCGCGGCGCTGGGTTCCGAGTCCTGTTTCCCGAAAGCCTGCGGCTGGCCCGTGCCGGTGATGGTTTTGCCCATGCGCGCGGCGACGCCACGGACATACACCGGGTCGGCCTTCCCTTCCAGCTTCTGAATCCGCTCGTGATTGTGCGGGTCGTAGGCGTCAATATCAATCAAACGGTCGAGGGCGGAGCATGCGCCCGGCACATTGCCCGCATCGAGGTAGAGGTCGAAGAGTTTGATCAGGACGTTGAAGTACTTGGACTCGCGGTTCAGCTCGTCGTACATGCGGCCGCAGAATTCGGCCAGCGGCAGCGACTGCGGATTGGACTCCAGCAGCTTGTCGATGTGCGCCGTAAATTCATTCTGCCGCTTCGCGGCGAACATGCGGTCCTTAACGATGGAGAAAATTTCGACGGCGGACTGGCCTTTGCCAGCTTTCATGTACTGGTCGGCCAGCTCAAACATCCTTTCAAAAGTGTCCGAATTGTCCTTGTAGAGCTGTTCGATGATGCCGCGGGCGCGGTCCAGCTGGCCCGCCTGCATCAGAGCGGCTCCGAAGGTACCCAGAAATTCCGCGTCGCTTTCCGCCGCTGGAAATGGCTCCAACAGCCGCACCGCGTCCTGCGGGGCGCCTTTGCGCAGAAACGCTTCAGCGTAGAGCAGCGCGACGCTGCGGTCGCCTGGCGTGAGGCGATGCGCGCGAGAGAAGTGGCCGAGTGCGCGTTCGATATCGCCGCCGGCCAGCGTCAGTTGCCCGGCCCGCAGCCAACCGCGCGTGGCCACGTCCGATTTGCCAAGCCGCTCGCCAATTTCGCCCACCTTGATGTGCCGCTCGGGGTTTTCCGGATCAAGCGCGGCAATCTTCTCCCAGCAGCCAAGCGCCCCGCCGCTGTCGTTGAGCTTGATGAACTCCTCTCCGGCGGCGCTGTAAAAACCGATGGCTTCTTCCCGCTTCCCCTGGCGCTGGAGCAGGTGGGCAAAGCGGATCATGCGGTCGGGCGACTGCTGGACGGATTTTAGAAAGCGGGAGTAAAGCGCCGAGGCTCGGGTGATGTCTCCGGAGTCGGTCAGCCGGTCGAAGAGCATTCCGTAATACTGTGCGGCGCGAACCGGATCGCCCAGACGCGTATGCAGATCCCCAAGCGCCTGTACGGCTTCCTGGTTGTTGGGAAACTCCTTGAGGACGGCCTGATATTCCTCAACTGCGTCCTGGAGCTTGTTCTTCTCCAGATACTTCTTGGCACGTTCGAGGTGTTTGGCGATGTCGGAACTCATGCGCGTCTTGGGCAGCCCGCTGGAACTTCCGGGCCGCAGCAAAATGATCTCCCCGGATTCTGAGCAGTCAGTGCGCCAGCCAATCGCAATTCGTCAGGACTGGGCGGGGCGACTCGGCTGGCCGCTCCCTTGCACCGAAACCAAAAGACTATATATCCTACGGAGGAGTTCGCCCAGAAGCAAATCTCTCGGACGAGGAGAGCAGGCAGCCCCGCGCGAGGCTCGGGGAGGTTCACCCTGGGCTATTCCTTGGCTCCTTGCTCTGGTTTTGGCTCGTATCGCAGCACGCTCAGCTTGCCGGAAGGCTCCAGGATGGCGGCGCGAACTTCTGTGATATCGAAAACCCCCTGGCTGCGCAGGTTGGAGAGCATGTCTTCGTGGCTGAAGTTTTCTTTCCGGAGATTGGCTTCGATCACGTGACCATGGTGCACCAGCAATGTGGGTACTCCTTCGATGACCCGCTCCATCCGCTGGCTGGAATAGGCCATGCGGCCGATAATCCAGTTGGCGATTAGGATTGTTGTCGCTCCGATCAGCCCCCCCGTGACGGAATTGTCGGGCCCGATCATCGCGTTCTGCAGCACGTTGCTGATCATCAGCAGGACGATCAAGTCGAACGGCGTCATCTGTCCCACTTGGCGCTTGCCGATTAAGCGGAAAGCAAGAAGCAAAAAGACATAAACGGCCAGTGACCTCAAGATTTTTTCCAACACAGGGATTTCCGGCAGCCACCAGTGCATCTTCACTCCTTGTGCGGACAAGCCGCCAATCAATTCGCACGCTTTCCAAATCCGCTGCGCGGGTTGTCCGCAATGTTCGACATGAGCCTACTCCTGCGGCAGCACAAATGCCAAGAGCTCCACGGGTGCGGCCACGCTGGCTGGAACCGGCGATTTGTGGCAAACTGAAGTGTTTGAATTTTTCAAAATGTGCAATCAGATTGGTCTGCATCGGCGCGAGGCGCGCCGGGAAGAGTCCTGAAGGCTCACCGTAAATGGATCCTCAGTTCGTCCGAAACTTCTGCATCATCGCGCACATCGACCACGGTAAGTCCACGCTGGCCGACCGTTTGCTCGAATTGACCGGCGCTCTGACACAGCGGGAAATGCAGGCGCAGGTGCTGGATTCGATGGACCTGGAGCGCGAGCGCGGGATCACCATCAAAGCTAAGAGCATCCGCCTGCAATACACGGCGCGGGACGCCCAGACCTACCAGTTCAACTTGATCGATACACCCGGCCACGTGGATTTTTCCTACGAAGTCTCCCGCGCGCTGTCCGCGTGCGAGGGCGCGCTGCTGGTGGTGGACGCAAGCCAGGGCGTCGAAGCGCAGACCGTGGCCAACACGTTTCTCGCCGCGCAGCACCACCTGAGCATCATCCCGGTCATCAATAAAATCGACCTGCCGGCGGCGCAGCCGGACCAGGTAAGAGAACAGATCGAAAACGTGCTAGCCATTCCTGCCGCGGACGCGCTGCTCATCAGCGCGAAGAGCGGGATCGGCGTTGAAGAAATCCTCGAAGCCATCGTGAAGCGCGTGCCGCCGCCCAAAGGCTCGGCGGAAAACCCTCTGCAAGCACTGATCTTTGATTCGTGGTTCGATGCTTTCCGTGGCTGCGTGGTCCTGGTACGAGTGATGGAAGGCCGCTTGACACGCGGCACGAAGATCCGGCTGTGCTCGAATAACGAAGTATATGAGGTGGAAAACCTTGGCACGCTGACGCCGAAACCGGTTGTGCTCGACGAGCTGGCCGCAGGCGACGTGGGCTTCGTCATCGCTAACATCAAGCGCGTGGCCGACGCGCGCATGGGTGACACCATCGTCGAGGCCGACCGGCCGGCGCCTGCGCTGCCCGGATTTGAAGCCATCAAGCCCATGGTCTTCGCAGGCCTTTATCCCGTGCTCGCCGACCAGTACGAGTTGTTGCGCGATGCCCTCGGCAAACTGCAATTGAACGACGCGGCGTTTTTCTACGAGCCGGAGAATTCCGTCGCGCTGGGCTTCGGCTTCCGCTGCGGCTTTCTCGGCTTGCTGCACATGGAAATCGTGCAGGAGCGGCTGGAGCGCGAATTTGGATTGAACCTGATCTCCACCGCGCCCAGCGTGCGCTACCGCTTGACTACCACCGCCGGCGAAGTGATGGAGGTTGACAATCCCACCAAGTTTCCGCCGCCGAACACGATTGACTTAATTGAAGAGCCGATGATCACCGCTATGGTGATTACCTCGGAAGAGTCCGTTGGTGCCATTTTACACCTCTGCGAGGAAAAACGCGGCACGCAGAAAAATTTTGAGTACCTCTCACCGCAGCGCGTGATGCTTACCTACCAGTTACCGCTGAACGAAATCGTCCTCGACTTTTACGACCGGCTGAAGAGCGCCTCGCGTGGCTACGCTTCGCTCGACTACCACTTTGCCGGGTACCACGATTCGGACTTGGTCAAGCTGGATCTGCTGGTGGGAGGCGAACCGGTAGACGCTCTCTCCATGATTTGTCACCGAGAACAGGCGCAAGACCGCGGGCGCGACCTGGTCCACCGCTTGCGCAAATTGATTCCACGGCAGATGTTCGAAGTGCCCATCCAGGCGGCCATCGGCAGCCGCGTGATCGCCCGCGAAACGATTTCCCCCATTCGCAAGAACGTGCTCGCCAAATGCTACGGCGGAGACGTCAGCCGCAAACGCAAGCTGCTTGAGAAGCAAAAAGAGGGCAAGCGGCGCATGAAGCGCGTGGGGCGCGTAGATATTCCGCAAGAAGCGTTCCTAGCAGTTTTGAAGGTTACCAGCTCAACCGAATAGGAAAAGGTAAAGGAGGGAGAGCATGTAAAGGAATAACCCTGCGTCAGGGCGATGGGCTCCAGGCGCAATGTGCACTACCTCCTCTATTTCCTTATCCTCCTTTACTTCCTTGCTTTCATTCGCTACCTTTTCCGCGCACGGAATACCAAGGAGCTGCCATGAAGGAAAACAACACCATCGCCGCTATTTTGACCGTTGCTTTTTACACGGGCCGCGGCGGAGCCATGAGCTTGCCGCAAATCCTCGCCACGTATTACGAGATGCACAACCTGCTGGCCAAGCAGGAATCCAGCAGGAAGAAAAAGAAGAAGTAGAGGTGCAAGAAGGAAAAAGGCGGGCCTGCTCCCGCCATGGCATTCCCCTATGGTTGTGCGCCTCTATTTCCCTACTTCTTTTTCAGAGCGTCTTTGTCTAAGTCTTTCTTCTCACTTCAGCCGCCAAGCTCCCGCGGTGAAACCGCACGTCAATTTCGTCGCCGATCCCGACCTGCGCGGCGTCGCGGACTGCGGCACCGCCGACGTCGGTAACAATCGCGTAGCCGCGCTCGAGCACGCGCAGCGGGCTGCGCTCGTCGAGTTGAAGCATGAGCCGTTCGACGCGCTGGCGTCGAGCATCGAGCAAACGTTCCATGCGCGCGCGCAAGTCGCTTTCCCGCTGCTCTAGCCGCAAGCGCAATGGCGGGACACGTCCGCGCAGATCAAAGGAAGCGATACGCGTATGCGCAACCGTGAAGCGCTGCCGCGCAACCTGCAAGCGCCGCTGCAGGAATTCCGCCATGCGGCCGCCGATTTCGTCCAGACGCTGCTGGCCCTGGTGCAGTAGGTCCTCGAGGCGCCGAAAACCAGGGTGCGCGAAAAGCTCCTGCAACCGGCTTCGCCACTCGAGCAGGCGATAACGCACGTGCTGTACAAGGTTTTGCTGAAAGGCGGAAATCTGCGCGAGAAATTCCTGACGCGCGCGGACCACAATCTCCGCAGCGTTGGACGGCGTCGAGGCGCGTACGTCGGCGGCAAAATCAGCGATGGTGAAGTCCGTCTCGTGGCCCACGGCGGAGATGATGGGAATCGTGGATGCAGCGATGGCGCGCGCGACAATTTCCTCGTTAAAGGCCCACAGGTCCTCGAGCGAGCCGCCGCCGCGCGTGAGGACGATCACATCCACCAATTGTTTGCGGTTCAGGTATTTCAGGGCCTCGACGATCTCTTTCTTCGCGTCGTCGCCCTGCACGCGCGCGGGATAGATGACAACGTGCGCGCTCGGAAACCGTCGCCGCAGAATGCGCAGAAAATCGAGCAGCGCCGCGCCGGAAGGAGAAGTGACGATGCCGATGCGCCGCGGCAGCACGGGCAGCGGCTTTTTGCGCTCCTCATCGAACAGGCCTTCGGCCGCAAGCTTCTTTTTCAATTGCTCGAACGCGAGTTGCAGCGCGCCCAGGCCGACCGGCTCGATTTGCTGGGCGTAGATCTGATATTCCCCGCGAGCTTCATACACTCCGATTGAGCCGCGCACGGTGACGTGCAGGCCGTCTTCCGGACGAAACTTCAGCAGCCGCGCGTGATTGTAGAAGCAGACGCAGCGAATCTGCGCCTTCGCGTCTTTCAGTGTGAAATAGATGTGCTTGGACTGCGCCTGGCGGAGATTGGAGATTTCGCCTTCGACGCGGATATCCGCGAACTCGCCAGCGAGCAAGTCGCGGATGCGCGTGGTCAGCTCGATGACGGTCCAGGTCTTGCGCTCGGGAGCGAGATTGGAAGTGAATTGCGTCATCGCGTCATTTCCGGACGTGCGACACTACCCAGGCCAGAAGGGTGATCATTGCGCTCACCACCAGACAACTCACGACGGGGAAATAAAACAAACCGTTTTTCGTGCGGTGAGCGATGTCGCCAGGCATGCGACCGAGTTGGAACGGCAACTTCGCCCCGAAGTAAAGGAGGCCTCCCAGAGTAAGAAACATCGCGCCGATGAAAATGAAGAGCCTGCCGGTTTCACGAAGAATGCCCATGGGCGCTCATTTTACCCGAATGGGAGACTTGAAGGGTCAGTCTAAAGACCGGTCCATTCAGGAATATGGCAGGCGAAAACTTTACAGCAACTCGTGGCCGGAAAAGAAGTAGCCGATTTCGAAGGCGGCTGTGGCTGGCGCGTCGGAGCCGTGGGTGCAATTATTCTGAATGCTCTCGGCGAGGTCGCGGCGAATGGTGCCGGGCGCGGCATTGGCAGGATTGGTAGCGCCCATTGTTTCGCGCCACTTCAGAATGGCGCCTTCGGTTTCCAGCACCATGACAATCACTTTGCCGGAGCTCATGAACGCGGTGAGATCCTCGAAGAATCCCTTGGCGCGGTGCACGGCGTAAAAACCCTCTGCCTCAGCCTTCGTCAGCCGAAGTGATTGGATCGCCACAATGCGGAAGCCGGCCTTGTGAATGCGGGACAAAACTTCGCCTTCGAGCCTGCGGCCGACCGCGTCGGGTTTGATGATTGCTAGAGTGCGCTCAATCGCCATTCGTAATTCCCCTTTTCGTTTTGAGAGGGCGTAGCCCTTCGGCTTCGCTCAGGACAAGCAAGCAGCGCCCTTACTTTAGTGCAGCGGCCAGCGTTGCGCCAATATCCGCCGGGCTTTGCACGGTGCGAATTCCGGCAGCGGCCATGGCTGCGTACTTTTCTTTCGCGGTGCCTTTGCCGCCGCTGATGATCGCGCCTGCATGACCCATGCGGCGTCCCGGCGGCGCGGTCTGTCCGGCGATGAAACCCACGACCGGTTTCTTCACGTGCGCCTTGATGAATTCCGCGGCGGTTTCCTCGGCGTTACCGCCGATCTCGCCGATCATGACAATGGCGTGCGTGTCCGGATCTTCGTGGAACAGCTTGATGGCGTCGAGAAACGTGGTGCCGATGATGGGGTCGCCGCCAATGCCGATGCAGGTGGACTGCCCGATGCCGAGCCGCGTGAGCTGGTCCACCGCTTCGTAGGTGAGCGTACCGCTGCGGCTGACCACGCCGACGTGCCCCTGCTTGTGAATGCTGCCGGGCATAATTCCCATCTTGCATGTTCCAGGCGAAATGATGCCCGGACAATTTGGTCCGATGAGGCGCGTGGGCCGGCCGCGCAGCGCTGCGGCAACACGCACCATGTCGCAAGTGGGAATGCCTTCGGTGATGCACACGACAAGCGGCAAGCCCGCGTCCATGGCCTCAAGAATCGCGTCGGCCGCATACGGCGGCGGCACGAAAATCACTGACGCATCTGCACCGGTCTCTTTCACTGCATCCGCCACGGTGTTGAACACTGGCTTGTCGAGATGCTTCGTTCCGCCCTTGCCCGGCGTGACCCCGCTGACGACTTTTGTTCCGTATTCAATCATTTGCGTGGTATGAAAAGTTCCTTCACGCCCGGTAAAACCTTGCACGATGACTTTTGTGTTTTCGTTAACGAGGATGCTCATCGTGCACCCCCCGCGAGGCGCACAATTTTCTCCGCCCCATCTTTCATTCCACTGGCAATCGTAAAGTTCAGCCCCGAATCCTTCAGAATTCGCTGGCCCTCGGCCACGTTGGTGCCTTCCATGCGCACGACGATGGGCACCTTGATGCTGAGTTCGCGCGCAGCGCTCACCACGCCGGTGGCCAGCACGTCGCAGCGCAGGATGCCGCCAAAGATGTTGATGAATACACCGCGCACATGCGCATCGCTGAGCAGAATCTTGAACGCGTTTTTCACTTGCTCGGCGCTGGCGCCGCCGCCGACGTCTAGGAAATTCGCCGGACTTCCGCCAGCAAGCTTGATGATGTCCATAGTGGACATGGCCAGCCCCGCGCCGTTGACCATGCAGCCGACCGTGCCGTCGAGCTTGATGTAATTCAGGCCGAACTTCGAAGCTTCCACTTCCAGCGGCTCTTCTTCGTCGAGGTCGCGCAGCTCGCGAATGTCCTTGTGGCGATAGAGCGCGTTGTCATCGAATGTCATTTTCGCGTCGAGCGCGACGACGCGTCCGTCGCCGGTGATCACGCACGGATTGATTTCCACGAGCGACGCGTCCGTTTCAACAAACGCTCGATAGAGCGACTGCATGAAAGGCACCGCTGCGCTGACGATTTCCGGCGCGAGGCCGAGGCCGAATGCGAGTTTGCGCGCCTGGTACGGCTGCATGCCAACAACAGGATTGATCTGCTCGCGCAGGATGGCTTCGGGATGCTCTTTGGCAACTTCCTCAATCTCCATGCCACCGGCTGCGCTGGCCATGAAGACCGGACACGCCGTGGCGCGGTCCACCAGAATGCTCATGTAGATTTCTCGTTTGATATCGAGGCCTTCTTCGATCAGCACTTGCTTCACCAAGCGTCCTTCGGCGCCGGTCTGCGGCGTCACCAGCTTCATGCCGAGGATTTGCCCGGCCAGCTCGCCAGCCTGTTCGGACGATTTCGCAAGCTTCACGCCGCCGCCCTTGCCGCGCCCGCCCGCGTGGATTTGCGCTTTCACCACCACGACTGGCGTACCCAGCCGCTCGGCGACCGCCCGCGCTTCGTCTTTCTTGAACGCCACCTCGCCGCGCGGCGTGGGCACGCCGTAGCGCGCGAGGATGGCCTTCGCTTGATATTCGTGAATCTTCATTGGATGTCCTGTGGTTCGACCGTTCGGCGGGTCTCACCGGAAAAAGTGCTAGAATTCGGGGCGACGCAAAGCAAATCAGTTTACCCGCAACCGCTGAAACGAGCAAGGCGCGGAGAGGGTCACATGGATGCTGACACGCGTGTGCAGCGCGGAAGACGGCTTTTGAAAATTGGCTTGCTCTGGCATCTCATCGGTTGCGGGCCGCTTTACGTCATCCTTCTATTAAGCAAGATGGGATTTGGCGACCCCGACCCCAATCCAATCTTTCTCGGCATGCTGGCGGGATTGTCCTTTCTCCCCAGCCTGATCGTGATGGGGTTCGGCGTGCGCCTCTTTAGACAGAGTGAACGAGCGTGATTCTCGAAGCGCTGCAAAAAGTTGTGGCCGGAGAAAACCTCACACGCGGCGATGCCGATGCGGCAATGACGCTGATCCTCGCCGGGCGCGTCAGCGACGTGCAAATTGCCGGATTCCTCACCGCCTTGCGCGCAAAAGGCGAGACGGTGAACGAATTGGTCGGCTTCGCCACGGCCATGCGCCGCCACGCAACCTCGATTTTTGCGGACAGCACGCGGCGGCGCCCGGCGATGCTCGTGGACACCTGCGGCACCGGCGGCGATGCCCGCGGCTCGTTCAACATTTCCACGACGGCTGCATTTGTGGTGGCCGGCGCGGGTGTGCACGTGGCCAAGCACGGCAACCGCTCGATCAGCTCACAATGCGGCTCCGCCGACGTGCTTGAGGCGCTGGGCGTGAACATCAATCTGCCGCCGGAGCGAGTGGGCGCGGCCATTGAGCAAGTGGGCATCGGGTTTCTCTTTGCGCCTGCGCTGCACACGGCCATGAAACACGCCATGAAGGCGCGCAGCGAGTTGCGCACGCGAACCGTCTTTAATTTGCTCGGGCCGCTGACCAACCCCGCGGGCGCGTCGGCGCAGGTGCTCGGAGTGTACGAGGCCTCAGCGACGGAATTGCTGGCTCGCGCGCTTGCGGAACTGGGCAGCACGCGCGCGTTCGTGGTGCATGGCGCCGACGGGCTGGATGAGATTTCTTTAAGCGGAGAAACGCAAGTGGCGGAACTGCGCGACGGCCAAGTGACCAACTACACGATCGTGCCGGAAGATTTCGGTCTGCGCCGCGCGCCGCTCGAATCCATTGCCGGCGGTGATGCCAAGACCAACGCGAAGATTCTCCGCAGCGTGCTGAAGGGCGAGCTAGGCCCGCACCGCGAGATCGTGCAGGCCAATGCCGCCGCCGCGCTGGTCGCCGCAGCCTGCGCTACCGATTTTCTCGACGGCGTGCGCATTGCCGCGCAATCCATCGACTCAGGTGCAGCCCAAACAAAGCTCGAGTCACTTATCGCCTTCACACAAGAATCGAAATTAGAAAATAGAAGATCGACAAGAGGGGGGACGGCCAAAGACTAGGGGCGACCTTTGTCCGTTCGTCTTTCTGTTTTCTCTTTTCTATTTTCTGTTCTTTTCTTCGCTATTCCTGCTCCTGCAGGAAGCGGACGGCGACGACAAACGACGCCACGCAGAACGCAGCAAAGGCGGCGGTTTCAAGCGCAATGGTACGCGGGTTGCCGAACCCGATAGTGAGGTAACGCATCAGGTCCACGTGCCAGGTGACGGGATTGGCGAGCGCGGCGCCGCGAAACCATGCCGGAAGCGGCTCCAGCGGATAAAACATCGAGCTGGCAAACAGAAACACAAAATAGAAAACCGACGTTACGCTGTTGAAGACGTCGTTGCGACGCGTCCAGAGCGCGAAGATCGCGTAAAAGAAAAACCAGCCCGCGGTGCCACCGGCCACGGCAAGAAACAGCAGCGGCAACAGGTCCGCGCGCAGCCGGATGCCGAGCACGAGCGCGCCCAGACCCAGCGTAATGGCCGTTTGCAGCAGCGCGATGAACACGGTGAACAGCACTTTGCCAAACAAATACTCGGCTCGGCTGAGCGGATAGGTCAGCATTTCGTAGAAAATGCCGTTGTCGCGGTCGAGGAAAAACGACCACGAAGTGTTCGAAGCGATGCCGAAGCTGGCCATGCCCAGTACGCCAGCCAGAAAAAACGAGTTATAGTCCACGCCCGGGAGTGGAAACTGCGAACCCACCATGTAGTTCATCATTACGCCGAAGACCAGCAGATAGCCCAGCGGGTAGAACAAGTCCCAGAAAATAAACGTCACGTTGGTGACGCGGATTTTTCCTTCGCGGTACAGCATCGCGGAAATGGCGGACATGATTTGCTCCCTAAGCGACCGGTCTACCACGCAGAATCAGGGGCGCAGCAAGCAGCGCCCCTACTTCATCAAGTCCACAAAAATATCTTCCAGGCTGGCGCCGGTGACTTCGACGCGCAACACGCGCCATTGTTTGGCCAGTTCTGCGACGAGCGCCAGCACGCGCGCTTCGTCGGCCTTCACGCTGAACTCGACGGTGTTGCCGGTAACGATCATCCGCCGCGGCGCGAGCGGCTCGAGGTGCTGCTCGATCGCGGCGGGCAGTTTTTCAAAAGTCAGCGAGACGTCATAGACGCCCTCGGAAAGCAGCTTCAGCGCGTGGAGGTCACCGCGGGCCACTTGCCTGCCCTTGTTCATGATCAGGATGTCGTCACACAGCTCCTCGGCCTCGCTGAGAATTTGCGTGGTGAGCACGATGGTGCGGCCGCGCGCGGCCTCTTCGCGCAGGTAACTCATCACCGCGCGCTTCAGGATGGGATCCATACCCGTGGAAAATTCGTCCATGAAGACGACAGGCGTATCCACCATAAAGACCTTGGCTACCTGGACGCGCCGGCGAAAACCGCCGCTCAAGTCCTGCACTTTGCGGGCGGCATCCTCGCGCAGATGGAAGAGGTCCATCACTTTTTCGGCGCGCCGCTGGGCCTCCGCAATGGGCAAAGAGTGGAAGCGCGCGAAGGTGAGCAGATTGTCGCGCGTGCTCAAGAAAAGCTCAGCGGCGGATTCCTGAATCACCACGGAGATGTTGCGGCGGACTTCGAGCGGCTGTGCCACAACATCGTAGCCGAGAAGGCTGGCGCGTCCGCTGGTGGGGCGGATCAGCGTGTTCAGCACCTTCAGCGTGGTGGTCTTGCCCGCGCCGTTCGGGCCGAGCAAGCCGAAGATTTGCCCGCGCTTCACCTCGAAGCTTAGCCCGTCCACCGCGCGCACCGCTGCACGCCCGCCGCGAGTCCATCGCAGCCCGCGCGGCTGGTACACCTTGACCAGATTTTCCACCTGCAATGCGAATTCGCTCATTTCGAGAAAACCCTCGTCCCGTTCGGGTGGTTCGCGCATTGGCAAAATCGCAGCCAAATGCGGCTCAGGAAAACCTATAATGTCGGCTCGATGAGATGCTCGGGTTCCGCAACACGCAGCGGCATTTACAGGAGGGACGTCTTGATTCGCATCGTTTTACTCTGCTCTCTTTTCCTTGGCGCAATATATCCCGCGGCTGCGCAAGTGTCAACCGCGCCCGCTGCTTCCCGCGCCGCAGAATCCGTGCGCGAGTTTCGCCGGGCCAATGAGCACCGCATCCTGAACGAGTTGATCGAGTTGCTGGCGATTCCCAACGTCGCCACGGACGCGCCCAATATTCAGCGCAACGCCGAAAAGCTGAAGGCCATGCTCGAAGCGCGCGGTTTGCGCGTGCAGTTTCTCCCGGTTGCGGGGCGCGGTCCGGCGGTGTTTGCCGAATTGGTTACGCCGGGCGCGACGCGCACGGCTATTTTCTACGCGCACTACGACGGCCAGCCCACCGACGCGACCCGCTGGACGGGCACGAAACCTTGGGAGCCCGCGCTACGCACGAAATCGCTTGAGGCGGGCGGCACGCTGATTCTCTTCCCCTCCACGGGCACTGCGTATCAGGATGACTGGCGCATTTACGCGCGCTCGGCGTCGGACGACAAATCGCCCATCGTCGCGCTGCTCGCGGCGCTCGACGCCCTGCGAACGAAAAAGATTCCGCTCGCTGTCAACCTGAAACTCATCCTCGACAGTGAAGAAGAAGCCGGCTCGCCGAATCTCGCAAAAGTCCTGGCAGCCCACGCCGAACTTTTTCGTGGCGATGTGCTGCTCACGATTGACGGCCCGGTGCACCAGTCCGGGGGACCGCTGATTTTCTTTGGCAATCGCGGCGTGACGGACGTGAACATCACCGTCTACGGCCCCACGCGCGCGCTGCACAGCGGGCACTACGGCAACTGGGCACCGAATCCTGCGTTTCACCTCGCGCGGCTACTGGCTTCGATGAAGGACGCCGACGGGCGCGTGCTGATCGAAGGCTTTTATGACGACGTCGCGCCGCTATCCGAGCGCGAAAAGCAGGCGCTGGCCGAATTGCCCGCGAACGATGCCGACCTGATGCACGAATTGCATTTTTCAAAAGCAGAAGGAAGCGGAAAGAAACTCGTCGAGCTCATCAACCAGCCGTCGCTGAATATTCGCGGAATTCAGAGCGCATACGTTGGCGCGCAGTCTCAAAATATTATTCCCACGAAGGCAGAGGCATCACTGGACCTTCGCCTCGTGCGAAATATCGATCCACAACGGCAAGTCGAGCGCGTGGTCGCGCACATCCGCAAGCAGGGCTTCTACGTGACGAGCGGAGAGCCCACCAACGAGGAGCGCGAGAAATATCCGTTCATCGCACAGGTGACCGGCGGGCCCGGCTATCCCGCGTCGCGGACGCCGATTGATTTGCCGGTGTCGCGCGCGGTGGTGCGCGTGGTCGAGGAAGCCATGGGTGCCCCGGTGGTGAAAATGCCCACGCTCGGAGGCTCTGCGCCAATGTATCTCTTCGAGAACATGAAGCTGCCGGTCATCGGCGTTCCCATCGTCAACCACGACAACAACCAGCACAGCGAAAACGAAAATCTGCGTTTGGGAAATCTTTGGCGGGGGATGGAAATCTTCGGCGCGCTTCTGGCGGAATTGCGTTGGTAGGGGGTGCACCTGTGTTTGCACTCCGCGGCGGACAAAAAGGTCCGCCCCTACAATTGCAGAAAATTACGTAGGATTTGCATCCCAGCATCGGTGAGGACGGACTCGGGGTGGAACTGGACGCCCTCGACTTTTAGCCTGCGGTGGCGGAGGCCCATGATGAGGCCACCTGAAGCTTCGGCGGAAATCTCCAGCTCCTTTGGCAGACTTTTTCTTTCGACAATCAGCGAATGGTACCGCGTGGCGGTGAAAGGCTGCGGCAGGCCGCGGAAAATCGTTTTGCCGTCGTGACGGATTTCGCTGGTCTTGCCGTGCATCAGGTGCGGCGCGCGGATTACGCGCCCGCCGAAGGCGTGACCGATGGCCTGATGTCCCAGGCAAACGCCGAGGATGGGAATTTTTCCGGCGAAGCGGCGGATGAGCGCGATGGTGATGCCGGCGTTCTGCGGAATGCCCGGGCCGGGCGAGATGACGATGCGCTCTGGCGCGAGCGTTTCGATTTCGTCGAGCGTGATTTGATCGTTGCGGCGCACGTCGAGCCTCTGTCCCAACTGGCCGAGGTACTGCGCCAGGTTGTAGGTGAAGCTGTCGTAGTTGTCGATCAGCAGGATCATCTTGTGTAGCGCCGGGTTTATCTTGGCGCAAGGCGGCGGCAATACGCCGCCGCTACATTTTCTTTTTCTGCGCAGCTGCCAACGCCGCCAATAGCGCACCTGCTTTGTTCACTGTCTCCTGGAATTCGCGCTCCGGGACGGAATCGGCGACGATGCCGCCACCGGCCTGCACGCTGGCCACTCCGTCCTTGATCACCAGCGTGCGGATGGCGATGCAGGAATCGAGGTTCCCTGCAAAATCAAGATAGAGCACCGCTCCGGCGTAGATGCCGCGGCGCGTGGGCTCGAGTTCGTCAATGATCTCCATCGCGCGGACCTTGGGCGCGCCGCTGACGGTCCCCGCGGGAAAGCAGGCCATGAGCGCATCGAAGCAGTCCACGCCATCGCGCAGCCGTCCGGCAAGGCGCGAGACAAGATGCATGACGTGCGAATACCGCTCCACGAACATCATTTCCTCGGCGCGCACGCTGCCATATTCGCACACACGGCCGAGGTCGTTGCGCCCGAGATCCACCAGCATGACGTGCTCAGCACGCTCCTTGGGGTCGGTGCGCAGCTCGGCTTCGAGGCGGCGGTCGTCGGCGCTGTCGCGGCCACGCGGGCGCGTGCCGGCAATCGGACGGTAAGACGCGTCGCGGCCCTGTACCTTGACGAGTATTTCCGGCGAACTGCCCACCACGTCCACGCCGCCCAGCCGCAGGTAATACATGTACGGTGAGGGATTCACCACACGCAGGGCGCGGTAAATTTCGAACGGATCGGTTTTCACTCGCGCGGAGAAGCGCTGGCTGAGCACGACTTGAAAAATATCGCCGGCGCGGATGTAGTTCTTCGCCTTCCTCACTGCTGCGAGATAGGCGGGCTTCTTGAAATTTGAAGTGACGCGGAGCGCTCCGCCGGCGGGGCGGCGCTTCGGAGGGGGCATGGGCTGCTCGAGCGCGCGGCGGGTTTTCTCGATTTCGCGCGCGGCCGCGTCGTATTTGGCACGAAGGCTGCCTGGCCCGTCCGTGAACACATTGCGGATAATCCACAGCCGATGCTGTACATGATCGAAGGCCACAAGACCCAGGTAGAACATCAGCACGGCGTCGTCGAGCGGGCGGTCGTCGCGCGTGGTTTCCGGGATGCGCTCGATGAGGCGCACACAGTCGTAGCCGAAGTAGCCGATCGCGCCGCCGACAAGGGGCGGCAGCCCGGGGATTCGTACCGGCTTGTACCGCCCGATGCGGTGACGCAGAAAATCAATTGGGTTGACGTCGCTCCAGCGGAGATGGCTGCGTCCTTCGACCTCGCAAGTCCTGCCGCGCGCGCGGAAAACTTCCAGGGGATCCGCGCCGAGAAAGGTGTAGCGCGCGAGATGCTCGCCGCCCTCGACGCTTTCGAGCAAAAACGAGTACTTCGCGCCGTTCGCCAGGCGCAGGTAAGCGGAGACGGGTGTCAGCAAGTCCGCGGTGATCGTGTCGTACAGCGGCACGAGGTTGCCCTGGCGGGCGAGACGGCAGAACGTTTTGTAGTCGGGCTGAATCATGGCTGGCAGCCTAAAGCCGCCGCTACACTTTCCCTTCATGGCGCAGCGCGTTGAGCACGGCGTGGCGCATGAGCGCGACAGGCGCGCGGCGTCCGGTCCAGATTTCCCACTGCGCGGTGCCCTGCGCGATGAACATCTCCGCGCCAGTAACGGTTTCGATGCCGCGCTTCTCCGCCAGACACAGCAATTTTGTTTTCATCGGGCGGTAGACGGTGTCAAACACGAGCCTGCAATTCAACTCCTTTGCGGCGAGCGGCGATTCGCCGGCTTTCGGGTGCATTCCGACAGGTGTGGCGTTGACGATCGCGTCGAAGAACTCCTTGCGAATTCGGGTGCGGGAAACGGCTTCGCCATGCACGGCGCGAGCGAGCATGTCGGCCTGGTCCATGCGACGGGCGCAGACACAGACGATGGAGCCCGCCTGCGCAAGCGCGAAGGCCACGGCCCGGGCCACGCCACCTGCGCCGAAAATCAGCACGCGGCTCCCAAGCAGCCGCACGCGCCGCTCGAGCGCGCGCAGCACTCCAACATAATCCGTGTTGCTGCCGTAGAGTTTTCCGTTGGCGCGCACGACGACCGTATTCACCGCGCCGATGGCAGCGGCCAGCGGATCGCAAACGTCCAGGTGCCGCAGGATTTTTTCCTTGTGCGGCAATGTGACGCTGAAGCCGGCAATGCCCAGCGGCTTGATGGCACCCAGAAAATCCTTGATGTCGCGAACGAGGAACGGCAAATAAACTGAATTGATCCTTTTCTGCTGGAAGGCGAGGTTGTGCATCAGCGGAGAGAGCGAGTGGCTGATCGGGTCGCCGATGACGCCATAGACGCGTGTTTTCCGTTCGAGCTTGTCCGCGCGATAGAGGTTTTTCATTTCGTCGAGCGTAAGTTGTCCGGGCGCGGTCTTTTCGCCGACGGCGGCGTAGGCCAGCGCGCTGCCTTCACGCAGCGCGAGCACGCGCGCGGGCAGGCCGATTTCTCCCATGGGCACGGCGATGACGTTCTTTCTGCCTTTGGCTAGCGCAAGCACACGCAGGCTGTCGGCAATGGAGTTGCATTGCGTGGCGATCTTGACGGCATCGGCATCGCAGGCGTGCAGTCGGGCAACAATTTGACGCAGGTTCTTCGGCGTGGAACGAAAGTCGTGAAGTGAAACCAGACGCTGACCTCCGCGAATCCACTTCCGATCAAAGCGTGAGGCGAATTCGTGTTCAATGTCATACCAGCGACAACCAATGCGCACGGCCAACATAAGCCATACAAGTTGCTCGTGCACGCTACCGGGAAAATGTCCGCCAGCATTTCGCGGCCGACAAGTAGCAATCAGCATGTTCAATTTACGGCGCGGATCGCGGGCCAGCCATTCCCAGGTTTCCCGGGTTGATATTCTCTTTCCCAACCAGTCCCAGCGAAGTTCAATCGTACGCGAGAAGCGCAAAGCCTTGCGCATTTGCCGAGCCATCTCGAGCGGAGTTCGCGCAGCGACGACGGCGCAGATGCGGTCTTTGCCGAACAGGGATTTGTACATGGGCGACATCACAAACGGCGGAAACGTTCGCTTGTACCATGTGGTATCCAATGTGTAAAGCGGGCGGTCGAGTCGCTTGACGATGCGGACGGCGTTTGGTACGGTCGCGCAAGGGAAATATTCATCTCGAAGGCGGAGGTAACAATGCGTACGCGCATGCAAGTGGGAACGTTGTGTCTTCTGCTGGCGCTGAGCGCCGGCGCGGCGATGGCCCAGGAAGGGCCCAAGACGCCCAATCAACATGACATGTATTGCTCCGGAATGGTGACTCGGGAAGCCATCCCGACGGACACCTATGTGATTTCCGGCGAGGAGTCGTCCTACAGGATCAGCTACGGCCGCGGCGACTATATTTTCATCAACAAGGGTTCCTCGAGCGGAGTGAAGATGGGCGATGAGTTCCAGATCATGCGCGCGCAAAAGAGCCCGGCGCACATCAAGTGGTTCGAATACCAGCCCTCGCTGATGGCAGCCATGGGTACGCAATGGCTGGACGTGGGACGCGCGAAAGTGGCGCACGTGGAAGCCAACGTCTCCGTGGCGCAGATCGTAGCCTCCTGCAACTTCATGGAGCGTGGGGACATTGCGCGGCCGTTTGTGGAACGGGCGGCGCCGCCGCTGCGGCCGACGAACCGCGATCGCTTCCCGGCCGCGAGCGGCAAGAATCAGGGCATGGTCGTCTCCGCCAAGGACTGGGCCGAGGTGGTGGGCATGGACAGCATCGTCTACGTGAACGTGGGCAGCTCACAGGGCGCAAAAGTGGGCGACTACGTGCGCTTCTATCGCTATCAGGGCACGCGGCATGACACGGCCTACCAGAGCCGCAGCACGGCCTATTCGCGCTGGGGCTTCGGAAAAACGCCGGTACTCTACAACTGGAAGGACCTGCCGCGCGATCATCTGGGCGAAGGCATCGTGTTGCGCGTCTCTGAACACGCCGCGACCGTGCTGATTACCTTCAGCCTGCGCGACATCTACCTGGGCGATTACCTGGAGATCCAGTAGCAGCGACAAGCGAAACGCCTCCGCAGTCGGAAAAACGCCGCGCCGCAAATGGCGCGGGGTCTTATTATTTTTTTTTTTCGGCGAAGCTGCGAATCAGCTGGCCTGTGCGCGGGGCTTCGTGTGAAAGTCCGCTTCGGAAAACACCTCGGCCGTGAAGGCTTCAATGCGCGTCTCGGGGTCTTTCCAAGAGTCGCGGGGCAGTCCGGCCTTCACACAGGTTTCCTCCAGAAACCGTTCCGGAGACCAGCGGTAAGGCAGGGGGACCTGCGGCAGCAGCAAACCGCGGAGCGCGCCGCGCCGGACCAGCAGGCCGTGCCGGCCCACCTCGATTTGCTCCGGGATGATCGGCTCCAGGCGCGAAAGAACGGAAATCTCAATTTCCAATCCGGGGAGTTCTTCGGCGTGAACCGGCTCGAAGCGCGGGTCTTCGCGCGCGACGGAGATCGCGCACTGCGCAACCGCTTCGGCCACCGGCGCGGTTGACTCCACCTTTCCAAGGCAGCCGCGAAGCCGGCCCTCACAGTGTATGGAAACAAAAACGCCGGCGGGCTCGGCCAGACGTCCGGTGGGCGGCGGCGCATCGAGGATCGTTCCGTGGAGGACGATTTCGGTGAGTGCGCGCCGGGCCAGTTCAAGCAGCGCGCGGCGCTCGGCTTCAGGGAGTGGCGACATCTTGTTGCTTCTTCTGGCGCTCCAGAATGCGCAGGCGCAGGCGGCGTTGTTTCACGCGGTCGTCCACTTTGGTCCAGAACATCATGAAGTATTGCACCGCAGAGGCTATCGCGCTGAGCACCACGAGCCACAATAGGAGCAAGGAGACTTGATGCCATTGAGGGTGCTTGGCGCCGAGGATCAGCATGCTGCCGGCGATCACCTGAAGCACCATTTTCGTTTTCCCCAGTGTAGAAGCGGAAATGGTAAAGCCTTCGGCGGAAGCAATCGTGCGCAGGCCCAGCACGGTGAATTCGCGGCCGATGATAATCACCACCATCCAGGCCGGCACGCGCTGCATTTCCACGAGCGAGATAAAAGCGGCGGAGATGAGCAACTTGTCAGCGATAGGGTCCAGCAACGTGCCGAGCGTGGTGATCTCGCCGCGCTTGCGCGCCAGGTATCCGTCGGCCCAATCCGTAGCGGCGGCCAGCAACAAAATCAACACGCCCCAAATCTCGAAATCAACCGAGAGCCCCCAGAACTGCACGTTGGGTTGGCGCGTGAGCAACACAACCACCAGGAGCGGCACGAAGAAAATCCGCAGGATGGTCAAGGTGTTCGGCAGATTCATGGCGTATCGTCGGAAGCCGTCATGCCGCGCCCTCGCGCACCACGTCGGCTGGGCAAGCCCACTATAGACCCCGCTTGTAGGCGAGTCAATGAACTCATCGGCTGAATTCTTCCCGTGCGCCGGTTCGGAAATCTCATTCAAGGCGCACGGATTGAATCGTTTGGCGGAGTAACTAAAAGCGAACAAGGCTGCCCCAAATCTGTGCAAAAACTTCCGGCCAGTTTACAGGCAATCCTGGAATTTTGAGGTTTAGCCCTGAAATGGCGAACTGGAAATAACACTTGTAGTTTAAGTAACTTATGGGAGGGACAAGGATGCCCAGCTCCGGGGGATTTCTAGAAGCTAACAATCGAATCCTTTGAGGCAGTCCCTAGATTTCCACGCACTTTTCCACAGGTCGACGCAACCGGCGCGGGCTCAGTCAATTAGCGGAAAGCGCGGCTTGGGCCGCTGAGCACGCGTGCCGGAAGCAAAATGATTGAACGGACTAGCTCCAGCACGCCTGTCACGGCGATGCCGAGCAATCGGAACGGCAGCAACAGCAGCCAGATGATCGGATACAGCACCAGGGCCAGCAGCGCAAGCGGCCAGCACATCACCAGGAGAACGCACCAAAGAAAAAAGCTCGCCATGGAAAAAACCTCCGTACCCCTCAAAGCAAAGATACGCTATTTGCAGCGGAGAAGTTTCCACTCGGGCTTGGTCAGCCGCGAACTTCGACCTCGGCGTGGCGCAAGCGGCGGGCGAAGGACTCAGGCAGCTCGGCATCAAGGCGCATGTGGCCGTCTTGCACCTCCGAGTGCAGCACGCGCCCGCACGCGTGCACGAGCGCGAGGGTGCGACCGTCGGTGAGCGGCAGTTGCAGCGTGACGCGGACGGTCGGTTCCACCGGAATGGCCTCATCAATGCAGAGCAAGAGCTGCTCAAGGCCCATGCTGGTGAGCGCGGAGACGAAAACGTTTCCGTTGCCGTTGTGCAGCGCGTCCGCGTCGGACGGCGAGAGCAGATCCAGCTTATTAAAGACATGCAGGCGCGGGCGATCTTCGACGCCCAGCTCGGCTAGCACTTTTTCCACCTCGACATCCTGCTCGGCGTGATGCGGGTTGGCCACATCGGCGACATGCAGGATCAGCGAAGCTTCCTGCACCTCTTCGAGCGTAGCGCGAAAGGCGGCGATCAGTCCGGGCGGCAGCTCGCGGATGAAACCGACCGTGTCCGAGAGCAACACCTTGCGGTTGGAGGGCAGGCGCACCGCGCGAATTGTCGGGTCCAGCGTGGCAAACATTTTGCCAGAGGTGTGCACGCCGGCATGAGTAAGAGCGTTGAAGAGCGTGGATTTCCCAGCGTTGGTGTAGCCCACCAGCGCGACCATTCCAAGCGGCACCGCCTGCCGCGCCTGTCGCCGCACGGCACGCTGCCGCCGGACGCGCTCGATGTTCTGCTCGATCTTGCGCACGCGGTCGCGGATGCGGCGACGGTCGGTTTCGAGCTTTTGTTCGCCGGGACCACGCATGCCGATGCCACCGCCCATGGCGCCGCTTTTTCCTCCGAGTCTCGACATCTCCACGCCGCGGCCAGACAGCCGCGGCAGCATGTAATTCAATTGCGCCAGCTCAACCTGCAACTGGCCTTCGCGGCTGCGTGCGTGGCGGGCAAAGATGTCGAGGATCAATTGCGTGCGGTCAATCACGCGGCACTCAGTGGCCTTCTCGATGTTCCGCTGCTGGCCGGGCGTGAGGTTTCGGTCGAAGATAACAAGCGGTGCCTTGCGCATCTGCGCTTCGATTTTGATCTCTTCCAGCTTGCCGCGGCCGACGAGCGTGGCAGGATCAATGGCGTCGCGTATTTGAAGGAGGCTGCCGGTCACGTCCGCACCTGCGCTGCGCGCCAATTCGTCCAGCTCCAGCAGCGATTCGCGCTCCGCCGCGCCCGCCTCCACGCCGGGAATGCGCGAGGCGCGCTTCACGGCCACGCCAACCAGCAGAACTCGTTCGCGATTGCTGACAGATTGCGGGCTGGATTTCATACGCTTTGGCTGATTCCTAGCACGGCAGACGAACAAACGAGAACCATGGGAGAGATGCTTCGCAGCGGTCGAACCTTGCAGACCAGAATCTGCGCCATCAGAGCCATTATACGCTTGCCGTCCGCGGGGTGCGAAGTGGCGGCTCTTGCGCCAGTTGTTTTTCGAGGTACTCCACGGCGCCGGCGGAAATCGCCGGGTAGTCGCCGAAGCCTTCGAACCAGCGCACGCCCTGTTCCTTGCGGAACCACGTGAGTTGGCGCTTGGCGTAGCGGCGCGTGGCCTGACGTATCGCAGCCGCCGCTGCGTCGAGCGTAACGACCCCTGACAGGTGCGTCCGCAGTTCCCGGTAGCCGATGAACTGAAATGGTTTGCAGTCCGCAGCGAAGCCAGTGGTCGCCAGACGCGACACTTCCTCGAGCCAGCCGGCGGCGAGCATGGCCTCCACGCGGCGCTCGATGCGCTGATACAGCGCGGCGCGCGGTGGAGCCAGCCCGACTTTGATTGCGTGATAGCCCTCCAGTGCCGCACGGCCCGCGCGATGCAATTCCGTGATGGGTTTGCCGGTCAGCAAGCGGACTTCGAGCGCGCGGATCACTTTTGCCGCGTCGGGTGGAGCGATGCGCGAAGCGGCAGCGGAATCGAGCCGCGCAAGGATACGGTGCAGATGCGCGTGGCCGCGCGCGTCCACCATCCGGCGCAAGCGTTCGCGAAGCTCATCGGAACGCGTGGGCGCGTCGGAAAGCCCTTCGAGCAACGCGCGCAGGTAAAGACCAGTGCCCGCCGTGAAGACCGGCAGCTTTTCCCGCCGGCGCAAATCCTCCAGAACGTCGAGCGCGCGGCGCCGGTAATCGCCCGCGGTGAACACTTCATCGGGGTCAAGCAAATCCATCAAGTGATGGTGAATTCCGTGTTGCTCGATGGGCGGCACCTTTGCTGTTCCGATGTCGAAGCGCCGATAGACCTGCGTGGAATCGCAGCAGACCACTTCCCCGTTGAGGTGTTTGGCGAAGGTAATGCCCAGTGCGGATTTGCCCGCCCCGGTAGGGCCGACGATAGCCACCAGCGGCAAAGCTCGCGGTTCGGGCGAGGTCATTCGAGGACGTTCCAATAACGAATCATCAGGAAGGCAAGCACCAGAAGCGCCAGTAACAAGGCTCCGACAATTTGCGTGCGGTTGAGTTTCACTTCGCGGCTTCGAGAGGAAGATTATACAAGAAAATGAAACGCAACTCGATGTATGGCCCGCTGAAGCCCGGCGGCAGCGGCCCAAATGGGTTTGAAGCGCGGATGGAAGACATGGCCGCACGGTCGAGCGGCTCCTTGGTGGATGTAAGAAGGAGGTTGGGCTCGGGATAGGGTACGGTGCCATCGCGCATGATGCGGAACTGCAGCACCACGCGGCCTTTGTCGCCCATACGCGCGGATTCCGGAATTATGGCATACCAGTTGCGTCGCACACTGGCGAGTACGCGATCCAAATAGTTGGTGAAGTCCACGCCTTCATCCGGGGTGAGCATCTGGATGGCGCCACCGAGCAGTCCATCCCCGCCTCCTCCTCCTCCTCCGGGCGCGCTGCCGCCTTCGCCAGGCCGCCGTGGAATGGGATCAGCAAAGCCACCCTGATTGGACGAACTGCCTCGCGAACTGCCGCGCATGGATTCCTCGAGCGCTTTGCCGGGCGAAAGGCGCGGGAGAAGAAGCGGGCTGTTGGACTTTGGCGCCTCTGGCGATTCCAGGCGCATCGACTCGCGCGGCGCATCGGCCCGAGGCTGGCGGTCCGGCACTGCGGGAAGCTGCGGCGAAGGCGCTGCAGGCAGCTCGCGTTGCGGCTTGCTTTCCGGAGGACCCGGCAGCGGCGATGGCTCGGCATTAGGTGGCACAATTTGTTTCAAGACGCGCGGGTCGATGCGCATTTGCGGGCTGGGCGGGGCAGGAGACGGAGAGTAAGGAGCCAGATCGCGCCCCGGCGGTATATAGACCATACCCAGTGAGCGGCTGGCCAGCTCGAGTTCCGATTGTGTCGGCATGTGCGGCGGAAAGAGCGACGGCCAGAACACCGCGAACGACACCAGCAGGATGTGAAACAACAGCGTGCCCGTCTGCGACATCCAGCGGTTGTCCATCTCGCGCTCTTCGACCGGCCTGACCATCAGGTTTACTTCTCCGGTGAGCAGCACGTCTGGTTCGAGAACGTCGCGGAAGGCGTCCATGGACAGGCGCGCCGACATAGTGAATCCCGCGGGGCGTGCATCATTCGGAATGGCCACACGAGAATCGAGAATAGTGAGCGGCACGTGCGCGGGGATCGCGCTGCGCGTCTCCAGAGGAGTCGCCGATAATTCGCGCGGCACCACCACGCGCGCGCCGAGCACTTCCAGCGGAATGTGCGATGGAATGCTGCTGTGACCGTCGAGCGGCACGAAGGGCAGGTCCTGCGGCACCACCGAACGGGAATCGAGCGCGGTGGAGACGCGCCTCGGCGTGCCGGAGGAATCCTGCGTCTGCGGCAAAAGCTGTGTCGGGACGAGGGTGCGGGGAATCATCGAAACGCCATCGGCGCGGCGTCGCCCAATTGGACGCGGCGGGCGTGCGCCAGGATGCCCGCCATGACGCGATCAGCGAGCTCGAGGGCGCGGCGGCCGGCGGCGCCGTCCACGCGGGGCGCGCGGCGCGTGCGCACCGCGTCGAGGAACGCGCTCAGCTCGGCGTGAAGCGGCTCCTGCGGTTTTGCGTCGAGCTTCTCGAAATCGAACTCCGGCTGCTTGCCGTCGCGCGCGGGCGTGGCCACGCGGACGCGCAGCGCGTCGCGGCGCGCGTAGTCGATGGAGATGTACTCGTGGGCCTGGAAGAAGCGCATCTTGCGGACGCGCTCGGTAGAGACGCGGCTGGCCGTGACGTTGGCCACCGCGCCGGTCTCGAATTCGATCCGCGCATGCGCGATGTCCACGCGCTCCGTGAGAATGGGAATGCCCACGGACTTCACTTCCTTCACCGGACCATCCACCAGCGCGAGCAGAATGTCCAGGTCGTGGATCATCACGTCGTACACCACATCCACGTCGAGGCTGCGCGGAGAAAAGACGCCCAGCCGGTGGACCTCAAAGAAGAGCGGCCGCGTCACCAACGGCTGCACCGCGACGAACGCCGGATTGAAGCGTTCGAGATGTCCTACTTGCAGCACGCGGCCGTGCTTCGCGGCGGCGGAAATAAGCGAATCCGCTTCCGCCAGCGACGCAGCCATCGGCTTTTCCACCATCACGTCGATGCCTTGTTCGAGCAAGCGGCAGCCGATGCGCGCATGCTCGATCGTGGGCACGGCGAGGCTTACCGCGTCCGCGCGGCCAGCGAGCGACTCGATGTCCGGGAGCGCTTCCGTGTTGAATTCGGCGGCGACTGCGCGGGCGCGCTCGGCATTCGTGTCCATCACGCCAACGAGCTCCGCGTCTTCGAGTTCGCGGTAAACGCGGACGTGGTTGCGTCCGAAGTCGCCCACTCCGATCACCGCCACGCGAATTTTCTTGCCGCTCAAATTAGACCTTCTTTGCAGGATTGGCTAAATGCCTGTCCTAGCCTGCGGGTTCAAACGCCTGAATCGCAATCCCTGCGGCGTTGGCCGCGGCGAGCATGGCTTCGCGGTCCATCAACAGAGTGCGGCCGGCATCAATGGCCAGCGCCGTGGCATTGGCGCGCTTCATCACGTCCATCGTAGGCAGGCCGACTACGGGCACATCGAAGCGCATGTCCTGCTTCGGCTTGCTCACTTTCACGACGACCAGCCGCTGGCCTCCGGCAATTCGCGCGGCGCGCTCGATGGTTTCGTCCGTGCCCTCCATCGCTTCGATGGCCACGCAAGCGCGGTTGCGGATGACGACCGTTTGCCCCAGGTCAAGCCCGGCAATCTGCCGCGCGATTTCGCGGCCGTATTCGATGTCCGCGGATTCGCTGGCGTCCGGCGCGCGTCGTGTGAGCACACCCGGCGCGGGCAGCAGCGGTTTCAGGAAAGCGGTCGAGTCCACCAGTTGCACGCCTTCTTCTTCTAAGACCTTGGCGACCGCGCCGATCAACGAATCCGTGTTTTTTGTCGCCAGGGACATCAGCAGCTTGGCCATCCTCCAGTCCGGCTTGATCGAACTGAAAATCTTGTTGTGCTTCACCTGCCCCGCCATCACGGCGTGGGTGACGCGCTCTTTTTTCAAGAGGTCAATCGTGCTGCCCAAGTCTCCGAGGCTGACCCAATGAAGACGCGGCGCAACGCGCTCCAGTTCCGGAAAAGCCTCTTCCTTGATCGCCACCACCACCATCTGAATGCCCTGGCTGCGCGCGCTTTCCAATACCAGGAATGGAAATCTGCCATTCCCGGCGATCAGCGCCCAGGTCTCTGCATTGCGTTGTCCGAGTGATGTCATTGTGGTGCAAAGCTCAAACGTCTTGCTTGGATTCCTTACTTCCCTGCTTCCTTACTTCGTGAGCCCTCTCTCCGCCGTCTCGATAAACCGAATCAACTCCACCACGTCTACCGAGCCGTTCAGCTCGGCCTTCATTTTTTCCACGGCCTGCGTCGTGTTCAGCTTGGAGCGCAGCAGCAGGCGAAAGGCCTGCTCAATGGACTGAATGCGCTCCTTGGAAAACCCGCGGCGCTCAAGGCCAATGCTATTCACGCCGTAGCATTTCGTTTCGCGCGGCGACGCCACCATGGCGAACGGCGCGACGTCCTGCGTGGTTACAGTAAACCCGGCGATGTAGGAGTGTTTTCCAACTCGACAAAACTGGTGCACCGCACTGAATGCGCCGATCACCGCCCAATCCTCCACGGTGACATGGCCGGCGAGCGTGGCGCCGTTCGTAAAGACAGTGTAATCGCCGACCACGCAATCATGCGCCACGTGTGCGTAGGCCATGAACAGGTTATGGCTGCCGATGCGCGTCACGCCGCTGCCCTTGGACGTGCCACGGTTCACGGTAACGAATTCGTGAAACACATTCTCATCGCCCACAACCAGTTCAGTGCGCTCGCCCTGATAAGTAAGGTCTTGGGGATCTCCACCGACGGAGCAGAACGGGTGCACGACGTTTTTCTTGCCCAGGCGTGCCGGGCCGTTCACCGCGGCGTGAGGATGCAGCACGCAGGCATCGCCCAGTTCGACCTCTTCACCCACCACAGCAAATGCGCCAATGCGGACGTCCCGGCCCAGGCGGGCCGTGGACGCCACCACGGCGCGGGAGTCAATCTCGCTCATGATTCGCGATCCACCATTTTGCACATCAGAGTGGCTTCGGCGGCCAAGTCACCATCTACGCTGGCTTTGCCGGACAACTTGCAAAACGTGCTTCGCGACGTGAGCACGTTGACCTCGATGCGCAACTGGTCGCCGGGAACGACCGGCCGGCGGAAGCGCGCGTCGTCGATGGCCACGAAGTAGAGCAGCTTATTCGCGCGGTCGGCCACTTCCTGGAGCAGCAGCACCCCGCCCGTCTGCGCCATGGCTTCGACGATGAGCACTCCGGGCATGATGGGCTTGCCGGGGAAATGGCCGCGGAAGAAATCTTCGTTCATGGTCACGTTCTTAATGCCCACGATGGACTTCCGCCGCTCCATTTCCACGATTGCGTCCACGAGCAGGAATGGCGGGCGGTGCGGCAGTATTTTCTGGATGCCGATGATGTCGAGGATCATTGTCCTTCCTCTTGTGGCGACACTTGGGGAGCCACAGTCAGACGCTTTGGCGCGCGTATTGGAGACTCCCGGAACCTATGAGTATATGCGAATCACCGCGGCAGAGGAAACGCGGTTGCCCCAGCCGCGTGCGGTTGTTAGCATGGGCAGCGCCATGCCTCCCATGAAAGAGCTTCTGCGACTCGCGCGACGCCGCCAGCCGGAAATCCTGCGCCTGCTCGAGCGCCTGGTGCGCACGGAATCGCCCAGCAACGTCAAGGCTGCCGTGGATCGCTGCGGGCGCCTGCTGGCCGCCGAATGGCGGCGTCGTGGCGCGCGCGTGGAATTCCTTCGGCAAAAGCACCGCGGCGATCACCTGTTTGTGGACACGCGCCTCGGCCCGTCGAAGCTGCAAGGGCAGATTCTTCTCCTGGGCCACATGGACACCGTCTACGACCTCGGCACACTCAAACGAATGCCGTGGCGCGTCGCCGGAGGGCACGCCTGCGGCCCGGGCGTTTTCGATATGAAGGCGGGACTCACCATCGCTCTCTTTGCGGCACAATTGTTACGCGAGCTGGGCGTCACGCCAAGAAAGCGAATCGTTTGCCTATGGACGACGGACGAAGAAATCGGCAGCGAAAGTTCGCGAAAATTCATCGAGCGGGAAGCGAAGAGGAGCGACGCGGTGCTGGTGCTGGAGCCCGCCACGGGCCTCGAAGGCAAAGTGAAGACGGCGCGCAAGGGCGTAGGCGAAGCGGAGATCATCATCACCGGACGCGCCGCTCACGCGGGGCTCAACCCCGAAGCCGGAATCAACGCTGTGCACGAGCTGGCGTTGCAAATTGAAAGAATCATGCGGCTGAACAACCCAGAGCGCGGCACCACGCTTAGCGTAAACGTGATCGAAGGCGGCGGCCGGACCAACGTGATCGCGGACCGCGCGCGGGCCCTGGTGGACTTGCGCACAACAACGATGACCGAAGCGCGCAAGCTCGAAAAGAGACTGCACGGGTTGAAACCTATTCTCACCGGGGCAAAGATCGAAATCCGCGGCGGCATCAACCGCCCTCCGATGGAGCGCAAGGCCGCCGCGGCGCTCTTCCGTCACGCGCAGCTGCTGTCCGACGAAATGGAGATTGAGCTCGGCGAATCGTTCGTCGGAGGCGGCTCGGATGGTAATTTCACCGCGGCGCTGGGCGTCCCTACGCTCGATGGGCTGGGCGGCGCCGGCGAAGGCGCGCACGCGCAGCACGAATATGTTCTTCTCCGCGCGCTCCCCGCGCGCGTGGCGCTGATTGCAGGTTTGATGGCTTCTTTGTAGAGGCACGACAAATCGTGCCCCTGGGCTTACCGTCCGTAGGTTTTCTTGAGGTACTTGATCGTTTCGGCGTCGAGCTCGGGATAGGTTGTGCGATACACGCTGCGCAGGGCGGCCTCGGGAGAAGTTTCGGTCGCCAGGCGGTCTAGCAGGCGCACGATGTCTCCCATGCCGTTCGATTGCACCATGTACTCGACCGCGGCAAGTGACCACACGTAAGCGTAGAGTGCGCCGCTACCGGACAGGCCCGTGAACGATCCTTCCAGCATCGCCAGCGACACCCCCATTTTCTTCTCGTGCAGCTCAATCAAGTCCAGCGCGTATTCGCCGCTTCGCTCGCCGGTCAAGAACTGCGCGATGCCCTCGTTCAGCCAGACCGGGCAACGCCCGCGCGCCTTTTGAAATACGAACGAGTGCACTAGCTCATGTTTGAGGTCCGCGGAGAGTTCCGGCGTCATGCTCGAAAGCCCCTGCACCGGCACGCGGATGCGGCCGTCATTGAGCGCTCCGGCCCAACTTGGCGCGCGGGTGACTCTGCGAAAGGCCTGCGCGGTGTACAGGATGACTCCGATGGGTTCCGCAGGCGAAGTGTTCAGCTCGGACTCAATTCGCGAAAAATGATCCTCGAGCCGCTTGAGCACATCGCGCGCCAGGCCGGGCGCGGCCTCGCCGTCGTAACTCAGCTTGAAGTGGGCGGACTCGTTTTTCTTGAATTTCTCCTCGGCTTCCTGGTCGTTCTGCGCCTTCATCAGCGCCTGCTGCGTAGCGACGTCCGGACGCAGCTTGAAGGCGCGCTTGAACTCACGCACCGCCTCATCGATTTTGTTCATTCCGTAGTAGGCCCAGCCCATCATGCGGGCGACGTCCGCATCGTCCGGAGCAACGCGGTTGGCGCGTTCCAGGAATTCGAGCGAATTTGTGTATTCGCCTTTGCGCAAGTAGAGATGGGCGATGCTGACCAACACACCCACATGCTGCGGGGCGAAGCCCAGCGCTCTGCGGTAGTGGCCGATGGCGGCATCCACGTTGCCATTTTTCAGCTCGAATTGAGCCGCGGTGTGCAGCGCGGCCACCACTTTGGCCAACGCCAACGCCGAACCGCCCTGTGCGTCGTTTTCGAGTTTCGCAATGTAGCTGCTGTCGAGCGCGCCATCTTTCACCGTGGCCCGCACGACATCCTCGTTGCCTTCCACAGTCTTGACCGTCGGCGCAGCAGCGGCCAGGTCCACCTTCTTGGAGTCGTCGGAGGAATTGCCGGAGCCCCACACGGATTCGCCTCCGCGTTCGATGCGCTCGACGGCAGATTTCGGGAAGCTTAAGCGGCCCGAGGCTGTCTCGAAGTAAATGCGGCCGCCTTCCTCGACAACATTGGTCGCGGTGATGCGGCGCCCGCTCTTCAGGACAATGATGTCTGCCAGTGCCGGCAGAGCGAGGAGAGAAAGCAGAAGCCCAAGAGAAATTACGCGGCGCATGCCCGCATTCTAGCAAAGATTTCCAGCGGGAAGCCAACGCATGTTGCTCCCGAATGCTCCAAGTTGCTACAGTGATGCACATGAGGAGTGCGATTCGGATTTTCGCGGGTGTCCTGTTGCTCGCCATGACGGCGGTGGCGCTGGAGTCCGCTTCGGAAGGACCGCGCGAGCTGGTGCAGAAGTTGAACGCTCTGCGCGTGGATGCAGCAAAGGTGTATCGCGTGCGCGAGATTTCTCTGCGGCGCGATGCGGTGCGCATCGCGCTCGATGAAGGCAAGCTGGCCTTCCTCGCCGCGCAAGACGGCCGCGTGACCGGCGCTGTCTTCAGCGGCCAGGGCCGCGTCATCGCCGTGCCTCGCGACCCGGTGGAGAAGCGTTCTCTGGCTCGCTTCCTCGGCGCGCCACTTCTTGACGAGCCATTTTCCCGCGCCTATTTCCGTTTCACCGACCACACCGCCGAAGAACTTCGCGCACAGCTCGGCGGCCCCGGCGGGCAGCCGATTGCTGAGCCGAGCTTTGCGGAGGACTGGAACCAGGTGGTGGCCAACCTGAATCCGTCGCATTCGCTGCGGATCCTGGCCGACTTGTTGACGCAAGAGCCGCTGACCTATTTCTATGCGGGGATCGCCGGCGACAATTTGGGCGCCTTCGATTTGCTGGTGGATCAACGACGCGAAGAGCAGGTCTTGATCGGGCAAATGCGTTTTTCCGAAGGTGTTCGGTACTACAACACCTGGGCTTCCTTCTCGCGCGCGGACGCGCCCGCGCCGGTAGCGCCGTTCGCGCCACTTGGCTACTCCATTGAGACGACGATTTCACCCGACCGCACACTGGAGGGCGCGACTACCATTCAGCTCAAGGCCACGCGTGGCGGCGAGCGCCTCATCCCGCTTGAACTCTCGCGCCGACTCTTGGTGAGCGCCGTGACAGATGAAGCCGGGCGCTCACTGCCGTTCTTTCAAAATGAGATGGTGACCCCGGAGGAGATAACATTCCGCGGTAATGACGCTGTATTCATCGCCTTGCCGCAAGCCCCAGCGCAGGGAGAAACGATTCGGCTGCGCCTTTCTTATCGCGGCAGCGTAATCACCGATGCCGGCAATGGCGTCCTGTTTGTCGGCGAGCGTGGGACTTGGTATCCGCACGTCGGCGGCGCGGACCACTTCGTGCCATTCGAGCTGTCCTTTCGCTGGCCGCATCGGCTAACACTGGTGGCGACCGGGAAAAAGCTCGAGGAGCGCGAGGAGGGCGAATGGCGCGCGGGAAAATGGAAGTCTGAAGCGCCGATCCCCGTGGCCGGCTTTAACCTGGGCGAGTACGTTTCCGGACGCGTCGAGACAGACACCTGGAAAATTGACCTGTATGCAAATCAGCAGCTTGAGCAGGCCGTGCTGGAGCGGTTCAATAAGCCGGCCATGGCACCGCAGGTGCGCACGCGCACGGGCGTACTGCCCCCGCCGCGCATCATCTGGCCTGACCCGCCGCCCATCCCTGCTGCGCTGATGAGTTCCGTTGGAGAAAGACTCGCGGAAGCAATCCGGTTCTATGAAAAACTCATGGGGCCGTTCCCATTTGAAAGGCTCGCCGTGGCGCAGATTCCAGGCTCGTTCGGGCAGGGTTGGCCGGGGCTGCTCTATCTTTCCACTCTTTCGTTTCTTACACCAACCGAGCAGAGCCGCGCTGGCATGGGCTCGCGCACGCAGGAGCAATTCTCCGAACTTGTGCCGATTCACGAAGTGGCCCACCAGTGGTGGGGCAGCGTGGTGGGCTGGGGGAACTATCGTGACCAGTGGATCCACGAAGGTCTGGCCAATTACCTGGCATTGATGTTCGCGGAATCCAAACAACCGGGCGAACTGGCCGCGTGGATGGATACCTACCGCAAGGAGCTGACCGTCAAGGAAAGCGGGGCCGTCGAAACAACCGACGAGATCGGTCCGCTCGCGCTCGGCTACCGGCTGCGATCGTCGAAGTCGCCAGGCGGGTACGCGAAGCTCATTTATCCGAAGGCCGCATGGACATTTCATATGTTGCGCATGTTGTTGCGGGAATCAGGAGCAGCGCCGATCACGAGAAAGTCCGGCGCGTCAAGAAATCCGGAGGTGGCTCGGGAATCCGACGAGCGCTTCACGAAATTTTTGCAGGCGCTCCTCGCCAATTACCGCTACCGCGCGCTGTCGACCGCGGACCTGCAACGGGAAGTCGAAAAGGTGATGACGCCAGAGATGGACCTCGAGGGCTCCAAGAAAACCTCCGGGCGACCGGGCGCGATGGATTGGTTTTTCGACGAATGGGTGCGCGGCACCGGCATCCCGAAGTACTCGCTCGAGTTTGATGTGAGGGCGGCTGGTGAGAAATTCATCGTCCGCGGAAAGCTGAAGCAGAGCGGCGTAGTGGAGTCGTTCATCGCCCCCGTGCCCATCTACGCACCGGGAGTGGCCGGCGGAAAGCCCGTGCTGCTGGGCACCGTCGTCACCAATGGCCCGGAAACGCCGTTCCAGTTCACCGTGCGCTCCGCGCCAAAAAAGCTCTTGATTGACCCAAACCTCACGCTGCTTTGTCTGACAGAATGATTTCGCCTTTGCAGAGGCGCAGGCCCGCAGTTGCGGCGCCGCGCAACCATCAACGCGTCAAGTATGGTAAGATTTCGCGTTCGCATTCCTCCGCAGGAGCCAGAGAGTGGCGCAGCATATCACCCGGAAGGAACTGAAGCAGGACCGCATTGCCGAGACGTTCGTGCACGGCGTCGAGGCCGTGGAAACCCACCAGAAGCAGGCGTGGATGATCGGCGGGGCGGTGCTGGTCATTGCGCTCACCGTCTTCGGGTGGCAGTTCTACAGCGAGCGGCAGACGGTGAAGGCGACCGCCGCGCTCGAAGAGGCCATGAAGACCTTTAACGCGCGCATCCGCGCCGCCGGCGAGCCTGAAGAGCCGGGCGAAATTACATACGTTGAAGACAAATTCAAGTACATGGACGCGGCTAAGAAATTCGCCGACGTCGCCGTCAAATACTCGTTGACGCGGCCCGGGCAGGTGGCGCGGTATTACGCCGGGCTGAGCTACGAGCAGGTGGGCAACTTCGCCGAAGCAAAGAAATGGCTGGGCGAAGTTGAAGGCAGCCGCGATGCGGAAATGGCCGCGCTGGCGCGCTTCCAGCTCGCCAAAGTGAATGCGCAAATCGGCGCCGGCGCCGAAGCAGTCAAGCTCTACCAGGCGCTCATCGCCAAGCCCACCAACATGCTGCCCAAGCAGGTTTCCATGATGGCGCTGGCCGACTACTACTCCCGCAAGAATCCCGCCGAAGCCGTGAAGCTGTTCACACAGATCAAAACGGAGTTTCCGGATACCGCCGCCTCCGAGCAGGCCGAACAGCGCCTGATGGAACTCAAGCCGAAGTCGTAAAGCGCAGGACTGGCGTTGCGCCGGACCGCTTTCCCTCAAAAAAACGTGCGGCAAGGTGCACCCGCCGCTACAATGCCCTCATGGCGCTGGCAACTCATGCCATGCAGGAATCGCAGTCGCGCGGGCGGCGGCATCCTGAACCTTCGCACGCCTACCGCAGTGATTACGCGCGCGACCGCGACCGCGTCATCCACTCCCGCGCTTTTCGCCGCCTTGAGTCCAAGACGCAGGTCTTCACCACGCGCTACTCCGACCATTTCCGCAACCGCCTGACGCATACGCTCGAGGTGGCACAGATCGCGCGCACCGTGGCCGGTGCGCTGGGGCTGAATACAGAGCTAGTCGAGGCGCTTGCGCTGGTCCACGACATCGGCCACCCGCCCTTTGGCCACGCCGGCGAGAAACGCCTTGACGAATTGATGCGCGAGCATGGCGACCGCTTCGACCACAACCTGCACGCGCTGCGCACCGTCGAGCAATTCGAGCAGCGCTATCTCGACTTCGCCGGACTGAATCTCACTTTCGAAGTGCGCGAAGGCATCATCAAGCATTCGCGCGATTATTCCGCCGCGGAGTTTCCCGAGCTGGCCGAGTACTTGCTGGAACAACGCCCGCCGCTCGAGGCCCAGCTCATCGATCTGGTGGACGAGATTGCTTACAACACCGCCGACCTCGACGACGGCTTCGAGGCGCAGCTTCTCGACCTGGGAGGAATCCTCGCGGGCGTGCCGCTGTTCGCGGAGATGTACTCACAAGTGGATCGCACTCATCCCGACGCGCGCGCCAAGTTGAAGTTCAACGAGGCCAACAAGCGCGCCCTCGACCGCCTGGTGACCGACCTGATCGAACATTCGCGCACGCAGCTCGCCGCCAGCAACGTGCGCAGCGTCGATGACGTTCGGCAGTACTCGCGCCGGCTGGCCAGTTTTTCGCCGGAAGGAACGCGGCACAACATCGTCTGGAAAAAATTCTTGTTCGAAAAGCTCTACGACTCACCGGCACTCAGCGAGGAGCGCGACGCCTGCGTGGCCGCGCTGGGAGAACTCTTCCGCTTTTACCTCGGGCACCCCGAGAAAATGCCGCGGTTTTATTTCGAGCAGGCGAAGAACGAACCGCCGCACCGCGTCGTGTGCGACTACATTGCAGGCATGACCGACCACTTCCTGCTGCGACTTCATCGCGAATGGATCGGCGGTGAGTCCGCTCCGTAGCAGCAGCTTGCGCCGCCCCCCCCGGGCTACAGCCGCAGCGCGGTCAACCCGCCGCTACACCGCCGGAACCGCCCGGCCCGCGCTTCCTTGACATCGGATGACTTGCCCGTATAATTGCACGTCCGCGAAAAATGCGGCTTTTCGCTGTGCTTGCCGCAGCATTCACGGAACTAGAAAATCATTCGCCTGGGCATTTTCAGAATGTTCCTCGACGTTAGAGATCTGGCCGTCCGGAAGGCGCGGATTCAAAAGACCTATCCGGCCGGGAGCATTGATTTCCACTCCGGCGAGTTCCGCCAACTGGAGCCGCTGGAGGTCCGCGCCACCGCTGAGCTTTTGGAAGGGCAGATCCGCATCTCCGGGCATTTGCACACGCGTCTCGAGCTGATGTGCTCGCGGTGCCTTGAAACGGTTGTCGAGGAGATCGGCCGCGATTTTGACTTGTTCTACCGGCCCGCGAAGACCATTGCGAAGGAAGAAAAGATTCACTTGAAGGTGGACGAAACCGAAGTCGGGTTTTTCCAGGGTGACGGCTTGTTCCTGGCTGACGTGCTGGCTGAGCAGGTGAATCTCTCGATCCCGATGAAGGTGATTTGCCGCAGCGACTGCCGGGGCCTGTGCCCACACTGCGGCATGAATCTGAACAGCGAAGAGTGCCGCTGCGAAATCCACATGACCGACCCGCGTCTCGCACCGCTGGCGCGCTTCAAGCAGGACTGGTCCAAGAAGCAATAGCAATCGAAATCCCGAATCGCTGGACTGGCTTGATTCGACGCAAGCCAGCCGCAAGGAGTCTGTATGCCCAATCCGAAACGACGTCATTCGAAGAGGCGCAAGAACCAGCGCCGCGCGCACGACGCGCTCACCGCTCCTACTCTTTCCGAATGCCCGCAGTGCCACCAGATGAAGCTGCCGCACCAGGCCTGTCCGGAGTGCGGGTACTACAAGGGACGTGAAGTGGTTGACACCTCGTCCTGAACGTCCTAAGTTCACGGGCTATCTTTCCGGGCGCCCCGGACCGTTGTGGGGCGCATCCCTCCATCCGGAGCCTCGATGACCACGATCGCTCTTGACGCCATGGGCGGCGACCACGCCCCGCGGGCGGAAGTGGAAGGCGCCATCCTCGCGGCGCGCGAGCTGGGTGTGCGCGTTCTTCTCGTCGGCCAGCAGGACGCCGTAAAGCGCGAACTGGCCCGGCAATCTCACCGCGGCTTGCCGCTGGAGATCGTCCATGCGAGCGAAGTGATCTCCATGGACGAGTCGCCGGTGATGGCTTTCCGCAAGAAGAAAGACAGCTCGATGCACGTGGCCGCGCGGCTGGTGAAGAACGGCGACGCCGATGGCTTCGTCAGCGCAGGCAACACCGGCGCGGTGATGGCCACGGCGCACTTCATCCTGGGCACGCTCCCCAGCGTGGACCGTCCAGCGCTCGCGGCGCCCTTCCCCACGACGCGCGGTGGCGTTTCCGTGATGCTCGACGTCGGCGCCAACGTGGATTCCAAGGCCGTCCACCTCGAGCAATTCGCGGTCATGGGAGAGATCTACCACCGCGTGCTGTTTGGAACGCGCCGCCCCAAGGTGGGGCTGCTCTCCATCGGCGAAGAAGAGATGAAGGGCAACGAGCTGACCAAGGAAGTCCACAACCGGTTGAAACACTCCTCGCTGAATTTCGTTGGCAACATCGAGGGGCGGCACGTCTTCGCCGGAGAGGCCGACGTAATTGTCTGCGACGGCTTCATCGGCAACGTGGCCCTGAAGATCAGCGAGGGCCTCGTGGAGCACATCGGCGCGACGCTCAAGGAAGCGTTGAATAGCACGCTGGCCTCGCAAGTGGGCTATGTCTTCGCCCGCAAAGCCTTCGCCACTTTCAAAAAGAAGCTGGACTACTCCGAGTACGGCGGCGCGCCCCTGCTTGGCGTGCGCGACATCACCATCATCGGCCACGGCCGCTCGAACGAGAACGCCGTCAAGAACGCCATTCGTGTGGCGGCGGAGTTGAGCCGTGCCAAACTGAACGAGAAAATCGAACAGGAGCTTTCCGAAGTCGGGGTGGGCGCGAAGCGCTGAGCGTCGCGCGCCCGGTCCTTTCCCGGCGGAGAGTTTTGCTGGAGAACCGAGCAACCGTATGGGCAAACTGGGGTTTCTTTTTCCAGGACAGGCTTCACAGTACTCCGGCATGGGCAAAGACCTCGCCGAAAAGTTCGGGGTGTCCCGCGCCGTCTTCGAGGAAGCCGACCAGGCGCTGGGCATGGCGATCTCGCGCATTTGCTTTGAAGGCACGGAAGACGAACTGAAGCTCACCGAAAACACTCAGCCGGCCATCCTGGCGGTCAGCGTCGCGGCGTTGCGCGCACTTCAGGAAAAAGGCATCACGCCGGACTGCGTGGCCGGGCACAGTCTGGGCGAGTATTCCGCAAACGTGGCAGCCGGTTCTCTTGAGTTTGCCGATGCAGTGCGCTTGGTGCGCAAGCGCGGTAAGTACATGCAGGAGGCGGTGCCCGCCGGAGAAGGAGCGATGGCCGCGATCCTCGGCCTGGCAGCGGCGCAGATCGAAGGAATCTGCAAGAAAGCAGCAGAGGGAGAAATTGTTTCCGCCGCAAACCTGAATTCGCCGGAGCAGACCGTCATTTCCGGGCATGCCAGCGCTGTGAAGCGCGCGGTCGAACTGGCTTCACAGGCCGGCGCAAAACGCACCGTAATCCTCGCGGTCTCCGCTCCATTTCATTGCGAACTTATGAAGCCGGCACAGCAGCGCCTTGAAGTGGACCTAAGGCAGACCACATTCCGCGACCTGCGCTGCCCACTGGTGAACAACGCCGACTCGGACGTGATTGAAAAAGGCGACGAGGCCCGCGATGCGCTCATCCGCCAAGTTTGCCTGCCGGTGCGCTGGGAGGAATCGATTCGCCAGTTGATCGAGTCGGGCGTGACGACTTTCATCGAGGTCGGCCCGGGAAAGGTCCTCAGCGGGCTGCTGCGGCAAATTGACCGCTCCGTACATTGCTTGAATGTCGAGGACGAAAAGAGCCTGTCCGCGTCCCTGGAAAAGCTGGCGCAGTCCCGCGGCGAAACGGAATGAGAATCTAGCGCGGGCTTCCGGGCCCATGCCAAGCATTGATTGGGTGCGCGAATGTGAATCAATCCATGTTCAGCCTGAAGGACAGAGTTGCACTTGTTACCGGCGCGTCGCAGGGCATTGGGCGCGTCACCGCGCTGGCGCTGGCTGAATCCGGCGCAAGAGTTGCGGTCGCCGCGCGTAACGCGGAAAAGCTGAATGCCGTGGTCGGGGAGATCGTCGCCGCGGGCGGCGAGGCTTTCGCCGTGCCGATGGATGTCGCCGATGCCGGGCAGATCAAGACCGGCTTCCAGCGCGTTCTCGAAAAATTCGGCAAGCTTGATATTCTGGTGAACAACGCCGCCATCACGCGCGATGCCCTGGCGCTACGCATGAAGCAAGAGGATTGGGACACGGTTCTCCGCACCAATCTGACCGGCGCGCACCTATGCATCCAGCATGCGCTCGGGCCGATGATGCGGCAGCGCTGGGGACGGATCATCAACGTGACCTCAGTGGTCGCGCACACGGGCAACGCCGGCCAGGCAAACTACGTCGCGGCCAAGGCCGGCTTGATCGGCCTGACCAAAGCCATCGCTGTGGAAATGGCCTCGCGCAATATTACGGTCAACGCCGTCGCCCCCGGCTTCATCTCCACGCCGATGACCGATCCCCTGCCCGACAAGGTGAAACAGGAAATGCAAGAAAAGATTCCGCTGGGTCGGATGGGCACGGACCGGGACGTGGCTGCCGCGATTGTATTTCTCGCCACCGAGGAAGCCGGATACATCACCGGACACGTGTTGGACGTCAACGGCGGGATGTACATGGCATAGTGGCACGGGCTCATAGCCTGTGCTACGTTCAACCGCGGTTGACCTTGTGGAGGGCCGCGTCTAGAATGGGCGGGTATTTGGAGACAGCGGATTTCCAGGCAGCACCCCGAAGCCGGATCACCAAACGCGATTACCGGAGGAAACAGGATGGCCAGTGTTGAAGAACGCGTAAAACAGATCATCGTGGAGCAACTGGGCGTGGACGAAGCGGAAGTTACCCCCACCGCCTCGTTCGTGGACGACCTGGGCGCGGATTCGCTCGACGTCGTCGAGCTGACCATGGCCTTTGAGGAAGCCTTCGGGATCGAAATCCCCGACGAAGACGCCGAAAAGATTGCCACCGTCAAGGCCGCCATCGAATACATCGAAAAACACTCGAAGGATAAAAAGTAAGCCACACCGCACGCACGGAGAAAGCCCATCGTGAGCCGCCGCGTTGTCGTTACAGGAGTCGGTCTTGTGTGTGGATGCGGGATCGGCACCGGAGAAGTGTGGAACAACCTTCTCGCCGGCAAGAGCGGCATCGGTCCCATCACTCTGTTCGACGCTTCCCAACACGACTGCCGCATCGCGGGCGAAGTGAAGAATTTCGACCCGGGCATTTGGGTGGAGAAGAAAGAACAAAAGAAAATGGGCCGGTTCATTTCTCTGGCCATTGCCGCCTCCGAGTTCGCCACGCAGATGGCCGGGTTGAAAATCTCCAGCGACGCGGAGGCCGACCGCACCGGCGTGTTCATCGGCTCTGGCATCGGCGGCTTCGACGTCATCGAGCGCGAGCACAATAAGATGCTGCAAGGCGGCCCCGGCCGCATTTCTCCCTTTTTCATCCCAGCAACCATCGTAAACCTCGCCGCAGGTTACGTTTCCATTCGCTACGGCGCGCGCGGGCCGAACTCCGCCACAGCGACGGCTTGCTCGGCTTCGGCGCATGCCGTCGGTGACGCCTTCAAAATCATCCAACGCGATGATGCCGACGTTATGATTTGCGGCGGCACGGAAGGCGCCATCACCACCATGAGTGTGGGCGGCTTCGCGGCGATGAAAGCGCTTTCCACGCGCAACACCGAACCGGAACGCGCCAGCCGCCCGTTTGACGCACAGCGCGACGGCTTTGTCGTCGGCGAAGGTTCTGGCATCCTCATTCTGGAAACGCTCGAGCATGCCGAAAAGCGCGGCGCGCAACCGATTGCCGAGATCGTTGGCTACGGCATGTCCGGGGACGCATTCCACATCACGCAACCTGCCGAGGAAGGCGCCGGCGCGTACCGCGTGATGAAGGCCACGCTGCGCGATGCCGGGCTTTCGCCGGACGTGGTGGACTACGTGAACGCGCACGGCACATCCACGCCCATCGGCGATGCCATTGAAACAACCGCCGTGAAGCGCGTCTTTGGCGAGCGCGCGAAAAAAATCGCGGTGAGCTCGACGAAGTCCATGACCGGGCACTTGCTTGGCGGGGCCGGCGGACTTGAGGCTGGCATCAGCGTCCTCGCTTTGCGCGACCAGGTCCTGCCGCCCACCATCAATTACGAGAATCCCGACCCGGCTTGCGATCTCGATTACGTTCCCAATCAAGCGCGCAAAGCCACGGTCAATTACGCGCTGTCGAATTCGTTCGGCTTTGGCGGCACCAACGCCGCCCTGCTGTTCAAACGTTGGGAAGGCAAATGATTCAAATGGGCGGACCAGAGTGTCCGCCCAGTTTGAAGGGCGCGCTCGCCCGTGCGCCTTTAGAGCTTCCCGCCACGCCCGTCGGAGGAACCCGTGAATATTGCGGTCTGTATCAAACAAGTCCCTGCCAAGGACGCGCCGCTGCAAATTCCTGAAGGCGCCGCGTGGATCCGCGAGACAGACATTGGTTTCGAGACCAACGAGCCCGATGGCTACGCGCTGGAAGAGGCGCTGCGCCTAAAAGAAAAACACGGCGGCGAAGTAGTGGCCATCTCCATGGGGCCCGAGCGCGTGAAGCAAACCATTAAAGAAGCGATGGCCAAGGGGGCCGATCGCGGCATCCACGTGGTGGACGACAAATTTTTCTTGCTTGACCCGCTCGTCTCTGCCCGGTCTCTGGCTGCGGCGATTCAAAAGGAGAAATTCGACCTCATCCTCACTGGCCTGCAAAGCGACGACCACGGTTTCGGGCAAACCGGCGTGTTGCTTGCCGAGTTGCTGGGCCTGCCACACGCCACCATCATCATGCAGATTGAAGTAGACGGCGCGCGCATGAAGTTGAAGCGCGAGCTCGAGGCTGGGTGGTTCCAGTGGATGGAAGTGCCGCTGCCTGCCGTGATTAGCATTCAATCCGGCATCAACAAGCCGCGCTACGCCACACTGAAGGGCATCATGGCGGCCAAGAAAAAAGAAATTAACAGCATCCCTCGCGAAACGCTGGGCGTGGACTCAGCGCCGACCCAAAAAGTCGAACGCATCTACATCCCCACGAAAACGAAGAAGACAGAGATGCTGACCGGTACGGCCAAAGAAGCTGCCGCCAAGCTGGTCGAGAAACTGAAACACGAGGCACGAGTGCTGTAGGGGCGGACCTCCGTGTCCGCCCTGGGCGCGCACACCGGCGCGCCCCTAAAGGAGAAAGCGACATGAAAGTTCTAGTGATCACTGAACAACGGGACGCCATCTGGAACAAAGTGAGCTTTGAAACAGTCGCTGCGGCGCAGCAGATTGCCGTGCAGGCTGGTGGGAAACTCGCTGCTGTAGTCATGGGCAAAGGCGTGAGCGCGCTGGCCGCCGAACTTGCGGCAAAGAAATTGGACGAAGTCCTGCTCGTCGAGCACGACCTGCTCGAGAAATACACCGCCGACGGCTATACGCATGCGCTCAAGCAGGTGATCGCCCAGGCGCAGCCTGACATGGTGCTCCTGCCGCATACGTATCAGGTGCGCGACTTCGCGCCGAAGCTCGCGGCGTCGCTCGGAAAAGGGATGATCGGCGACTGCATCGGCTACCGCTTCGAAAACGGCAAGCACATTTTCGTGCGGCAGATGTTTCAGGGCAAGACCGCGGCGGACGTCACCTTTCAGGCCGCCGCCCCGTGGTTCGCCACATTCCAGGCTGGCGCGTTCCGCGCGGACCTGGCGCAGGAGGGTGCGGCGAAAGCGCCGGTGAACAAAATCACTGTGGACCTGAAGCCGGAAAATATCCGCACGGTGCCGCTCGAGATATTCCGCGAAGCGAAACAGGCCGTGGACCTGACGCAGGCGCCCATCATTGTCGCCATCGGCCGCGGCATCAAGGAGCTGAAGAACCTTCCGCTGGTGGAAAATCTCGCCAGAGTGATCGGCGGAGAAATTGCTGCTTCACGGCCCATCTGTGACGAAGGCTGGCTGCCCATGGACCGCCAGATCGGCAGTTCGGGACAAACCGTGGCGCCCAAGCTCTATCTCGCGCTGGGAATCAGTGGAGCGATCCAGCACGTTGTGGGCATGAAGGGCTCGCGCACGGTCGTCGCCGTGAACAAGGATGCCAACGCGCCCATCTTCGAGGTAGCCGATTACGGCATCGTCGGCGATATCTTCGAGGTGATTCCGGCCCTCACCGAAGAACTCGAAAAGTCGAAAGCATCGTAGGGGCGGACCAGCGTGCCGCCTTTCTTGCGAATGCAAATTTGAGCTAGTCTTACTGCGGCAATCCGATGCGTTTGATTAATTCCTGAAACTTGGGTTCGGTGCGCAGCGCGTCGAAGCAGGGGTCCACCTTCAGCGCGACCAGCCGGCTATCGTGCTCCTGAAACGCCTTTAGGAGCCATTCCAGCGCCGGGCCTATCTCGCCGAGCCGCGCGTGCGACTGCGCAATACCGTACGGCGAAACGTAGCGGTCCTTGGCCACCTGCTTCAACCCTTCCATCCAGTCCCGCAGCAGTCCTTGATAACCGGTCGTGGCGAAATCGGTTTCGAGTGATGCAGCCAGTTCGGGATTCCCGCTGAGGGTCAGTGCCTTCTGCCATTCCGCCAGGGCCTCGCGCGTCATGCCGCGCTGCGCATAGACGATTTCGAGAGTGCGACGCGCGGGCGCGAAGTTGGGATCCATGGCCAGAGTTTTCTGGAGCTGTTCCGTCGCGCGTTCATTTTCATGACGCACGAAATATGACCACCCAAGCGTAGCGTTGATCATGGGCGAAAGAGTGTCGAGCTCCTGCGCCCGCTGAAGTTTCTGCGCGGCTTCCTCGAATCGGCCCATTTTCGCGAGGAATTCGCCGTACCAGTGGTACGCCGCCGCGGAATTCGGGTTCACCTGGATGGCGCGTTGAAATTCTTTTTCCGCACCGGACCAATCCCAGTCGAAGAGTTCCTTCACCAGCGCCGCCGAAGTGTGCGCCTCGGCCAGTGACGCGTCCTTGGCCAGCGCTTCCCCGGCCGCCGACTTCGCCTTGGGCCACGCTTCGCTCGACGCCATGTAGCCGAGGTCGCCCAGCAGAATGTAGCTGTCGGCCAGACCGGTGTAAGCAACGGCGTAGCTCGGATCCTTTTCAACGGCTGTCTGGTAGTTCACGATGGCTTTTTTGAAGCCGTCTTCCGTCCAGCGGTTCCAGTTATAGAGCCCCTTCAGATAGAGCTGGTAAGCTTCGGCGTTTTGCGTGGAGCGCTTGACGACGCGCTTTTCTTCGGCGCCGCTCAATCTTGTGCTGAGTTTCTCGTACATGTCCCGCGCGATTTCTTCCTGCACGGTAACCAGGTCAGCGAGTTTGCGGTTGTACTGCTCGCCCCACAGGAGGCGGCCGTCGTGCGCGTCCACCAGCTCCACGCTGATGGAAAGTGTGTCGCCGCGCTGCACCATGCGGCCGGTGAGAATGGCATGCACGCCCAGCGCCTTGGCGACGGTCTGCGGATCGGACACTTGTCCCTTGTAGCGGAATACAGCGCTGCGCGACATCACCTTGAGCTTTGGCGACTGCGACAGGCTGTTGATGAGGCTTTCCGTAATGCCGTCGCTCAGGTATTCAGTCTGCGGATCATTGGTGGAGTTGACGAAGGGCAGCACCGCCAGAGAGTCAATGACGTCGCCGCTGCGTAGCACGAAGTACCCGCCCACGGCGGCTGTGGCGAGCACGACGGCAGCGGCCGCCGCCAAATACGCTTTCTTCCGCCACCAGGGTTTCACTCCGTATCTCGCTGCTACGGTTCCGCCGCTTTCAGCGAGCACGCGCGCCGACTGCGTTTCGCGCCGAAAGCGCTTGAGGTCGGCGCGCAACTCCGCGGCGCTCTGGTAGCGCATCTCGCGGTCTTTCTCCAGGCATTTGTAAATCACTTCATCCAGCCGGAGAGGCAGCTCAGGATTCAGCCGCGAGGGAGCGGGTGGAATCTTGTTCAGAATGGCCTCGAACAGCACGCCGGAAGTGTTCCCGGAAAAAGCCTGCCGCCCGGTGGACATTTCATAAAGCACCACGCCGAGGCTGAACAGGTCGCTGCGCGCGTCGAGTTCCTTTCCACGCACCTGCTCGGGAGACATGTACAGCACAGTTCCCATGGTGACGCCGGAGCTGGTGAGGTGCTCGCCGACGGCCGCGGTGACTGCCGCCGAGGCGCTGACAGTGTGAGACAGTTTTTTCTGCGCAATTTGCTTAGCGAGGCCAAAATCGAGGATCTTGGCCTGGCCGCGCGGGTTCACGAATATGTTCGCCGGCTTGATGTCCCGGTGAACAATGCCTTTCGCATGCGCCGCGTCCAGCGCGTCGGCGATCTGAATGCCCAACTCGAGGATGTGCTCCATTTCGAGCGGCCCGTGCGAAATAATTTCTTTCAGGCTTTCGCCTTCCAGCAGCTCCATGGCGATGAAGCGCTGGCCTTCAAACTCCTCGATGTCGTAGATCGTGCAAATGTTGGGATGGTTCAGCGAGGATGCGGCGCGCGCTTCGCGCTCGAAGCGCTCCAGCGCCACGGGGTCTTTGGCCAGTTCGTCGGGGAGAAACTTCAGCGCCACTTCGCGGCCGAGCTTGGAGTCCTCGGCCTTGTATACCACGCCCATGCCTCCGCCACCCAAACTTTCCAGGACGTGATACTGCGCAATGGTTTTACCGATCATGCTGGGAAGGTGCCCGCAGACATCTTAGGTAGCACCAGCATGTTAGTCAACGCAACACTGCTCGCCTCTCTCGCGAGCTCAACGCAATGGGTAGCCCGCCTCGCCGGGCAGCTTGCCGTCCACGCGGACCACTTTCAGCCCGGGGCCAACTTGACGCGCATCGACAAACGAAATCGCGCCCGGCAAGGTAGCCACCAACTGGTTGGCCATGTCCGGGGTGTAAACGAGCTTGGGCGCGGAGACCGATTCGGCGCGAAAAATCTTGGCCACCCAGTACTGCCGGAATTGCGCTTCGGTCATTTGGTAGATCACTTTCAGCACAACGTCGCGCTCCCGCGCCACCGGCGCGCGCACCAGCAGCACGACAGGCAAATCCGTGCTCCAGTATTGCTTGTCTCCGCGAAAAATCTTGCGCACTTCTGCCAGCGTGAGGTTGCTGACGGGCGTGCTGGCGTTGACTACGATGGCCACATCGCCTTCTTTCGCGCTCTGCGCTGACAGGAGTCGGGGCGCACCTGCGTGTGCGCCCTGCAGTGAAAAGATTGAAACCAGCAGGACCCGGCAGATCGAGGCGAAGAGAAACCGCTTGGTGTTTGTCGTGTTCATGGGTTCTCTCCCTCAAAAAGTGAAGCTTGTCTGGAGGAACAAGCCGTTGATGTGCGGCTGGCTAGGGCCGCGCTGGAAATTGCGGTATTCGCCTTTGAGTGCCGCAAAGTCAGAAATATCCCAGCGCAAGCCCGCTGTAGAACTCAGAAAACTGGTGATGCCCAGCACTGGCTCGGTGGACGGGCGGTTGATGTACTCGAATCGATAGTAGGGCTTCCATTTTTTCTCGGAGAACGGCAGCCGGTACGCTAGTTGAACGTAGAACGCCTGCGTATTGTACACGCGGCTCGTATTCACATCCGAATGGTGTACATTGGCGAACTCCGCCAGAATTTCCGGCGTATCTCGCGTCCAGGCCAAGTACGCCGAGCTAATCCATTCATTGAAGCGCAGGCCGGGCCCGGGGGTAATCTTGTCGCGATAAACCGTGGCGCCGATTTGCAAACCGTAAAGCCCCGATGGCCGCGAATACAAATTGACCAGCCAGGCGCGGTTGTTGTTCACGTCGCCGGCATCGCCGCCTCGACTGATGATAGACCCGCGGCCATTGCCCACTCCGACACTGTAACCCAGCCCCGCACTGCCGCTGGGGATATCTCCTTCTGCTTGGAAGCCAATGAAGTGCACCGGCAGCAGGCGGCTTCCGAACTTGATCATTTCCGGCCGGCTGATGGTGGTCTGCAGCCAGGAGCCATGGTGAAACGCCGTATTCCAATAACTCACCGGCGTGTGGTACCGCCCGAAGGATAGCTTGAAGCGGTCGTTATAGTCGTAACGGATGATGGAGCGCTCCACCTCCAGGTTGTAACCGGTTGCCGTAGCGGTGAAGCTCAATTCGCCGAAGTAGCTCACTTTCTTCGAAAGCGGCGAGGCCATGTGCAGCACGAGCTGGCCGAGATTAAATCCGCTGTTCACGTTGCTTTCGTCGGTGGCGGAGAAATTGACGTCTGCAAAGCCGGAGATTTTCAGCGACGGAAAAGTGCTTTCCTGAAGGGGAACATTCCCCTGCCCCATGCCGGGATGATTCATTGCGCCCGGCGCGGGCTTTTCCGCGGCGGCGATGGGAGCGCCCGGCTCGGCGGCGGGCGCCGGCGCAACAACGGCGGAGACGGGCTGTTTGGCCTCCAATTCGGCAATGCGCTTTTCGAGCCGCTCCACGCGCTCCAGCAGCGCCTTAACCGTCTCTGTTTGCGGATCCGCGGGAGCCGCCGATTGGGCCGCGGCAGTGCCACAAGCGCACAACAACACAAACAGCACCAACAAGAAGCGACGCATGAATTTCCTCCTCGTCGTCCGTGACTTCCTCTTGAATTGGCAGTGAAATTTCCTGAGCCACGGAGAGACTACTCGCCTTGTCGCGCTCGGTCAATCTTCTCGACCGCAGGGTTGGCGGTCAATTAGAATGGCCGGGTGATGACTGAACGCGAACGATTGGAAGCGGATGTCCTCATTGTGGGCGCGGGACCCGCGGGGCTCGCCTGTGCGCTGCATTTGTCGAACCTCATTCGAAAGCACAACGAATCCGGTGCAGGACCTGAACTTTCCACCGAAAATATTTACGTGCTGGAAAAAGGCCGTGAAATCGGCGCGCACCAGCTCTCCGGCGCGGTGATGGACCCGCGCGGGTTGCGCGAGCTGGTGCCGGATTTCGAAAATTCCGCGCCGCTCGATACGCCGGTGACCGAATCCTGTGCGATGCTGTTCACTCAGAATTCCGCCTTTCGATTTCCGATCACGCCGCCGCCGTTCAATAACAAAGGCAACTACGTCATCTCCCTTTCAAAATTGACGAAGTGGCTGGGCGGCCTCGTCGAAAAAACCGGCGCCAATCTCTTCACGCAGTTTGCCGGCGCGAGCTTGATTTTCGAACGCGAGGGCATTGCCGGGGTAATCACCGAAGACAAGGGCGTGGACAAGAACGGCCAGCCGAAGGACAACTTCACGCCCGGTTACGAGTTGCGCGCGAAAGTCACCGTGCTGGCGGAAGGTACGCGCGGCTCGCTCACCAAACAAATCGTCAGCAGGTACAAGCTGGACGGGCTAAACCCGCAAATCTACGCGTTGGGCATCAAGGAATTGTGGGAAGTGCCCGCCGGGCGCGTGCCGCCGGGATTCGTCGCACACACGCTGGGCTGGCCGGTGGACATGAGCATGTACGGCGGCGGCTGGATCTACGGCATGAAGGAAAACCGCGTCTCGCTGGGCTTGGTCATCGGCCTCGAATACCACGACCCGCTATTCGATCCGCACGAGGCGTTTCAGAAATTCAAGACGCATCCCGCGGTGAAGAAAATGCTGGAGGGCGGCAAGCTGGTGCGTTACGGCGCGAAGTCGCTGCCCGAAGGCGGATGGTATTCCATGCCGCGCACTTATGTGGACGGCGGGCTGATCATCGGCGATTCCGCCGGCTTTCTGAATTCGCAAAAACTAAAGGGCATCAACCTGGCCATCAAGAGCGGCATGCTGGCCGCGGAGACAATTCTGGAAGCGCTCGCATGCGGTGATGCTTCGGCGAAAACGCTTTCGGCATTCCAGAAAAAAGTCGAGGCCAGTTGGATCAAACCGGACCTCTGGGCCGTGCGCAACTTCCACCAGGGCTTTCATGGCGGCGTGCCTGCGGGGTTGTTCCACGCCGCGTTCCAGCAGATCAGCGGCGGCAGAGGCTTTGTGGACCCGATGCATGTACACGCCGGGCATGAAGCATTTCACAAGCTCGATGGTGCGGCGCCGCGCGGGGAAAGATTCAAGGGCGACGGAAAGCTCACCTTTGACCGCCTGACGGACGTCTACCACTCCGGCACGCGGCACGAAGAAGACCAGCCATGCCACTTGAACATTTTGGAGCCGGACATCTGCATCAACCGCTGCACGCAGGAGTACGGCAATCCCTGCGAATATTTTTGTCCCGCTGCGGTTTATGAAATGGCCCGCGAGGGCGGCAAAACAAGACTGAAAATTAACGCTTCGAACTGCGTCCACTGCAAGACATGCGACATCATGGACCCCTACCAGATTATCAACTGGGTTGTACCGGAAGGTGGCGGCGGCCCGAATTACGAGGGAATGTAGTCGAATCAAGTTTGCGGCCGGAAATGCAACCCCAAATTCAGCGTTTCGTACTCCAGTTCACGGCATTAATATTGCAAAATGATTGCTCTTGAGCGGCGAGAATTTCCTTTCGCTTTCGCCTTTCCGGGGGCTATTTAGAATTGAATGAGCAAGAAGGGACTGGCCGCCCAATTTGGGAACGGGAGGCAAGGAAATCTCCTGTAGTTGCAAACTCTTGCAGCCGATTGCCGACCCAAAATGACCCACTTTCTTGTTGACAAGAAAAGGATGGAGTGACAGCCTACTGTGGAAGCTCAGAGGGGTGTAAGACCTAAGAGTCTCGACGCAGCTCCGACGTCCCGCGGAGTTGGATTTCACACATCCATACAGCGGGGTGATTCTGTCGCCAGAGGGGCTGACCAAGAGATTGTGCAGAGACCATGCATAGCACCAGTAGAGTCCGGCCCCTTTCCAAATTCGAAAAGCGGAGTGGAATCATGAAACCGCAATCCTTGGCGGCCCGGCTGCTGTTATTCCTCATGCTGCTGTCTCCGGTAAGTGCTCAGAATGTTTCGAGCAACGGCCCCAACACGGGCACGCCTGTGGCTGACAGTACAAAAAAACCTGATACCAATTCGGCCCCGGCGCCGACCGCGGGCGAACTGCAACAAAAGCAAGAGGCGCCACCTCCGCAGGTCGCGGGCCTTGCGCCGCGGCGCGCCGAGGCTCCCGCCGAGCCTGGACAAACTAATATCGAGATCAAGTACGACGTGCAAGGCGTCAGCGTGCAGGGCAATACGGACCGCTCCTTCTTGCATGCCTGCACGAGCGTGCAGATGCTGGCGTTCACTCCTCCGGCCCGGCCCAGAGTCTGCGACAGCATCAACACAACCACCGAGGTCAGTTTCCTCAACAACGTTCCCTTCTTCGGCAGCTACCGATTGGAGACTTCACTTGTCGAGCGTTATACCGACAACCCGCGCGTGGACCCCGAACGCATCAGTTTGCAGCGTGGATACCTGCGGCTGGCCAGCAAGGATATGGAAGCCACGTTGGGCGATTCACTGGTGAATTACTCGCGCCTCAGCTTCAGCCAGAACATCAAGGGACTGCACGCGTGGCGGCAGTGGACCGACAAAGTGAAAATCACCGGCACAGTCGGTTATTTCGCCGACCGCTGGGGCTCGCTCTATCGCGGCTTCTCTTCCTTCCGGGACATCACTCTCGATTGTTTGCGGGCCTCCACTATCGGGACGCCCCCGCCGCCGGGCCCGCCGTTTGCCGCCGCCGGAGGCTGCATCGAGCAGCCGCCCAACTCTCAAAACTTTGTCGTGAGCCCTGCCAATCCCTTTAAGCCTTATACGCGCTTGGTCGCTGGCGTGCGCCTCGAACGCAAAGCCGGCAAGACCGGCTGGGCCGCAATCAATTGGAGTCATGGCCGCGACCTGCGGCGCTCTTTGTCGGAAGCATTCGTCACCTGTACGGACACGACTCCAGAGGCGCGTCGCATTATTCCCATCGGCATCGGCTGCACTTCTCCGGCAACCGAAATCACTCAAGGGCGGCTCCCCGCTCCCGAAGCTTCCGATAACCACGTGGTGTCCTTTGACACAAGTCTCGACCTGCATCCCCTGCGCTTGAAGGTCCTCGGTGAAATCGCGCGTGGTTGGACCGTCGGCGGAATTCCGCCGGTCAGCGCCACGAACAATCCGGCCAGCTTTGCCTGCCCTTCGCAGGCCCCGGTGTTTGGCGGGGCCGTGCTGGACGCGCGTTGCTTTACCGGCCATGTCGCGGACAACGCGTACCGCGCGGAAGTTTCCCAGCGCATCGGCAAGTTGAGTTGGCGCACGGACTATTCGCGCTTCCAGCCCAATTTCTCCAGCACCAACGCACGCCAGATTCGCGACCTCCAGGACTTCAACGCCCGTGGCGATTACCAGTTCATGCGCCAGTTCGGCATGACCCTTTCCTGGCGGCGCTCGAACGACAATCTGAACGGCAAGCGCAACTTTACCAACGTCGTCCGCGCGCCGGAAGTCCGGTTGACTTTCCGTGACCTGCCGTTCTACCGGAAGTTTGTGCTGGAAGTGGGCTACCGAGAACGGAACTTGGACACGACGGGCAATCCGGAGGTTACCTGCCAGACGACGCCGGCCACCACCCCAGCTCCCAAGCGGCCGGCGCATCCCGGCTGCTTGCCCACAGAAGTGCAATCGGCCACCGAGGAGCGTTTCCGCTCCACGCGCATCCCCTTTTTCAGCCTCACGCTGCCCGTCAAGGACACCCAGGTCAGCTTCGACTACGAGCACCGCCACGACATGGACGCGGTTGTCAATCAGAACTCCACCGATACCGATCGCTTCGCCTTTGGCTACCGCGGCAATTACACGTGGAACAACTGGGATGTGATCCCATCGTTCCGATTCGAGTTGGAGCGGCTGGCCAAGCTCACGCCCAATAATGCGGCGCTTTCGCTGACGGATCCTTCGCTGATTTTCCCCATCGATTTCTTCACCGGGCGCGACACGAGCCGGTCCTTTAACGCGCAGCTTCAGATTGAGGCGCCTCGCTATGTCCGCTTCGAGGGCGTCTACCGCGAGTTCAACAGCATTGCGCTCTCGGCCCTCAAGGCCAGCATTCTGCTGGACCCGTTGCAGCGCTTTTTCTACTTGAACCAGGGCTTCAAGCGGCCGAGCTGGCGAGCCTCCATGACCTACAAAATCAAGAATGGCGAAGACAGGTTGATCACCGCCTACTACGAGCGCGGCAACAATTTCTTCAACACCGGCGATCCTTTCGCGGGTGATAGCAAGAGTTTCCGGGAAACGATTATCGGCGGAACCATTCTTTTGCGCTTCCGCCACTAGAAGAGTTCCGGGTGGATTTGCAGTGGAACCAAATTGCCAATTTCGGGCTGACGGCATGAGCGGCCCTCTCGAGGTACTCCGATGAAGCACCAACGCACCATTCGCGGGATGAAGTGGATTCTGCTGGCAGTGGCGGCGGCCCTCGCGCTTCCCTTCTCGGCCACAGCGCAAACGCCCTCGCGAGAAGCCGGCGTAGTATCGGCCCAGATCCCCCTTGCCCACACACTTCGGGGAAAGCAGACCCTCGAGGTCGCCAAGGACATGAAGGTCCTGTGGGGCGACAAGATCAAGACGGAGCGCGGCAGCCGCGTGCGCGTGCGCTTGAACGACGGCTCGATCCTCAACATTGGCTCGGATGCCTCCCTGGTGATCGAGACGCATGACACGGCAGCGCAGCGCACGAGCTTGCAACTGGCCTACGGCCGTATGCGCGCTAGCGTAGTGCGCATCACCCAGCCTGACGGCGGTTTCACAGTGCGCACGAATGCGGCTGTCGCCGGCGTAGTGGGCACCGACGAGTTCATTGAAGCGGCGCCAATCTACACTTCGGTGGTCGCGCTTGGCGGCGGGTTGGTCACCGTCGGCTCACCGAATCCTCTTTACGCTTCCTTTCAAACGATTTTGAGCCCCGGTGAAGCCATCACCCTGGTCACCGACCAGCGCCCCGGTGAAAAGCGCCTGGCCACGGAAGAAGAACTCGGCAATGCCTACAGCGAAACCGAACAGGACGAAGTCGTCCGACTGGCGCCGGGCGCCACCTACCCCGGACACACCATGCTGTCTCGCATCGTTGGAAAGAGCCTTGCCGGTGCGACTGCCGCTTCCTTTGCGCGTGAAGGAATCACCATGCAGGTCACCGGCCCGCTCACGGCCAATGGCCTGCCGGTATCCATCGTGGTTGCCCAGAATGTTCCCTTCGGCACCTATCCATTCACCGTGCAGCGCCCGCAAGGACCTCAAGTCGGCGTGCTGATTGTCACCAGCGAGGAAAACGCCAAAAAGGCGGGCGGCCTGGGAGGTGGCGGGATGAAAGCGCCTGCGGCGCAAAACATCACCGCCATTCGCGGCGCCAAATTCAAGCTGGACGCCTCCGCCACGCAGACTCCTGCGGGCACTTCCATCGTGGCGTTCCTTTGGACCATCCCGGAAACGCGCTTTTCTTCCAATCAGGCCGAATTCACGATCAATACGAGCTTTCTGCCGCCGGCCAATTACGTGATTCAACTCGCCGTGATCAACGATCGCGGCCAGTCCGTCACGCAGCGCTATAACCTTACGGTTGAACCCGGAATCCAGCCCGCGGAAATCATCCGCAATCTGGCCAGCGGTTATGAGTCGCTGCAGCCCAACCAGTTCATGAAGTATTTTGATGAGGAACGATTCCGCAACTATTCCGGATTCGCGGCCGCTATTGAAGATAGTTTCCGCAACCAGCTCGAAACCGTTCGCGTGTTCCAGCGCCCCGTGAATTGCTCCATCAGTGAGGAACAGGATCAGGCCAACTGCCAGGCCGATTTCGAGCTCCGCTTCACCAAGAAGGATCAGCCCACCGAACTGCTCGATGCGGGAGGCAATCCGTTTCCGCCGGGCGTGTCCGCGCCGCCGGGCTCCGCGCAGGGCAAGCGCCAGCTCACCGGCACCGAGCGCAGCACCATCCGCTTCGAGCGCGGCGACAAGGGTTGGAAGATTGTGGACTACAGCGCTGAAGTGAGCTGCCCGGGTGGCTCGGCTGTTTCCGGCGTCAACGTCGGTTCCTGCATTCTCGCTCTCGGATCGTTCTCCTCACCCGGCTTTCAGATTCTCAATGTGCTCCTCCCGGGCGGTTCCACCGTTCCAGTCGGCGGCCAGCTCACTGGTAGCTTTGACGTTTCCCCTCTGGGCGGCTTTAACGGTTCGATCGATTTCACCGGGGCCGGCAACGTCGGCGGTACACTCGCCACGGTCACCTTCTCGCCCAATCCGGCGCCTTCGCTGGGCACCGTTAACTTCACCGTTTCCGTGCCCTCTACTGGACCCAACACCACCACTCCTTTCACTCTCAGCATTACCGGCGTGGACTCCTCCGGCTCGATTACTCAGACCTCTGCACTTTCTCTTACCTACCAGGGCGCACCGCCTTTTTCGTTGTCTCAGTTCACCAATCCGAATGCTCCCCTCACTCTGCTGGCAAATTCCAGCGTGGTGATCGGCATCGCCGCCGTCACCAGCGTTTCCGGGTTTAACACTCCGGTCACAATCACTTTCGGCCCGCTGCCGGTCGGCGTGACGATTTCGCCCGCCACCGCCACGATCAACCCGGGCAGCACGCAGCCTTTCACATTCGGGTTCACGCCTCTGCCGGGCGGCAACCCCTTTGCGAATTTTGGAGTCGCCAACGTCACCGTGACCGGCACCGCCGCTGGCGTCCCTGTGCAAACCAGCACGATTGTGCTCAACCTCGGCATCGCCGGCTCGCTTCCGTTCTCGCTGTTCAGTTCGCCCAGCTCCAGCCAGGTCACGCTCAGCAGTACTTCGCCGACGTCCACCAGTTTTAACGTCTTCGTTTCTTCGCAGCAGGCTTTCAATCAGCCCATCAACATTGCCGTGGGCGCGCCGCCGCCCGGCGTCACCATTTCCCCCAACACATTTGTCTTCACCCCGGGCTTGAGCGGCAGCAACGTCTTTTACAGCGTCACGGTGGACCCCGCCGTGGCCGTGCCCGGCACGTATCCCGTTACGATCAGCGGCGTTTCCGGCGGCGTCAGCACCACCACCACTTGGACGCTGGTCATCCGCGGCGCCTTCAGTCTGAGCGTCACGCCCAACAACACGCAGATCACGCCGCTGGTTCTGCCTCCGGACGGCACCACGCAGAGCACCGTCACTGTCTCCGTCACGTCCATCAACAACTTCGCGGGCTCCGTGACCGTCTCCTTTTCCAATCCGTTCGGCGCTCCCGTAACCGTCACGCCCGGCACGTCGCAAAGCGTCAACGTGCCCGCCAACGGTTCGGTGAACGCAGTGTTCACGCTTGTCGCTGCCGTCGGCGCGGCTAATACCGGCACCACCCAGGCCTTCATCAGTGCCAGCTCGGCAACTGGATCGGCTATTAATAATCTGAGTCTGCCGTTCATGACCATTGGCCCTGCCGGCTTCAGCCTTTCGCCGACCTCCAGTTCTGCGACCGCGGACATCAACTCCACCTTCGGGCCCACGGTTATCACCACTGTGCAGCCGCTGGGTGCGTTTGGCGCTTCGGTGGACTTCACCGTGGTCGGCACCAGCATTCCCGCGGGTGTCGTGGTTTCTCCCCTCACGCAGCGCATTGCGGCCGGAGGCCAGGCGCGCTTCACAGTTCGCGCGGCCACGCCGGCTGTAGTGGGCAACTTTGTCATCACTGTCAATGCGGTATCTGGTGCCAGCACGCAAACCTACACGATCAACCTGCGGCTCCGCGGCCAGATTACGATGAACATCACGCGGGTTGCGGGCGGCGGCCCTCCGGGCACCAGTTCCGTGCCGCTGGTTCTCCCCGCGGGCGGCTCCATCTCGTTTAACGTTTCCGTGGGCGGCCTCGACGGCTTCTCCGGCGCGGTCACGGCACAGGCCTTCAGCGTGCCCGCCGGCGTCACCGCGATCTTCCCATTGACCGGCACCAACACGATCAATATCACTTCGCCGGGCTCGGACGTGCTCTCGCTGACCAACAACACCGCTGCCCCAGCTCCGCTCCTCAGCACCTTTGTTCAGGCTTTCGATAACGTGAATGGCTTTTCAAACACCTCTCCCAACCAGCAGATTTTCTTCACCACGGGCGCTCCCAGCTTTGTTCTGGGTTGCTCTTTCTCTCCCACACAGGCTTCCAGCCCATGCAACCAGCAGCGATTTCTCACCATGGACATTAACCAGGCGGGGAGCACCGATTCGCTGGACCTGAAAGTGGATTCCGTCGGCGGCTACAGCGGAAACGTGGTCGTCACTCCTGTGGGTATGCCCGCGGGTATCACCATGTCGCCGAACCCCGTTACTCTTACACCTGGGCAGTTGGCGACAGTGACGTTTTCAGCAGCCACTCCGGCAGTGGCCGGCCAGATCAGTTTCTCGCTCCAGGGCGTGGATCCGGTCACTTCTCAGACTTCCACTACGCCGGTCCAGGGGCAAATGAACGGCAGTCTCAAGCTGGTGGTCACTCCCGCCACTACGCAGAACACGCCGGCGATTGTCGTGCCGGGCGGGCAGCAAGTATTCAGTGTGGATGTGTTTGGCATGAACGGCTTTTCCGGAACCGCCAATATAAACCTTTCCGGCAGTGCGGCCACGGGAGTCACGTTTGTTATCGGCGCCGGCTTCGCGCAAGTGAACGTTCCCGCAGTAGGGAGTGTGACGTTTACAGTCACCCTAAATGTTGCTGCGAATGCCCCTTCGTCTTTCACCCAAAGCTTTTCCCTAACCGGCACCGGCTTCGATGCTTCGTCCAACACGGACACTTACTTTGTGAGCGGGGAAACTTCGGTTCAGTCGCTCTACGTGGTCGGTCCCAGCACCTTCAATGCCTCCGTGAGCGGAGCCACGCTCAATAATCCGCGCTTCGTGCAGGTCGGGCAGCAAACCAGCATTTTTGTCACGGTTAATTCCATCGGAGCGTTCAGCGGGACTGTATTTCTGGACGTACTCGGTTTGCCCAGTGGCATTACGGTTTCCTCCGCGCCCGGCAGCACGGCCACCATCCCCGTGCAACAAGGGCCGGGACACATCGTCATCCAGCCGCAAATTGCGGGCGTCAATTTGCCCGGCACCAGTTCCTCGGCCACTTTGTTCTTCACCGTGGCGGCCAGTGCCCCGCGCGGCTTCGTGCAGGGTACGCTAACGGCCACCTCCGGCGCGCTGGTACAGTCCATCCCTCTCGTCTTTTTTGTCACGCCGCAAGTCACACTTGCTCTCACGCCGGTTGCTTCCACGACTGCTCCCATGGTCATCGCGCCGGGCGGCTCGGGTAACCTGCAGATCGCCGCTAACGCTTCTCCTACGTTTGCCGGGGACGTCGACCTTAGCTTCAGTTTGCCCTCGGGCGTCACCATCCTTCCCGTGGCTGCGCGCGCCACTCTTGGAGGCTTCACGTCCGTCACCGTTAATCTGGCCAGCACCGTGCCTGCGGGTTCTACGCTCAACATCTTCATCACGGCCACCCTCAACGGCAATTTCGTCGCCCAGACGTCAGCCACCATCATCGCTGGCTCCGGGGCCTTTAGTCTTGGCATTCTTGGCGGCGTCGGCGCGTCGTCCACTTCACCGCTGGTCATTAACGCCGGCAGTTCCGGCACGGTGGGCGTGGGCATTACCGCCATCGGGGCCTTCTCGGGCAGCGTCACCGTCACTGCCTCCTTCACCGTCGCTTCGCTCAGTGCCACACAAAGCAGCGTCACGATCGTCCACCCGGGGGGAAACGGGGTCATCTCCACCCTCAGCTTCACGGTGAACGCCGCGGCCGGCGCGCAAGGTCTTATCGCGCGCATGTTCATCAGCGCCACGTCTCCAGGACAGAGCACCAGCGCCATCGTCTTCATCAGTATTGGCTCGGGCGGCTTCTCGCTCTCCTCTCCCGGCAATTCCAACACTAACCCGCTTATCGCGGATCTCAATGGCTCCACTTCGTTTTCCGTACTTGTCCACCAGCAGTCCGGCTTTACCGGCACGGTCTCCCTGGTGGCAGCCGGTTTGCCCTCGGGTGTTAGCATTCCCAATAATGGTTTCCTTGTTCCGGCTGGGACACAACAGACCTTCCAGATACAGATAGCCGCCGGCGCAACTGCTGGCGACACCCAGCTCACCGTTACGGGCACATCCGGCGCCCTGACCGTCAATTTGACTGTCTTCTTGCGGTTGCGCGGCCAGTTCAGCTTGTCCATCAGCGCCGGCACTTCCGGTAACAACCCCCTCGTGGTGGCTCCGGGCGGCAGTCAAATCGTAAGCGTGGGCGTCGTGCCCGTGGGCAGCTTCTTCGGGACCGTCCTGATCAGTACGTCCACCTTCAGTATTCCTGCTGGAGTCACTGTCTTTCCAGCCAGCGCTACAGCTTCACCGGGCACGCCCGCTCAGTTCACGGTTTCTGTGGCCGCCGGCACGCCAGCTTCGCCGGTATTCTCGTTTTCCATTTTCGCCTCAGGTACTTATGGCGCGAGTTTTCCGAGCGCGAGTATTTTCGGCACGGTGGCCACAAATCCCACCTTCAACATGAGTTTCTTCTCTCCTATTTCGGTGGACATCGGCAGCCAATTCGGAAACACGATCAGCGTAAACCTCTCTCCTGTGGGCGGCTTTTCCGGCACCGTCACGCTCACGGTGAACACCTCCAACCTCCCGAGCGGCGCCACCGTGTCGCCGACCTCGTCCACCTTCGTGCTTTCAGGCTTCGGCACGACCATGAACGTGCAGTTTCTGGCTTCCTCGGCGGTGACTGCTGCGGGTTCGTTCACCGCAGACATCACGGCCACAAGCGGCGCGATCAGCGTCACGCAGACGGCTACGATTGAGTATGACGCCGACTTTACGCTGTCCGCGAGCGCCGGCACGAATAGTGTCACGCCCATCGTGCTGGCCGCCGGCGGCACTTCGAACGTGAACATCGGCATCAATGTGATCCCTTCTACAGTGACGTCCTGCAATGGCGCCCAGTCCCCCGTGCCCTTAACGATCTCTGCGTCTCTTCCTACCGGAGTGAATGCCAGCGTCACCCCAATCCCTCCAACGGGTGGGCCCGGGGTCCTCACGGTTTCGGTCAACGCGGGCGCACCGGGGAGCGCGGTCTTTAGCGTGACGGTGATCGGCGACCAGCCAGGGTGTGTACAGGGCCAGCGGTCTGTGACCTCGTACTTTGTGGTCGGCCCTGGGGCCTTCACCTTGAACGTCCCGACCTTTCAAACGGGCGTCAACATCAATACCAACCAGCTTTCCAACATAGGCGTTTCAGTGGGCTCCATCGGAAATTTCGCGGGGACGGTCAACATCACCGTCGTGGCCGCATCCGTTCCGGCTGGCGTCACGGTTACCCCGGCCTCGGCTGCAGTTAATGCGGGGAATTCCCTCAACTTCCAGGTGCGCGCGGATACACCCGCCACGGCAACCGCCACTTCCTTCAATATTTCGGCCACAGACGGCGTCACCACGCAAACCGGAACCATCCCGCTGCTGCTGAGGGGCTCTTACACGCTTACGATTTCCCCCGCCAATTCCTTCTCACAACCCGCCGTGCTCTCACCCAACCAAACCACCAACTACACGGTCACGGTGAATCCCCTGAACGGCTTCACCGGCACTGTCTCCATCTTCCAGGTCTGCTGCGGATCGCTTCCAACGGGTATGCTCGCAACCGGCAGTTTTAGCGCCGCGCCGGGTTCGCCGGGGCAGATCGTCGTCACCACCTCAGCCACGGCTGTGGCCAGCCAGCCGCAAAATGTCACTTACTTTTCCTCTTCGCCGAATTCATTCTCCGGGCCAGGATTCAACTTCGTTGGCGCCGTCGGTCCTGCGGGCTTCCGCGTCAACAACTTCAGTTCGGTGAATTCGCCGCAGCAGGTGGTGATTAACGGCAACCAACGTAACATCAACGTCTCGGTTTCCTCTCTCGGCGGATTCAGCGGCACGGTCAATCTGACGCTGGGCAGTTTGCCCGCTGGCCTCACCGCCTCCCCGCAGACCGCACAGGTGACTGTTCCCGCGGGCAGCTCCGCCAGCTTCACATTCTCCTTTTTGGCGGGACCCAGCGTTGCCCAGGGTCCCATTGACATTCAATTGACGGCCTCGCAGGGCGCTACGTCTGTCAACACGTTCTTCTATCTCTACGCAGCGTCCAACATGGCCCTCGCCAGCAATCCGCCGACCAGCTTCGCGTCCCCCTTGCGCCTGATTAACGGCGATCCCGTTGGGCAAACTGTGACCATTCAGGTTCTCAATCAGGGCGGATTTACAGGCTCGGTTTTGCTTTCGCTTGCGAGCCCCGCGCAGGTGGCCGCGTCCGGGTTCACGGTGACTCCCACTTCCACCCTCGTTCCTGCCAACGGCTCGGTGAACATCCAGGTCACCGCTTCGGGAGCCTCAGCCGGCGTTCAAGTGCTCGTTTTCAATGCGAGTTTTTCCGGGCTCAACGCAAGCATTGGTGTCTTCTTCAACATCGGCGTGGGCAACTTTACATTGAGCGCCTCGCCCAACTCTTCCGCTGGCCAGCCGATTTCGCTGGATCCCAACGGCACAACTGTCGTGCCTCTTGCGGTGACGGTCACGGGAGCGAACGGCTTTGCGGGTACAGTCGCCCTGACTCCCACTGGCTTGCCCGCCGGCACAACGGTGACGCCGCCGACTGCGCAGGTGGTGGTTCCGCCAAACGGCACGGCCTCTACAACGTTCGGCTTCTCGTCCACTACAGCGCAAGGCCTTACCCCGGTGACCATTTCCGTTGACGGCCTCGCCAACGTTTCCACGCCCCTCGGGCCCATCCCGGTCACCAGCACAATGCAAACTTTCTTCCTCATCAATCCGCCCACCTTTGCTCTCACACAAACGGGAGGCACTTCCATTTCCCCGCTGAGCATCGAGCAAGGCATTCCGCCCGGTCAGACGTTCCAGATTGGCGTCACCGGCACTGGCACAGTGGCTCTTTCCTTTGCCAACGTGCCTTCGGGCGTTTCCATTTCTCCGCCCACGGCCAACATCACCGCGGGCAGTTCCGGCACGTTTACGGTCGTATCCACTGCGAGCACTCAGGTCGGAAATTACATCATTTCCGCCGTGGGATCCTCGGCAGGTCAGTTGATCTCCACCAACATCTTCGTCAATGTGGTGGTGCCGGTTAACGGGTTCTTCCTTGCCAGCTCGCCGCCCACATCCGGCGCCGCTCCGGTCATCCTCCAGCCGGACCACACTTTGCTGACTTTCCTGAACATCGACGTGCTTGCTAAGGGCACGTTTACTGGCGTTGTGAATCTCGCTTTGTCTGGCGTGCCCACCGGGGTCACGGCCACACTCACACCCACCTCCGCCGATCTATCCTTGAGCCCGGTGCAGACGGTTCAGCTTCAGTTCCAGACCACGACAGGCCTGGCTGCATTTGGCCCCGTAATCGTGTCCGTGGACGGTACTCACAGCCCGCTTACCGCAAGCACTCCGGTGTTCGTGTCATTGCAAGTTGTCTCCGCAATAAAAGCGCCCGGCACGCAGACCGCTCGCGCGCCGGAAATTCTCCAGGTGCTGCCGCCGGGTGGTCAGGCCGGTTCGCATATGCAACTCGCTTTGCAAGGCAGCGGCTTGGCCGGAGTCACGCAAGTGATCAGCGGAACCACGAAGATTTCCGCTCAGCTCGAACCGGGCGCCACCGATTCGCTGCTCCACCTCGCCGTCTTTGTCCGGCCGGAGACACCGCAGGGCACCTACACCCTCATGCTGGTCAGCCCGCGCGGAATGGTTCCGGTTGGCATTCACGTCGACGCGAATTCGTCGGAATCCGTGGATATTCCCGATGGGCCGCAGCGCGGCGCAAGCTCTGTAAGGCGCTTCGCCAATGGCCGCCGGGTGCGCGGGCAACAGAGCGACGACGGTGGGGAGGTCTCGCAGCCGGTCATCACGCGCGTGGAGCCTGCCACCCTCAAACCGGGTGACGTCCTCATCGGTAAGCTGTACGGCGAAAACCTCCAGGGCGTACGTTCTGTGCGCGCCGCCGGACTGGGCATCAGCGTCGAAGTGCTGGACGCGCGCGAAACGGAAGTAAGTGTACGCTTCATCGTCTCCGCTTCCGCGGCCGCGGGCTCGCGCATGTTCACTCTGCTTCCGGGCGCATACAGCGCAAATGCGATGCTCGAAATCCAGGGCGCGCGCGTGGCGGCTCCCGCCGCGCAGTCCAGCGTTTCCTCCGCGCCAGACGTTTCGCCAGAGCCGGAAACGGCGCCGCGCCGGGGTCAGCGCCCCACGGAACCGGGCGGCAGTGTCGTCGCCGCTTCCGCCACGGCGGCACCGCCGGACCTCGTCGTTCGCTCGAGCGACATCTCCATGACCCCGGGCAGTCCGCGGCCAGGCGACAACGTCACCTTCCGTGTGCAACTCACTAACCGCGGCGGACAAAACGCCGACAATGTGGAAGTGGAATTCACTTTGAGCGGCGCCAACGTCCGCGTGCGCGAGAGCTTCAGCGTCGCCGCGGGCGGCTCGCAATCGTTCCAGGTGGAATGGCAGGCCTCCGGCGCCGGGCGCTTTGAGCCGCGCGTGGTGATTGACCCAGAGCGCCGCTTAAGCATGGTCAATCGCTCCGCCACAACGGCGGCGATGCCGGCCTTCGAGATGTCTTCGGCGACGGGCCCGGCAGGCCGCATCCCAACATCAGCCATGCGCGAACGCGGCCAGTTGACCATGACCGCCAATGGCTGCCAGGGCTTCCGATTCAGCTCCGGGACTGAGCAGTCCTGCAACGGCGGCGCGGACATCGAAGTGCGCCTTGCGCCGCAGGGTGGCGCGCTGCGCTTCGAAGCCGATGGTGTGCGCAATCTCGGCGCCGTTCCGTTCGAGCAGGCCAGCCAGTTGGCGCGTGGCACTATGGCCAGTTCGGAAACGGTCCTTCCTGGCGCACTCTATTTGGTCGAAACGCGGCGCGGGGCTGTGGTTGTCCGCGTGATGGAAATCCGCGGGCTGAACTCCGTTCGTGCGGCAGCGCCCGCCGCGCTGGACCGCCCGGGATTGTCAGGTGTGAATGGCTCGCCCCGAAGCTTGGGCACGCCGTCACAGAACAACATCACGCTCGTCCTCGAGTGGCGGGCGCTCTCTCAATAAACAGACGCTTCCCGTCGCCGCCGGGTCCTTAAGATCCTTTGGGCCCCGGTTGGCATCCAACCGAATGCAAGTCCAGGAGGAAGCTATGCGCCGCACCGGACAGATGGCCTTTGCGCTCGCGCTGCTGTTCAGCCTGAGCGGATTCCCGCTTTTCGCACAAAACCAGGAAGATGCGAAGAAGACCGAAAAACAGGAAAAAAAGACCGACAAAAAGGCGAAGAAATCCGAACCGGCGCCCTCCGCCGGTGATACAGCCGACCTCGGCGCCGAGCGCAAAAACCTCTCTCGCGTGCTGCGCGCACTCTCCGATGCGGTGGAAGGCAATTCTCCCCGCCGCCTCCGCGAACTGATCGATGAGCGCTTCTACGATTTCCCCCGCTTTGAAGATCAAGTGACCGATTTCCTCAGGGACAACGCGGAGCTCCGTATGCACCTTCGCGAATCCACCGCCGAAGTGAAAGGCGACAAAGCCACCCTGATTGTGGACGCCGATATGACTTACGCGCTCAAGGCCAGCTCCACGCTCCAGCAGAAGCGCCGCGAGCGCATCCAGTTTGATTTTGTGCGCACCGCCTCCGGTTGGAAGATCTTCGAAATCACGCCTCGCCGCTTCTTCACGCCTTGAGGCGCGGCGCAAAACGGGCTTTTCCGCGGGAAGGTCGGCTGGCTTTCCCGCTTTTCTTCTTTCTAATTTCGTTTTTCGGCTGTTGGACTTTCCCTGCGCCACGCTAGAATACTTGCCCCATGGCCCGCCGTTCCCGAAAACAAAATGAGCCTCGCGTCGCGGCTACTGCCGCGCGTGCCCGCAGTGCTGCATGGTGGCACCTGCTGCTGCTCATCGCCGTGACCTTCGCTGTGTACGGGAATTCGCTCGGCAACGGCTTTGTCTCCGACGATGATTTCCAGGTCCTCGGCAACCGCCTCATCACCGACGTCCACAATCTTCCGATCTTGTACACCACTCACGTGTGGGCTTTTGCCCACCAGGAATTGACCAACTATTATCGCCCGCTCTACATGACCTTTTACATGGGCGAATACTTCTTGTTCGGCTTCGACCCTTTTCTCTGGCACTTCGCCAACCTCTGTTTTCACATCGCCGCGCTCCTCGCCGCGTATTTCCTCATTCGCGCGCTGGCGGAAGAGCAGTTGGCGCTTTGGGCCGGGCTGTGGTTTGCGCTGCATCCGATTCACGTCGAAAACGTCGTCTGGGTTGCGGTGCTGCCGGATCTTTTATGCGGCTTTGCGTTTTTCACCGGCCTGCTCGCATATCACCGGGCGCGCGAAGGCCATCGCCCGCTCCTTTTCTTTGGCCTTTCGACCTTGTGTTTTGCGATGGCGGTCTTCCTGAAGGAAACGGGAATGGTGTTCCCCGGCCTGCTGCTCGCCTACGAATTTTGTTACCGTGGCGAGTCTCCGCTGGCCATCTTGCGCGGTTTTGCGCGTTACCTCTCGTTTGCCATCGTGTTCGCCATTTACTTTGCGATGCGCTTGTACGCGCTGGGTTCCTTTGCCCCCGCCTCCGGAATGCATTTCCGTCTTACGCCCTGGGAGCTGTTTCTCTCCGCACCAGTGCTGTTCGCGCAATACGTCTGGAAGCTCCTCGCTCCAGTCAATCTGAATTACTACTACGTGTATCACCCCGTTCGGGCGCTCGGCTGGCAGACCGTTGCCGCTCTTTTCCTGATGGCGGCCCTGGTCACAGCGATTTTCTGGCTGCGGCGCCGCCAGCCGCTGATCTCTTTCAGTATCGCGTGGTTTTGCCTGGTCATGGTCCCGGCGCTGAGCATCACTAATGTCGGAGAAAACGTGTTCACCGAGCGCTATCTGTACATTCCCTCATTTGGCTTCTGCATCGCCGCCGCCTGGGGATGGATGCAACTTCGCGAGCGGGCCGCCTCTCCGGCCGCGCGCCAGACAGCGGTTGCTGCCCTCGCCGCGCTCTTCCTCTTGTATGCCATGCAAATTGTCCGGCGAAACCCGGACTGGAAGGACGATCTGACGCTCTTCAGCAAAACCGCCCTGCAATCCCCTGATTCCGGCACGACCGTCGCCAACCTCGGCTTCATTCACTTCCTGCACGGCCACGTGGACGATTCCATCCGGTACTATCACCGCGCGCTCGAACTCGATCCCGGCCGCGCGCTCACGCACAATAATCTCGGCAATTCGTACTCCGCCAAGGGCCAGTTGGACACGGCCATCGCCAGCCTCCGCCGCGCCATTGAGCTAAAAGGCGATTACTACAGTGCCTGGTTGAACCTCGGCCTGGTCTATGCCAAGAAACAGGAGTGGGACCGCGCCATCGAGTGCTACCGGAAGAGCATTGAATTGAAAGCGGACTTTGCGGAGGCTTGGACTGCGCTGGGCCTCGCGCAGTGGACCAAGAAGCAGCTCGCGGAGGCGATGGAGTCCTACCGCCGGGCGCTGAACGCAAACCCTGATTACATCGAGGCGCACATCAATCTCGCCTCTGCGCTTTCAGAGACCGGCGCCGTTGACGAAGCCGTCGAGCACCTGCTCGCCGTGCTGCGACTCCAGCCCAATGGCCCATACGCATCCATCGCGCACTTCAATCTCGGCGTGAACTACGAGCGCAAACAACTTTGGAAAGCGGCGCAGGTGGAATACGAGCGCGCGCTCCTCCTGAATTCCGGCTTTTCCGAAGCGCGCCAAAAAGTGGAATACTTCCGTACACGCTTCCCTGCGGAACCGTCGCCCCAGCAGCCCTTGACCCCTCCGCGCAAGTTTTAGGTGCGGCGCGCCTAATTCTTCGGTTTGGCCCCGAACAACCGTCGGAAGAAATTCTTCAGCTTCGTACCGAACCCGCCGCCGGATTTTTGTGCGACGCTCGGAGTGTTCTCTGCTTTGGTTTCCCCGCTCGGCGCAGCGCTGGTTGCCGCAGGCTGCATGTCAACGGGAGCTTTGTCACCGCCGGCCTGTATGGCGATTTCCGACGGTTTCGCCGGTGCTGCTGCTTTCTGTTTCTTCTCGGGCTTCGTCTTCGGGGGTTTCTCCACGCGGCCGGAAAACACGACCGCCGGCTGCACGCGCACCTCGCGGACCAGCAGGATCGTCTCCGGACGCGGCTCCAGCGCGGGCGGTGGTTTGTTCGCATCGAACGCCAGCGGCGGCATCACCACGGTCCATTGAGGCTCTTCGGTCGCGGGTTTCGGCGGATCTTTTTTCTCGATGCCGGGCTTTGCGTCACCTCCAGCGTTCGCAGCAACGACGCCGATCTGCACCGCCTTCGCCGCCGAAGGTTCCGTGCGCGCAAAACTGGCTTCGCAGCGGCACCCGCCGCGGTTCTCGCGCAACGCGTCCAGTTGTCCGCCGGGCAGCAGCACTTCTCCGTTTTCCGGCACCACCAGGCTTTGTCCCGTGAGTTGCTGCTCCAGCCGCACCGCGCCGCGCGCTGCGAAAATGCCGATGGATCCATCCAGCTCCACGCCGGCCACCGCGTCGCGCGGCCCGTCGCCAACCCCGAGCGGCGCAATCACCAGCAGCGCGGTGAAAATCACCAGCGCAGGCGCGCTTCCCATTCGAACGTGCACGCGACCCCGGCTCAACGCCAGTGTCAGGCTTCCGCCGGACTTCAGCACCGTGAAGTGCGCCAGGCCGCAGATATCCAATTCGCCGCCGCCTTCAAGCGCGATCCGCGCCGTTCCGGAGCGGACCGTGATTTCCGCGCCGTTAGCCAGCATCGCCGAAGTTCTGCCGACATCCCGTTGCAGGCTCGCCTGGCCCTTCACTTCGATGTCGTCGCCTTCGATGCGACCCACCGTTTCCGGAGTGGATTGCGCGAGCAACGGATAAAGCGGTAAGAAAAGCAGCAGGCTGAGCGATGCCGCGCGCGCAGCCCTACGCGCTGTGAATTTCCCCCATTTGGATTGGCCTCGCGCTCGCATCGAAGAATCGTCCGCGGTTCGCCTATACTATACGCTTGTGACGGAACCCGCCAACATCGCCCCGGCCGCACCGGAGGAATCAGCGCGCGACGCCGGCGCCATCAGCGCGCATTACGACACGCGCCTGCCCGAACTCTCCCGCTGGCGGCAGATGCAGATTCCGGTGATCGCTGCAGCGGTGTACACAGCTCTCCGCGCGCTCGGACCGACCATTCGTTTCGAAGCATTGGGCCTGCAGCATATGGAGCGCATTCACGCCGCGGGCGGCCGCGCGATTCTCACCTTCTGGCATCGTTCGATTCTTTCCGCCACGTGGTACTGGCGGCGCCGCGGAATCGTGGTGCTGAATACCACCAACTTTGATGGGCAATGGACGCGCCGTGTCATCGAGCGTCTCGGCTACGGCACCGCGCAGGGCAGTTCCTCGCGCGGTGGGCTGAAGGGGCTCGCCGTGATGGCCCGAAGAATGGACGAAGGCTGCGATACGGCCTTCACGATTGACGGCCCGCGCGGCCCGCGCTACATCGCCAAGCCCGGCCCAGTCATGCTCGCGCGGCGCACCGGACAGCCCATCGTGGTTTTTCACATCGGCCTGGAAAGCGCGCACACATTCGAAAAATCTTGGGATTTGTTGCAAGTGCCCGCGCCGTTTTCCCGCGCCGTGGTGGCCATCGCCCCTCCGATTCGAGTGCCTGCGGATGCGGACCAGAAACTCATGCATGAAAAGCACGCCGAAATGCAGGCTGCTCTCGAGCGTGTGCGCGATGTAGCGGAAGCGTGGTTTCGAACCACGCCGGACGAGCGCGTGCGCCTCCGCAACGCATGGAATGCCTGAGAAGTTTCTCGGGATTATCGCGGCCGCTTGGGGATGTTGAGCAACACCTGGCAAGGCGCGTGTTTGGCCACGTACTGCGCCGTCGTGCCCAGCAGGAATTCACCGAAGCTGCGCCCGTGGTGGTAGCCGAGCACGGCCAGGTCAACTTTCTCGTCTTTCATTGTCTCCACCAGCGCCGTTCCCGCCCAATGTGCCCGCAGCACTTCTTTTTGGACTTTCAACCGGCTGCGTTTCGCCACACGCTCCGCCGCCTGCAGGATTTTCTTCGCCTTCGTCTCCAGGATGGGAAGACCAACCTCCAGCGGCGTCACGTCCGGAATTTCGATTACGTGCACCAGGATCAGCGTGCCTTTGTGGGCACCTGCGCGGCAAGCCAAATCCGTCAATTCCACGGCATGTTCGAGCGTCTTCAACCCAACCAGGATTCGCGTGGCTTTTTTCATTGCCTCGTCCTTCCCGCCCGAGAAATGTGCAAACTGGGACGCGCTGGATGGCAGAACACTTCCACTATCGTTCGCTGAGCGCCACCTTCACATCCATTTTCTCGCGTCCCCTGTAGAGCGTTACTTGCATGGAGTCGCCCGGCCGCTTGCGGTTCAGCGCCAGGTTCACATCGAGCTGGCTGGAAATCTTGTGGCCGTCGATGGCCACCAGGATATCCCCGCCGATCATCATGTAACGCATGCCGGCGACGATGCGCCGGTCGCCGCCACGAAGGCCGGCGCGCGCCGCCGGGCCGCTGGGCGTCACTCGCTCCACCAGAAAACCCTCTTGCACGGGCAGGCTGAGAGCCTGCGCCAAATCCGGCCACACTTCCGTGCCTTCGATGCCGAAATACGCGCGGTGTACACGCCCCTCGTTAATCAGGTCTTGCGCGATCTGCTTGGCGGTGTTAATGGGGATGGCAAAGCCGATGCCTGCTGTGGTGCCCGTCGGCGCATAAATGGCGGAGTTGATGCCGATCACTTCTCCGTGCGAGTTGAGCAGCGGCCCGCCGGAATTCCCGCGGTTGATGGCCGCGTCGGTCTGGATGGCTTCGTCGATGAACGTCTGCTCGCTCGTCTGCACGGTGCGGCCGAGCGCGCTGATTACGCCGGTGGTGAGCGTGCTCTGGAAGCCGAAGGGGTTGCCGATAGCAAGCACGCGCTGGCCCACCTGGAGTGCGGCGGAGTCCGCCAATGGCAGCACCGTCAACTTGCTGCCGCGGGGATCGATCTTCACCAGCGCCACGTCGTTGCGCGCATCGCCGCCCACAAACTTGGCCTGGAAACGGCTCTTGTCACCGAGCGTCACTTCAACCGCCTGTGCCTGCTGCACCACGTGATAATTCGTCAGGATGTAGCCCCGCGCATCAATCACAAAACCGGAGCCCGCGCCTTCCACCGGCACCGGGTTGAGGAAGAAATCGTACTCCACCGCGCGCGTCACAATGTTGGCCACTGCCGGTGACGCCTGCTTGTAGATGCGCACATTCAGCGCTTCTTCGGAGGTGAGTTCACCCGGCCTCAGTGTGTCGAGCACCGCGCCGACGCTCGATGGCTCGCGCGTTCCCCAGCGCGCCCCGGCCCAATACGCGGCCAGCCCGATGATTAGCCCGAGGCCAATCAGCCGGAAAATGCGGTGCGCGGGATGAAGTGGCGTTTCCATGTTTGCTTTCCTCCATGGCCGGAGCCGGGTGACAACGGAGGCACACAACGGTGCGGCTCCGCACAACAGCATAAACGAACTCATGGGATGGATGCTACGCGGCGGCGAGTTGCTTCAGCCGCGCGACCAGGCGCTCCACCTGCCCGCGCGTTTCTTCGTGCGCTACGGAACAATCCACTTCATCGTCCGCACAGCGCCGTTTTTCCTCCAAAGGCATCTGCGCGGCGATGCGCTGCTCAATTTGCTCGCGGCTCAATCCACGGACCAACAGCCGCTCCATTTGCTGCCCTGGCTTGCACCACGCCACTACAAGCCGGTCCAGATGCTTCACGTAGCCTGCCTCGACCAGCAGCGCCGCTTCCACTACAGCCACCCCCGCGGGGTTTGCGGCAGCAAACTCGCTGAACTGTCGTTCCAGTTCCGTCAGCACGCGTGGATGCACAATGGCGTTCAACCGCAGCAGTTTGTCCGCGTCGGCAAAGACGATGGCGCCCAGCTTGGCGCGATCCACTTGCCCGTCGGCGTGAAGGATCTCTGGTCCGAATGCGCGCATTACGTCCTGGAAGGCCGGTTGGCCGGGTTCGATCAGCTTGTGCGCAAGCGGATCAGCTTCGATCACGTGACAGCCGAACTCGCGCATCATCGCGGCCACCGTACTTTTGCCGCACCCGATCCCGCCGGTGAGGCCGACGCGCAGCATCAGCCCTTCGCGGCGGCTGGCTGGGCCACTCGACTTGCTCGTCTCAGGCGCGCCGCTTTAACGGTGTTGCTCATCAGCATGGCGATGGTCAGCGGGCCCACACCGCCCGGCACCGGCGTCATCGCGCCTGCCACCTGCGCGGCATCTGGATGGACGTCGCCGCACGTAGTGAACCCCTTCTCGCGAAATTTCTCCAGACGCCTCGGATTGCTGGCAAAAAGTCTTGCCGCGAGCTCCGCATCCGTGAGCTTGTTCGTGCCCACGTCAATCACAGTAGCCCCCGGCTTAATCCAGTCCGGCTGCACCATGCCGGCTTTGCCCATGGCCGCCACGACGATGTCCGCGCGCCGCACCACATCGGGCAGACTCTTCGTTTTCGAATGACAAATCGTCACCGTGGCGTGCGCGTGCATCAACAGCAGCGCCATCGGCTTGCCCACAATGTCGCTGCGCCCCATGACCACGGCGTTCGCACCTTCCACTGGAATTCCGCTGCGGCGGAGAATCTCCATCACTCCCGCCGGCGTGCAGGACACCAGCCCCGGCTGCCCGGCCACAAGACGTCCCACGCTCACCGGATGAAAGCCGTCCACGTCTTTCGCCGGGTCCACCGCTTCGAGAATCCGCTTCGAGTTCACCTGCTTGGGCAACGGCAACTGCACCAGGATGCCGTCAATTTCGTCGCGCTGGTTCAGTTGCTCGACCAGCGCCAGCAACTCTGCTGTGCCGATTGTGTCCGGCGGGGTAATCATGTCGCTGAAGAGTCCCAATTCTGCGCAGGCCGCCACCTTGCTCTTTACATACATCTCCGAAGCTGGATTATTCCCGACGAGGACAGCCGCCAGCCCCGGTTGGATGCCCATCGATTTCAACTCAGCGATTTCTTTTCTCAGGTCGGCGTAAATCTGTTCGCGGATTTCGTTGCCATTTAGGATTCGTGCAGTCAATGATTTCTCCCAGCGCGGTGTTTTTCCAGCGCGTCATCTTATCACAGGGAATTTCCATCCCGCTCTCATCGCGCAAAAACCGAACGGCCCGTGCGGTTATCTCGCACGGGCCATCCCTGATCCCTGTCCCCAGACCCTTGACTCCTAATAAATATCGTACTGCTCCCAATGCAGCGTCGGGTCCGATTGGATAATGATGCTCTTTTTCGTCCAGTGCTCCAGTTCATCGATCAATGACGCCTCCCGTGTCTTCAGCGCCTTGCCGATTTCCGGATGGACGCGCAGTGTAATGCTCTGCGAGTCGATTTCCGGCGCCATTTTGCGCGCCTCCGCCTGGATTTCGTAGCAGATTGTCGGCAGGGACTTCACCATCCCCGATCCGGTGCAGTACGGGCACGGCTGGCACAGCACGCGCTCCAGGGCTTGTTTGGTGCGCTTGCGTGTGATGGCCACTAGGCCGAATTCGTTGAACCCCAGCGCCTTTGACGGCGCCTTGTCGGCGCTCAGCGCCTGGTCCAGCGCCTGCATCACTTTTTCGCGGTTGCGGCGCTCTTCCATGTCGATGAAATCGATGACGATGATGCCGCCCAGATCGCGTAGGCGGATCTGCCGCACGATTTCGGTCACCGCTTCGATGTTGGTCTTTACGATGGTGTCCTCGAGCCGCGTCGATCCGCGGCCCACAAACTTCCCGGTGTTGACGTCGATGGCCACCAGCGCTTCGGTGTGGTTGATCACGATGTACCCGCCGGACTTCAGCCACACCTTCGGCCGCAGCGACTTGTCAATTTCCTGCTGGATGCCGAACTCTTCGAAGATTGGAGCTTCCTTGCTGTACAGTTTGACTCTGTTTACGAGGCGCGGCTGGAAACGCCCGACAAACTCCACCACCTTGGCGTATTCTTCCTCGTTGTCGATCCAGATGGCCGTGTAGTCGTTGCTCACGTGGTCGCGCAGGATGCGCTCCACCAGGTTCAGGTCGCGGTGCAGGATGGCCGGAGCCTTGCGCTGTTCGCTGCGCTGCTTGATTTCGTTCCACGTGCGCCCGAGGAACTCGACGTCGCTGCGGATTTCGTCGTCCGTGGCGCCGCCGGCAGCGGTGCGCACGATAAACCCGCCCGGGTACATTCCCTTCATTTCGTCCAGCAACCGGCGCAGGCGAGATCGTTCCTCGCTCGACCCAATCTTGCGCGACACGCCAATGTGATCCACTGTCGGCATGTACACCAGGAACCGTCCGGGCAGCGCGACGTGGCTGGTGATGCGCGCGCCTTTTTTGCCCATGGGTTCCTTGGCGATTTGCACGATGATTTCCTGCCCCGCCTTCAACAACTCGGAGATGAGTTGCGGACGCCGCGGTGCCGGGTGCCGGCCGTGTTGCGGACGCCCGCGCGGCGGCGCGCCCCGGCGGGGGCCGCCCCGGCGCATTGGGCGCTGGAAACGCGCACGCGAAGGGCCGTGCACGCGTGCGCTGATTTGCCTCGGCTCTGCGGATGACGGCTCTGTTCCTTCGCCCCGTGCGGCGGCCAGCTCCGACGGCTGTTCTTCGTTTCGATTGTCGCTCTCTTCCGCGTCGTGTTCCTCGCCTTCTGTTTCGGCGGAGAATTCCTCGGACCCCTCGGCGGTTTCCTGTTCTTCGTGCTCTTCATCGTGCGACGCGGACTCCGCCAGCGTTTCGGCAACGGCGCTGCGCTCGTCCGTGTCCACGCGGTACGCCCCTTCCGCTTCGGTGGCCTCCTCATCTTCCGCTTCCGCAAGTTCTTCCTGCGCCGCTTCGGCAAATTGCTCGGCGAGCGCGGAGGCTTCGTCGGCGGTGAGGTCCGCGGGTTGCGTTTCAAATGAAACGGGCTCTTCGCGTACTTCCGGAATAACCAGCGGCGCAGCGATCACAGGCTCTGCGGGGGACGGCACAAACGTCGCTGCGGGGAATGCCGGAATTTCGCTTCGCGTTTCTGCTACGAGCGGTGCCGCGGGCTGCTCCTCGCGAGGCGCGGGCGACTCCGCAGCATCCGTCCATCCGAATCTACCCGGCGGAATTTCGCCGCCGGAAGCAGACTCGAAAGGCTTTTCTTCAATCTGCTCTTGAACGGCCGGTGACGTTGCGGCCGGGAGCACCGCCGATTCGTCCGAGGGTGCAGAGCTCACTTGTGCGCCCGGCGCGCGGTCGCGGTATTTGGCTAGCGATTCGCCAGGAAGAATAATGGGTTCGTAGCCGGGCGGCAGCGGAGCCTCCGGCTCGCTAGGCGGCACATAGGGCGACGCATATTTCGACTGCGGAAATTCCCGGCGCGGACCGCGGTCCCGTCCGCGATCGCGGCCTCCGCTACGGTTGTCCCATCGCCCGCGGCCGCGTCCTCCGCCTCCGCGTCCGAACCCACCGCGGTTGCTGCGCGGCTCATAGGGACGCGAAGAAGGCGGGGGCGCGCTTGGCTGCGGCGCGCGCGGGGGGATTTCGGTAAGTCGCGGCGCGTCGGAGGAAACCAGCGAAGACGGCTCCGGAGGAGCGTCAGCCGTCACTTCGGGCGGCTCCATCGCCGGGGAGGCCGCGGTGGACGACGAGGCGAGCATCGGCCCGCTCTGCTGTTCCATCCGTTGCAGCTTACCTTCGACGGTCGTCATGATGCCGTCGTAGTCTTCCAGGTTTTCGAAGAAGTCGCTGACGTAAAGGAAGGCGTCGCTATCCAGCCCGATTTCCACGAAGGCCGACTGCATGCCAGGCAGCACGCGAGTGACTCGGCCTTTGTAGATGCTTCCCACGAGCGCGAATTCTTTTTCGCGCTCGACGTAAATCTCACACAGGTGCCCGTCTTCCAGGATGGCGACCCGCGTCTCGTGCGGCGTCGCTGATATGACCAGCTCTTTCGACATGAAAACTCCTCGGAGCGCAGCGGCACGCGGCCGCGCGGGGTCCGCCGTAGGCGGACTTCGTGTCCGCCATGGGCGGAGTGTCCGGGATGGAGACTGCTTCGTTCATGCTTCCATCTCTCACGCGTTGCTGAGCTCTCAGATTCTTTCGGATTCTTTTCCGCGGGCCCCTCTCCGCTTCGCGGACGGCCCGCCGGCACTGCTGGCGTGGGATTAGTTGACGAACCGCCTCATTCGCACGTTCATCACCAGGCCCAGCGCCATAAACACAGACAACGTGGAGGACCCGCCGTAGCTCATCAGCGGCAGCGGGATGCCGGTGACCGGCACATAGCCGATCATCATTCCCACGTTTACGAAAACATGGACCCCAAGAACTGCGGCCACGCCCATCACCAGATACATCCCCGAGCGGTCTTTTGCCCGCTGAGCGTTTTGAACCAGTCGCAGCAGCAAAAACATATACAGCAGGAGGGTCACCAGGACCCCGATAAATCCGGTCTCCTCGGCCAGTGCGGCGAGGATGAAATCCGACCAGCGGACCGGAATAAATCCTCCCTGATTCTGCGTTCCCTTGCCGATTCCCTTGCCCCAGATCCCGCCAGAGCCAACAGCGATTTTTGCCTGTTGCGTCTGGTAGCCGGCTCCCTTCGGGTTATCCCCAGGCCGGAGGAACGTATTGATCCTGTCCTTTTGGTACGGCTTCAGAAAATACCAGCCGACCGGCATCAGCAATGCGGCGATCAGCGCAAACGCCACGGCATGCTTCCACTGAATCCCGGAGAGAAACGCTCCCATTGCGGCGATCGGTAGAAACATCGCCGCCGTGCCGAAGTCCGGCTGGAGCAGGATCATCACCACCGGCACTCCGGTCAGCACTCCCGCCTTGCCCAAGTCCAGCAGGTTCAGACGGTCCGTGCGCACCTCACTATAGAAGCGCGCCAGCACTACAATTATAATCAACTTCACCAGCTCTGACACTTGCAAAGTGTGACCGCTCACCTTGATCCAGCTCTTGGACCCAAACTTACTTTCGCCGATGATCAGCACCAGCATCAGGCCTGCGAGCCCCGCCAAATAGAGCAGCGGCGCATGGTCGAGGACAGTGTGATAGTCAATACGGGAAAGCACCAGCATGCAGGCGACTCCGATGACCACCCACCAGAACTGCTTCCAGTGCAGGCCCACCAGATTGCTGCTCGGCGGCGCGGCCTGAGTAGCGGAGTAGATCTCAACAATTCCCAGACTACAAATCGCCAGGACGATGAGCAGCATCACCCAGTCGAAGTCCCGTAGGCGTGTTCCTTCCTTCATCGCAGGCCTGATTTTCCTTTTTGTTGCGGCGCTGGGAGCGATGTCTTCGGCATCACCTCCGCCGGTTTCGGTCCCTGCGCGATCTGGTTGTGTTCCGGCGAATCGCTCACTTCGTAGCGCTTGTAGTCCACCGTGTATTGCTTCTTATCCCGCGCGCTCTTTTTTTCGTAATACCTCTTGATGATGTCGCGCGCCACCGGCGCTGCGGCCGACGAGCCATGCAGCCCATGCTCCACGAGCACCGCCACCACAATTTCCGGATTGCGCCGCGGCGCGTAGCCGACGAACCACGCGTTATCCGCGAACCGCTTCTGTTGACCAGCTTTCTTCAGTCCCTCGGCGCTGATGAGCTGCGCCGAGCCGGTCTTTCCGCAGAATTCGATGCCCTCCAGGCGCGAGGCCTCGGCGGTGCCGCCGCCTTCGTTCACCACGCCGAACATCGCCTGCGTAACCACTTCCGTCGTGTGCTCGTTGATCGGAAACGTTTCTTCCTTTACGCTTTTCGCATCGAGCAGCAAGTGCGGCTGCTTGAATACGCCGCCCAACGCAATGCCTCCGATCGTGCGCGCCAGTTGCAGCGGCGTGGTAACCGTTGCTCCCTGCCCCACGGCAACGGAGATTGTCTCCCCGGCGTACCACGGCTGCTTGAACACGCGCTGCTTCCATTCCTCCGACGGTACCAGCCCTTCCATTTCTCCCGGCAGATCAATGCCCGTGCGCCGGCCCAGCCCGAGCTGGTATGCGTAGTAGGAAATGCGGTCAATCCCCAGCCGCATGCCCACGTTGTAGAAAAAGACATCGCACGATCGCACCACAGCATTGTGTAAGTCCACCTGCCCGTGCCCGCCTTTGCCGAACACGTGGCACTTGAACATGCGCCCGTAAAAAGTGCCGTAACCGGGGCAGAATGCGGTGAAATTCTCCGGAATGGCTTTCGATTCCAGCATCGCCGTGGACATGATGATCTTGAACACCGAGCCCGGCGCAAGTTGCGCTTGAATCGCGCGGTTCAGCAGCGGACGGTCGGGGTCTTCGTTCAACTGCTTCCATTCTTCCACGGGGATGCGCACTGCAAACGAGTTGGGGTCCGGGGCCGGCCGGCTGACCATCGCCAGCACTTCGCCAGAGCGCGGATCCAACGCCACGACCGCGCCTTTTTGACCTGCCATCGCTGCTTCCGCCACCACTTGCAGGTCGTAGTCAATCGTCAGTTGAATCTTCTCGCCCGCCTGCGCCTCGACGTGCTCCAGCCGCTCAACTTCTTTGCCTACGCTGTTCACCACGACGCGGCGCATGCCGTCGGTGCCCATCAGCGTTTCGTTGTACTGCCGCTCCAACCCGCTCTTGCCGACAAAGTCGCCGGGCCGCAATTTGCCGCCGCTGGCTTCAATCTGTTTTTCGCTGATTTCGCCCACGTATCCGATGGCGTGCGCCAAAAAGCCGTCGCGCGGATACCGCCGCCGGTGCACCATGAGCAGTTCGAGCAGCGGCAGGTCAGCGCGGTGCGATTCGATGAACGCGATGTCCGCCTGACTGGCTTCCAGCTTGATCGGAATCGGTTGGAATTTGGGAATGTGATTCGAGGCCTCGAGTTGCTGCTGGATTTCCTGCAGCGGAATGCCGAGTCCCTCGGCCACCAGCGGCAAGCCTTCCGCCAGCAACTTGGGATCTTCCCGCAGCAGCAGCACGCTGAACGACGGGTAGTTGTCCACGAGCACCCGTCCATCGCGGTCCTTGATCTGCCCGCGCGGAGCAATGATCGGAATCGAGCGAATGCGATTTCGCTCCGCCAGTTGCCCGTAGTGATCCGATTGGATGATTTGCAGCTTCCAGAAGCCGATGAGGAGAAACAGCATGCACCCGGCGATCAGGTACGAAATCGCCGCCAGCCGCCCTTGCGGCAGTCTTTGGTCATTCCCAATCCAGTCCGACAATTTCTTTTCCGCCCGAACGAGCGCCGCTCAGGGCCAGGTGCCTGCGCGCTTCACGTCCTCAACTCAATCTTTTCGCTGGGGCACGTTTTACATTGCCCATGTCACGCCGGGTTTCCGACACATTCGGCAAACCGGCAAGAAATCCTCTGCGGAATACGGTTGCCTATTCCCGCAGCATCCCGCAATTGCCGCTCAAAGTATCACTTGCACCATTCCTGTGCAAGCGTCCTTGTTCAATCGAATAAGGCAGATTTCCTTTCATGTCCGTTTGCGCAACTTATCCAACAGCGGAAACAATCCCACGGCCACCGCTGCGGTGAGCAAGGACGCCTCCAGCAACCGCACACTGAAGAAAACCTCCGGTTTCGCCAGCAGCACGCGCCGGATCAGTTCCAATGTCACCTGATGAAGATGGAAGAAGCAAAACGTCAGAAAAAACCGGCTGATCGGATGATCCACATCCAGCCGTCCGCCGATGCTCGATCCCGCATAGCCCACCACGGTCTTGGCAATTCCGTACAGCCCGATAGGTACATGGCTGACGCCGTCCTGCAGCAGCCCAATGCTCATTCCCAGCAGCAATCCCGTTGCCGGGTTGCGCCGGCTCAGGGCGAAGTACAGCGTCACCAGCAGAGGCAGGTCCAGCAGTTCTGCATGCACGAAATACTTCGGCACGAACGCGCGCACCACCACAGCCAGAAATGCTACGCCTACCACCGCTGGCCAGGCGTACTTGTGGACCTCGATGTTCTGCTCGAATTGTGCCCGCAAGGCCATTGGTCAATTGTAGGGGCGCACCTGCGTGTGCGCCTTCGCCCATCGGCATGCACGCAGCCTCGCCGCTACGGTTTCTTTTCAGGAGCCTTTGTCCCCGTATCCGCTTCCTTCTTCCCCGGGATCTCCTGGTGCGTCAGCAACACCAGCACTTCTTCCAGACGGTCCAGCCGCGCCGCAGGCCGCACGTGAATCAGCTTGAACGGGTTGCCCTTTTCCACGCTGGCCACCGTTCCCAGAGGCAGGTCCTTTGGAAAAATATGGTCCAGCCCACTGGTGAGTACTTGCTCCCCGGCCGCGACGTCCTGGTCGTTGATCACGTATCGCATCTCCACCAGGGGCTCGCCCGTGCCGCGCACCACTCCCTGCGTGCGCGAATTGGCCAACATCGCACCCGCGCCGCCTTCCTTGTCCGTGATCAGCAGGATCAGAGAAGTCCGCGCAAACGTCTCCACCACTTTTCCAACGACCCCTTCCGGTGTAATGACGGCCATGTTCTTTGCCACTCCGTCGGATTCGCCGCGGTCAATGTACATCGTGCGGCTGGTTTCCGCGGCCCCCGCGCCGATCACTCGCGCCGGCAAAAGCGGAGTCGTCGCGTTCAGGTCGCGGAAGCTAAGCAGCGCGCCGAGCCGGTGTGCCTCGGCCGCGCGGCTTTCCAACTCCGCCACGCGCAACCGGAGCTGGGATAGCTCGCGTCGCAGATTCTCATTTTCTTGGCGCGTCTCGCGCAGGCTCACATAGTTGTTCCAGGTGCGGCCCACGCTATCGATCAGCGACGTCCCCGCGCTTTGGAATGGTGTCATCGCCCACACGGCGGCGATGCGGATCAGGCGTACCTCTCCGCGTTTGATTTGCACGGCAAGCAGCAGCACCTGCGCCAGCACGACGGTGGCGAGCAGGATCAACGGGCGTTGTACCGTTTGGATGACGCGCATCGTGGTTTCGAGGTCGGGCGGCTCCGCGCGCGGAGCGGCGGTCTCCGCTTCAGTCGATGCACACCTGCCGCAGCAACTTGAAGTCGCTGAGCATTTTTCCGGTGCCGAGCACGACGGACGCCAGGGGATCGTCGGCAATCGATACGGGCAAGCCGGTCTCCTCGCGGATGCGCTTGTCGAGGTTTTTCAGCAGTGCACCGCCGCCGGTGAGCACAATGCCGCGGTCGCTGATGTCCGCCGAAAGCTCGGGTGGCGTGCGCTCGAGTGCAATGCGGATGGCGTTCAGGATCACCGCCACGCACTCGGAAAGCGCTTCGCGGATTTCGCTGTCGTCAATGGTCACGGTGCGCGGCACGCCCTCGATGAGGTTGCGGCCCTTCACTTCCATCGTGAGTGGCTTTTCCAGAGGGTAGGCCGAGCCAATTTCCATCTTGATCTGTTCCGCGGTGCGCTCGCCCACAAGCAGGTTGTACTTCCGCTTCAGGTAGTGCATCACCGCTTCGTCCATTTCGTTGCCGGCCTGCCGCACCGAGCGCGAATAGACGATGCCGCTCATGGAGATCACAGCGATGTCGGTCGTGCCGCCGCCGATGTCTACCACCATGTTACCGGACGGTTCCTCAATGGGCAGGCCCGCTCCGATGGCCGCGGCCATGGCTTGCTCCACCAGGTACACTTCGCTCGCCCGCGCGCGGTACGCGGAGTCCTCTACGGCGCGCTTTTCCACCGGCGTGATTTCCCCGGGCACGCCGATCACAATCCGCGGGTGCACCAGCACGCGACGGTTGTGCGCTTTCTGAATGAAGTAGGTGAGCATCTTCTCGGTGACTTTGAAGTCGGCAATCACGCCGTCCTTCATCGGCTTGATGGCCACCACGTTTCCCGGCGTGCGCCCCAGCATTTCTTTGGCCTCGCGCCCCACCGCCACCACTTCTCCGTTGGTCTTGTTGATCGCGACGATCGAAGGCTCGTTCACTACGATGCCCTTGCCCTTCGCATACACCAGTGTGTTGGCCGTGCCCAGGTCTATCGCCAGGTCCGACGAAAACAAGCTGAATAAGGACCGTAAATTGAAACCGTTCTTCATTCCCTCTTACCCGATGCCTTTCTGGCTGGATTCTTTTTCCTGGCGCCCGGCTTCACTGGATGACGATTTTCAAGCGCTTGAAGTTCGTGCCGCCGCGGCGGTTCTGGCCCATGATGACAATCTCGTGGCTTCCGCGGGGCAGCGGCGCCGTGAAGTGCCGGAAGGTTCCGTCTGGCTGGATGTTTCCCACGGGCTGCCCGCCGATCAGCAGCGTAGCGCCCGGTTCCGTGCGGCCGACGATCTCCACCAGGTTGCCGTGCACCTGCGGCTCGGCCACCTCGAGGAGCATGGTCTCGCTCTTGCCTTGCAGGTACAGGCTGAACTTGAATGTCTCGCTGGGCTCGCTCACTTGCTTCTTCGCGTCCACCGCTTTCACCGACCAGAAATAGTCGCCGGCGTCCAGCCCGGTGACTTCGACGCTCGTGCTGCTGGTGTGCTTCTCGGCGACCATCGTGGTGAACATCGAAGAGGCGCTGACCGAAAGCTGGTAGGCCACGGCGCCCGTCACCGGTTTCCATTCAAAACGCACGGCTGCGCGCTTCGGGTCCGTTACGGTGATGGGCGTCAGGTGCATCGGCTGGGTCAGCTCAGGCGGCGCGATGACGCGCTGCTTCGTCACTGCGCCGCCGGTCGGAAAGGTGATGCGCTCGAAGCGGCCCAGCTCGACGCGCTCGTTGCCGCGCTGCACTTCGGCCTGGCCCTGCGCCACAGTAATTTCATGCTGCTTGCTATCCGGATCGCTGCGCACGGCCACGCGGCTGTTCTGCTTCACGGACGCGCGCGCATTTTCAAACGAAACTTCGGCCTTCGAGTTCTCCACTTCGAATGAACTGGTGGCCAGGTCTACCGCGCCGCTGGTGATGTGCACGCCCACCACGGTCGCGCGGTCTTGCGTCATCGTATTCTCTTCCACCGTAATCAGCGTGTCCTGTTTCACCGTGTACGTCGAGCCGTCTGGAAACGTAATGCGGGCCAAGCCGTCGCCACCGGTTTGAACCAGATCGCCTTTGTTCAGAGCCGTGCCGTTGTCTGCCGGCACCCACTTGACCGAATTCACTTTCTTTACTTCCACCTTGCCCTCGAGGTTGACGAACCGAGCCTGGTTGACCACCGGCAATCCCGGCTCCGTCTTGGTGTTGCCCATCGCATCCCGGAACTTCCTTTCCACGCCGGCAAAGCGTTCCGGATAAATCAGGTAGAGCACCGAGAGAAGCGCCACAAAAACCGCCGTGATGATCAATGCCACGGTCTTGTAGCTCACCGTGGTCCAGTACACTTCCACGCGGTGCTTCTCTTTGCCCGGTTGTTGCTCGTCAGTCATCGCAAATCCCGCTGCGTCTGCAATCTAGCATACGCCTTGCAAGCTAGCAACTTGACGGGTTGCACAGATAGAAACACCCCCGCCTCCCGGCAGGCCGCGTATTTTGCGGCTGGCCGTGCTCCGCGAAGCTCAGTGATTTCCGTGCTCTCGGGCATTGAGAGTCTCCTCGGACTCGCTTATAATGACGGGTTTGCATTGGTCGCTCGGAGACAATTGGAATGCTGAAGCTCTTTCAAAAGCGGGATTGGCTGGTGCGCATCATGCTCGGCCTTTTCTTGGGAATGATCTCCATCGGTATGCTGGTGTACTTGGTGCCGACGGGACCCGGCGCCATCAGTGAGAGCGCCACCGCCCTAGCCTCGGTGGACGGCCAGGTCATCACCATGCTCGAGGTGAACAACAAGTTGCAGCGCATTGCCGGCCAGCAGCAGATCCCCGCTGCCTTGCGCGGGCTTTACGCGCGGCAGTTGCTGGACCAGCTTGTGTTCGAGCGGCTGCTCGAAATCGAAGCCAAGCGGATGGGTATCCGCGTGACGGACGAGGAGCGCGCCGACCGCATCAAGCGCCTGCTCCCGGTGGTTTTCTCCGGTGACACCTTCATCGGCATGGACCGCTACACCGCCGAAGTCCAGCAGCGTTTCAATATGAGCGTGCAGGAATTCGAGGACTTGATCCGGCTTTCGCTGCTCGAGGACAAATTCCGCCGCCTGGTGACCGATGGCATCACTGCAACTCCCGAGGAAATCCAGGAGGAGTTCCGCCGCCGCAACGAGAAAATAAGAATTCAGTACGTTTTAGTGAAACCCGACGAGCTCGCCACCAGCATTCAGGCTTCCGACGCGGAGCTCGCCACTTTCTTCGAGAAAAACAAGTCGCGCTATTTGCTCGGCGAGCGCCGCACCTTGCGCTATGTATTGGTGGACACCGCGCAGCTCAGCCAGCGCTCCCCCGTCTCCGAGCAGGAAATTCGCGCCTACTACGACGCGCACATCGACCGCTACCGCATCCAGAACCGCGCGCGTGTGAGCCGCATTCTGTTCAAGACCGTTGGCAAAACGGACGCGGAAGTGGAAGAGATTCGCGGGAAAGCCGAAGGCGTGCTGAAGAAAGCCAAAAGCGGCGCGAAGTTCGAGGACCTCGCCAAACAGAACTCCGAGGACTCCACCAAGGATGCCGGCGGCGACCTCGGCTGGATCGCTCAGGGGCAGACTGTGCCCGAATTCGAGAAGGCCGCGTTCACCCTGCCCAAAGGCTCAATCTCCGACCTGGTAAAGACGCGGTATGGCATTGAGATCATCAAAGTGGTGGACCGCGAAAACGCGCGCACGCAAAGCTTTGAAGAAGTTCGTGCCCAGATTCTGCCGTTCCTCGCCAACGAGAGCGCTGACCGCACCGCAAGCGCGATCGCCGACCGCATGGCCGCTGCAGTGCGCCAGGGCGGTAACCAGCCTATCGAGCAATTTGCGAAGCAGTTTGGCGTGGCCGTAGCAGAGACCGGACCAGTTGCGCAAGGGGTTGCCATACCCGAATTCGGTGGCGCTAACCCAGAGCTCGATGCGTCGCTTTTCCGCTTGAATAAAGGTCAGCTCAGTATGCCTATCAAAGTGGCGCGCGGATATCTCGTCTTCACCGTGAAGGAGACCCAGCCTGCTCGCCAGGCGACTTTGGGGGATGTTCGCGAAAAGGTATTGGCCGACTACCGCAAAGACAAATCCGTCGAGCTTGCCAAGTCCCGCGCCGAGGAGCTGGCCAAGCGCATTCAGAGCGGCGAGGCGCTGGCCAAGGCTGCGAAATCCCTCGACCTGGAGGCAAAAACGAGCGACGCCTTCGCGAGCATCGGCTCGGTCTCGGGAATCGGCAGTGCGCGCCAGTTGGGCAGCGCATTTCATATGACGGTCGGCCAGACCAGCCCGGCCACTTCGGTGGGTGCGAACTGGCTCGTGTATCGCATCGCCGAACGCGAAGAAGCCAAGCAGGAAGAGTTCGAAAAGCAGAAAAAAGAGATGGAGCAGGCCGTTTTGCAGAGCAAACGTTCGCTGGCTTATGAAGCTTTTCGCACTTCACTGGAGAAAGAGATGAGAAGTAAGGGCAAGCTGGAGATTAACGAGCAGAATCTGCGCCGGCTTGGGAATTCCTGAAATAGTCTGTAATCTATTCATACTAAACAGCTTATTTCATGCCATTTTCGACTTGCCTTTTCCGGCACGCCGTCCTACCATTTTCCTTCCGCAGCTCGGTCCCCTGTCGCCGGCGAGGGTGATCATCAGAAACGGAGATCTTCCCCAGCTGTCACCCGCTGAAGAGGCGGACCCAAAGCTCTAGAAGGCCGGCCCAGCGCACGAAAACTAAAGGTAGGCGAGTCAATAAGTTAGAGACAGGCCCGGAGGTTTAGAATGGCTCACCGGATGCCCCCGAAGCGAAATGAATACCTGTGCGCAATCGAAATGAATCAGAGCGGAAAGTACTGCCTGCGCCTTCGGGTCACCTTTGCCCGCAAAAATTGGGTGCTAACTGCTTATTTCCTGGCCTCTTCCTTCGATCGGGCGATGAAAAAGCTTGAAGAGTCTATGCAGTTTCTTCAGCGCAACGAGGAACGCCTGTGGTTTTGGGCCGTGGACCGAAGTGATGACCCCAATCTTGCCGGTGAAATGTTGCGCGAAGCAGGGCTGCGTCTGGACCGCCGAAAAGATTTTCCCCGGCGACTTGCCAGCACGGCCGTTTCTCCCGACCGTCCAGTTCCTGCGTTCCAAATTGCGCCGCTCCGGCGCGGGCTGGCCGAGTCGGTCTCCACTCCGCGCGCCGCCGCCGCTGCGAGCGATTAGGCCACAGGCGCTCCTGCGCATTTCTCTTCTTTGAACAACTCTGAAATTGAGGGATGGGGCTTTCGCTGCTGCCCGGCTGCGCTCGCTACTTTTCCCGGAGAATCACTTCGCCGGTGCCAATCACCTGCTCATTGAGGGCGATCTTGTATTTGTACGATCCCGGCTTGGTGCCGGGCCGCGGTGTGCCGCTCATCAGCCGCATCCCCACCGGAGCCTGGAAGAAATTGGATTGGAACGGGCAGCGGTTGGCGTCGAACTCCACGCGGAGGCTTCCGGCGTCAGAGACCCACACCACCTGCTCGCTGGGGGAAATGACCATCGTTTCGGGAAGGATGCCTACCAGAACCAGTTTTTCGCTCATGAGCGGTTGCGCAATGTGCGCCGCGGAACGATAACACATTGCCCACCGCGATGGCGCAGCGAAACACGCGGATGGTTTTCCTCCCCACGTCGGAATTCGTTGACCCCTACAGTCCAAGTGCTTATACTCGATTCATCGTTTCCAGGTATTTGATTTGCATGTTCCGGCGCGCGTCCGGAAAATTCACCAGACCACCTCCGGATGTTGCGGAGTGGAGGAACAGATTCAGATGGCCACTGCTGCACTCTCCGCGCCCGAAAAACAGCGCATCACGTTACGAGGCTCGCTCCCGTTTTTCGCCATCCACGCGGCCTGCGTGGCCGCATTTTTCACGGGCTTCCGCTGGACTTACATTGTGCTCGCTCTTGTGTTGTATTACGTGGGCATGTTTTTCGTGACGGCAGGCTACCACCGCTATTTCTCGCACCGCTCGTTCAAGACGAGTCGCTCCTTCCAATTCGTGCTGGCCTTTATGGCCATGACCTCGGCGCAGAAGGGCGTACTGTGGTGGGCCGCGCATCACCGTCACCACCACCGCTACTCCGACCAGGAAGAAGACCTGCACTCGCCGCTCAAATTCGGCTTCTGGTGGTCGCACGTCGGATGGATCTTGAGCGAAAAGTACGTCGAAACCCGGACGGAGCTGATCGCCGACTTTGCCAAATATCGCGAGCTGCGCTGGCTGAACAAATACCACCTTGTGCCGCCGCTCACTCTTGCAATCATTTTGTTTCTCATCGGCGGCTGGGGCGCGTTGGTGTGGGGCTTCTTCATCCGCACCGTGATGCTCTGGCACGGCTCGTTCACCATCAATTCGCTTTCGCACATCTTTGGCCGCCGCCGCTACCCCACCACGGACACCAGCAAGAATAACTGGTGGCTCGCGCTGCTCACGCTTGGCGAAGGCTGGCACAATAACCACCATCACTTCATGGCTGCTGCAAGGCAGGGATTTTTCTGGTGGGAATTTGACGGCACGTATTACGTGCTGAAGGTGCTCTCGTGGTTCCGCATCGTGTGGGACCTGCGCCAGCCGCCCGCGGAAATCTTGCATTCCCCCGCCGGCGCATAGAAAATCGTTGAGCGACGGAAAAGTCGCCCGCGAACTTCCACACCTGAATTCTTGTCAGCTTTTCGACTGAATGCGCGGTGCGGGTGCGCCGCGAAGCAGCCCTTCTGTACTCAGGTCTTCGTCCAAGTCCGGCCAATGGATTCCATACCCACCGCCACAGACTTGCCATTTCTTGTGCTGCATTTCTGTCGCCTTAAGCAACTTGGGATACCACACAAGAGGCACGCCTATGGTGCGTCCATCTTTCAGGCTCACGCAAAGCGAGTCCTGAGAGAATTCCACTCCTGCCACTCTCTCGTCAGCCGCGAGTGCCAAAATACCCATTCCAAGCCTCCAAGAAACTTGCCTGCTGCGCTTCGACTAACAATTGTATCTTTCCCAGCTCACTTGCGCCAAACCCAAGATTTCTTGCTAGTGTAACCGGCTGAAACCAGAACTTTGCCGAGAGTTCGTCCCGATCCACGTGAATATGTGGAGGCTCATTCGGCTCATGGCTATAGAAGTAAGAACGGTAGGGACCGGTCCTCAGACCAGTCGGCACGTGCGAATTCTATCCAATCATGGCTCTCATTCAAGCCAATACTTGGAGATCAATTAGGATCGGGCAGCCCTCATCTCAAACCAGCAGTTTCGCTGCGGCAACGATGTGTCTCGCGGAAATCCTGAACGCATCCAGTAATTCGTCCGCCTTTCCACTGTGTGGTACGCCGTACACTGCCAGCCGCTTGTACGCACTGAGCTGTACACCCGCATCCGCAAGCGCGCCGAGCACTGTTTCACCCAGCCCGCCTTCCGGGTAATGATCTTCCACGGTGATGAGCCGCCCTCCGGTGGCGCGAACGTGTTCGCCCAGCGCCGCGCCGTCAATCGGCTTCAAGCAATACAAATCAATCACGCGGACTGCAATTCCCTGCCCCTTCAGTTCTTCGTGTGCCTTCAGCGCTTCGTGCAGCGTCACGCCCGCAGCGATCACAGTCGCGCGGTCATTCGCGCTCTGCCGCAGCACTTTGAATCCCGGCACGGGAAAAACTTCGTCGTTCGGATAAATAACCGGCGTCTTCGGCCGGCTCGTCCGGATGTAGCAGATGCCCGCGCGCCGCGCCGCAGTTTCCGTCAACCGTTCAGCGGCCACCGCGTCCGACGGGTAGAGCACCGTCGCGCCGGGGATCGCGCGGAACATCGCTAGATCCTCGAGCCCCATCTGCGACGGCCCATCTTCGCCGATGGAAACGCCGCAGTGCGAGCCGCACAAATTAATATTGCTGCGACTCACCGCGGCCATGCGGATCTGGTCGTACGCGCGCGAGAGGAAGCACGAGAAGCTGGCCGCAAACGCCGTGTATCCGCGCGCGGAGAGCCCCACCGCCACGCTCACCATATTCTGCTCAGCGATGTAGCCCTGGAAATAGCGCTCTGGATAGGCCTTCCCGAAAGCATCCGCGAACGTCGAATTCTGCACGTCGCCATCAATGGCCACAGCTTTGGGATTCGCCGCGCCAAGCTTTTTCAACGCCGCTCCGTACGCCTCGCGCGTCGCGACGCTCTGTCCCGGCTGGTACGCCGGCGGCTCCAGCGCCGGAAACTCCGCAGGCTGCGGCAGCAGCAGCCGCGCGCTCGAGCGGCGCTCGATCATCTGCGGCTCCTCTGCGCCGCCCAGTTCGGCGATGCCGCGCGCCAGCTCGTCTTTCGATAGCGGCTTGCCGTGCCAGCCGTCCTTGTCGGCCAGAAAACTGACGCCGTGGCCTTTCTCCGTGCGCGCGATGATGGCCTGCGGACGTCCCTTCGTCGCCTGCGCGCGATTGAGCGCGGCCATGATCGCCTCAATGCTGTGCCCGTCGATCGTCTCCACCTGCCAGCCCTGCGCCTCGAACTTGCGGCGATAAACTTCCGTATCGTGCCGGTACATTGTGCGGTCGCTCTGCCCCAGCGCGTTGACGTCCACGATCGCCGTCAGATTATCGAGCGCGTAGTGCGCCGCAAACGCCGCTGCTTCCCACACGTTGCCTTCCGCCATTTCGCCGTCGCCCAGCAGGACGTACACGCGCGCATTGTTTTTCTCGAGTCTTGCCGCGCCAATCGCCAGACCCGCCCCGACACTCAGTCCCTGCCCCAGCGAGCCCGTCGCTGCGTCCACGCCGGGTACCAGCGGCGTCGGATGCCCTTCAAGCTCGCTGGAGAATTCCCGCAGCGTCATTAGGCGCGCCACGGGGAATACTCCCGCTTCCGCCAGTGCCGCATAGAGCAGCGGCGCCGCATGTCCCTTCGAGAGAACGAAGCGGTCGCTCGTCGCCGAATTGGGGTTCAACCGCTCAAACTGCATCGTGTGGAAGAAGAGCGCAGCCACCAATTCCGCCGCGGATAGGCACGATGTCGGATGTCCCGACGCAGCCGCTGTCGTCGCCCGCATCGAATGAATGCGCAGCAATTTGGCCTTTTCGCGGATCACTTCCAGGCTGACGGACATCGGTGCTCCCTTCGGGCTCGCCGTCATTCACTTACTCCGGCAGGATTCCTTGCGCGCTCGAGCGAAGCGGCATTGTACTGAATTTCCTCTTGCGCGTGTAGGGGCGAACCGATGTGTTCGCCCCGCTCGCGGGCACCAGTCCATATTGACCGTTGACCCCCACCTACCTGTTTAGAGACACTAGGAGTGCCGCCTGGCGCCCATTTACCCCGAGCTCTTCCGAGGGGTGCCGCTAACAGGTGCGCGCCGATGGACTGCCCGCAAGCAGCTACCGCTGGTTCAGCCGATGGCTCGCGCAAACTTCGAGGTGCAACCACAATGAGCGATCTTCTCAAGGAATTGATTCCCCCGACCAGGCTGATGCTCACGCCGGGCCCCTCCAGCGTGGACCCGCGCGTACTCCGCGTGATGGCCACGCCGGTGATTGGCCACCTGGACCCGTGGTTCAAGAACATGATGGACGATGTCCAGGCCATGCTTCGCCTCGCTTTTCAAACCGAGAATCGTGTGACCTATCCCATTTCCGCTTCCGGCTCCGGCGGCATCGAAGCGGCCGTGCTGAACCCGCTGGAGGCCGGCGACGAAGCCATCATCTGCGTGAACGGCTTTTTCTCCGAGCGCATGGCGGTCATTGCCGAACGCACTCCGGCGAAAATTCACCGCATCGAAGTGCCCTACGGCTCCACCGTCGATCCCGAGGAAGTTCGCCGCGTGGGCAAGGGCCGCAAGATTAAGTTGGTCGGCTTGGCGCATGGCGAGACTTCGTCCGGCGTCGTGCAGGACCTCGACCCTTTTCGCAAGGTGGCCGACGAGCTCGGCGCCCTGCTCGCCGTGGACGCCGTGGCCACCCTGGCCGGCATCCCGCTCAACGTGGACAAGCAACGCATTGACATCTGCTTCAGCGGCTCGCAGAAGGCCCTCAGCGCGCCGCCGGGCATGGCGCCCATCACCATCAACGCGCATGCCGAGGAAATCCTGCGCAATCGGAAAACGCCGGTGCAGAGCTGGTACTTCGATATGACCACGGCGCTCAACTACTGGGGCAAGGAGCGCCTCTACCACCACACGCCGCCGGTTACGCTCATCTTTGCAATGCGCGAGGCGCTGCGGCTTGTGCTCGAGGAAGGCCTCGAAGCCCGCTGGGAACGCCATCGCCAGAATCAGCACGCGCTCATCGCCGGCCTCGAAGCCATGGGGCTGGAATTGTTCGTTAAGAATCCGAAGGACCGCCTGACCACTGTCACCGCCGTCTGCATTCCCGACGGCATCAACGACCTCCAACTGCGCAACCAGCTCCTCGACGACTTCAATATTGAAATCGCCGGCGGCTTCGGTCCGGTCAAGGGCAAGATTTGGCGCATCGGATTGATGGGTTTTTCCGCCCAGCGCAATCACATCCTGCTCTTCCTGGCCGCGTTCGAAAAAGTCCTGCTGGACCAGGGCTTCCACGTTCCGGCGGGCGCCGGCGTGGGCGCTGCCGTGCGCACCTATTTGCAACCCGTCGCTGTCGGCGCCAAGTAAGCTCGTAGGGGCGCCCGCCGAGGCGGGCGCCCCTCTCTTAACTTCAAATGGCCCAGAGCGCAAAAATCTCCAACGCCGGCGCGATGAGCGAATTTGTGCCGCCGTTCGACGTGACCTCACGTCTCACCGACCAGCGCTATCAATGCCGCTTCTCGCACATGTGGAACGGCATCGCCACACGCCACAGCGATACGATTGACACGAAATTCTTTGTGGATGGCCGCGGCGTGGTGGTCGGCCTCGCCCACACCGCGTTTGTCGAATTCCGCGAGCGCGCCCGCCGCGACCTCTCCGACCGCGAAGCGAGCCACATCGCCGCCCGGGCCCTCTGCGAGCGCCTCGAACAGGAAGAAGAGCACTCCCTCTATGACGTTTCCGCCACCGACGTTTCCCGCATCATTGATTTTCTCGGAATCCGCTAGCCTGCGTTCGGCCGACGACCCCTGCTATGCGTCAGAAAGCGACTCGTCAAACCCAGAAGGTTCTTTCAACTCGTCAGCTTGGAGGATTGCCCCGCATTCCACGCACTCGACGTATTCGGCGTCCTGATCCTTTGCGATCAGCCGCGTCTTTGGGTGCTTGCAGTTTGCCGGATCAGCCATTCTTCATTCCCGGAATCCTCATTCCTGATTCCTCGTCCCTTCACCCTATACCCAAAACCCTAATCCCTTTTCTGCCCCCATGCAACTCTCCTCGCAGTCCCCCTGCGGGGACCATTGTGCTAGAGTAGCGCCCGCAAGGATGGCTCGATGAAGACCAAACCCGCAACGAAGCATAACGGGCTGGCGGCGGACAAGCTCCGATGGCGCTGCGACCCCGCGCGCATCCCCTGGGACACCACTTCGCAAGCGGAGCCTCTGGAGGGCGTAATCGGCCAGGACCGCGCCATCCGCGCACTGAAAATGGGCGTGGAGCTGGCCGCGCCCGGCTACAACATCTTCGTTTGCGGGCTCGCCGGCACCAGCCGTGGCGGCATGATCGCGCGCATGATCGAGGAGTTGCGACCCGAAACTCCGCCCTCCCCGGACCGCTGCTACGTCAACAATTTCAAGAACACCGACCGCCCGCGCCTTCTCACTTTGCCCCGCGGCCAGGCCAACGTTTTCAAGAAGGACGTGCAGTCCGGAATCGAGTTCCTCCGCCGGCGCATTCCCCAGGTGTTTGAAGGCGAACCATTCCAGAGGCAGAAGGGACGCATCGTCGAGCGTTTCACCGCGCGCGAAAAAGAGTTAATGGACGATTTCACCCGCCGCATCGCAAAAGAGCAGTTTGCGCTCGGCCGCATGCAGGTCGGCGCGGTCGCCCTGCCGGAAATTTTCCCCGTCCTCGAAGGCCAGATGGTGCCTATCGAGGAAGTCCCCAAGCTGGTTCAGGAAGGAAAGCTGGATACAGGACTGGCGGAAGACCTCGAGCGCAAGTACGACCAGTTTCGCCAGGAATTTACCGTTGTCTACCGCAAGACGCTTACGCTTTCCCGCGAGCTGGCCAGCGAGATGAGCTACCTCGAGCAGGAAGCCGCGTCTGTGCTCGTGGACGGCGTCATCGAGGAGCTCAAGGAAAAGTATCCCGGCGTGCACATGGCCGAGTATTTGGAGGAAGTCCGCCACCACATTCTGGACAACCTGGAGCCATTCAAGGAGCGCGAAGGCGAAGAGGAGCACGAGTCCCCGGACGGCATGCCCAAGCCCCCGCAGGGTGAGCGCGATCTTTTCCGCGTGTACGGCGTTAATGTCATCCTGGCCCACGGCAGCGACGAAGCTTGCCCCGTGGTTTTCGAGACCACCCCCACCTACGCCAATCTATTCGGCACGATTCAGCGCTCCTACGATGCCCGCGGAGGTTACACCTCCGATTTCATGGATCTCCGCGCCGGATCGCTCCTTCGCGCCGACGGCGGCTTCCTGATCATGTACGCGCTCGATGCTCTCACCGAGCCGGGCGTTTGGAAGACGCTCAAACGCACCATGAACCACGGCAAGCTGGAGATCCAGCCGCTCGATCTTTTCTTCGCCGTTTCCAGCGCGGCGATGAAGCCGGAGCCGGTTGAGTTCAAGGTCAAAGTGATTCTCATCGGCGACCGCGACATGTACGAAATGCTGTACGCCTACGAAGAGGACTTCAAGAAGATTTTCAAGGTGCGCGCGGAGTTCGACGACGAAATGAAGATGAGCGACGAGGTCATCCTCCAGTATGGCGGGCACCTCCGCAAGCTCAGCGAAGACGAAAAACTCTGCCCCTTCGACCGCACCGCAGTCGCCTCCATGCTCGAATACGGCGTGCGCCTGGCCGGCCGCCGCAGCAAGATCACCGCCCGCTTCACCGACCTGTTCGACGTCGCGCGCGAAGCCTGCTATGCCGCCCGCGGGGCCGGCGAGACCCCTGTCACCGCGGCGCACGTGCGCCTGGCTCTTGAATCCAAGATCGAGCGGCACAATCTGTACGAGACCAAGCTCAGCGAAATGATTCACGAAGGCGTGCTGCTCATCGATACCACCGGCGAGCGCGTCGGCCAGGTCAATGGTCTCAGCGTGTACGAAATCGGTGGCTACTCCTTCGGAAAGCCCGTGCGCATCACCGCCTCGGTCGCGCTCGGCAAAGCCGGCATCATCAACATCGAGCGCGAAGCCAACCTCTCCGGCCGCATTCACGACAAGGGCGTGCAGATTCTTTCCGGCTTTCTCCGCGGGCGGTTTGCCCAGGACAAGCCGCTCTCGCTTTCCGCCAGTCTGTGCTTCGAGCAGTCCTACTCCGGCATTGACGGCGATAGCGCCAGCTCGACGGAGATCTACGCGCTGCTCTCTGCGCTCTCCGGCCTGCCGCTGCGCCAGGAGGTTGCCGTCACCGGCTCGGTCAATCAGCAGGGCGATATCCAGCCCATTGGCGGCGTGAACCAGAAAATCGAAGGGTTCTATGAAATCTGCCGCATGAGGGGCCTTACCGGAAAGCAGGGCGTGATTATCCCCATCGAAAACGTCGAGGACTTGATGCTGCGCGATGAGGTGATCACCGCCGTTTCAAAAGGGGAGTTTCACATCATGCCGGTCACAACCGTCAGCGAGGGCATTGAGATTCTCACCGGCATCCGCTGCGGCGACCGCGGCCCCGACGGCAAATTCGAGGAGGGCACCGTCTCCGCGCTCGTGGACGCCCGTCTCCGCTCCCTTGCCGACATCCAAAAAGAATACGAGTAGCACAGGCTTGTAGCCTGTGCGCGTTCTTGCCTCAGTTGTAGCGGGGTCTATACGCCCCCGCGCTTTTCTTTTCACGGCTGCGGCGCCACATACCCTTGCCGCGCGTGGATCTGGTAACCGCGCTTCGGATTCTCCGCCGGTGCAGTTACGCGACCTTTAGCATCTACGATCTGCACATCTATCTTGTGAAATCGGCCATCGCGCGCCACCGGCGCGAATCCCAAATTGTACGTGTGCCGGACCGCCGCGGAAATCTCCCGGTAGATGCTCTCGAAATCCTTCGCCTTCTTCGGAAAGTATGCGTGTCCGCCCGTGAGCCGCGCTGCTTCTTCCAGGTCGCGGTCAGCTTGCTCGAAACTCAGCGCCGCGGTTTCGCCTCCTGCGGATTTCTTGGTTTCCCGGAATTCGCGCAGCGTTCCGCCGAGCGCGACTGGAAAGACCACCACTTCACTGGCGCGCAATTTCTCCGCCAGACCGTCCCATTGCCGGGGCTGTTCGGTGTCCAGTCCGGTTGTCAGCAGCACCAGCGCCTTTCGCCCGGGCACGGCTTGGAGCCAGTCCAGCGCGGTGGAAACACTCTGCAAAAAATAGAGCTCGGAAGCGCCCAGGTTGAAGCGCAGCCCGGCGAGCTCCGTCAGCACGTCCCGGCGGTCCTGCGTGAAGATCTGCACCACGCGCGCGGACTGGTCGTACGCCGCGAGCGCCACCCAATCTTTTTCCGCGAGCCCGTCGAGCAGCGCGCGCCCCGCGGCCAGGTATTGCCGGTGGATGAGGATCACCGCCGGGCTCGTTTCCACCAGCACGAGCACCATCGCCGGTTCTTCGCTGGATGCGAAATGTGTGATGGGCCGCTCGGCGCCGTCTTCCAGCACGCGGAAGTTTTCCCTCTTCAAGTCGCCCAGAAAATCTCCGCGCGCATTCGTCACCCGCACATCCACGCTCACCAGGTCCACGGCGATGCGGATGCGGGGCTCCTGCTCGGTCCTGCGATCCAGTTGCGAAGTTGACTGCTGCCCTTCGGAATGGCGCGGAAGAATCGTCGCTGCAGCAAAGCAGAAAAATGCCGCCAGAAAAGCTTTATTCAATGAAGCCATCGAAGTGCAGACAGTCAGGACCTTTCCACCAGCCCGATACGGCCAGGTGCAGGTAGCGCGAAAGCACTGCGGGGCTCACCAATTTTCTCCAGTCGGGCGCGGCGCTGCTGGCAGCCGCTGGGGTAGCGGCTGCTCCGGACTTCGGCGGATCGGCTGTAGCCGGGCCGGCAGATTCGAGCTCCGCCTCCCACCGGACGCGCGAAAGATCGAAATAGCTGATGCCGCTCAGGCTTTGCGGGATGCGTCCGCGCGCCGCCGCGAACTTCGCATCCGCAGCAAGAATCGCAGCGCTGGACCCGGCCGGCGCAGCTAGACGCTGGAGCGTCTCGCGCAGCGCCGTCTTTCGCGGCGAAACCAGCAGCAGTTGCGGCGTCACTCCCAGGTAATAAAAGCGCTTTCTCGGCGCGCCGGTCTTCAGGTCCGCGAACGATGTAGTCACGGAAAGGACGGTGTTCTGCCCCGCGCCGTCTTCGCTGAGAATCTTATCGCGCAGGAAAGTCCGCAGTAGAGAAAGCACCTGTTGCGGCTTGTGAATGCCCACCGCGTAATAATTCGAGTACGGATCAATTCCCAAGTCGGTGGAATACGTCGCAAACTCGCCGCTAAATAGTCCGAGCGCGTCGGGAATGCTCATGCCCAGCCCCGTCGCCGCCATTCCCTCCAATGCATCCGCGGGATTGCCTTGCTGCGACGGCATTACGGCGTTGACGACCGACCTCACCAGCTTATAGATGGCGGGCAGATCCAAACGGAATGCCGTGAACGAAGCCGTGCCCGCCGGCGCAGCCGCCATCGTGGCGAAGTTCGAAGTGCTTTCACCGGCCAGCAGGTCAAAAAGCCCGCCCGGCGAAGTGTCCCCGAGCACCGCCCCCCGCGCACGCGTCGCCTCGGCGGTGAACGTCAGCCCCCCACATACCGCCCGCAACTTTTCCACGCCGAGCGGCTTCATCACCGCATCGGCGTTCACGCCCGATGTCCCTGGCAGCCCGGCCTTGGTCAGGTCGGGAATGCGGAGCAGAAACTCCAGAGACGCCTGCTCGCCGATCACTCGTCGCGCATCCTGATATTCCGCCAGCGTTGTCAAGTTCGCTGCCGGAGGCGTGGCCGTCTCCAGCCGCCCGATGAGGTCTTCCAGAATTGCTTTTTGAGCGGCGCGAATGAAAAAGTTGCCAACAAAGGCGCGGTAGTAGGTTTCCTTCTCCGCGGCCACGGCCTCGATGGACGTCTTGCCGAACGCACTGCGCGTGATCGCCGGCGGGCTTCCTGCCCCCGCAAACTCCAGCGAAAGAATTTTCTCCAGCAGTTGCTTTTTTTCCGTCGCGTCGTAAAGCAGAAAGGTGTTGTCCGGAACAGCCGGCTTTTCCGCGCCGTTCTTTGCGAGGAGTTTTGTTTCCGCCGGCTTTCCCGTGGAAACGGCCCCGACCACGAATGGATTTTCGAGCAAGGCGAGCACCATCTCCCGCGTCAGGGCCGCGGGGACTGGCGTCTTGCTGAAGTTGCGAGCGATCTGATCCAGCAGCTCAGCGCGCGCCGGCGCGAATTCCGGATCGTTCCACATCAGCAGCAGCGGATTGGTGTTCTTCACCGGCTCATAGGAGGCCGCGCCGCGCCAGTAAACGTAAAACGTCGTGGAAGCCGGCAGCCGCTCGTCCAGCCGGGCCTGCTGCGCGCAGACCGGTGCTGCTAGAAACACCAGCAGCCAGAGCGCGTTGCGCATTCTCATCGTGTTCACTCCTCGGAGTGCGCCCATCATACGCCACCCAGGCGCCGCGCCGGAACTTCTCCATCGCCGCATCGCCGAAAATGAAACGGCCCTGTCCTCGGGGAACAGGGCCGCGATCTGCTGCTCTCATTTCGTTTACTGCCGCGGCGTGCCGGCCTCCTTCGGCGTGGAGAGGTAGCCCACCGCGCGGTCCTTGGAAACCTCGAACACGACGATTTCGTACGGCGGCCGCGCGCCGCGCACGTAGAACTGCACCGGCTCATTCACCGTTTTATTTTCTTTGGCAATGCGCTTGTCGTCGGCGATCACATCCATGTTGAACTTCATTTTTTTCACGTCCACTTTCGTGAGCGTGAGTTGGATGGGCCCCACGCGGGAAGGTGACTTCGATTTGCGCAGGTCGAATTCAAAAATGTTGCGCTCGCCGCGGCGCTTCAGATCTTCGAGTTCGTCGTGATTCTTGGCGATCAGGCCGCTCATCACGCCCATGTCGCCCACGGAGCGCTCCAGTTTGCCTTTGGTCGCTTCGAGGTCCTTGTTAATGGCGGCGATATCGGTCTTCGCGCCGGCCAGCCCTCCGCTCACTTCGCCCAGCTTGGCGGCGCTTGCTTCGGTGGCCTGCTTCACCTGGCCGATCTTCGCGGACAGTTCTTCGCCGGCGACTTTTTGTTCCTTGCGGATGGATTGCGCCAGTACTTTCGCGCGGTCGATCTCCGCCTGCGTCAGTTGGATCTTTTCCGACGTCACGTCCATCACGCCTTTCAGCTCCGCGATGCGCCCGTTGGCCTGCTCCAGTTGCTTATTGAGCAGGTCGGCGCGCTGATTGGCTTTGTCCACTTCCGATTGCAGAGATTGCTTGGCCTGGTAATCCGCGTACAGCAGCCAGCCAATCATCACAAACACCACCGCAAATACAATCAGGACCCACCGCGGCGCGGACGCGGTTTCGTATTGCAAATGCTCCTGCGTTTCAGGAGCGTTGGGCGACGTGCTCATCGAACCTCCTTAAGGTTTTGGACCAGGGCCTATGATTGCCACTGTGTAGGATTATGGCTGACCGGCTTCGGGTTGTCCACGCCCGGCGGAGCTTTTCCCATGAAATGCGCTTTCGGCGCTTCTTTCTGTCCGGACGCTCTCTCTGACGTACTGGAAATTCTCTTATTTCTTTTTTCCTGGCCAGCGCGCTTCCACGGTTGTGGTCAGCCCGCCGCGAGGAGTGAACTCGCCGCGCACCACGCCCCACACAGGCTTCGTCGCCGCAACAATGTCCCGCAGCATGCGGTTCACCGCGTTTTCGTAAAAAATTCCCAGGTTGCGGTAGGCCAGCAGGTACAGCTTCAACGCCTTCAGCTCCAGACAGGACTTTTTCGGCATGTAATGAATGGTGATCGTGCCGTAGTCCGGCAGGCCGGTCTTCGGACAAACAGACGTGTATTCCGGAAAGCGAATTGTGATTTCGTAGCCCGGGAAATGGTTGGGCCACGTGTCCAATATCGGAAGTTTCGTGTGGATTCCCGCCGCAGCGTGCTTGTTCGTGTAATCGGCCATCAAGCCCTCGCTTCCATTCTACTCTACGCGCGGCGCGAAACTCCTCGCGTTTAGGGTCATCCAGCAGGGAGGGCTGCTTCCTAAGCCCTAAACCAAACACCCTTCTCTAATTCCCGCTTCTCGCTTATCCTTCTTGCGCTGCTCTCATCAGCCTGGGGTCACGCGGAGATGATTTGTTCCAAGTGCCATAGCGGCTCATGCCGCCGCTCGCAACGCCGCGGCGTTAAGGACCGCTTGTGGAGCCTAATCGCTCTGCGTCCCTGGCGCTGCCGCACTTGCGGAGCAAGGTTCTTTGCTTGGAACGTGCCGGCGAGCTTCGTCATCTACGTCCATTGTGCGCGGTGCGGCAACTTGGATCTTCAGCGTGTTTCCCGCGACCGCGTCGAAAACGACGTTTTTGCATTCATCAAGCGCGCGCTGCACATCCCCGCCTACCGCTGCGATCCTTGTCGCGTGCGTTTTTTTTCATTGCGGCCGTTCCGACGCATCCCCGTCCTGCGCTTCGATGCTTCGCACACCGATGCTCAGGATTCCTGATGTCCAGCCGCAGCTTGACGAAGACCGCATCTGCACGCTATAAAAATAGCTGGCTTTTCGCGCGCCCCAGCTTCATCTGCGCGTACACTTCGCAGTTCTGCTCCTCTGTGGCGGTATCGTCTAGGGGTTAGGACGCCAGATTCTCAATCTGGTAACCCGGGTTCGATTCCCGGTACCGCTACCATACACTTTGCTTTGTAATTCGATCATCCAAACTGTAGCCTCTCGTTCCACTCTTTGAAACAAGCTCTGAAAGCGGATTTCATTCTCGTGGCCTTTGGTCTTGACACTTCATTCTCCCCCTCATAAACTCTCGCCTCCACTATGGATAATCTAATTGGCCAGGCGCTTTCGCACTACTCGATTGTTCGTAAAATTGGGAGCGGCGGCATGGGAGTGGTGTACGAAGCCGAAGACACGCGTCTCGGACGTCACGTGGCCCTCAAGTTTTTGCCCCAGGAAATGGCGCAGGACACGCAATCTCTCGAACGCTTTCAGCGTGAGGCCCGCGCCGCCTCGGCCCTGAACCACCCCAACATCTGCACCGTGTATGCCATCGAGCAGCACGAGCGCCAGCACTTCATTGCTATGGAGTTGCTCGAAGGCCAGACCCTGGCGCAGATGATCGGGCGTCAACCATTCGCGCTGGAACAGATTCTGACGCTGGCCATCCAAATCGCAGACGCGCTGGAGTCTGCTCATTCCAAAGGCATCGTCCACCGCGACATCAAGCCTGCCAACTTATTTGTCAGCTCGCGCGGACAAGTAAAGGTCCTCGACTTCGGCCTGGCAAAGATCGAGGGCGCGCTCCGCGCAGCCGATGGTGCGCATGCGGCTTCCCAGATGGAAACCATTGGCGTGGGCCACGAGCTCACCTCCCCCGGCACCACGATGGGCACCGTGTCCTACATGTCTCCGGAGCAGGCGCGCGGGCAGCTTGCGGATGCCCGCACGGACTTGTTCTCACTCGGCACAGTTCTTTACCAAATGGCGGCCGGAGTTCTGCCCTTCCAGGGCGATACATCCGCCATGATCTACGAAGCCATCCTCAATCGTGACCCTGCTCCTGCCGCTCAATTGAATCCGGCATTGCCTCCGGATTTTGGCCGCATCCTCGATAAGGCGCTGGAAAAAGATCGCAATATGCGATACCAGTCCGCCACCGATCTCAAAACGGACCTCACCCGCCTCAAGCGCGATTTGGATTCGGGCGGCAGACGAACAGCAGAGAGCGGCGATTCGCGCGGTCCTGCGGCTGGAAAACAAACGGAAAAATCTGTCGCCGTCCTCTACTTCGAAAACCTCAGTGGCGTGAAGGAGGACGAATACTTCCGCGACGGCATCACTGAGGACATCATTACCGAGCTTTCCAAAATCAAGGGGTTGAATATCTTCTCGCGCCCCACCGTGCTGGCCTACCGCGACAAACAGGTGACGCCCGCGCAAATCGGCCAGCAGCTCAACGCCGCGTACGTGCTGGCCGGCAGCTTGCGCCGCGCCGGCAACCGCCTGCGCATCAATGCGCAGTTGGTGGACACCCACACCGATTTCCCTCTTTGGTCCGAGCGCTACGACCGCGAAATGAAGGACGTCTTCGAGGTGCAGGACGAAATCGCGCGTAAAATTGCCGAGGCCCTGCGCATCACACTCTCTCCGGAAGAGAAGGCGGAACTTGCCTCCAAGCCAACCGAAAACCTCCAGGCGTACGACCTCTACCTCCAGGGCAAGAGCTACGCGCGCCGCCTCACTCGCCAGGATCTGGAATTCGCGCTGCAGATGTTCGAAAGCGCCGTCGCGCAAGACCCCAAATTCGCGCTGGGTTATGCCGCGATCGCCAATGTCTGCGCTCAAAATTATTACCACTATCTGCGTGAAACCTCCTGGATTGGGCGGGCCATGGCCGCGTCGCAACGCGCCGTGGCTCTGCAGCCGGACCAGCCCGAAGTTCTCGTTGCGCAAGCCTGGATTCTCTATGCCAGCAATCAGTACAACGATGCCGTCCGCTGCGTAAAATTGGCCATCGAGCGAAAGCGGGATTGCGAGGGAGCTTACTACTTGCTGGGTCGCGCCTTGTTTGCTTCGGGGAACTATCAGGACTTGCTCGGCTTGGCGGACGAGGCTCTCGATGCCAGCGGCGGCGACTACAATGTCTACGTGCCCATCATCAACGCTCTCGGGGCTCTCGGAAAAGAAGATGCTCTCCGCAATCTGCGCTTGCGCGCAGTCCAGGCCCTGGAAGATCACTTGAAGCGGGTTCCTGAAGATGCCCGCGCGCGCACCCTGGTCGCTACCAATTATGCGTCGATGGGCCGCGCGGACGACTCCGCCCGCGAAGCGAACCTCGCCCTGGCCCTTCGCCCGACCGAGGCCACCGTTCTCTACAACATCGCCTGCACGTTCTGCATGTTAAACAAGAAGGCCGAGGCGTTGGACGCCCTCTCCAAAGCCTGGAATTCGGGATTCAAGGACGCCGACTGGGCCCGCCGCGATCCGGACCTGGCCCTCCTGCATGGTGATCCTGAATTCGAGCGGCTGTACCCTCCAGCCAAGCCCAGCTAGAATTCCATCCGCTTTCTATCGAGAGAATCAGTAACGGTAGTGCGCGACGACCCGCCAGTCGAAGAGGCGGTCTTCCTTGCGCGCGCCGGCGCCGATGTTGTGGATGATTTCGTAGCGGTTGCTCGCAGTCGACCACGTGTCGGAAACAATTCCAATGTGCAGCACCCCTCCGCCCAAATCCCACGCCACGATGTCGCCCGGTCGGAAGTCCTCCGCAGCCGTGCTCACCGCCACGGCCTTGCCCTTCCGCCGGAAGTACGTCATCAGGTTGAGCACGCGGCGATGGTCAATGTTGGAATCTGGTTTTTTCAGCCCATAGCGTTGCGGATAAGCGCGGAAGTTCCGCAACATGTCTTCGTGGATTTCCCTCTGCAAATCGATTTCTGCCCCTTCGCGGAAGGCGCGCACGATCACGTCGGTGCACACGCCGCGTTCGCGTGGCAAGTCGCCGTTCGGATAGCGAATGACTCTGTACGCGGGATCATAGATGTTCGTGTAAGTTGTCTGGGCCTCTGCGGAAGCAATGATTTTCCGAATCTGGGGCGACGGATCTGATTGCTCCACCCCAGCGCGCCCAGCCGTGTGGCGCGTGGCTGATTTCGTGCTTTGGGACTGGGCTTCGAAGCGCCCCCACGCGGTGAGCGCTCCGACCAAGCTGAGAGCCAGCGCGCCGCTTGCCAGCAGCTTCCGAAAAGGCTTTCTCATTCGGACTCGCTTTTCGAATAGCCGTTCATCGCATCCAGCTAAATCATAGTCCCTCTAAGTCGCCTGTCAAATTCCGCAAAGTCATTTCAAAAACTTCGGGCCCCGGCCAAGCCGGAGCCCGAAGAATGCTCGAGAGAACGATTCAACGCCTATTGCGGCGGGGGCTTTTGTTCCGTGGCGGCAGGCGCAGCCGGCGCGGCAAACCTCGCATCATCAATGGACACGTTCTGCAGCACCTGCTCGAGTTGAATTGTGAAGCGCCCGTTGGGCCGGGCAATGGTCCATCGGAAGGGCAGCTTCACTCCGTCGGCATCGCGGTAGTCTGCGTAGTCGATCTGCGTGGGCAAGCGCCCCAGCGCCGTCTCGACGAACCGCACCTGCCGCATGAGCAGCCCCGTCTCTTTATCAAAGTAGAGCCGCATGGGCGGCTGTCCCGCCAGGCGTCCGATGACCACATTCATTTCGCGGTCGCCGATTTTATCCGGCCGGACTACGCGCAGTTGCACAAGCGATTGTTTCACGTGTGCGGCGAAGTGGAAGTCCGCATCGAACCGCGCCGCCGCCGTCTCCGCTGCAGTCATCTCGCGCGCCGGCTGGCCCGTGCCGCCGAGCCATCCCGTTTTGCCGTCGTACGCCGTCAGGCTCTCGCGTCCGTTCGGCTGGCGCATCACGGAGATGCGCTTATCTGGCGCCTTGGCAAAAATTTCGATGGGCACTTGACTGCCGCTTCCCATGGCCAGCGCGCCTTTGGATTTGCGGCTCGTAATTTTCTGAATGGCGTCCGCGCCGCCCAGCGCCTGCGTGTATTTTTCAAGGACTTGATCCCACTGTGATGGGCGCCACGGCAGGCGCCGCGGCGGTCTCTGCGCCAGCAGCAGCGGCCGGCCCGCGCGGCGGAGCGGGTTTCCAGCTCTCGTCGGCCACCGGCGGTGTAAAGACGGGTTCCTGCACGCCATGGTGACAGGAATAGCATGTCACCTTCGCATCGACTTCCGGAACGTCCTTGTTGAGTGCTCGGGTCATCTCAATCATTTTTCGCGCGACTTGCTTGGGCTTCTTGTCGTCTTTCTCCCGCGCATTTCCCACGTGGCAGAATTCGCATTCCACGCCCAGCGAGGTGGCCATGTATTGCATCGTCGGCAGCCACTGCTCCACCGGAACGCCCTTGAGCACCTGAATGTTTTTGAAGGCCTCTTCCGACACTTTCGGCTTCGGCGGCACCGCGGCCGCCTGCGCCGGAGCTTGCGGCGTCCCGCCGGACTGCGCCTGTGCCCCGGACAGAGCCGCGCCAAGCGCCAGCGCCAATGCAGCCATCGCAAAAACAATTCCCTTGGGTTTCCTGTTCATTTCTTCTCCCACCTTCTTGAGCTTCTTTTGTGGAATGCTGCCGCCAAATCCGGAGCTGAATTTCTCTTGACGCAACGCAGACCTCTCCGGTTGCGCAAATCTCCGCCTTGAATTCTCCCGCCGCGTTCGGAAGTTGCATCGCACCGTTTCACGGCGTAGGCTTTGCCTCCACATGTCAGGAGGCAAAGTCATGCGCGCATTTTCTTCGAAGAGGCTACGGAACGCAATTGTTCTTCTGGGAGTCGCCGTCTGTCTGCTCATCAGCGCGCCGCATGCGTCTGCGCAGAGCAATCCTTCGCCGCAACAGCCCGCTGCGCCCAACTGGCCGCCGCCGAAGGATGGCGACTTTGCCGTGAAGGATTTCCGCTTCGGTTCCGGCGAAGTTCTGGCGCAAATGAACCTGCACTATGCCACGCTGGGCACCCCGCAGCGCGACGCCGCCGGACGCGTCACGAACGCCGTGCTCATCCTCCACGGCACCGGCGGCACAGGACGCCAGTTCCTCCAGCCGCAATTTGCCGGCGAGCTCTTCGGCCCCGGGCAGCTTTTGGACGCCGCGCGCTACTTCATCATTCTCCCCGACAACATCGGCCACGGCCGCTCGTCGAAACCGAGCGACGGCTTTCGCGCAAAATACCCGCATTACGATTACGATGACATGGTTCGCGCGCAGCACCTTTTGCTCACCGAAGGCCTCGGCGTGAATCACCTACGGCTTGTCATGGGCACCTCAATGGGATGCATGCACTCCTTCGTCTGGGGCGAAATGTTTCCAGACTTTCTGGACGCGCTGATGCCCCTCGCCTGCCTGCCGGTGGAGATTGCTGGGCGCAACCGCATCTGGCGGAAAATGTCCCTGGACGCCATTCGCACCGATCCCGAATGGCTGGATGGCAATTACGCCGCGCAGCCCCGCGGCCTGCGCACCTCGCTTTATTTGTTGCAGCTCGTCGGACTTGCGCCCATGCAAGCGCAGAAAAACTTCCCCACGCGCGCCCAAGCCGATAAAAATGTGGACGACTTTTTGCAGTCGCGGTTCGCCACCACCGACGCCAACGATTTCCTTTATCAAGTGGACTCCTCTCGCAATTACAATCCTTCCCCGCAGCTCGAGAAAATCCTCACGCCAATGATGTACATCAATTCCGCCGATGACTTCATCAACCCGCCCGAGCTGGCCATCGCCGAGCGCGAAATCACCAAGGTGAAGCGCGGCCGCTTCATTCTCATTCCCATCTCCGACGAAACTCGCGGCCACGGCACGCACACCCGCGCCCGCGTTTGGAAACAATATCTGGAAGATTTGTTGAAGGATTCGGCGAAGTAGTTTACCCGCGCACGGTGAGCACCGGGCAGTGTGCCTGGCAGACCACTTTGTACGCCGTCGCCGGCGGCAGATGACCCGGAAACGTTCCCGCGCGCCGCACGCCGAGCGCAATCAGTTCCGCTTGCGTTTCATCGGCGGCCTTGAGGATGGCGTCCGCCGGCTCTCCGAACTCTACGAGGATTTCCGGCTCGCACCACATCTCCGCCTCATCGGGCAGCAGGGCGCGCAGCCGTTTGTTGAAGAACTCCACCAGGCGTGCGCGATTGTTCGGGGAAACATCTGTCGTTTCCTTTACCACGTGCAGCAGCGTCAGGTGCGCCTGGTTTTCCTGGGCCAGCGACACCGCGTACGCCGCCGCGCGCTCGGAATGCGCGGTGAAGTCCGTGGCGTAAAGATAGCGCCTGCGGCTGAGCGGGTCCGGCGCCTCCGCACTGCCCTCCAGCGCAGCCACCTTCGGCCCTACCGTCAGTACCGGGCATGACGCCATGCGGAAAATTTCTTCCGCCGCCGACCCCAGCAGCAGCTTGCGCACGCCGGTGCGTCCGTGCGTGCCCACCACGATCAAATCAATTTCGTGCTGGCTCAAGAGATCCGAAAGCACCGGCCACAGCTCGCCCGTGCCGAGCAGCACTTGATGCGGAATGTCGCGAAGTTTTCCGGAAATGAGCAGGTTGGCCATTTGCTGCTCGGCAAAGCGCCGCGTCTGCTCCAGCGTGACGCTGGTCACTTCCGGCGGCACAAGCTGGTAGGCGTCCGGACGGATCACGTGCGCCACAAACATCTTTGCGTCGTACCGCCGGGCGATGCTCGCGGCGTGCGCCAGCGCCGCGTCCGAAGAGTGAGAAAAATCCGTAGCCAGCAGGATATTTCTCATGGAAACGCGCGATTCGCTTTCCGGTCGCTTCATGGTTGGCGCTGCCACTTGAATATTCCTTACCGCAGCCCGGCTAGCTCCTGCAATCGCCGCCAGTTTTCCAGACGCCCGCCCTGTGCTTGCAGCAGTTTCTCGTCAGGATTGCCTTCGCCGTCGAAGTGCCGCGCAAAACGCCCTTCTGTCTTCGCGAACGCGACGAAGTTCACCGGCTGGCCCGATTTCGGCTCCATGAACCAGTCTTCCTTCATCGCCGGGTTGCCTTGTAGGCTCAAGCACTCGCGGATCTTTTCGCCCTTCCGCGGATCGTAAATCATCAGCGGGAACGTCCGCGAATCCACGGCCAGCCGCGCTTGTGCGCCTGCGCGATCGTCGGCCACACCGTGTTCCGGCATGCAACTTGTGTAGCAGACCACCACCGCCGGGCCCGGGTACTCGTTCGCTGCCATCACCGATTTATAAAAGTGGTTGATGTGCGCCGCGGTGGTCTGTGCCACGAACACGTGCGGGTGCATCATCAGGATTTGCGCGATTTCCTTGCGCATCTCTTTTTTCCCCGGCTGCGCCTTGCCGAATTGCGCCATCTTCGCGTCCTGCGACGTGAACGTCGCCGTCGAAGTTTGCCCGCCGGTGTTCGAGTACACCTGCGTATCCAGAATCAGCACCTTGATGTCCATCCCGCTCATCAACATCCTCGAGAGAGATCCGAAGCCGATGTCGTAGAGCGCGCCGTCTCCGCCGATTACCCACAGCCGCCGCTTGTTGTGACCTTCCTGGTCCCAGCGCAGCCGCACGCCCATAGCGTCCGCCGGCGCGTTTTCAAAAAGCGAGTTCGTCCACGGCACCGCGAACGGATTGAACGGATACGTCGAGCCGAACACGGTGTTGCATCCCGTCGCTGCTACGATGCCGATATTTTCCTGGCCGTAAATGAAGCCCGTCGCCGCCAGCATCTGCCGCACCGCGGTCGCTTCTCCGCAGCCCATGCAGGAGCCCGCGCCACCGGCAAAAAGCTGTGCGCGTTGTGCCAGCATCATGTCGCCCAGCGCTTTTTCGTTGATGAACTTCGCCGGCGTGTCCGGCAGGTGGCGATAGAGGTCCATGGCCACGTCGTAGCGGTTCAGGTCCAGGTCCGTCTTGGGCGCCATCTTTAGAGCGTTGTGCGTGCCGCAGGCCACGATGCATTCCCCGCAGCCCTTGCACTTGTCCGCGTCCACGAAAATTCCGAAGAGTCCTCCGGCGTCGCCCTTCTTCACGAACAGCTCGTAATATTTGTTGGTCGTGGAGAAGCATTGCTTCACGCTCTCGCGCAGGTCTGCCCGCTCGACTTTTGCCAGCCGCTCTTCGAGCACGGCCGGCTCCACCACTCTCGCCAGAATTGCCGTGTCCGGGCATTCGTTGACGCACTCCATGCAACCCACGCACTCCTGGAAGGAAAACACGGGGATATCCGGTGCCAGCGTGCGAAAGCTGCGGTGGAATGCGCTCGACGGCGGCATTAGGCTGCGTGCCACGTATTCATCGGCTTCCAGATCCATCTCGCGCCCGCGCGCGTAGCTGCCGATGATGTGTTCGCAGAAATTTTCCGGCATCACTTCGCCGGCCATGGGCAGCGACTGCCACGGCTTCTTTGCTTCGGACTTCATCTCCTCGGCCGGTGGAACGATCTCTGTCACTTCCGAATACCCGCGCCGCGCCGCCGCCATATTGTCGGCTACGACTTGCCCGCCGCGCTTGCCGAAATATTTCGTCAGCGTTTTTTCAAGCGAGGCAAACAACTGCTTTTCGTCGAGTCCCGCACGCTCGCCGAACGGCGTCAGCCGCAGGAACGCGCCCATCAGCACAATGCCCTGCATGCGCACCTGCAAGTCCATGCGGCTGGAAGTCTCCTTCGCAATGCGTTGCGCGTCCAGCGCAAACAGGCGCAGCTTATGCTCGCGAATCGTTCTCCGCGCCGATGCTGGTAGGCTGGCCCACACTTTTTCCGCTGGCTGGTTCGATTGCAGATAGATGACTCCATTCGGATGCAGCCCCACCAGCGGATCTCCCGCGAGAAACGCGTTCTGGTCCTGAATGGCGACGAAGTCCACGATATTCAGTTCGCAGTGCAGCCGGATGGGCTCGCCCGCCAGTGTCAGGTAGTAATTTGTCGGCAAACCTTTTTTCTCGGAGCCGTACTTTGGGAAGGCCTGCGCGTACAGTCCGAACAAATCGGAAGCCACCGAGGCGATTACTTTGTTCGTCGTCACCGACCCGAATCCGCCGATGGAGTGCCCGCGCATCGAGAATGCGTTCGCGGGACGCACGTCCGGGTCCACGGACGCTTCGATGGCGTCCTCGTGTTTCACGCCCAGCACGAAGAACTTCTTGCCCGCCGCGCCGCGCGCCATGTTTTCCGCCGCCGCCACGAAGTGCCCCGGCCGCGTGTCGCGTCCGCCAAGTCCGGCCACGCCGGAAAAAATGTCCGGCATCCGCGTCAGGATTCCCGCGGACATCGCGTCCGCCAGCGCCGCCTTGATTTCCGTCGTTAGCGGGTTGGACTCCGCCAGCGGTACGTCGCAGCGCTCGATCACCGACGCCGCGCGGCAGTTTTTCAGTAGCTCCGCAATTTCGCGCGCCGGGAACGGCCGAAAGCTCGTCACGTGGATTGCACCGACCTTCATTCCCTTCCCGCGCAGGTAATCCACCGTGGCTTCCGCGGTTTCCAGCATCGAGCCCATGCCGATAAACGCGTACTCCGCATCTTCCATGCGGTACGCGCGCACGAAGCTGTACGGCCTTCCCGTCTGCTCGCCGAATTCCTGCATCGCTTGCCGCAGCGCCGGCGCCACGCGGTCGTAGAAATACCGCTGCGCCACTTTGCCCTTCATGTAGCTGTCCTGGTTCTGCACCACGCCGCTCATCACCGGGTTTTGCGGATCGAACAGCTTGCGCACTTTGTCCGCCGGCGCGCCGACAAATTCCTTCATGAATTCCGGCTCGGGCAGCAGAATAGTTTCCAGCGTGTGCGTCGTCAGGAAACCGTCCTGAATATTCATGAACGGCGTTTCGGATTCTTCCGCCGTGCGCCGCGCGATCAGCGCCAGGTCCGCGGCTTCCTGCGCGTTGCGGCCGAAGAGCATGCCCCAGCCGACGTCGGCCACGCCCATCACATCGTCGTGCCCGGCGTGGACGTTCAGCGAATGCGACGTCAGCGCGCGCGCGCCGATGTGGAAGACCACCGGCAGTCGCTTGCCGGAAATTACGTAGAGCACTTCTTTCATCAGGATGAGTCCCTGCCCGGACGTAAAATTCGACACGCGTCCGCCGGCCAGCGCGTAGCCTTCGCACGCAGACGCAGAGCTGTGCTCGCTTTCCGGCTCGAGGAATTCCAGCGTCTCTCCCCACAAATTCTTCTTGCCATTCGAGTATTCGACGGCAAAGCCATCGCCCATCGGCGTGGACGGAGTAATCGGATAGGCGCATGCGCCTTGCGCAATGTTCGAGTCCACCCACACTACCGCGCCGGAGCCGTCCGTCGTCGTCAAGATGCCCGGGAAGCGTACTTCTTGTTTGGTTTTCGCTGGCGCTGCTTCGGTGATCAATGAGCTAGACACGGAGACCCCCACATTCAGCCACCAAGCTGCAAATGCGCTTCCAGAGGAGCAGGCCGTGATGCATTGAAAACAATAGAGTTACCTTCGATATCCGGCGTCCATGCCCATTCCTAGCGCGACCTCGCGCATTCCCTGCGCCACTCGCCTCACAGTCCCATGCCCATCTGCGCACTGCGCTTGCCGAGGAATTGAAATAAGTACTTCAAAACCATCTCCTTACAGACCTTCACAGCGGATGAAACGAATTGGAATGTCAAGTGCCCCTCAAATTAGATTAGAATAGAAGGAACTTGGGCGAGGTGAGAAATGCCAGCACTAGGCACAGCCTTTCAAAGCGAGTCTGAGCGCATCCACCGCGATCATCAGGAAATGCTCAATGAGTTGTCCACGCTGGAACTAGCCCTCGAGCACATGGGCTCTGCAACTGCCAGCATTTCCGATTCGCACTGCGTGGTGAAAGCCCGGGCCATCACTCTCGCCATGGCTCGCCGCCTTCCGGAACTTTTCATGCGCGAAGAGAACAACCTTTTCAAAACCGTCGCCGCTGTGAGCCACGAGCTTTCGCTCTTCGTGGAGGAAATGAAGCGCGAGCACATCACCCTGTTCGCCATGGTCAACTCTTTCTGCGTGGCCCTGGACGAATTGCCCAACGCCGCGGATCTCGATGCCGCGGTCAGAAACATGAAAGAACTGGGCATGGACGTTTCGTGCTCGCTGCGGCATCACCTCACTGCCGAAGATCACGAACTGCAAGGGTTCCTATGATTGCTGAAGAAATCATCCACGCGACAGCAGCAGAAGAAGTGACCAGCCAGCCCCTCACATTGCGCCTCGCTGTGCCCGATGACCGCGGCGCGCTCATCGCCATGTACCTCAGCTTCGAGCCCAAGGGCGCGTGCCTCGGCCTTCCTCCGCGCAAGGAGCCGCAATTCTGGCTCGAAAATCTGAGTGTCTTCCCCAATTTCGTGTTCGCGCTGGGCGACCGCATCGTGGCCCACGCTGCGCTTTGCGACGACGGCCAATCCGGCGAAGTCGCCGTCTTTGTCCACCAGGATTTTCGCGGACAGAAACTCGGCAAGCGCCTGCTCGCGGAATTGATTGAGGAAGCCCGCCGCAAAGGCCTGAAAAAAATCTGGGGCATGACCGAACTCGACAACGTGCCCATGCTCCGTCTGGCCCGCTCCCTCGGTTTCTCCCCCGGCCGCGACCCCCGCGAATTCTTCCTTCACTTGTAGGGGCGGACCTGCGTGTCCGCCCTCTTCGGTTCGTTCGTAGGGGCCCATCTTTGAACCTCCCCTCTTCGTTCTGAGTCTCCACCACAAATCGAAGGTGCATTCCGCCGCGCCTCGTCTTAAAATCTGCGCACCTCCGAATGAGTTCCGGGGGTGCCAATCCACAGCCGGATACAATTCATGCACTCCCGCCGCACTCGCGCGTGCAGAAGGAGGTTTCCTTGCCGGACGCACAATGGTTTGACCTTGGCCCTGTCGAAGAATTGAAACGTCAATCGCTTTGCCAGTTGATGGCAGGCCGCACGCCGCTGGCGCTTTCGCACGTGAACGGAGAATTCAACGCCATCTCCGGCGTTTGCAATCACGTGGGCGGACCGCTCGGCGAGGGGAGTCTGGACGGTGAGTACGTCAAGTGTCCCTGGCACAACTGGAAATTCCACTTTCGCACAGGTGAAGGCGAACCGGGTTCCGAGGAGGACCGCGTCCCCAGCTACGAGACGAAAATTGAAAACGGCCGGCTCTTCGTGAATCTCATTCCTCGCACGCCGCGACACAAACTACCGCATCCGCCTCATCGGCTGGCGCGCCCCGTAGTGCGCGAACCGGGCCCCATCCGCGTCGTGGGCATCTCCTCCACGGTGATGGACGCGAGTAATCCTCGGTATTCCGCTTCCGACGACCTGCTGCAAACCGCGCTGCGCCACGCCACCTCATCGCTTGGCGCTGAAACGCGGCTGATCAAGCTAAATGAACTCGCATTTCGCGCCTGCGAGGGCTACTACTCCAAGAACGCCCAAGCCTGTACATGGCCCTGCTCAATCACGCAAATGGATGACAAAGACCAGATGGAGCAGGTGTACGAAGCGTTGGTCCATTGGGGTGACGTTGCCCTACTGGCCACCCCGATCCGCTGGGGCGCAGCCAGCTCTCTCTACTACAAAATGGTCGAGCGCATGAATTGCGTGCAGAACCAGCTCACCATCCGCGACAAAATGCTGATCCGCAACAAGGTGGCCGCTTTCATCATTGTCGGCGGACAGGACAACATCCAGTCTGTCGCCGGCCAGATGCTTGGTTTCTTTTCAGAAATTGGTTTTGTTTTTCCGCAGTTTCCCTACATTGCCCACTCGCGTGGCTGGTCCGCCGAAGACATGGAACAGAACGTCATCGCCGTCCAGCACAGCCACGAATTGCACGAAGGAGCCGAAGCGCTCGCCGCGCGCGCGGTGGAACTGGCAAAGCGGCTGCTTGCCGGAGAAGCCTGCCCCGAAAAAATCGCCCGCGGCGGCCGCAAAGCTCACCGCGAAGAATCCGTCAGCGGGTAATCGTTTCCATCCAAGTTGTGAACGGCTATAGCGCGACGCTGCACAAACCTCAATTGCTTGGTCTTTCTGATTTCTGAATTCTGCCTTTTACTCACCCCGCCAGCCGGAACGCCATCACCAGCAACGCGGCAAAAACGACGGAGTGCGCAACTTCCATCCAGCCCAGCCGCCGGATGGGAAATCGCTCGCCGAGCTGAAAAGCTAATCCGCTCGCGCGCAGAATCCCCGGCGCAAACGCCAGCAGCACCGCCGCGGAGAGTGAATGAAGAAAAATGGCGGAGGCGAGGAACGCCAGTACAAGGAAGTGATAAATGAACACCGGCCACGCAAACGCCAGCCGCTCGCGCCAGCCGGAAAATTCGCGGTGTGCCAGCAGCCCGCGCACGCGATACTTCACATACAACACTCCGCCGAGAAAAAACATCACGTTGAGCGCCCAGATTTGCACTCCCGCTGGCTCCAGCCGCCCGCGCGCGGTAATCCACGCCGCCGGCGCTGCCAGAGACAGCAGCACCACTCCTATCAACTCCGCCGCCAGACCTCTCTTCTCCGTGCGCGCTTCATGGTGCGCCCGCGCAACCGCTTCTTGCACGGCATAGAGCGCGATGCCCACTGCGGCCACCGCAACCAACTGGGTGCGTTCATAACCCAGCACCAGCGCGCCCGCCATCGCGAGTAGCATGATTGCGAATGCCACGTGCTCCGGCTTACGCAGCGCGCGCCATCCGCCCTGCGCTTCCGCCGACCCGCGCAGCACGAACAATCCCAGCGCCAGCGCCGCGCACAGCGCCACCGGCGCGTTCCACACCCCGGCCACCGCCGACGCAGCCACGTAGGGGACAATCAGCATCCCCCACGCGCCGTGCTCCGCGGGCATTCGAATCGCCATCGTTCAGGCACTCCTCAACACATGCAAAGTTGAATGGGAAGAATAACTGAGGTTAGCTGCTGCTTTCCAGTTCTGACTCCCCAGGGGCAACCGGTCGTTGGATCGCCGCGCCCGTCTTTTTATCCACGCCAGTTGCCCCGGGGGGAGCCAAACGCGTCCAGGCAAACGAGTGCTGATTTCCCATTGTGAGGGGGTATTGTCCGCCTGGAACGCAAACTCGTTGGTGAAGAAGGGGCGCCGCCGCCCAGAAACGTTTCTGGGGGGTCTAACCTGCGGATTTGTTTGATCGCGCTCAGGATTTTGGGCGTAGGTAAGGTGGGATTCACTGCAGGTTCCTGAACGACGGCGCAAAACTCCAGAACCTTCTGAAGGTTCCGGGCATTCCCTTCTACTTCGTGGCAGCGGCTAGCCGAGGATTCCGGCCAGCTTGCGAGGCCGGACGTGCGGGGTATGATGGGGTACATGCGCTGCGCCCCTTCCAGCCGCTGCCGAGATTGAAGGGGTCGAGCGATCGTTGCGGGATGTGCCATCAGGGCAGTTCGCTGCTCGTGTTGCAGCCGTGAGCCAGCAGCCGCTTGTGTGCGGAGACTTTCCTGGCTCTTTCCCGCGTTCTGGAGGACAGTTTTCACAATCGCCCGACCCGAACTCAAACTGATTTGCAGGATGCAATTCGCATCCCCTGTGCCAAACACATAGGAAAATAACGGGAAATAAGTGTTTTGTTTTCTTATCATTTTGTCGTCCGCAGGAGTCCTCGTTACGCCTTTCCTGGATGGATGGGACTTTTACCGCCAAGCACGCGGGATTTGCCCCAACCAGCTCTCTTTTGGCTGTGAAGTTCCCCTCCCCGTTATCCGCTAACTCCTTCAATTTCGTGGAGTAATCTGGATTCCTACTCTTGATTTCTAGTGTGGTTTTGGCAGCTTGAATGCCCCGATTTATTGCTTATGGAACTCGCGCCCGTTCATGGATCTGCGGAAGGAACAACCCTGGTCGTCATCGGTCTGAATCACCGTTCCGCCGCAGTCGAGGTCCGCGAGCGCTTCTGGGTCAGCGAAGAGCGTCGCCTGGAAGCCCTGCACCAGCTTTTCCACGCCAACGGCATCGAAGAAGTTGTTCTCCTGGCCACCTGCAACCGCACCGAGTTCATCTTGTGGGCCAGCGATTCCGCAGCCGCATCAGAATCCGTCCGAGATCTGCTTCTCCGCGAATTCGCCCTCGACACCGCCCAGTGGGGCAGCTTCTACCGGCTCTACGACGAGAAGGCGCTCGCCCACGTCTTCCGCGTCACGTCCAGTCTGGACTCCATGATCGTCGGCGAACCCGAAATCACCGGCCAGGTGAAAACGGCGTGGGCCCGCGCGCAACAGGCCGGCGTCACCGGCCGTTTCCTCGACGCCGTTTTCCAGAAGGCGCTCAGCGTGGCCAAGCGCGTGCGCAACGACACGCCCATCGGAGCCGCCGCGGTTTCCGTTCCCTATGCCGCCGTCGAGCTCGCCAAACAGATTTTCGGCTCGCTGCAAGGCCGCAACGTTCTCGTGCTCGGCGCCGGCAAAATGAGCGAGCTTTCTGCGCGCTACCTCGTCGCCAACGGCGCCAATTCCCTTTGGGTGACCAACCGCACGTTCGACAAAGCGCTCGAGCTGGCTACTCTGCTTCACGGCACGGCCGTGCCCTTCGAAGACCGCTGGCGGCATCTCGCCGAAGCCGATATCGTGCTTGCTTCCACCGGCTGCCCGCAGGTGATCCTCACTCGCGAAGACGCCGTGCGCATGCATCGCGAACGCCACGGCCGTCCCGTCTTCCTGATTGACATCGCCGTGCCGCGCGACATTGATCCCGCCGTGCGCGATATTCCCGGCATCTTTCTTTATGACATTGACGACCTCGAGCAAGTGGTCGCACACAACCTCGGCGAGCGCCAGACAGCCGCCATCACCGCGGAAAAAATTGTCGCCGACGAAGCCGCCGGCTTTCGTGGAAAGCTCGCCGCCGAGCGCGTGGTTCCCACCATTGTGGCTGTGCGCGGACGCCTCGACGAAATCCGTCATCAGGAGCTGGAGCGTTTCCGCGCGGAATTCGGCCCGCTCTCCGACGAGCACGCGCAGGCGCTCGACGAGCTCGCCACGCGCATCATTCAGCGCATCTCCTCCCAACTCGCCCGCGAACTGAAGCAGGTCCCCGAAAACGCCGCTCAGGATATACTGACGGATGCTATCCGGCAGCTCTTCCGCCTGCACCGTCCGCAGGCGGCGCTCACCGGCCGTTGAGAGTGCGCGCGAGAAAAAACGAGAAAGAAAAATGACCGAACAACAACGCGCCCCACAAAATGAAACTTCCGCACCGTCCAGCACATGGTCCAGCCGCGAAGCCTATCTGCTCGCCATGGTCTGCCTGCTTGTTGGCGCGGCGCTGGGATATTTTTTCCGCGGCTCCGCCGCTTCGGTTCCCGCAGCGCCTGTCCAGAATGCCGCTGCGCCGGCGATGCCGCCCGGCGGAATGCCCTCAGCGAGCGGTCCGCCACCCACGGCCGAAGCGCTTTCGTCCATTGCGGCGCCGATGCTGGCCGCGCTGAAGGCCGATCCGAAGAACGCCGAAGTGCTCATCCAGCTCGGCAATCTCTACTATGACCACCGCGTCTATCCCGAGGCCATCACCTATTACGTCCGCGCGCTCGAGCTGCGTCCGAAGGACGTCAACGTGCGCACCGACCTCGGCACCGCCTACTGGTACACCGGCGACGCACACAAAGCCATCGCCGAATATGAGAAAAGTCTCGCAGTAGACCCGCTGCACTCCGCGACTCTGATGAACATGGGCATCGTCAAGCAGAACGGCTTGCACGACGCCAAAGGCGCCATCGCTATCTGGGAAAAGCTGCTCAAAGACAATCCGCAATTCCCCGATAGACAAAAAGTGCTCGACCTCATCGCAGAGGCGAAAGTCTCCGGCAAGTAAGATGAATTGCTGAACATCATGCGGACCGCTCTCATGCTGGCGTACAATAGCTTCGTCGTTGGTCTTGAAGAGGAGATTCGCCATGCCCGTGGAAAAGAAATTGATGCTCGACGCGCTGAAGATGGAAATTCTGGTCATTGAGAAGGGCGGCTACCACCCCTCCGTCCATCAGCCCCACGAAGACCCGCGCATCTTCCGCGATTCCATCTCCTGCCTCAACCTCGGCCTCGGCGACGACAAGAAAGAGCATCCCTGCTCCGCCTGCTTCTTGATTGATTTTGTTCCTGCAAATCTCAAAGGCAGCAACGAAGACCCCTGCCACAAAATCCCGCTCAACGCGCAGGGCGACACCATCGAATCCCTTTCCGCTTCCCGACCACCCGAAGACGTCCAGGCCGCCGTCCTCGCCTGGCTCAAAGCCACCGTCAAAAGACTCGAAGCCGACCTTGCCCCCGAAAAGTAGCACAGGCTTATAGCCTGTGCGGCCTCGTAGCGGCGCGCTTTGGCGCGGCATGCTCACCTTATTTCTTGTTTTCATCTTCGCGGCCCCAATTTTTCGGCAGCGGAGACTGTGTCGAAGAATCACGCGGGTCGATTGGCGCGGATTGCCCGGGTGATGATTGCGCTTCAGCGACCCGAACGCCAAGCATTTCGTCGATGACGGCAAGGGGACGCTCGGTCCAATGGCGCTGGCCTTGTGGGGTAACTCGCCCACCGTCGCGTTCAATTTCCTCGATGGTCCTTCCGGTCATGACCTGTACAACTTTTTCCGCGACGAGGTCAAAGGTGGCCTGCTCGACGGCGTCCGACATGCGGCGGCGCTTGTGGAACTTCTTGGTTTCCGGGCCGGCCTTTTCCATGCGCTCGCGGACGCGCATCCAGAGATCAATGAAGTAGCCAGTGGCGTAGGCGCGGCCCGGAGAAAGGCGGCCGGTGCGGATGGCGTTGAGAGACTCGCGAACGACGTCGAAGAGGTCGTCGTGAGTATTGAGGCGGTCGAGGGGAGAGAGGTTTTCTTCGGCGTCGTCGGAATCGGGTTGTGGAGCGGATTTCGCGGGCGTGTGGTGAGCGCAGAAGGGCGCTCCTTTAAGAGCCCAGCGGCGGCAGAACTTGCCGTTGTCGAGGCGGAAAGTGCAGCGAACGGACATGGGTACCCCCGGGTGTTATCGATTGCCGCAAGCCCATGAAAGTGCACAGGTTGTGCGTTTTGATACAAATCGTAACAGAACGCAGAAGCCGTTGCGGATCATAGAGATGAGGGACACGATAAGTTTTTCATCCCGCAGAGCGGGACGCGGCCTGGATGGATTTGTGCCGCGGCTGAGGTAGAGGGTTCCTCGGCAGCCCGGGCGAGGGCAACAGCCAGGAGCAACAGCAGGCGTAATTAACATATCGTAAAGATGACCAACTTGTCAAGCCTCTTCTTATTGTTTCTGCTAGTGAGCGATTGAACATCTTTCTGGATTTAGGGCTCTTGATCCGTATAATGGGTGCCATGAAAGAAAGGAACGTATACATACTGGGAGCGGGGTTTTCAGCATGCGCCGGAGCCCCGCTTATTCACGGCTTCCTAGACAGAGCTCGAGGATATTTCGACAACCCAGACTCGGGGCTGGATGATTACGAGCGGGTTCAGTTTGGTAACGTATTTGAGTTTAGACAGCGGATGGCGCAGTCGCGCGAAAAGATGGTAATCGATTTGGACAACATTGAACAATTGTTTGGTCTTGCAGAGATGTCTCGGCGGCTTGAAAAGAAGGGGACAAAGACGCGAAACAGCATGGTTTACGTGATCGCCAAAACTCTCGAGTTGAGTATCGAAAGTCCCGCGTCGGAAAGGCCGCTCCTCGGAATCCCGCCAGTCAGCGGAGAAGACTTTTCTACACGCTTGCACTTACAGGAAAGCCGAGCAGACAACTATCAGTACATCGAACTCTACGATTATGTGGCAGGCCTAATTGCGGGTCGGCTCGACGGTGAGTCTGACGCGCGAAAAAGAAATGATGCTGTGATCACATTCAATTACGACTTAGTTCTCGACGACGCGCTGCAGCGCATTGGCGTGCGTCCAAAGTACCACCTATCGGATTCGGACGTCGATGAGCGCCGGAACGAAATTTCGTTGCTCAAGCTGCATGGTTCCACAAATTGGGCGATCTGCGGGTATTGTCAGGACAAAGAGAGCATGAGGATTGGGGACGAGAAGATGACAATGAGAGCGGCATCTTGGCGGGAGACCGTGTGCCCTAAGTGCTCACGTAAAGAGTACATTCCGCTCCTTATCCCACCGTCCTGGGACAAAAGTGAATACCGAGCGCTAATGGAACCGGTTTGGCGGAAGGCTGTCGAGGTATTATCGCAGGCGACGAGGATCTGTTGTATTGGTTACTCGATTCCAGAAACGGATATTTTTTTCAAATATCTGCTGAGTCTAGGACTCGCTGGTAATCCTAAGCTTTATAAGTTTGTGGTAGTGGATTTGGTGCCACAGGAAGATGCGGAGGCAAGGAGTACTACGCACAAAGGTAAGCCGTGTGACGTAGTCGAACTGCGGTATCGTTCTCTCTTGGACGATCTATTCCAAAAGAGGCGGTTCTCCTTTTACTCCATGGGATTGGTTCGATTCGTCTCGCAAGGGCTATTTGGTTCGGAGCTTGCCCGCGGAACGTTAGTAAAGAGTCAACTCGGGGTTCTTCGCTGAATCACCTAAGGCGGTCGCGAGAGTCGCCGTTCGCACCCCCAACAAAAGCAGATGGGCGATTTCTCGGATTGCTGTCAGAGAGCGCTGCGCATGCCGGGCTGAAGCCCGGCGCTACATAAAAGAACCGGAGGCGCACAGGCTTGTAGCCTGTGCTACGGGGCACATAGCAACCTGCGCGAAAGAGTGCAGGTTGCCGCTTCATGAGCATTTGCACGAAAGGCAAAGCGGCGTCAAGCCGCCCTTCGACAGGCTCAGGACTTCGCCGCACTCCATATGCCGCGCTCCCACAAAAAGGCGTCGGGACGCAGAAGGCGCGAAAGCACGCCGCTACAGGTGCTGCACCGTACTTTGGGTGCAAGACAGGCTGGAAAGCCTGTCCTACAATGCCGGGCCCTTCGTTTCGCTCAGGACAAGCTGAAGCCCGGCGCTACATAAAAAGAACCGGAGGCGCACAGGCTACAAGCCTGTGCTACGGGCGAAGCCCGTTTGCGAGCTCCCCTCGGTTACGCTTGGGGCAGGCAGGATGACGACGAATAAGAAAGCGGCGTCAAGCCGCCGCACTCCAAGAAGCGCACAGGCTACAAGCCTGTGCTACGTCACGCTTCGGGAAGGGGGGTGTCGGCGGTGGCGGATTCTTCGTCGGCGTGCATCAGCCCGAACTTCTTCATTTTGTAGCGCAGCGCATCGCGGCTGATGTCGAGTAACCGCGCGGCGTGCGTCTGGTTGCCGCCGGCCTGGCGCAGCGCCAGTTCCACCAGCGCGCGCTCCACTTCTTCGAGTGACGTGCCGCCTTCCGGAATCGAAAGCGGAGGCAGCCAGCGTCCTTCCGCGAGCGGCTGTCCACCGCCGTGCGGCGAGGAGGTGTGCTCGAACGCGGTCACGCCGGAATGCGGCTGCACCACGGAGAACGGCATGTACACCGGCCGCAGCACCGGTTCTTCTTCCAGGATCATGGCGCGCTCGATGGCGTTTTTCAATTCGCGCACGTTGCCAGGCCAGTCGTAGTTCATCATCAGCCGACGCGTCTCGTCGCCGAGGCCGCGCACCGATTTGCGGAATTTCCGGTTGTAGTGGTCAATGAAGAAATCCACCAGCGGCATCAAATCTTCGCGCCGCTCGCGCAGAGGAGGGATGTAGATGGAAATAATCGCCAGGCGGTAGTAGAGGTCCTGGCGGAAATGGCCTTCGCGGACCGCGCGCTCCAGGTCGCGGTTGGACGCGGCAATCACGCGCACGTCCACCTGCATGTCGCGCACGCCGCCCACGCGGCGGATCACCTGGTCTTCCAGCACGCGCAGCAGCTTGGCTTGCAGGAACTGCGAAAGCTCGCCAATCTCGTCGAGGAAGAGCGTGCCGCCGTCGGCCACTTCGAAGAGGCCCTTCTTCATCGCTTTCGCGTCCGTGAAGGAGCCTTTTTCGTGGCCGAAGAGCTCCGTCTCCATCAGCGTCTCAGGAATCGCCGAGCAGTTGATGGCCACAAACGCTTTGTCTTGCCGGGCGCTCTGATAATGAATTGCCTTGGCGATCAGGTCTTTGCCGGTGCCGCTTTCGCCCTGGACCAGGATGGTGGTCGCTTCGCTCGCGGCCACTTTGCGGACGAAGCCCATCAGCTCGGTCATCTTGCGGCTGACGCCCACGACGTCGTGATAGCCGGTGCGCCGGCGGACCTCGCCGCGCAGCGATTCCACTTCCGTGCGGAGCCGCGTGGCTTCGAGCGCGTTTTGCAGGGTCAAGGCCAGCTCGTCGAAGTCCAGCGGCTTGCCCACGAAGTCGTACGCGCCCATCTTGATGGCCGCTTTGACGTCGTCAAGCTGCGGGTCGGCGGTCATCATGATGACGCCGCGCGCGTCGCCGCTCTGCTTCAGCTTCTCGAGGACCTCGAGCCCGCTCATGTCCGGGAGGCGCACGTCGAGCAGCAGCAGATCGGGGGCTTCGCTGTGGGCAATGCGCAGAGCCGTGCCGCCGTCTTCGGCCTCCATCGGCACATAGCCCCACTCTTCGCACTTCTGCTTGAGCGACCAGCGCACCAAGCGCTCGTCGTCCACAATCAGGATGCGTTCTTTGGCCATTGGCTCTACTTTACTACGAAATGGTCACGAGGCAGCGGGTGGAGCGGACCGGCGAACAGGCAGCCAGATCAGAAACTGCGTGCCCTGGCCGGACTGGCTGGTAACCTCGATTTTTCCGCCATGGTCCTCCGCCACGCGGCGCGCCAGCGAAAGCCCCAGGCCGGTGCCCTGCCCTTTGGTCGTGAAGAACGGCCGGAAAATGTTGGGCAGGTTTTCCGCCGCGATGCCGCGGCCCGTGTCGGAAACGCTGACCAGCGCTTGATTGTCGTGCGCGACGATCTGCACGCGGATCTTTCCCGCGCCGTCGATGGCTTGCAGTGCGTTCAGCAGCAGGTTCAGCAACATCTGCTGCAATTGCCCGGCGTCATGTTCCACCGGCGGCATGTCCGGCGCCTTTTCCAGGGAAATCTCCACCGGGCGGGAGAGCGCCTGCTGGCGGGCCAGGTTCACGGCATGTTCGGCGGATTCGTTCAGGTCCGCGGGGCGGAATTCCGGTTTGCGCGGACGCGCGTAGTCGAGCAGGTCGGAAAGAATCCGCTTGATGTGCAGCACCTCCTGCTGCACTTCCTTGAGGACGTCGCGGCCGGGGCTTCCCTCGGGCAGGTCGCGGCCGATGATTTCAATTACGCCGGCGATGCCCGCGAGCGGGTTGCGGATTTCGTGAGCCAGACCCGCGGCCAGTTCGCCCAGCGTGGCCAGGTGCTCGGCGCGGGACATCTGCGTGCGGTGGAGGAGCTGGATTTCCTCGCGGCTCTCGCGCAACTGCCGCACCATGTCGTTGAAATTGCGGCCCAGGTCGCCGATTTCGTCGTTGCGCCCGGCGAACCCTACGGAAACCGTCAGGTCGCCGTCGCGCAGCAGCGCAATTTTTTCCTGCAGTTCCACCAGCGGCCGCTGCACCAGCACCGCGATCACCACCAGCAGCGCCGCGCAAATGGCCACTGCGCCCGCCGCCGCCACCGCAATCACGCTGCGCCGCTCGGGGTCCTCGAAAGAGAGCGACACCCAGACGAACACCAACAAGCCCGCCAGCAGCACCGCCGCCACCGGCAGAATCGCTTTCAGCCGCAAACCTACGCGCACGTCCGTCATGTGCCGCGCCTCATCCGGGTTGCATCCTTCCCCTGCGGAAGTCGTGCTAACATTTGGCCGCTACAGCGCGTTCGGGTAGTCGAAACATTTCAGGAACGGAACTCCGTGGAATCATTCATCCAGGAGATGAAGCGTTACCTCGGCTTCACCGAGGAAGATGCCGCCCTGCTGCGGCAGCTCGGTCCGCGCATGGAAAAATATCTTCCCGAGCTGGCCGAACGATTCTACTCCCAGATTCCGCATCATCCCAATGCCTTCCGCGTCTTCAGCGGCGGAGAAGCGCAAATCACCCGGCTGAAGCAGACGCTGCAGAGCTGGGGAAAGAAACTCTTCTGCGGAGTGTACGATCAGGCTTATGCCGAGGAGCGCTACCAGATTGGCTATCGCCACGTGCGCATCGGCCTCGAGCAGAAATACGTGATCAGCGCCATGGGCATCGTGCGTACCTTCCTTTCCGATTGCCTGCTGCTGGAATTCCCCGCCGGCGACGACCGCCTGCGCTTTGCACGCGCGCTCAGCCGGATGCTCGACCTCGACTTGAACCTGATGTGCGAGTCCTACATGCACGCCTCGATGCAGAATCTTCGCGCGCTCAATGAGCAACTCGAGCGCGCTAACCGCGACTTGGCCGAAGCCAGCCGCAGCAAGGACGAATTCCTCGCCCAGGTTTCTCACGAGCTGCGCACTCCGCTCAACTCCATTCTTGGGTTCACCAAACTCATCCTCGACGGCCTCACGACGACTCCGGAAGAAGAACGAGAGTTGCTGCGAGACGTTTTCGCGAGCGCCCAGCACCTGCTCGGCCTGGTCAACGACATCCTCGACATCGGCCGCATCGAGGCCGGGCGCATGGCCGTCCACTTGGAAGACGTGGACCCGCGCATGGTGTTCGATTCCACTTTGCCTTTGGTCACCATCCCCGCCCATGAGAAGGGACTCGAGTTGTGCGACGACACACAAGACACACAGCTCCCTCTTGTGCGCGCCGACGAAGTGCGTTTTCGGCAGATCCTTCTGAATCTGCTTTCCAACGCCGTCAAGTTCACTCCGGCAGCCGCACCCGGCGAGCCGAAGGGCCGCGTTTCGCTGCGCGCGCGCGTCCTGCGCGCCGGCAGCGACCCTCGCACGGCCGATGGCCACGGATTCTTGCGCTTCGAAGTGGTGGACACCGGAATTGGCATTCCCGAAGAAAAGCGAGATGCTGTCTTCGAAATGTTCGCACAGACCCGCGCCGGCCGCCGGTACGGCGGCAGTGGCCTGGGTCTGGCCATCTCACGCCGGCTCGTGGAGATCATGGGCGGGGCGATCGGCATCGAGAAAGGCGACGCGGAGAACGGCACAACGGTCTGGTTCACTCTTCCGCTCGTGCTCGGGGCTGCGGTCGATGAGGTGCTGGACTCACTGGAAAAATCTCCCACGCGGAAACGCGCATGACTACCGACGGGTCGAATTCCATAACGGTTGTCATCGTCGAAGACCATGCGCTGGTGGCAAAGTTTTACCGCATGGCGCTGGAGCGCGCCGGAAACTTCGCGTGTGTGGTGACGGAAGATGTGGCGCAGATTCTGGCCGACGTCGCCGCCGGCCGTGTGCACGTCGCCCTGCTGGACATCTCCTTGGCGAACGCTCATTGGCAGGGGCGGCTGATCGACGGCGTGGAGCTGGCGCAACTGGTGAAACAGACGGCGGCCGCCGCAGGCCGTTCCGTGCCGATTCTGCTGGCAACGGCCCACGCCATGTCCGGTGACCGCGAACGCCTGCTGGCCGCCTCTGGCGCAGACGACTACCTTGAAAAGCCGGTATTCGACGCGCAATTGTTAGTGGACAAAGTGCGCCGCTTACTGGACACCCGCTAGGTCAATAAATAGAAACGGCCAGGGTGGGCCTTAGCAAACCCTGGCCGTTCCGGTTCAGAGACGCGCCGGTTAGGACATGAATCGAACCGACGTGGTGAAGAGGTTGCCGTGGAAATCGCGGCCCACCAGGCGGCCGAGCGAATCCACCGGAGCGGAATCCGGAGAGGGGATGGTCGATCCCCTCTCCGGAAACTTCCAGCTTAGAAACGGTACTCGAGTGTGGCCGTGAAGATATGGACCCGATGCGCGGGTTGATCCACACCCAGGAAAATATATCTGGCCGACGCAGTATCACCAACGACGAATCCCGGATAGAACGGGCTGGAGGTGAAAGTCGGGTTGGGAGAGGCCGTGCCGGTCAGCAGCCTCACCGGACAGCCATTCACCAGAGTGCCACTGGCCGGACTGATGCAGCCCATGTACGGCGTCATGGGCGACGTCTGGTAGTCATTGTTGTCGAATTGCTGGTAACGATACTCCAGCCTCGGCATGAGGTTCGCCGTGAGCTTGTATTTGAAGACGAACGAAAGTTCGTGAATCCGGGTGACCGTATCCGGGTAGGGCACGGCTGCCGAGCTCCCCACCAGGACGAACTTGTCGGGATCGCCTGCTGTAAGCCGAGTCGCATCGCCCAGGAATCGGGAAGGTACCTTGCCTGTGCCCGCCGACAAAGAGTAGTACGTCGTCAAGTAAACCTTCTTCCAGAAAAATAGATCAAATCCCGCGGCGTAGGTGTGGAACAAGTCCCGATACGAGCTCTCCCAATCGTTGTTGGCGCTGTCACAACCACCGGCGGAGCAGAAAGGAGCTGAGGTTGCAAACGGCGTGCGGCTCCGAGAGATCATTCTTTTGTTGTACTTCTCGTGCGTATACTCGGCGAAGAGGGATACCTCCGGCGAAAACGTGTAGCTCGCGTCGAAAGTGTAGATGTAGGAGAAGTCTTTCAATGCTCCATACAGGAAGTAGGGCGTTGTGGTCGCGGCGGAGCCAGAAAGGAAGTTGAGCGGGTTTTGGCTGTTGCTCCCGACGCCGCGCCGGTTGAAGTCTTGCTGAATCGTCTGGAAGCCGCCGGAAACAGAGAGCTTCTGGGCATTGTACTGGACCGAAGTTTCCACGCGGTCCAGAAGCCTGGCCGCCTCATCAAACCTACGGTTGCAAGGATGGTCGGTTGGGAAGACTCCTGCTGTACGAGCCGTGGCGAGCACAGTAAGGTCGCAGTCCAAGCCCGCGGAGTTTTCATCCTCGTACAGGTCGGGTTCGCGGTTCTGATGACGCCCGGAGAGCCGAAAGAGAAAATCCTTCCAAGGGCTCAAGTCCAGTGCACCGAAGAACGAATGCTCAACGGAGTGCGCTACATCCCGATGGGAACGGTCGAACCATTCCCCTTCGTAACCCAACTTCAGAGAGCTTCGCTTGGCGAAGAACCAATCTCCGCTCAATTCAAAGGTCTTCTTTTTGTAGCCAATGTTGCTGCGGCCGAGGGTATCTTCCGCCGCGCCACTGCCGGACGCCGCGGTGCCGGGAGTCAATTGAGCAGTGGTTGCAGCATTGGCGCCGATCGTATCTCCCAGAATCGGGATTAAGTCAAAGACCGGGGTGTCATTGTTGTAGTCATAGTGGCGGTAGGCCGCTTTCACCTCAACGTTCTTCAGGGGGCTGAAGACCGCGGTGTAGTTCATGGCCAAGGTCTGCTTTCTGCCATTCAGGCTGGGAGACGGGAGCAGGCTCAGGGTCGTTGCCGGAATCGTAAGAGCGCCCAAACTGTCTGGGAAGAAGATTTGCGAATTCGTGCTGTACGGAAGGAAAGGGTCGTTCTGCCGCAGCCAGCCCGGGTTGATGGTACCCATGAAGCGGAAATATTTTGTCAGTCCAAAGGCCCCGGCAATGCTTAAGTAATTCGCGTTGTTGTTTGGCCACAAATCGACCTGACCGCGAGAAGGCACGGCGCCAATCGTGCAGTTGGGCAGGCCGCCGGATGTCGTACAGCCTCCCGTACCATTGGCAATGAGCTGCACGGGAACGTCCGCGGTAGCAAACGGATTATCGAACAAAAGCGAATTGATGTTGTTTCGGAAGAAAGAACCGGTATAGCCGACTTGGATGCCCCAGTCTTTTTTTCCGTACTCGGTCGTAACTTTTACGGTGTTGTTGAAGTAATCGATCGGTTCGGGCACCTCCGCACCGGTGCCGGGGCTTTGGCGGCCAGAGACGTTTGAGGGCTGGCTGCTGGCGCTTGCGCTGGGGCTGGGGTTGAACAGCAGCCCAATCGGGCGCGTGCCGACCTCATTTTCACGCGAGAACAGGAATGAGACATTCCAATCTGGAGTTATGTCCCAGCTTGCCAATCCGGTTCCAGCCTTGCGCAGGAGGGAGGGAGTAATGAAGTTTTCGCCCGGAACCACTTGCGAGGCGATAAAGCCAGGCAAACTGATGTTGATCTGTGCTGCGGTGCACGGAGGCGTGGCGCAAACAGTGGAGGTGCGATCCTGCAGAATCTGTTTCGTCGCGGGGAGAATTGTAAGAACGCCCTTGCTGGTCTGAACGTAGAGGCTCCGCGCCGTGTTGGTAAAGATGTGGGGAATCTCGTCGTAGCGGAACTGAAACTTGAACTTGCGGTACCGGCCGAAGGTGGCCAGATAACTCTGGTTTTTGTAGAAGGTGCTCTGTGACTTCAGGTCCACATAGTTCTTGGTGCCGAGCACGTCGTCGAAATGCAAATCAAATTTGCGGACGACGAAGCCAGTCCTGCGGTCGCCATATTCGTTAAATTTTGAATTGAGCAGGCTGGGGGTAAAGGGAAGATCCGGGCGCCCATACACCTTTCCCATAACACCCCGGACTCCAAACTCGACGCTCCCATGCGTTGCCGGAGCCGGCGACGGAGGCGGGGCGGGCTTGTCCTGGCTGAACAGCAGAGCCGGGAGGAACAGCAAGGCGAATAGCAGGATTATCGTGATTTGTCTCTTTTTCATTGTTCTCTCCTCTCGATTCATGGCTCGCCTCCTTAGCGCAGGAACATATTCCCGGAGGGATGGTTCGAACCGTGGATCGCGGAGTGGCAGTTGGTGCAACCCCGGTTGAAATCCCGGATAGAGTTGAGGAGCGTCGGCGTCGCTGGATGCCGGCTGGTGACATGGCACGTGTCGCAAACGCGAGGCATGCGCACCTTCAGCAACTGCGGGTTGTTGGTGCCGTGCGCCTCGTGACAATTGGCGCAATTTTCCATCACCGGCGGGTGCTCCCACAGGAAAGGACCGCGCCGCTCAGTGTGGCAAGAGAGGCAGTTCTCGTTCGTCGTGCTCTGAATGAGCTGCTTTGGGTTGGGAGTGCCGTGCGGATTATGACAGCTGGTGCAGGTCACCTTGCCTTCGCGATACGGCATGTGCGAGGAGCGCTGTAACTGCGCGCGTCGCATCTGGTGGCAGCCCAGACAGAGTTCCGGCTGGGACTTCTTGACCCCACGGTTATCGCTGAGTGGGGCGTTGTAGCGAGTGTCGGAGGAGAGCAAGACCTGACGTTCCTGCTTCACCTGGTGGCAGTCCACGCAGGCCATGGCCCGCGATTCATGCGGGCTGCCCTTCCAGAACATCCGGTTGCCGCGCGAATGGCAGTCCAGGCAAGCGGCGTTTTGTTCTTCGATCGAGTTCTTGGAATCCCTGCCGAAGCGAATGGGGATGGACTCTTTGCCGCCGTTGGCTTCCACGTGGGCCTTGCCGGGCCCGTGACAGGATTCGCAGCCGCGAGCTTCCTGCGCCGTGTGGGGTCTGGCCATGACCTTGCCCATGACCGTATTCTTGAAGCGGCGCTGCTGATCTTCGTGACAAGCCACGCAGACCTCTGTCCCGACGTAATCTCCGTCCGCCTTCGCCGCTGGCGCGCTCTTTGCCGCGGGCTTCGAGGTGCCCTGCCCGGGTGTGCCCGGCGGGCCGGCCAGCAGCGGAACGGCGGCAAACATGAGAAGTACGAGCGCCGCAGCGATCCTGTAGATTCTGAGATATCCAACTTGAGTTTGAATCATAGTGCGCTCCTCGGGCGGGCGGCCAAAGAGGAGAACCTAAAGCCGTCCGTTCTGTTCTTTTTATTCATAAGACACTCCTCGGGGTAAGCACTGGGATATTTACTTTCTGCGCGGCGGCTGAACCGAGGGCCGGAAGGGAGATGCTTTCGAATGGCCCTGAGTGGAAATATAAGACTTATGAACGGAAATGCAAGAGCTTTTTGTAGGAGAGAGTGTTGTGTTTGTGAACAGGAGGGATGAATTTTCAAGCAGGGCGGCGCCGGAGTTGCGGCGGGGGACGGGCCATCGAGCCTGGCAAACAGTTTTTTTATTGTAAGAATCCACTTCAAGACGGCAACCCCAGATCAAGCATAAGCGTGCAAACCGGGCAGAAGGTAAGTCACGCCGAAGAAAGTGAACAGGACCACTGCAAAACCGATAATGGCAAAGTAAGCCGCGCGGCGGCCGCGCCAGCCGCGGGTGATGCGCATGTGCAAGTAGCCCGCATACACAAGCCAGGTGATGAGCGCCCAGGTCTCCTTGGGGTCCCAGCTCCAATAGGAGCCCCACGTGCGGTTGGCCCAGTAAGCGCCGGAGGCAATCATCAGTGTGAGCAGCGGGAAAGCAATGCCGATGGTCTTGTACGTGAGCACGTCGAGCGCCTCCGAGGTGGGCAACATCCGCTCAAGTTCCGAGCGACGCCAGAGAAGGAGCAGGTAGAGCGCCGAAGCAAATAGCCCGCCGACGAGACCGGCCAGAATAAACGGGCTGGCAGCCAAGCTGGTTGCAAACGACCCTTCCAGTTGCGAAGAGGGATATGCGCCTTCGCGCACGCGGAGGATGAAGGCGACCAAAGCAACCACCTGCAAGAGCGAGCCGACAAAGAATGCGCGGTTGGCCCAGGTAAGGGCTGATTCCACTTTGTTTGCGGCGGCCCAGAAATAAAGCACCAGCGGGACCAACACCGCGGCAAGCACGAGAAAGAAAAACCAGCCGAGCTCGGGGATGACGACCATCAACCGTGTCTTTTCCGCGATGAAGATTTCCTGCTGCCCCCGGGCATCCCAAGCAATCAGGCGCAGCCCACCGGAAGGATCGAAACGGGTGGCGATGCCGATGTAGATGCTGATGAGGAAAGCGCTGGTGGCGGCGAGAAACGTCTCCGTGTGGAGGCGGTCCTGAATCAGAAACATCATGGCCAGCGCAAAGCTCACGGCGCAGCCTGCGTAAGCGAGCATGGCCAGGCTGACGTGGACGTGCAGCCAGGTGGATTGTAGGGCGGGTACCAGCGGGCGCACCTCGGACGGAAGCAATTGAATCAAAATGAGCGAAAGAGTGGCGAGCGGCATGGTGACCGTACCGATCACCTTCACGTGATAGCGGCGTTCGACAAAGATGGTGAGCGCGGCCAGCGTCCAGACGAAGCTCAACAGCATTTCATAAATGCTGGAGAAGGGCGGGTGGCCAGCGACATACCAGCGATGGCCGACGGCGAGCGTACTGGAAAAAAAACCGAGCGCGGTGGCGAGCGAGGCCGCCTGCACGTAACGCGTGAGACCGGTGACGCCGAACCCCAGGTACAGGGCGGTGGCCGCGCCGTACAGGATCAGAGTGACGTACAGAAAACTCTGCTCCGTGAACACTTCGCCGCGTTTCACCGCGCCGAGAAACGCCATGAAGATAAGAAAAATTACGGACAGGCTGATCAGCGCGGTCAGCATGTTGCCGCTCGAGACGGGCTGCGATTCGGCTCTTGCTCGTGACATCTCGTTCCCTTTCCAAAAAGTGCTCAGGCACCCGCCGCGGCGGGAGTGGCAGCCCTCGTGGGCCGTTCCGCCGATGCCGATGCCTTGAGTTCCTGCTCGATTTCACCCACGAGTAGCCGAAAACGCTCTTCCAATTGCTCGCGGTTCTTGCTAGCGGCGGCGCCCACCCAGAGCACCAACCGGCCGCGGCCGTCGTTCACCGGCACGGCCCAGCAGCGAATGTGCACGAAGTAAAACGCCATCATCAGACCGATACCCATCAGGATGCAGCCGGCCCACACGGCCCATTGCCCCGGCTCATAAGAAACTTGCAGACCAGTAAAGTAGCCCATCGCCAGGTCTTTGAACTTGAAGTCGTAAGGCGAGCCGTTGGGATGAGAAAACGACGGATAGTTCGCGAAAATCCACAATTTGCTCTCGCCGGTCTTGGAGGAAGCGATGGCGAGCTGAATGGCGGGATTGTTGGGCTGGTCGGAGCGCGAATCGATGCGGTCACCGTTGATCACCAAGTCGGGCACGAACGCGGCGAGTTGCACGGAATTTTCGGCGTCCAGCGCGACGCTTTCCCGCGGGTGCAGCACAATTTCGCGGCTGCCAGCGGGGTCCTTCTTGGAGACGGCCAGCAAGCTAACGCTGCCGACTTCGCCCGTGGAGCCATAGCCGGACTGGAAGAAACGCAGGCCGCGATGCACAAGCGGTTCATTGACCTCGATTTCCTGGCGCTTCACTTCGCGGCCGTTTTCGAGAACCGTCAAACGGCTCCACCAACGGCGCGGGGAACCGTCCGCGTAGTTTTCCTGCCCGGCGCCTTCGCAGCGCACGGTGAAGGGCAGGGCTTTCTTCGTGCCGTCGCGCATGTCAATCTGATTGGACTTGCCGTCGAGGGAGAGGGACATATATCCACGATAGCCCCACACGGCGTCCACGATGCCGCCGCCAAGAATCAGCAGCAGGCTAAGGTGAACCACGTAGGCGGCGAGGCGCGCGAAGCGGTGTCGCTCCGCATACAGGGAAAACTCCGCGCCGGCACCTACGCGTTGCGGCTTCATTCCCATGTGACGGAAGGCGCGCTCCGCTGCTTCCACGCCGATTTGCGTGCTGCGGACTGGAATCTCCGCATGCAATGGCAGGCCGGTGAGGAAATGCGCGTCCGGCCGACGATAAGGCTTGGAAAAAAAACGCCACACGCCCGGAAAACGGTCGATGGAGGCGAGGACGATGTTGAGGCACAGCAGACCGAGCAGAGCGATGAACCACCAGGAATGGAAAATGTCGGTGAGACGAGCCGCGTCCAGCCAACGCAGCATCACCGGAGAATAAGCGCGCTGCATCTGATCGGATTCGGTCAGCGGCCTTTGGAGGATCAACGTGCCGGCAGCAGATGCGATGACGACTAGAATGAGGAGAACAATTCCAGTGGCTACGGAGCTGAATGTTTTCCAAAACTTCTGAGGAATGGAACGGCCATCCGACTTCATGCTTGCCCCTTGCTCGCGGGCGAAGAACGGCACGTTCAAGGCCAGTGCTTGTCATTCATGTAAACGATTGCATTGGCAAGAGTTACAGTTAACTGGAGCGGTTGGAAGAGAATGCGGTTTTGTGCCATATGACGCAGAATCTTGAGAGCTTCGGCAGAAATTCCCACACAGGAATCGCTGATGCTGCCTATCAGCTGATTCATTAGGTCTGTTAACTACTTATAGTGCAACGAAATAGAAGGCGTTTGAAAGAGCAGCCTTTTTCGGTCAAGCGGTTGCTTTACTCCACTGGTGCTGACAGAAGGAGCAGGTTTACGACAATGAAATCACCTCGCGTGCTTCTGGTGGAAGACAACCGGTTGCTGCGGTGGTGCGTTTGCAGCGAGTTGCACCGGGGCGGCTGCGCGGTAGTAGCTCCCGAAACTGTGGACGAAGTAATGCGGTTGGACCCGGCGCAGCCTGTAAACGTGCTGGTGACCGATTGCCGGCTGGCCGATGGGCACAATGGATTTGACGTACTGGCTTGCGTTCGCGAGAGGTATCCGAAGGTCAGTGCCATCCTGATTTCCGCGGAAGCGGACCCCCAACTTTCAACGCGGGCCCGCGCCGCTGGTTTTGATGTGGTCATCGAAAAGCCATGCCGCGTGGAGGAAATTGTGGGCGCCGTGCGTGCGCTTACGCGCGGAGGCTCTTCGGAGGCGATGCAGTGACTTCGATGGCGGGCGCTCAGGTTGTGCTGTGGTCGAAAGAGCCGCCGGAGATGGCGACGGTGGCGGCAGCATTGGTGCGGCATGGATGCTCCGTGCAGGAGCTGCGCTCGCTTGAGCAGGTACGCGAAACGCTCGAGGAACAGCCTGTGGACTTGATCGTGGCGCAGATGTGCCGGTGCTGCCTGGAGTGGAAAGACCTGTTTCGGGCGGAGACTCTGCGCGCGAAGCTTCCTCCGGTGCTTCTGTTCGCAAGCGACTACGACGTGGATTTGTATCTAGAAGCAATGGGGAGCGGTGCGTTCGATACCATCTCCGCGCCGCTCGACGAATGTGAATTGATCCGCATCGCCTACCATGCGCTGGAAGGGCAGCCGGCGATGAGCGGAAAAGGAGACTGACCATGGACGTCAAAGCATGCCCGATTTGCGGCCGCCCATATTCCACCACGGAAATCGTACTTTCGGAGCACGACGCAAGTTTCCAGTGCCGTCATTGCTGGAACCGGGTGCAAGCCACCGGCGCGGTGAGCCGCGGGTTTTCCGCGGGCAAGAAACCACGCGTGATGTTTGCGCGTGCAGCCGTGAAGACGCACCGGAGAACACCATGAGCCTGCTGGACTCGTACGTGTATGAAGCCAAGATGGAATGGACGGGAGGGCGGGGAGCGCGTCTGACCGCCGAGGGACTTCCTCCGTTGGATATCTCCGCGCCGCCGGAATTCGGCGGCGAGGCGGGGAAGTGGACGCCGGAGCACCTGCTGGCCGGGGCCAGCGCGAGTTGTTTGACGGCAACGTTTCTGGCGATTGCGGAAATCTCCAAGCTGGAATTGGAATCGTTCCAGATGAAAGTTCATTCGCGGCTGGAAAAAATACCCGGAGAGGGGTATCGTTTTACGGAAATAACGCTGTTACCGGAAATCGGCGTGGCTGCGAAGGACGTGGAAAAAGCGCAGCGCGTGCTGAGCAAAGCGGAGAAGAACTGCTTTGTGAACAAGTCGCTGCGGGCGACTGTGAAGGTGGAGCCGCATTTTGTGACTTCGCCGGCGGAAGTACCAGTTTAGGTGGAAATTCAATCTTGCAGTTTCTTGAGGAGGAAACGGTGAAATCCTGGATCAAGGTAGGCTTGCTATTCGCAGTGGCGCTGGCACTTCCGCTTGCCGCGGTGAGCGGAGGGGACGCGGAAAAAGGAAAAGCGCTGTACGGAAGCAAATGTGCCATGTGCCACGGCGCAGGCGGCGAAGGAAAAGACGCCATGGCCAAGGCGCTGAAGGTCGAATTCAAGCACCTCGGCTCAAAGGAAGTGCAGGCAAAGAAAGACCCCGAACTGAAGAAGGACATCGCCGAAGGCAACGGCAAGATGAAACCGGTCAAACTGACCGACGAGGAAACAGCCAACGTCATCGCGTTCCTCCGAACGTTGAAGAAGTAGGCACTAAGAAAACCATCTCGGGCAAGAAAAGCCCGCATGAGGTGCAGGAGTGGAGAATGCTGTCTCCGAGGGCGGCCGGCCGGAACAGCCGGAGCGCCGGCGCGTGCTGGGATTTCTGGTCGGCTCCGGCGTGATGGCTTCGCTGGTCTCCTTCGTTTATCCCATTCTGCGATTCGTCCTGCCACCACAGAGCGGCGAGATGGACGCCGACACCGCAGCGGCCAAAGCCAACGAACTCGCCGCCAATTCCGCGAAAATTTTCCGCATGGGCAACCGGCCGGGAATCCTGGTACGGACGGCCGATGGAAAGTACCGCGCTTTCTCCGCCGTGTGTTCGCACCTGAACTGCACCGTGCAGTACCGGCAGCGTGAGCACGACATCTGGTGCGCGTGTCATAACGGCGTGTACAACCTGCAGGGCGGAGTGGTGAGCGGGCCGCCACCGAAGGCACTGGAACAGTTTGAAGTGCACGAGCGGGGCCAGGAAGTCATCGTCACGCGGGGGACGCGGACCTGAGTCCATGGCGCTGATGCTCCAACTGCGAGACTGGTGGGAAGAGCGCTTCGGCAAAGACCTCTTCAGTTTTCTCATGCACAAACAGGTGCCGCGGCACCGGCACACCATCTGGTACTACCTGGGCGGGATGACGCTGTTCCTCTTCCTCGTGCAGGTGGTGACCGGCATTCTGCTGCTGCTCTACTACCGGCCCTCGCCCACGGAAGCCTTCGAGAGCGTGCAGTTCATCATGACCAAGGTGCAGTTCGGCTGGCTGATCCGCGGCATTCACTCGTGGTCGGCGAACCTGCTCATTTTTACGGCCATGGTGCATATGTTCTCCACGTTTTTCCTGAAGGCTTACCGCAAACCGCGGGAGCTGACGTGGATCAGCGGATGCGCGTTGTTCTTTCTTTTTCTCGGCTTCGGCTTCAGCGGCTACCTGCTTCCGTGGAATGAGCTGGCGTTTTTTGCGACCAAGGTCGGCACGCAGATGATGGCGGCGGTGCCGGTGATTGGGAAGTGGCTGCTCACGTTCTTCCGCGGCGGCGAAGAAGTGACCGGCGCGACGCTGACGCGGTTCTTCGGCTTCCACGTGGCTATTTTTCCACTGCTGACCACAATGCTGCTTGGCGCGCACCTCTTTCTGGTGCAGTACTTCGGAATGAGTACGCCGATTTCCGTGGAGCAGGCCCATAAGGACAAGCCGGTGCCGACCTATGCGTTCCTGCCCAACTTCCTGCTGCGCGACATCATGGGCTGGTACATCGCGCTGGGGCTGCTGGCGGCGCTGGCGGCGATTTTCCCGTGGGAATTGGGCGTGAAGGCGGACCCGTTTGCGGCGACGCCGGCGGGCATCAAGCCGGAGTGGTATTTCCTGTTCTTGTTTCAGACTCTGAAGCTGATCCCCGGACGAGTCGTGTTTATTGAGGGCGAGCAGTTCGGCGTGCTTGCGTTTGGGCTGGGCGCGGCGATGTGGATGCTTGTGCCCTTTCTCGACCGCAAAAAAGAAGGCCCGCTGCGGCGGCTTCCGGCGGTGATTGGCGGAGTGATCGTGGCATACATCATCGTTATGACGATCTGGGCGTGGAGAAGCTGATGAGACGACTCCTGTCCAGCTTTGTGGTGCTGCTCGCGGCAACATCGATCGCGGGCGCGCAACAGGCAACGGCACGTCCTCCCGTGGACAACTGCCGCACGTGCCACGCGCAACTCGACGACCGGCTGGGCGAGCCCGCAAAGCAGTTTGCTGACGACATTCATGCGACGCGCGGCATCACCTGCGCGAGTTGCCACGGCGGCGACCCGGGCGAAGAAGACATGGCGAAATCCATGAGCCGCGCCAAGGGCTACCGCGGCGTGCCCACGCGAAAAGAGATTCCGCAGCTTTGTGCGAAGTGCCACGCCGACGGCGCGTTCATGCGCGCCTATAACCCGTCACTGCGCACCGACCAGCTCTCGCAATACCAGACCAGCATTCACGGCAAGCGGCTGGCGGGCGGCGACACGCGCGTGGCGGTGTGCAGCGATTGTCACGGCATCCACAAAATCCGGCCGGCGTCGAGCCCGCTCTCAAGCGTGCACCCGCAACAGATTCCGAACACGTGCGGGCGGTGCCATGGCGACGCCGCGTACATGAAGCCCTACAAGATTCCCACCGACCAACTAGCGGGTTACAAGACGAGCGTCCACTTTGAAAAATTGAGCGGCGGAGACCTGGCGGCGCCGACATGCGTGACCTGTCACGGCAATCACGGCGCCACTCCCCCGGGCGTTACCTCCGTCGAGCGTGTATGCGGCACGTGCCACGTTTTCCAGGAGCAACTCTTCGACCGGAGCCCGCACAAGGCCGCGTGGGCGCCGTTGAAGATGTCGTCCTGCCTGACTTGCCACGGCAACCATGCCATCCAGCACACCAGCGACGTGATGGTCGGCGCTGGCAAAGGTTCCATCTGCATGACCTGCCACAGCGAAAGCGACAACGGCGGTAAAACCGCCGGGCGGATCTCCGTGGCGCTGACGGGACTCGACAAATTGCTGGGAGAAGCCGCGGCCGTTCTGGACTCTGCCGAGCGCAAGGGCATGGAAGTGGGCGAAGCGCGCGTGACGCTCTCCACGGCGCGGGAAAAACTAATCAAGGCGCGCGTGGACCTGCACACCATGGACGGCGCGCACGTGGAAGAAACTTCCAAGTCTGGCGAAAAACTCTCCCAGCAAGCAAATCAGGAAGGCGTGCAGGCGCTCGCCGAATACGCGTTCCGCCGCAAAGGACTGGCGCTCTCCCTGCTGGCGATTGCCTTTGTCGTGGTGTGCTTGTGGCTATTGATCCGCAACCTGGAGCGGACGAGCGCCGGGGAAGAAGCCGGACGCTCCCCGACAAGTTGAAGTAAACTACTGACGACGGAAACCGCTGCGCACGAAAGGAACGGAAGCTCGAACCGCCCCGTCCTCCCACCGATGGAACCTCGCGAACGGATCGCCCACTGGTTACGTCCCGCATTTTTCCTGGGCCATAACGCCATCACCCTGACCGGCGCGGTGCTGACGACCAGCTCGGCGCTGACGATGATCGGATTCTGGGTCTTCGAGATCGTGGGCGGCGGCGTAGACAATCCCTACATCGGCATTCTGATTTTCCTGATTCTGCCCGGCATCTTCGCGGCGGGCCTGGTGCTGATTCCCCTCGGCGTGCTGTGGCGGCGGCGCAAGCTGCTCGCCAGCGGCACGCTCCCGGAGATTTATCCGCGGATTGACCTGGCCCAGCCAGCGCTGCGTCGCGCGATGGGGATGGTCGGCGGCATGACGATCCTAAACGTGGCCATCTTTGGAACCGCGTCCTACCGCGGCGTTCACTACATGGAGTCGGTGCAGTTCTGCGGGGAGACGTGCCACACGGTGATGGCGCCGGAATACAGCGCGTACCAGAATTCGCCGCATCAGCGAGTGGCCTGCACCCAATGCCACATCGGGCCGGGCGCGCCGTGGTTTGTGCGCTCGAAGCTCTCCGGCCTGCGGCAAGTTTTCGCGGTGACGTTCAAGACGTACTCGCGGCCAATTCCCTCGCCGGTGCAGCACCTGCGGCCGGCGAGAGAGACTTGCGAGCAGTGCCACTGGCCACAAAAGTTTACGGGAGACAAATTTCTGGTGCGCACGAAATACTCGGACGACGAGGCCAACACGCCGCTGACCACTGTGCTGGTGTTGAAAATCGGCGGGCGCAACTGGCAGGGCGGCGCCGGCATTCACGGGCGCCACCTGGACACCTTCGAGCGCATCACGTACACGTCCACGGACGGGCGGCGGCAGGTGATTCCGCGCGTGAGCTACATCGACGACACCGGCAAGACCGTGGAGTTCGTCTCCAGCGAAGTGAAGCCCACGCCGGAAGAGCTGGCCAAAGCCGAACAGCGCAAGATGGATTGCATGGACTGCCACAACCGGCCGACACACGCGTTCGAGTTGCCGGAGCCGGCGGTGGATAAGGCCATGAACGAGGGCCGCATCAGCACGACGCTGCCGTTCATCAAGAAGAAAGCGGTGGAAGCGCTGCGCGCGGAATATCCCAGCCGCGAAGTGGCCGGGGAGCGCATCTCCGCCGCACTGACGGAGTTTTACAGGACGAGCTATCCGCAGGTGTACAAGGACCACCGGACGCAGGTGGAGGCGGCGGCGGACAACGTGACGCGAATCTACCTGCGCAACATTTTTCCGGAGATGCGCGTGACGTGGGGAACGCACCCCAACAACCTTGGGCACCAAGATTTCCCGGGCTGCTTCCGCTGCCACGATGGCAGCCACACCAGCAGCGACGGCCGCGTGATCAAGAACGACTGCGATACCTGCCACAACATTTTGACGATGGAGGATCCGAACCCGAAAATTCTGAAAGACCTCGGATTGAAGTAACCGCGCGCGACCCTGCGAAGTCGCCGCCGAACACGATGCGCCTCCCACTCATCAGCGCGCTCTTTCTTACGCTCAATTTCCCGCTGCCCGCCGCACCGGCCCCCCCGCAGGAAGGACAGAACGGGGTTTGCCTTGTTTGCCACGGCGAAAAAAGCCTGACGGCCACGCGCAAGGGGAAAAACGTCTCCGTGTATGTGGACGCAAAGAAATTCGCCGCGTCGGTGCACGGCAGCCTGACGTGCACCACGTGCCACGCGGACCTCGAAGGCAAGGAGCTGCCGCACGAAACGCCGCTGAAAAAAGTAAATTGCGGAACGTGCCACGACGCGGAGCAGACGCAGCACGCGAAGTCGCTCCACGGCAAAGCCGTGGCCCGCGGCGACCCCCTCGCGCCGCGCTGCGTGAACTGCCACGGCAACCACGACATCGTGCCCGTCAAGGATGCAAAGTCGCGGGTGGCGCCGATGAACGTGCCATTCGTGTGCGCGCAGTGTCACCAAGAGGGAACGCCGGTCCAACTGAATCGGAATATTCACCAGGGCAACATCATCGAGAATTTTTCGGAGAGCATCCACGGCGAGGGACTGCTGCGGAAGGGCTTGATCGTGGCGCCGAACTGCGCGTCGTGCCACACAGCGCACCTGATCCTGCGGCACACCGACCCGGCGTCGTCCATTTCGCGACAGAACATTGCCGCCACGTGCACGAAATGCCACGCGATGATCGAAGTGGTGCACCGGAAAGTGATCCGCGGCGAGCTGTGGGAAAAGCAGGCGCACGTGCTGCCGGCGTGCGTGGATTGCCACCAGCCGCACAAAGTGCGCAAGGCGTTTTACACGCAGGGCATGGCGGACGCCGATTGTCAACGGTGTCACGCGAACGAAAAGCTGAAGGCGTCGCAGGACGGAAGGTCGCTGTTTGTGCGGGCCTCGGAGGTCGCAGCGTCGCGGCACGCCAAGACGGCGTGCAGCCAGTGCCACTCGCAGGTGAACGCGTCGCGCGTGCGTCCGTGCGAAACAATTACGCAAAAAGTGGATTGCGCCGCCTGCCACGCGGAAATCGGCCAGCAATACCAGCGCAGCACGCACGGCCAATTGCTGGCCAAGCTCGATTCGAACGCGCCGACCTGCAAGGAATGTCACGGGACGCACGGAGTGCTGGGGAAGCAGAATTCGCAGTCCGCGACGTTTGCGACGAACGTGCCTACGCTTTGCGCGCGGTGTCACCGCGAGGGGAAGAAGGCCGCAACGCGTTACGAGGGGCGGCAGCACGAAATCATCGAGCACTACACGGAAAGCATTCACGGAAAGGGGCTGTTGAAGAGCGGGCTGACGGTGACGGCGACGTGCACGAACTGTCACACGGCGCACATGGTACTGCCGCGCACGGATCCGCTTTCCAGCGTCAACGTGAATAATGTTCCGGCCACCTGCGGCACGTGCCATCACGGCATTCAGGAGCAATTCGAGCAAAGCATCCATTCGCGCAAGGTCTCGAAGACGGATAAAGAGCTGCCGGTGTGCATGGATTGTCACACCGCGCACACCATCCGCCGTGCGGATCAGGACCAGTTCAAGCTTGAAATCATGGACCGTTGCGGGCGGTGCCACCAGGAAATTGCGCAGACCTATTTCGACACGTATCACGGAAAAGTTTCCCGGCTGGGATACACAAAAACGGCGAAGTGCTACGACTGTCACGGGGCGCACGATATCTTGCAAGTGACGGACCCGCGCTCGCGCCTGAGCCGGGACAACGTGGTGAAGACGTGCCAGCAATGCCACACCGACGCGACACGGCGCTTTGCCGGTTATCTGACGCATGCCACGCACCACGACCCGGAAAAATATCCGTTCCTCTTTTGGACGTTCTGGGGAATGACCTCGCTGCTGCTGGGCACGTTTGTGATTGGCGGGCTGCACACGCTGCTGTGGCTTCCGCGGGCTTTGCAGATGCGCCGCGAGTTGCGCGAGGCGGAAGCGGCGGAGGAAGCCGAACTCGCTGCTGCGGCCAAGCTGAAACCGTCAAAGCCTCCTGCAACGGAGGGCTCCTGAAATGGCCAACGGGCAGCCCCAGGAAAAACAGTATGTGCGGTTCACGCGGCTGAACCGCACGCTGCACGCGTGCATGATCGTGAGCTTTCTGAGCCTGGCGCTGACCGGACTGACACTGAAGTTTTCGTACACGGCGTGGGCCGCGACGCTCTCTCGGCTGCTGGGCGGGTTTGAAACGGCGGGCTACATCCACCGATTCGCGGCGCTGGTCATGTTCACGACATTCTTTTTCCATCTAAAAGATCTCTTCCGGATGAAGAAGGAAAATGGGTCCTGGCGCGCGCTACTTCTCGGGCCCAACACAATGCTGCCAACGCGGAAGGACTTGAAAGAGTTTGTCGCCACGATGAAATGGTTTGTAGGGCTGGGACCGCGGCCGCGCTATGGGCGCTGGACGTACTGGGAGAAATTCGACTACTTCGCCGTGTTCTGGGGTATCGCCATCATCGGCTCGACCGGATTGATGTTGTGGTTTCCAATTTTCTTCACGCGCTTTTTGCCCGGGCCGTTCATCAACGTGGCCACCATCATTCACAGCGACGAAGCGCTGCTGGCCACGGGCTTTATTTTCACGGTGCACTTTTTCAACACCCACCTCCGGCCGGAGAAATTCCCCATGGACACGACGATCTTCACCGGGCGCATGCCGCTGGCGGAATTGAAGCGCGATAAGCCGCTGGAATACGAGGAGTTGGTGCGCACCGGAAAGCTCGAAGCGTACATGGCGGAAGCGCACCCGCCGATTGTGATGAAGACCGTCCGGGCGTTTGCCTGGACTGCGCTGGGTCTCGGGTTCGGTATTGTGACCTGGATCATCTATGCGATGCTGTTTGCATACCGGTAAGAGGAGCCCTTGCAGAAAAACGTCATCCTAATACTTCCGCCGATGGTTCCCGCCCTTCTACTGTTCCTGTTCGCGGTGCCGTGCGGCGCGCGCGGACTTCCGCAGAAGAACGATGCGTGCCTGGCGTGTCACGGCGAGAAGGAAATGAAGTCGGAATCCGGCAAAAGCATTTACGTGGACCCGGCGAAGCTCGGCGCCAGCAACCACGCGGCAGTCGCCTGCCAGAAGTGCCACGCGGACATCCAGGATTATCCGCACCCGAAACGAATCGCGAAGCCGCAGTGCTCCACCTGCCACACGGAGCCTGCGGTGAGCGTGCCGAAAAGTGTGCATGCTGCTCTGGGCGCGGAAGCGTGCGCAAGCTGTCACGGCAGCGCACACGAAGTGCAAAAAGCGGGAAGGCTGCCAACCAAGGAATGCTCGACGTGCCATTCGGACGAGGTGTCGCAATATCAGCGCAGCGTGCATGCAAAATTCCGCAACGCCGGCGACGCGGATGCGCCCGTGTGCCTTTCCTGCCATGGTCCGGCGCACAAAATCGTGCCGCGAAGCGATGCGCGCTCGCCGGTGGCGAAGAAGAATCTGCCCGACACTTGCGGCGCGTGCCACGCAAATCCCGAGTTCCTGGCCCGGCACCAGATTCCGTATGCGCGGCCGGTGGAGGCGTACAAGCTGAGCTGGCACGGGCGGCAGATCGTAGCGGGCAATCTGAAGGCAGCATCGTGCTCGGACTGCCACGGCAGTCACGCGATCTACGACGCGCAGAACGCGCGTTCGAAAAACAACCACTGGAACGTGCCAGCGACGTGCGGCGCGTGTCACTTGGAGATCCAGAAGACGTACGATGCAAGCGTGCACGGGCAGGGAGTGGCGCGGGGAGTCAGCGGTTCGCCGGTGTGCACGGATTGTCACGGCGAGCACACCATCCTGGCGCCGAGCGAACCGCTCTCGCTGGTAAACCCGGCGCGTGTTTCGAGCGTCACCTGCGGGCGCTGCCATTCCGACGAGCGCCTGGCCGCACGCTACAACCTGCCACTGGATAAAGTGCCCGCGTTCCAGGATAGCTACCACGGCCTCGCGGCGCGCTCCGGCTCTCTGACGGTGGCGAACTGCGCTTCCTGCCACGGCGTGCACAACATTCTGCGCTCGGACGATCCGCGCTCGACGATCAACCCGAAAAACATCAATGCCACTTGCGGCGCGTGCCACAAGGGCGCGGGCGAACGATTCGCCATCGGGCGAGTGCATGTGCTGCCGGAAACGGCGGCGGAGCATCCGGTGGTGGCGTTCATCCGCGTGGCATATCTGTGGCTGATCCCGCTGACGGTTGGGTTCATGCTGCTGCATAACGGGCTGGACTTCTTCGCCAAACTGGCGCACGGCGGGGCGCGCATCCATACCGGCGAGGAAGTGCCGCGGATGAATCTGCACTTCCGCATCGCGCACTGGCTGACCGTGCTGAGTTTTCCAACCCTGGTGGTCACTGGATTCGCGCTCAAATTTCCGGAGTCGTGGTGGGCCGCGCCCATCGTGCAATGGGAAGGGCAGATGCGCTTCCGCGCGACAACGCACCGCATTGCCGCGGTGGTGCTGATCGCTTCCATCGTCTATCACGTCGTGCATCTCCTTTTGCGGAAGCGCGACCGCATCATTCTGCGCAAATTGATCCCCGAGCTGAAAGACGTGACCGACCTGTGGGCCGTGGTGCGCTACAACCTGGGACTCGCCGAGGAGCGGCCGCGGTTCGGGATGTTCAGCTACGCGGAAAAGCTGGAGTACCTGGCGTACATGTGGGGCTCGGTGGTGATGGTGGTGACGGGATTCCTGCTGTGGTTTGAAAATATCACGCTGCGGAATTTTCCGAAATGGGTGGCGGACGCGGCTACAGCGGTCCACTACTACGAGGCCATCCTGGCGTCGCTCTCGATTCTCATCTGGCATTTTTACATGACGATTTTCGACCCGGACATCTATCCAATGGACAAGGCGTGGTGGAACGGCAAAGCGTCCGCGGACCACCTGAAGCACACGCGGCCGGAATACTATTTGGAGATTCTGAGCGAGTTGCAAGGGGCAGAGGCACCCAAATCTACGGAGAGTGCAGAAAAGCAATCGCCGAGCGATGAGAAACGTGGCTAGTGGTTAGGGACGAGTGGCTAATCGGAAAGGTTGACGCGGAGGCCGGCGCCGGCGGCGACGGCCTTTTCGTAAACCGTGATCGCGGCGGCGACATCCTGGAGCGCGGTGCCCGTGCTGTCGAAAATGATGATCTCGCCGGGAGAGGTGCGGCCGGGCTTGCGGCCAGCTACAATTTCGCCGAGCTCGGCATGAACGGCGTCGCGAGTGGTGGCACCAGCGGCCAGGGCATGGTGCAGGTCGCCGTTCGTGATGCACTGTTCCAAGATATCCACGACAACCTTCGTGCCGGAAAAGAGGGCGGGATCCAGCTCGTGCTTTTCCGGACTGTCCGCGCCGACGGCGGAGATAAACGTGCCCGGCTCCACGAAGTCTCGCTTCAAGTAGGCCTGTCGCGACGGCGTGCAAGTGACGCAAATATCGCTTTGGCTGACCACGCGCTTCAGATCCGTAGCGGGCTTCACTTCGATTCCCAACTCGGAGGAGCACTGTTGTGCAAATCGCTCCGCGAGAGCTGCATCGACGTCGAAGGCATAAGCTCGCGTAATGGAACGCACCTTGAGAAGCGCGCGGAGCTGGACGCGGCCCTGATTGCCGCAACCGCAAATTGTGGCAACCCTTGCGCCTTTGTTCGCGAGAAATTTCGCAGCTACCGCCGTCGCCGCGCCGGTGCGCAGAATGGTGATTTCCATGGAGTCGAGGAGGGCGAGCGGCGTGCCCTTTTCGGCGTCGCAGAGCGCGATGATGCCTTGGATGGTGGGCAGGCCAAAGCGCTCGCGGTTGTGCATGAAATTGGCGTTGGCCTTCACGGCGAAAAAGTTCCGGCCAGCGGGCGCAAGCAGGCCTGCCTTCAGATGAAATCCACCGGCGCCGGTATGCACGCCCATCATGCCGGGCGGCGCAGTCTTCCCTTCCCCGTACAACTTGAAGGCCTGCTCGACCGCGGCGATGCAGTCGTCGAGCGTCAGCAGCGCGGCCACTTCGCTTCGCTTGAGGATTAATGTGCCGTCCGTGTTCATGAAGAAGCTCCGGAAGAAAGATAGCGCCGAAGCTGGCGCAACACACTCAAAAACATCGCCGGCGTGAGGCGACCGGTGAGCGTGTTCTGCTGGCTCGGATGATACGCGGCAAAAAGGCGCGGAAGTCCGCCGGGGAGCCGGTAGCTCGCGCCATGTGCGAACTGGAATGGCGTGCGGCTGCGGATTCTTCCCTGCTCCACGAGCAGCGCGAGATAGGCGTCGAATGCGATTTTCCCCAGCGCAAGCACCGCGCGCGGGCCAAGGTTTTCCATCTCCTCTTGGAGAAACGGGCGACAGTTGCGGATTTCTTCGGGAAGCGGCTTGTTGGCCGGCGGGGCGCAGCGGATCGCCGCTACGATGTACACATTCTTCAATTGCAGGCTGTCGTCGCGCCGCTTCGAAAAGGGCTGGTTGGCGAATCCGGTGCGGTGCAACATGCGGAAAAGAAATTCGCCGCTGCGGTCGCCGGTGAAGACGCGTCCGGTGCGATTGCCTCCGTGCGCGGCGGGAGCGAGCCCAAGAATCAGAACCTGTGCTTTCGGGTCACCGAAGCCGGGAACGGGGCGGCCCCAGTACGTTTCGTTGCGGAAGGCGCGGCGTTTCACGCGGGCGATTTCTTCGCGGTAACGCACCAAGCGCGGACACTTGCGGCAGGCGATGATTCGATCGTTGAGCGTGGCGAGTTGGGCGGCCTTCGTCATCGGGCAATCTGGACGAAGGCGGAATTCTACGTCACAGGGGAGAGGATTGCACGGCGGCTCGCGCGACGCCGGAGGAGCCAGCGAACAAACCAAATTATGGCGCTGAGAATGGCAAGCATGCCCAGCGTGAGCAAACCCGTGGTCTTGCCGATCCCCGAAAGACCACGAACGCTGGCAATGGAAGTGATAGTGCCGTCTGCGGAAATCCTGCGAACGCGCGGGTTGCCGGCGAAATCGCCAAACCAAGTGAAGAAGATGGAAGGGTCGTTGTACATGCCGAAGCGCTCGAGCAGGAAAAGATCGCCACCGGCCGTGGCAATTCCAGCCGGGGTCCAAGCCCACGCGGCATGCGGCAGTGTAGTGACCTCTCCGGACGGGGAGATTTTTCGGATGCGGCGATTGTAGAAGTCGGCGACGAAGACGTTGCCCTGCGCGTCGAGAGACAGACCGGAGGGATGATGGAAGCGCACGGCGGGACCGCGGCCGTCGGCAAATCCTTCCTCTTGGCCCCCGGCGAGCGTGGACACCATGCCGTCCGGGGCCAGCTTGCGGATGGAATCGCCGTCAATCAAGTAGAGCGCGCCATCCGCGCCCCAGGCCGCCGCGCGGACTTCGCGGAATTGCGCTTCGCGCGCGGGGCCATCCGCCATGCCGCGCGTGCTGCCGGCGAACACATGTCCGTTGCCCGCTGCATCCATTTTGAGTAACTTGACTTGATCCGGATAGCCGCTGACGAAATAAAAGGAACCATCCGCGCCGACGGTCAGAAAATAGGTCCAGCCGACAATTGCGCTGCGGTTCGCTTTGGGCAGGACTTCCACGGCACTGCCCTCGGATGAGACTTTCCAGACGCCACCGGAAATGACGTCCTCGCAATAAATGTTGCCGTCCGGGCCGATGACAAGGGAGTCGCCGTGCTTGTTCTCCGCAAGGACATTCAACTTCCCCGCGCCGTCCACCATCCAGACGCGGCCCCGCGATGTGTCGAGGAAGTACACGCGGCCAGCGCGGTCCACCACGATGCCAGCGCCGATGTGGGCCTGCGCGGCAGGCGGAAAGAGTAGAAACACCAGGCTGATGGCCAGCGCGATGATGATTGCGTACAAAACAGAGCGGCTCATGTAACCCTCGCCGTGTTCGAATGTCGTGGATCGAATGGAAAGACGCGATGCAGAGCGGCAGAGTTAGCGGGGGCGGGCGCGCGGGATATCGCTACTTCCCCGGAACCGGCATGGCTTTTTTCCAGAAGAAGCGCCACCAGGACAAGCTGCCGATGCCGAGCTGGTCGGCCCAGGCGTCGCGCATAGCGGCATTGCCGCTCAAGATGCCTTCGCGAGTGACGCCCGCGGGCGGCGGCACAAGCTGGGCCATGCGGTCGAAGATGCGGTTCTTCTCATCCGGCGCCATGCGGCCGAGCAGGTGCCAGAGAGTGAGCGCATCTTTCTTGCGCGATTCCGCAAGGACGGTATCCAGCGCGGCGGCGCGAATTTTCATCGGGCCTTCAATTCCGCCTGGCACGCCGCCTTCGACACCTCCGGCTACTCCGCCCTGGACGCCTGCGGAGACTCCCCCACTAACACCACCGGTTACGCCGCCTTGTACTCCTCCGGTCACGCCGCCCTGCGGTGCGCCCAACATCGGGTCGAGTTGAGAAAGTGCCTTTTTAAGCTTTTCCGGCGCGTCTTCGTAATAGGGCGTGCCAGGCCCGTCGCCGGGGCGCGTGAGGCACATCGCTCCCGCCGGGACGAACGATTCGCGGCCGTTGCGCTCGAGGGTGACCAAGCCAGTCTCCACGTGCAAGAGGCTCGCGCCAGCGGCGTCCACTTCCAGCCGATACACGCAGCCCATATCCACGGCGCTGGCGGATGGCGTCTCCACGGAAAACAGCAGCGGCGGCGCCCAGATGCGCGCGAAGATGGCGCCCTGCTGGAGCGCAAGCCGGTGATCGGAGGCGTCGGCGCGAAGGAGTTGCACGCGGGAATCCGGCTTCACTTCCACTTCACCAATCATGCCGATATCGATGACGGCGCGCGAGACGCTGTCCGTTACCAGCCACTCTCCGATGCCCAGGCGGCCGTTATTGGATATCAGGCGCGTGGCGACACGAGGAGTGCCCTCGACGCGAGTAACCATCCAGAACGAAGGCCGCTCGAAGCGCAACAGCAGTGTGGCGCCAAAGACGAGCAGCAGCATGGCGGCCACCGCGGCAAAACGCGGCATCGTCTGCCATTGCCACCAGCGCGCAGGAAAACGCCGCACCGGCAATTGAAACGCCGGCGCGGGCAGATCTTCGCGCAGCGTGCCGAGCAGTGTTTCGAGGCGCTCGATTTCAGGGTCCGGCTTTCCGGAACCATCCCAAAGGTAGTTGTCACTCATGGCCCGTACTCCCATCTCTCAAATCCTCAGAGGAATCGGCGGCCGGCGTTGCGGTAAGGCCGAGTTTCTCGCGCAACTGCTTCATGCCGCGGTGCAGGTTGACGCGGACGGAAGCCGCGGTATGCCCGGTGCGCGCGGCGATTTCCGGTCCGGTCATGCCTTCAACCAGGCGAAGGATGAGCGTCTCGCGGTAGGCCGCGGGAAGCGCCTTGATGACGTCCAGCACGGCAAGCGCTTCGGCGCGATGCGCGGCGGCACCGCTGCGGCCGGGCAATTCCGTGGGAAGCTCTTCCGTGTTCATCGATCGGCGGAAGTAGTCCGTAGAGCGGTTGCGTGCAATCATGGCCAGCCAGCCGCCAAATGCGGCAGGTTCTCGGAGAGTGTGCAGGCGGCGCATGGCCTGAAGAAAGACGTCCTGCACCAGGTCGGCCACCTCCGGCGCGGGGACGCGCGAAAGGAGCACACCGTGCACCATGCGGGAGTAGCGCGTGTACAGAGCGCCGAACGCGACGCGGTCGCCATCGCGCGCGGCGACGACGAGCGCGGCGTCGGCGGAGGCCGGAGCCACGGCGGGCGAGGTCACTGCGCGAAATTGCCTGAAGCCGGCGCTGGCGTCAATCGTTATCTCCACACGCGTCCCATTTCTTCGGTCCGAGCGGCCACTTCTTCCACACGGCTGACTGTTCCACCATCAGGATAGACGCCGGGGCCGGAAGAGCGTTAACACGAAGGGGTGGGCGGTACGGCGAGTCGCCAAATTGCCCTGTTGCGAAGGAGCCGTTTTCCACTAGGATAGGAGCGTTTGCGGCGACTCTGAACCGATGAAATCCCTGCGCGAAAAAATCCTGATCCTGGACGGCGACGAACCGGCGCGCCTGCGGCTGCTCGATCTGCTGCAAGCCGTGGTGTACGACGTGTACGTGACCTCCGATTTCCGGCAAGCGCTGGAGACGGCGCGGATCGAAAGCGTGGACCTGGTGCTGCTCGGCACCAATCTGCCGGAAGGAGACTGCTGGCAGGTGCTGACGGAGTTGAAAGGCGCGGCGGCCACGGCGACCACACGGATCATCGTGCTCTCCGGCGGAGGCACGGAAGAGCGCGTGCGCGCACTCGACCTGGGAGCGGACGACGCATTGCCTCTACCCGTCGAGCCGGATGAGTTGCTGGCCCGCGTGCGCATGCAGTTGCGCCGCCGAAAAGAAGAGAATGAGCTGCGGCGGCAATCCCAGATCGCGGAAGAAAGCTATCAGGTGGCGCAGACCGGGTTTCAAGCGCTGGCCGTGACGGAAAGGATGACGCGGGACGCGCGCTCGCTCGAACGCAAGCTGAAGATCGGCGTGACGTCCTTTGTGGCCGTGGCGACGGTGATGGCCGTCATCTTCTTTCTGTACTCCCGGCGGACGGAGAAGGAATATCAGCGCACGCGCGCGGCTATCGCGCAATTCCAAAAGGGACTGACGAGCCAGGAAGAGCTGCTGGCGCGCACGCGCGCGATGCGCGAAGAAATGGATCGCGCGGCGGCGGCCAATGCCGAAGAGCAAAAGAAGCTGCTGGAGGCGGAGTCGCAGACGCTGCGCGAGCGCATCGCCACGGCGGCCTCCGACGAAGTCAGCTCACTGCGCAAGCAACTGGACGACACCAGCTCGCGGTTGGGCAAAATCGAAACCGAGCGCAAGGTGGCGCAGGGCATCATCCGCTCCTATGGACCGAGCGTCTGCCTGCTGCATTTGAGCGTGGCCTTCCGAAACAAAGAAAGCGGGCAGCGGCTGCGTTACGCGGGCCTTGACGCAAAGGGTGAGCCGCAAAAGGACAGCGAGGGACATCCGATTTACGAAGTGGGAGGCCACGGGCCGGAAGTCCGCGCGGACGTTTTCGGCACCGGCTTCCTGGTGGCAACAGACGGGCGCATCCTGACGAACCGTCACGTGGTGGAACCATGGTGGAAAGATGAGGAGCTGAACGCCATGGCGGAAGAAGGTTTCGAGGCGGTGATTGCGGAAATCAGCGCGTACTTTCCCGACTCGCCCATCGCGCACCGGGTGGAGATCCAGAAGATTTCGCCGGTGACGGACTTGGCTATCGTGCAGGGAAACTTAGGCGACCTGAAGCGCGGGGTGGTGCAGCTCGACGGGCGCAAGGAAGCCTCCAGCAGCGGGCAGCCGGTGGTGCTGATGGGCTATGCTACCGGGCTCGACGCCATCCTGGCGCGCGCGGGCGAGGACACCGTGCGCAGCATCATCCAGGCAAGCGGCGGTTCGCCGCGGCTGATCATGGCGGAGCTGGCGCGGCGCAAGCTGATTCGCCCGCTCGTCACGCAGGGGCACATCGGCGACGTGCTGGCGGACAAGATTGTCTATGATGCACAGACTACGTCGGGAGGCTCCGGCGGGCCGCTGTTCAACGCGCAGGGAAAAGTGATTGGCGTGAATTACGCCGTAGTGCGCGGATTCGGCGGATCGAATTTCGGCATTCCCATCCGATACGCGGAACCGCTGCTGAAAAAGTAGGAGATACGTTGGCCAGTCTCCAGGCCTGCCCCAGCAATTCCAGGACTTTTTGCCGGGCCGCGAAAAGATTGCTCGGTGCTGCACAAACGTCGCGAAATTGACTTCGCTCGGAGCGGCGCTTAGCATGGACGGTTTGTGCGCGGCACATGCAGCACACCGGGGGCGGGGTGCAAACACAACTGAAAACGGGGACCATCCTCGACCGCATTGTCGAAGCGCGGCGTGGCGCGGTCGAACACCGTAAACAAGTGGTGCCGCTCCCGGTGCTCAAAATGGCCGTAAAGCGGAATGAGCCGCCGCGGGATTTTGCCGCCGTGCTTTCGCGCAACGCGCTGAATGTGATTGCTGAATTGAAGAAGGCGTCGCCTTCACGCGGCCTGCTGCGGGAAGATTTTCCAGTCGAGGCGCTCGCCGCAAGCCTGGAGCAGGCCGGGGCCGCGGCGCTTTCTGTGCTCACCGAAGAACAGTTTTTTCAGGGCGCGCTCGTTAACCTGACGTCTGCGCGAAAAAAGACGATGCTGCCGGTGTTACGCAAGGATTTCATTTTTGATGCGTGGCAGGTGTGGGAAGCGCGCGCCGCCGAGGCGGATTCCTTTCTATTGATTGCCGCGATCCTCGATGATTCCCTGCTCCGCGATCTGCTGGCGCTGGGGCGCGAGCTGGGCATGGAGGCGCTGGTGGAAGTCCACACGCGGGAGGAATTGCGGCGCGCGTTGGACGCGGGCGCGCGCATCGCGGGCGTAAACAACCGCGATCTGCGCACGTTTGAGGTGCGCGTGGAATCTTCGGTCGAGTTGATCCAAGAGGTTCCGGAAGAGTGCCTCGCGGTGAGCGAATCGGGCCTACGGACACATGCGGATTTGGTACGGTTGCGCGCGGCGGGATTCGACGCGTTTCTGGTCGGAGAGCAATTGATGACCGCAGAAAATCCCGCGGCGTCATTGCGAGTGTTATTGGAAAGGCCGGCCTGAAGGCCGCATCGGAGAACGGATATGGTGCGCGTAAAAATTTGCGGGATCACGAACTGGACGGATGCGGAGCTTGCGCTCGCGGCGGGCGCAAACGCCCTGGGTTTTAATTTCTATCGGCCGAGCCCACGGTATATTGCACCGTCGCACGCGCAATTGATCATCACCCGGTTGCCCGCGGGCGTGGATGCGGTGGGTGTCTTCGTAAACCCTTCGTTTGCCGAGGCAAATCAAATTGGTCTTTCGACGGATCTGGACGTCCTGCAATTGCACGGCGACGAGTCGCCCGAAGCATTGGCCGAGTTTTCCGGTTCCTGGACGCTGATCAAGGCGTTTCGCGCGAGCCCGGAGTTTTGTGCGGAACAGCTCGAAGCGTATCGAGGGCAAACGGAGTTTTTTCTACTCGACGGATTTAGCGAGCACGCGCGCGGTGGCACGGGAAAGACGTTTGACTGGAGCGTGGCACGCGAAGCCAAGAAGTACGGCCGCATTTTTCTTTCCGGCGGCCTGACGCCGGAAAATGTGGGCGACGCGGTCCGTCAGGTGCAGCCGTTCGCGGTGGACGTATGCAGCGGCGTGGAAGCCTCGCCGGGCAAGAAGGACGCGGCGCGCGTGCGAGAGTTCATTCGCACAGTCAAAGAGGCCGGCAAGGATATCGCGCAGTGACCGCGGCGGCGCAAACGTGGCCGGATGCGCGCGGGCGATTCGGGCCGTACGGCGGGCGCTACGTGCCGGAGACGCTGATGGCGCCGCTCGAAGAACTCGAGCTCGCCTACGAAGCGGCGCGCGTGGATGCGGGCTTTGCGGCGCAGCTTGGCGCAGAGCTGAAGAATTTTGCCGGGCGGCCCACGCCGTTGCAATTGGCTGCGCGGCTCACCGAACATCTCGCCGGCGCGCGCATTTATTTGAAGCGCGAAGACCTTCTGCACACCGGTGCGCACAAAATCAACAACTGCCTGGGCCAGGGCCTGCTGGCCGTGCGCATGGGCAAAAAACGCATCATCGCAGAGACCGGCGCGGGACAGCACGGCGTGGCGTCCGCGACAGTGGCGGCGCGGCTCGGGCTTGAATGCGTCGTGTATATGGGCACCGAGGACATGGAACGACAGCGGCTGAATGTCTCCCGGATGCGCATGCTGGGCGCGGAAGTCGTCGGCGTGAACGCCGGCAGCCGCACGCTCAAGGACGCGATCAATGAAGCGATGCGCGACTGGGTGACCAACGTGCGAACGACGCACTACCTGCTTGGGTCGGTGCTCGGCGCGCATCCGTACCCACGCATGGTGCGCGATTTCCACGCCTGCATCGGACGTGAAGCGCGCGCGCAAATTCTCGACGCGGAAAAACGGCTGCCAGATTTATTGATTGCCTGTGTAGGCGGCGGGTCGAATGCCATCGGGCTGTTCTATGAGTTTCTTGGCGACGCGAGCGTGAAAATGATTGGCGTCGAAGCCGGCGGGCGCGGAGCAGGACTTGGCGAACACGCGGCGCGGCTAGCATTTCAAGCGGGATTCAGCGGCGCGCGGCCGGGCGTGCTGCAAGGCACATATTCGCAGGTGCTGCAAACGGAAGATGGGCAGATTGCCGCGACACATTCCGTCTCGGCGGGCCTCGATTATCCGGCAGTAGGCCCAGAGCACGCATGGCTCGCCAAGCAGGGCCGCGCAGAGTACACCGCGGCGAGCGACGAGGCTGCAATTGACGCGGCGCGAACGCTGGCTCAGATCGAGGGCATTATCCCGGCGCTCGAGTCGGCGCACGCGCTGGCGGAAATCATCTGCCGTGCGCCAAAAATGAAGCGCGAGGAAATCATCATCATGAATCTCTCCGGACGCGGCGATAAGGATATGGAGATTCTGGCAAAGTATTTGTGAGATGAACGAAACGAAAACATCCACGACTCGAATCACACGGCGCTTTGACGAGCTGCGGCGGGCGGGCGAACTGGGCCTGGTGGCGTACATCACCGCGGGCGACCCGACGCTGGATGCGAGCGAGCAAATCGCGCTGGCGCTGGCCGAGGCGGGAGCGGACGTCATCGAATTGGGCGTGCCGTTCAGCGATCCCGTGGCCGACGGGCCGGTAATCCAGCGCGCCAGCGAACGCGCGTTGCGCGGCGGCACCACGCTTCGCGGCGTGCTCGAATTGGTGAAGCGCTTGCGAACGAAAACGCAAGTGCCGCTGCTGCTCTTCAGCTACTACAATCCGGTGCTGCAATTTGGACTCCACGAATTTGCTGATGCTGCCGCGCAGGCAGGCGCAGACGGCGCGCTGATTACGGACATCACGCCGGAAGAGGCGGGCGAGTACCGCGACGCGATGCGCGCGCGCGGACTGGACACAGTGTTTCTGGCGGCGCCGACTTCGACGGCAACGCGGCTAAAAATGATTGCGGAGGCGTCCACGGGGTTTCTCTACGTGATTTCGCGCACGGGCGTCACGGGAACGAAAGAAGCGCTGGCGGAGGAATTGCCGGCGCTCCTGCGGCGCGTGCGAGCAGCGACGTCGCTGCCGATTGCCGTGGGATTCGGCATTTCCCTTCCCGAGCATGTGTCGCTGCTCGGGGGCCTGGCGGATGCGGCCGTGGTCGGGTCGGCACTTGTGGTGGAAATTGAGAAAGCAAGCTCGCCGGAGGCCGCTGCGGCGGCGGTGGCGGCAAAAGCGCGTGCACTGAAAGAAGCAGCGCGAAGAGGCATCAGCCGGCGGGAATCCGCCTCATGAGCATTCGAGCCCTGCGGCGGAAAATCGACAAGCTGGATCGCGAGCTGGTGAAGCTGCTGAATCAGCGCGCAGACCATTCGCTGGCCATCGGGCGCAGGAAACAGCGGGATGGGCTGCCACTCTTCATCCGCAAGCGCGAGCAGGAAATTGCACGAAACATCCGCCGGGCAAACCGCGGGCCGCTGCCCAATCACACGCTCGAGCACTTGTTCGGGCAGCTGTTGCAGCACACACGGGCCATGGTGCGAAAGGCTCTGTGGGCGGAACGCCGAAACAAGAAGGCCGGGGCGACACCCGCGCGAAAGGTAAAACGGTAATGTTCCGGCGGGCGGCAATTCTCGGGACCGGCTTGATGGGCGGGTCGTTTGCGCTTGCGCTGCGACGGCATTTTTCCCAAACACACATTATTGGATGGGACTGCGGGGAAGTTTTAGAGCAGGCGGTGACGCGGGGCGTGATTGACGAAAGTCGATCCGCGCTGGCGGATGCGGTGCGCGGCGCGGACCTGGTCTATATTGCGTTGCCGGTGGGCGCGGCGCTCGAGCACCTGCCGGAAATCGCGAGTCACGCCGGGGCAGAAGCGCTGGTGACGGACGCGTGCAGCACGAAGACGGTGATTTGTCACGCGGCGGAAAAGTTCTTTCGTGGCGGGGCGCTCTTCCTGGGCGGGCACCCGATGTCCGGGAAAAGCACAAAGGGCGTGGAAAACGCCGATGCGGAGATTTTTTCCGGAGCCAAATATGTGCTGATCGGCAACCAGCCGGACAGCAGTGCGCGTGGACAGAAGTTTGCGGCGCTGATTGAAACGTTCGGTGCGCGTCCGGTTTGGATGGATGCGGACACGCACGACTGGGCGGTAGGCATCGTTTCGCATTTGCCGCAGTTGGTAAGCGTGGCGCTAGCGCAGGTGATCCGCGACGAAACCGACGAGACCGGCCTGCCGCTGAGCATCGCCGGGCCGGGGCTGCGCGACGCGCTGCGTCTGGCGGCGAGCCCGCACGGCATCTGGCGCGATATTTGCCTGACGAATCCGGACAATATCGCGCGCGCGCTCGACCGCGTGTCACAGGTCATCGACCACCTGCGAACGCGGCTGCAGAGCAAGGATCTGCAGGAATCCTTTGACGCGGCGAATGACCTCTACAAAATGCTGCAAGAGTTGAAGTAGACTGCTAGGGCAATTCTTCTCCTGCTGAGCGCCATTCAAAAGGCTCGCGGGAGTCCTTCTGGAGTTTCGAAATGGACAAGCGAGTAGCGGATGCCGACGCGGCGATTCAGAACCTTCGCGACGGCGTGACGATCATGATGGGCGGGTTCGGAATGTGCGGCATCCCGGAAAACCTGATTGCCGCGGTACGGCGCAAGGGCGTGAAAGATCTCACGGTTGTCTCCAACAACGCCGGCAGCAGTGATTTTGGAGTCGGACTGCTGCTGCAAACACGGCAGGTGAAGAAAATGATCGCGACGTACGTTGGAGAGAACAAGCTGTTCGAGCAGCAGGTCCTGAGCGGCGAAATCGAAGTCGAGCTGAACCCGCAGGGGACACTGGCGGAGCGCATCCGCGCGGGCGGCGCGGGCATCGCGGCGTTTTTTACGCCCACGGGGTTCGGCACGATGATCGCCGAGGGCAAGGAGACGCGGGATTTCGGCGGGAGGATGTGCATATTGGAGAAGGCACTGCGCGCGGACTTTGCGTTTATCAAGGCGTGGAAGGGCGACCGCTGGGGCAACCTCGTGTTCCGCAAAACGGCGCGGAACTTCAATGCGCCGATGGCCACCGCAGCAGACCACGTGATCGCGGAAGTGGAGCAGCTTGTGGAGGTCGGGTCGCTCGAGCCGGATGGAGTGCACGTTCCGAGCATCTATGTGAATGCAATTTTCCAGGGAACGAATTACGAGAAGCGGATCGAGAAAAGGACGGTAAGAAAAGCGTAAGGCACCGCAGGAACATCAAGCGATACGCAGAAGGCAGGGACACGATGGCAACCGCAGAAATCGACAAGCGGGAAATTATTGTGAGGCGCATAGCGCAAGAGCTGCGCGACGGATTCTACGTCAACCTGGGGATTGGATTGCCGACACAGGTGGCCAACTTTATTCCGGCGGGGATGGACGTGATGATGCAATCGGAAAACGGAATGCTCGGCGTGGGGCCGTATCCGCTCGAAGGCATGGAAGACCCCGACCTGATCAACGCGGGCAAGGAAACGGTGACGGAACTTCCGGGGACTTCGTATTTTTCGAGCGCGGATTCGTTTGCGATGATCCGCGGCGGGCACGTGGACCTGACCGTGCTCGGCGCGCTCGAGGTGGACGAAAAAGGAAACCTCGCCAATTGGGCCATCCCCGGGAAGATGCTGAAGGGGATGGGCGGGGCCATGGACCTTGTCGCCGGCGCGAAACGCGTGATCATCGCCATGGAACATTCGACGAAAGACGGCACGCCGAAAATCCTGAAGAAGTGCACGCTGCCGCTGACCGGCGTGGAAGTGGTGGACCTGATCGTCACGGAACTCGCGGTGATCGAAGTGACGCCGGAAGGGCTGCTCCTGCGCGAGGTAGCGCCAGGCGTGACGCCGGAAGGCGTGCAAAAGGTCACCGAGCCGAAGTTGCGCCTGGCAGTGGACCTGAAGGTCATTTCCGTTTGAGAGAGACGACATGAAGCCGCATTCCATCGTCGTGGCGAGCCTGCACAGCCCGAAGGAGCGCATCTGGGGCGAGCTGCTGGAGATGAGCGTCGCCGGCGTAACCATGCGAGGTATTGACTTGAACAGCTTCGACGACTTCATCCGCCAGGCGCGCGATCCAGAAGGCGACCTGGTGGGGCTGCCCACGGTGTTTTTCCCAATGATGCGCATCGAACGACTGGCGCTGGACGAGGCGCGCGGCTCGGTACCCTCGCTGGCGGAGACCTTCGAACATAAAGTAGGGCGCACCCTGCTCGATTACCTCGCGCAATTCGCTTAAAGTGCGATAGGATTCCGAGCGATGGATTCGCGCATCCTGACGGTCCCCAACCAGATCACCTTCCTGCGTCTAATTTTTCTGCCGTTTTTCGTCATCTGCATTTCGTACAACCGCTACGACTGGGCGCTGGGCGTGCTGATTGCCGCGGGGGTCACCGACCTGCTCGACGGCGTGCTGGCGCGGCGGCTGAACCAGAAGACAGAGCTGGGCGCGTACCTGGACCCGCTGGCGGATAAGATGCTGCTCTCCAGCTCGTTTCTGCTTCTGGCGCTGAAGCAGAAGGTCTTCTGGTGGCTGACGATTCTGGTGCTGGCGAGGGACGTGCTGATCCTGGTGGCTGCGGCGGCGATTCTGCTGGTGATAGGTTACCGTCCGTTTCCGCCGAGCCTGTACGGGAAAAGCACCACGCTGGCGCAGATCATTTTTATTTTTCTGGTGGTCGCCAGCGCGGCGACGAACAACCGCACACTGGACATCCTCGAGGACGTGTTTGTTTTTGTGGTCGCGGGGCTGACGATTTTTTCCGGCGTGCACTACAGTTTCGTCATCGCCAAACGGCTGACCGGGCCGGCAGCCTAGCAAAACCAATCCCGTAGCGGAATAAACGCCCGCCTATTCTTTCTTCGCCATCGGCAATTCGATTTTCACCGCAGGGAAATCTTTGACGCGGAGTGTGAACTCGCGCGCGCCGAGGGGCGCGTCGAAAACCACGGCGACGGCGAGCGCGGAGTGGTTGCCGTCCCGGTCGGGCGCCAGCGCCACTACCTGCGCCGACGATTTCACGAGGATGCGCTGGCCGAGCGATTCGGCGGCGACGCCCACCGGAAAGAGCGCGCGCCCCGGGGCGACGAGGGTCACTTCGCTTCCGGCCGTGTCAAAGATGAGCAGGCTCAATCGCTCCTCAACCGGCAGAGTGGCGCGGAGCAGCAACTCGACTTCGACGAAGCGGCCTGCGGCTTTCAGGCCGGCGTAGCTTTCCGGCGTTGATACGCCGGCGACCCGAAGTTCCCACGCGCCTTTGCGAACGGATTCACTGACGATTCGTGCGCGGCCTTCGTCACCGAGCGTGTAGCGTTCCAACCACGCGGCCATCTGGCGGAACTCTTCGATGCGGTGTTGGGGCTCCTCGAAGCCGTGGCCTTCGCGCGGAAAGCGAACGAACTTCACCGTGCGGCCCAGTGCTTTCAGTGCTTGGTACAATTCCTTGGAATTGGAGATGAAAGTGTTCGGATCGTCGTCGCCGTGAAGGATGAGCACAGGAGTGGTGATTTTCTCCACGTTCTTGAAGGGCGAGCGCTCCAGGTAGACCGGCAAATTCTCCCAATAAAACTGTTTCAGATAATCCGTCTCCCAGCTCGGGAACTGCGAATTGGAAAAATCAGTGATGAGATTAAAGATGCCGTAGGAGCTGACGGCGGCTTTGAAGCGCGCGGTCTGGCCGATGATCCAGTTGGTCATGTAGCCGCCATAACTGACGCCGAAAACGGCCATGTGCTCCGCGTCCACGCCGCCGCGGGCGATCAGAAAATCCACACCGGTAAGAATGTCTTCGTAATCCTTGCCGCCGATGTCGCCGCGGCTGGCTATGCCGAAATCGTGTCCGTAGGCGGCGCTACCGCGGAAATTCGGCTGAAAGACGAGCCAGCCCCGCGCGGCCCAGAGTTGCGGCGGCAGGTTGCCGGTGGTGAGCGTGTTGGCGCGGCGTCCATGGGGGCCGCCGTGTATGTCGAGCAGCAGCGGATATTTCTTTTCGGGCTGCCAGTCCGGCGGCTTCACGAGGATGCCTTCGATCGCAAGGCCGTCCTTCGATTTCCAGGTGACGATTTCCTGCGCGCCCAGCGCAAAACTCTTGAGTTGCGAGTTTAGCGCGGTGAGCGGCACGGGCGCGGCAACCGCAGAGGCCAGACGCAGCAGCATCAGGTCCGGCAGCGCATCGGGGCCTTCCGCAAGCGCAACGCAAGCGGCGCCGTCGGGCGAGCAATCCACGTCGGAAAGAAAAAACGAATCGGGGCTGGCAGAACGCACCGCGCCGTCGGCAGCCCTCAGTCGAAAAAGGCGGTTGCCCGTGCGCACGGCCGCGGCAAAATAAATGGCGTCGCCCCCCGCGGGCCAAGTGAGGCGCTCGATGTTTCCCACAAAATCTTTCGTCAGGCGCTGCGGCTCGGGAGGCTCGCCGGAAAACGTGACCGGAACGACGAAGACTTCTTCCTGCGCAATCACCATGTCCGCGACGCGCGGGGCGAGGAAGGCGACCCGCGTGGAGTCCGGGGACCAAACGGGCGAGCGCTCCTGGCCGACGCGGCGCGTGAGCTGGCGGGGTTTGCGCGTGGCGATGTCGAGAAGCCAGAGATCAAACTTGCTGGTGTGGTCGGGGTCGCCCGTGTAATTCGTGCGATAGAGGAGCCACTTGCCGTCGGGCGAGGGTGTCACGTCCTCGAGGCCGGGGTCGCCGGAGAAGAGACGCTCAGCGTGCCGATCGTCGAGCGAGACACGCCAGATTTCGCGGCGGAATTTCTCCTCGTCCACGGCCACCGAATCGTTGCGTGCCTTACGCTGCTCTTCCCTGAGCGCGGCAAGCGGGCGGGCGAGCGGCTCGCGGGCAACGTAAAAGACAGACTTGCTATTGGGCGACCAGCGATGGGCGAGCACGCCTTCGGGCGCGCTCGTGAGCGGCACCGCTTCCCCGCCGGAGACGGCGAGTAGCCAGACCTGCGGTTTGCGCGACTTTTCGTCACCATCTCGCGCAGAGAGAAATGAGAGCCAGCGGCCGTCGGGAGACCAAAGCGGCGTGGCCGCGCCGGCGTCGGATTGCGTCAGGCGGTGGGCTTGCTTGGTGTCCGTGTTCACCCACCACAGGTGCGTGACGACGCGCGATTTCTCGAAATCGTTTTCAGCGACTAGGTATGCGACGCGCTTGCCGTCCGGCGACAGGACCGGGTTCGAAGCGATGCGCCAGCCGAGGGCGTCTTCGATGGTGAGGCGGAATTGTGCGGAGGGTTTCGCCTGGGCCGCTATGAACAGCGGAAATGTCAGCGCGAGACCCAGGAACCCGAATCGTCGCAAGCACCGCATGATTTCTCCGTGGAGCCAGAGATTCGGCCCCCTAAAAGCGAAGCCTCAAAGACAAGCGCACAGGCTAAAAGCCTGTGCTACTCGCGCAAAGGCGGATTGTAGCATTCGAGGTGAGCGGTTGGCGCGCGGCCTTCGCGTGTGGGATACTCAAGCGATGGCTGCATTCCAAAAGATTCTCTGTCCGGTGGATTTTTCGACGACGTCGGGGCACGCATTTGTGTACGCCGCGGCGATTGCGCAGCAGTTCGGAGCGGAACTAATCCTGTTGCACGTGATCGAGGAAGTGCCGCTGCTCACGGCGTACGGAGCGCGGCCGGAAGTGGATTCCTCTGGCCAGATGGAGAAGTTTGCGCGCGCGGAGATGGCCAAGCTCGCGGCCAGCGCGACGGGCGGCGTGAAAATTCGCGCGGAGATTGCCCACGGCAAGAGCCACACATCCATTCTGAAGTTCGCCAAGGAAAATGCGGTGGACCTGATGGTGATCGGAAAACAGGGACGCAGCCAGTTGGATTACTTTCTGTTCGGGTCGGTGACAGAGCGCGTGATCCGGCGGGCCGCGTGCCCGGTGATCGTGGTGCCGCACCCGGACCGCGCGAAAGAAAGCTAACCTTCCGCGAAATAACTCCGCAACATGAAACCGAAGCTGACGAGGATGATGATGGCGGCCAGCCAGCCCAGCGCGTAGGCGCGTTTGCGCTCGGCTCCGGCGGAAGGTTCGCGGTCGGCGAAGATTTTCCCGAGCAGGAAGCCGGAGGCCAGGCCGCCGGCGTGCGCGGCATTGTCGGCGCGGAGAAACAACCCAAAAACGAAAATGTAAATCACCCACCGGACCAGATCCTTGCGGACCATCTGCATCATGGCTCCGCCGCGGCGTGTGGTGATGGCGATCATCAGGCCGATGAGTCCCATCAACGAACCGGATGCGCCGATGCTGATGCCGTAACCCGCATGAAATAAGATGCTCCAAATGGTGCTGGCCACGTTGCCGAAAATTCCCGTTAGCAAATAGAGGAAAAGATAGCGCGGCGAGCCATAGGTCTCTTCCATTTGCGGGCCGATGTCCATCAGCACAAACGTATTGAAGGCGATGTGCATCAGGTTGCCGTGGAGAATAATGGGCATCACCAGCCGCCAGAGTTCGCCGGCAAATATGAGATGGCTCTCGCGCGCGCCGAGGCGAAGCAACACCTGGCCGGAGATGCCGCCCATCCCGGAGAAGCCTCCGGTCAGTTGCATCGAGAGCACCAGGCTGAATGCGAAGAGCACAAAGTTGATGCCGAGGAACAAGTAGGTGACCGGCGTCTCTGAAGGGATGAGGCCGGAAAGCGAGCGGCTGGCGGCGGCCAGGGAAAAGGTCATGCTGGAGCCGCACTCATGACACTTCGCAGCGGTGGCGCCCACCAGCATGCCGCAGGCGGGACACAGGCGCGGGCGCGAAGGCTTTTCCGGCGCGCGGAAAAGCGCCGCGAGACTTTCGCGCAACCGGTCGAGCTTCCATTTCCAACCTGTGGGCAGAGGCACCGTGATTCCTTGCGGTCAGCCGAAACGGTTTCTATAATACACAAATCTTCAGGGAGCGTGACGATGGCAAACTTCGAGGAATTCGGCAAGACCATGGACGAGGAAATGAAGAAGCTGAAGCAGTTTTTCGAGACGGAAGTCAAACCCGGGGCCAAGCGCGGCACGCTGGAGGCGCTGCGCACGGCGTCCGCGCGGCTGGCCGAGCTGGCCAACGACCTGGAGCGCCGTTTCAAAGACTCTCCCGAGAAGCCCGAATGACGCGGAGCGCGGCGTGAGGATTTCTCCGCGGCCCGCCCTGCTCGCGCTCCTGGCGGCGCTTTCCGCCGCAGGCTGCGGGCACCGGCACCGCGGTGGTATTCCCACGTCGGCGCCATCCCCGCCGCCCAGCACGGCTCCAGCACCCGCGACTAGACCCGCGCCGTCAGCGCCCGGCGGCCCGCTGCGGATGATCGAAGAGGGCAACGCGTCGTGGTATGGCGTGCCCTACCACGGGCGCCGCGCGGCGAACGGCGAAATCTACGACATGCACAAGCTGACCGCGGCGCACCGCACGCTGCCGTTTGAGACCATCGTGCGCGTGACGAACCTGAGCAACGGCAAGGCGACGCAGGTGCGCATCACCGACCGCGGGCCGTTCGTCGAGGGGCGCATCATCGATTTGTCGCTGGCCGCGGCGCGCGATATTGACATGGTCGCGGCGGGTGTGGCGCGCGTGCGGCTGGAACTGGTGAGCGGGCCGGCGGCGATGAATGGAGCCTTCACGGTGCAGGTGGGCGCGTTTCTGCAAAAAGAAAACGCCGTGAAGTTGCGGCAGAATCTGGAACGGCGTTACCAGCCCGTGTTTGTCCACGAATCCGATTCGGCGAAAGGCGTTTTTTACCGCGTGCGTGTGGGACGCTTGCCGAACGAAGCAGCGGCGGACCGCATGGCGGAAAAGTTGCGCACGCAGGAACGCTTGACGACGTTTGTGGTCAGATTGGACGAGAAATAGAACGAAGGGTTTTGGAGTGTTGGGTGCGGCGTGTACGGGCCCGGGTAAGAGACCGCGAATTTTCCGCGTCAGTTAAATCCACATTAATTGAGAAAGGTCACTTGTGTTTCATGACGTACACCCCGTCCCAATCGGAGGAAGGCTCTTCCAGCATGTATTCCTCGCAGCGCTGGTAGAAGACTTTGGCGGGGCCGTCGTCGGGCCAGCGCTGGAGGATTTTTTCGAAAAAGCCCTGGGCCTGGCGCCAGTCGCGGCGCTTGTAGCATGCGCGGCCTTTTCCAAACAACTCGATGAGGTCGAAGAGGTCGCGGGCGCCTTCGCGGAAAGCGACGAGTTCGTAGATGGTTACCGGCTGGAGCTTGCCCTTCACGCGGATGAGGTCGAGCTCGCGGAAGAGAAAATCGGGCGCGCGGGAACCGTTGTAGGCGGACTCGCTCAGAATAATGTGCGTGCGGTATTCCTTGTTGAGGCCTTCGAGGCGCGAAGCGAGGTTCACGGAATCGCCCATGGCGGTGTAGCCGTAGCGCAGGTCGGAGCCCATGTTGCCGACCGAGGCGATTCCGCTGTTGATGCCGAGGCCGATATCGAGGTGCGGATAGCCCCTGTCCTTCCATTCCGTCTGCAATTCCCCAAGGCGCTGCATCATTTGTAACGCGGCGCGGCAGGCCTTGATTCCGTGGCCGGCTTCCTCGAATGGCGCGCCCCAGAAGGCCATCACGGCGTCGCCGATGTACTTGTCGAGGGTTCCCTGATTGCGGAAAACGATGCGCGTCATGTCGCCGAGGTAGCCGTTCAGAAGATGAGCGAGTTCCTGCGCGTCGAGTTGCTCGGAAATGGTGGTGAAGCCGCGGATGTCACTGAACATGATGCTGAGCTCAGTCTTGCGCGGACGGACCAGCTCGGGATTTTCGAGCAGCCGGCGGATGACCTCCGGGCTCAAGTACTGCTGGAAGGCGCCGCGGACCTTGCGCTTCTCTTTCTCCTCGACGAGCACGCGGTACAGCGCGACAAGGCCGGTATTGGAAACGAGCGTGACTCCGGGTACCAAAAAGTTCAGCCACGCGCCGTGCGTAAAAGAATACTGCACCAGGCCCATGAAGGGCACGAGCAACACGAGGCCCAGGCCCATCCACTTCGGCTGCGTCAGCGCGAGCCACATGCCCAGCGGAATCCCGAACAAAAAGATCAGGACAATGTCCAGGGTGACCTGCTCGGCCTGCCGGGTGAGGAATTTCTGGTTCAAGATGTTGTCAACGACGTTGGCGTGGATCTCGACTCCCGGGTAGTCGAGGCGTCCGAAGGGAGTAGTGCGGAGGTCGCCGATGCCGGTGGCAGTGGCGCCAACGAGCACAATCTTGTCCTTAAATGTGCCCGGCGGAAAAGTCTTGTTCACGAGGTCGGCGATGGAGAAGTACTTGTAGCTGCCGGTGGGCCCCTGGAAGTTGATCATCATGCGGCCGATTTCATCGGGGATGACGACATTGGAGGCGCCAAACTCGAGGCTGTCGATGCCGGTGTCGCCGAACTTGAGGACGATTTTTTCGAGCGGCAAGTCGAGGAAAAAACGGATCGTCTGGACGTCGATGGATGCATACAGATCCCAATCCGCGCGGTCCTTGGAGCGGCCGTAGGGGATGGCCAGCGGGGCACGGCGGACGACGCCGTCGGGATCGGGAAAGACGTTGAAGAAGCCGCTGGCCTTGTTGGCGCTATTGGCGTTGAGCGCGTCCGTGAACAGCGGCATGTTGGCCTGCGCGCCGCGCGGGAGCAATTGCAGGTCGCTGTAGAGCTTGATCAGGTTCAGGTAGCTCTGATCGCCCTTCGTGGAAGCAGCGCGGGCCTGGGGGTAGGGGAAGTAGGCCAGCAGATGCGCGTAGAGGTCGAGCGCAGCGTCGTCCACGCCGGCCATATCCGCTTCGGAGTACAGGAAGAAATTGCCAAGGACGACTTTCGGGAAACGCTCGATGGCCTCGGCGAACTTCTTGTCGTGGTCGAATTCTTTTTCGAATCGGGCGATTTCCTCGATCAGCTTGGGATCGATCTTGCCGCCCTTTTTCTGCTCCTCTTCGAACTGCGCGCGGAGGCGGCGAATGGGCTCGGAGGATTCGTCAGGCTTGGAGTACGTGATGTCAAACGTCACCACGCGGGCGCCTTCTTCGCGCAAGACGTCCAGCATCTTGGCGAAGTTGGAGCGCGGAAACGGCCAGCGGCCGAGGACTTCCTGCGAGCGCTGGTCAATGGCCACGATAACAATGCGCGGGTCCGGACTGGCGGTGCCGCGGAGGCGGAAGCGCGTATCCAGCGTGGCCAGTTCCATGCGGCTGACGAATTCAGCAAAGGGGTTGCGGTTCTCGCCGACGAATACGGTCAGATAGACGCTGAAGGAAAGCAGGGTGATGACGAGGCTGATGGCCAGCGAGCCCTTGTGCTTCCACCAACTGCGGAACACACCGAGGAATTTGCCGATGAAATTAGCGGCCATGCCGGGAAGAGCCTCCGGGCGCGCAGGCGGCGTCAGTCTTTGAAGACGAAGTTCATCTTCACGCCGGCGACTACAATCATGTCCCCTTCGTTCAGCTTGGTCGGCCCATGAATGAGCTGGCCGTTGACGGTGGGGACTTTGTCCGCGGGCCCGATGAAGTAGCCGTCATCGCGCTTGTTGATTTGCGCGGCCACTTTGGGCTTGAACCATCCCTTCAGCTTGATGGTAGCCATGTCCGACTTGCCGATGACGGTGAGCTTGCTGGAGAGCAGATACTCGCGCTGGTCCGTGTTGCCATCCATAATGACAAGTGTCGCGACGCGCGCGCGCGGCGGTGGCGCCGCGGGAGGCACCGGCTGGGTCTTGTCGTGCCCTGCAGGCCCGCCCGAGGGCGCAGGGGCCGCGGCGACGGGGGCGGCACCCAGGGCCTGCTGGAGAAGCTCTTTGCGCTTCTTGGTGTCCAGCACCATGGTTTCTTCAACTTTAGGTGCGGCGACTTTCTTGGCATCGGGAAGGGCCGGAGCTTCGGCCGCGCCGCCCATGTCGATGACCACATGGTGTTTGCCGATGAGAATCTGGTCGCCCTGCTTGAGATTTACGCGCTGGACTTTTTGATTGTTGACGAAAGTGCCGTTGAGGCTGTTGAGGTCCTCGAGCACCAGCCGGCTCTCTTCAGCGAAAACGCGGGCATGGTGACTGGAGACGGCAAGGTTATCGATCTGAATGTCGTTATCGGGAGCGCGCCCGATGCTGACGGGCCGGGGGCCGACGGTGACTTCCTTCAGGACTGCCGCCTCAAACTTCAGGATCAACTTCGGCATCTCAATTCCCTCCCGGAGAGGTAGTCGTTTGCAGCGGTTCGTTCAACCAGCGCCACACGCGTGCCAGCAGGCCCTCCGGGCGTGGCTCCACCCGGACCAGGACAACGGAGACATTATCCTCGCCGCCGTACTCGTTGGCTAGCTCGATTAAGCGGTCTGCTGCGGATTGCATACCGTTGTGGCTGAGCAGCGTGCTGGCAATCTCAATATCAGAAACCATACGCGAAAGCCCATCGGAACATAGCACAAGAACGTCGCCTTCCATCAACAAATGCTCGTCGGCGTCCACCTGCACCTCCGGCTCGATGCCTAGGGCGCGGATGAGCACGCTCTGCATGTCGGAGGATTCGGCCTGTTCCTTGGTGAGGATGCCGCGGCGGACTTGCTCGGCGACGAGGGAATGGTCATCAGTCACCTGCTGGAATTCGCCGGAGCGGAGCAGGTACACGCGGCTATCACCGACGTGTGCGACGCTGAGGCGCTGGTCATTGATCCAAATGGCCACGACCGTAGCGCCCATACCGCGCTGTGCCGGATGCTTTTGTGCCGACTCATAAATCATCTTGTTGGCAAGTTGCACGGCGCTGGCCAAGCGATTCGTCTTTTCGTTGAGGTCCTGGCGGGGACTGACCAGATAGGGCACGTCGGGCTTCTGGCCGCTTTCCTGGCAGTGTGCGGCGATGCTTTCGACGGCAAGATGGCTGGCCACCTCGCCGTGAGCTTCGCCTCCCATGCCGTCGGAGAGAATGAACAGGTCCAGCTCCGGGACCAGCTTGAAACTGTCTTCGTTGTTGCTGCGGACACGCCCCAAGTCAGTGCGCGCCCCCACTTGGATTCGCAAGGCCGGGTCCTCGAACTAGTCGGCCGGAGCAGCGGCCGAGAGCTTTGCCACAGCCGCGCGCAGATCTGCGGCCATCTGCGACGCGCGTTGATAGCGCTGCGCCGGATCTTTCTGAAGAGCTTTGTCGATAATGGCCTCCGCGGAATCGGGGAGGTCCTGCTTGATGGTTTTCGGTGAAGCGTGCTGGGCGGAGCTAATCTGGTAAACGAGAGTAGCCACCGATTCCCCGGTAAACGGCTTTTCGCCGGTCAGAAATTCGTACAGGGCTACGCCGAGGGAGAACAGGTCCGAGCGGCCGTCCACTTTTTTCCCGGCAAGTTGCTCGGGAGACATGTAGCTGGGCGTGCCCATCACGGTTCCGGTGGCGGTCTTGGATTGGTCGGTGATGCGCGCGATACCGAAGTCGGTGATCTTCACCACGCCGTTCTTGAGCATCATGATGTTGGCGGGCTTGATGTCACGGTGGACGATACCCTGCTCGTGTGCGTAGTCCAGGCCGTCAGCCACTTTAGCCACCGTTTCGAGGACTTCCTTGATGGGACGAATCTTGCCCTTGCCGCACCATTCTTTCAGGTCATAGCCGTCGAGCAGCTCCATGGCGATGAAGTTGATGTCCTGGTCCTCGCCGGCGTCGAAAATGTTGACGATGTTCGGGTGGGTCAGCCGCCCGGCGGACTCCGCTTCGCGGAAGAAGCGCTCGCGCAGGGCCTTCTTATCTTCTGGATCGAGGTCTTCGTCGTCGAAGCGCAAAGTCTTGATGGCCACCTGGCGGTTAATCTTGGGGTCCTTGCCGAGGAATACAGTGCCCATGGCGCCCTTGCCGAGTTCCTTGATGACTTCATAGCGGCCGAGCGTGGTTTTGACTTCCGGCCCGCCGGCCATGATGGTGGCTTCGACGCCACCGCGCTTCAAGCCTGCCGTGCCCAACATGATGGTCTCGCCCACGGCACGGAGCTTGGGCATGCGCTCGGCGATGTCCTTGAAATTCTTGTCGGCGACGGCGATGTGCTCGTACACGGCGACCGCCTTATTGAACTGGCGCTTGCGCTCGAAGTCGAGAGCCAGGCTGTAGAGAGTGTCTTTCATGCCGGAGTCGACGGGCACGCGGCGGAACTTCTCCCAGGCCATGTCCAGCATGCCCTGGCCCTGAAACGATAGGCCGAGCATCTTGGTGGTTTCCACCGATTCGGTCTCCAGAACTTCCTTGGCTTTTTCCGTGACCAGGTAGCGCTTGGAAACCACCACCACATACCCCAGCACGAGCGTGATGGACGGGTAGAAGACCTGTATCCAGTAGCCCTTCGAAGCAAACATCCAGAAGCTGACGCCTCCGAAGGCGATCAGCAGCACGGCGGCAATAATCGCGCTCCGCCCCGCGGAAAGAAGAGGGATGCCCAGCATCACGAAAAGCGCAAACAGAATCATCGCGCCCAACTCGACCTTCGGCGCCCACGCCGGCCGCACAATGAATCTTGCGTCGAGCACGTTTTGCATCACGTTGGCGAAGTATTCGACGGCGGGCAGCGTATCCGAGACGGACGTGGCGCGCTGTTCACCCAGGCCGGTCGCCGTGAATCCCACCAGGACGATCTTGTTCTTGAAGTTTTCCGGAGTGATTTTCGGCGGGTCGGCGGCCACATCCACGAAACTGAAATGCGGAAACGTCTTGGGTCCGCCGTAGAAGTTCACCAGCATCTCGTACTCCGGGCTGGTGGGGATCTTTCGCGTGCCCACTTGTACCTCGGAGGGCTTCAGCACGATTTCGCCGAGGTCGAGGTTTAGAAAGGTACGCGCCGTCTGGAGCGAGAAAGAAGGATAAATCTTGCCGTTGTACAGCACCATGAGCTTCTGGTCGCGGATGGCTCCGTCCACGCCGGGAATCCAGTTGATGTGGCCGATGGCTTTGGCTTCCTTCGCGAATAGCTCGATGGGCGGAACTATTTGCTTGGCGTCAAGCTCAGTGCCTTTCAGGGCGGCATCCGTCGCCCCCGGGAGGGCATTCTTCAGGATACTTTCTGCCGGAGGCTGATCGGGGTGCGCAAGGGGCGGGCCGGGAATGGCGAAATGCATGGCCAGCACGGTGTTGCTGGATAGCGCGATGGAATCGCCCAGCCGCGCGTCATTGTCCAATTCCTTGATGGACTTGTCGAAGATGTCGTCCAACACCTTGAAGAGCTGCGCGGACTGGGCACGCTCCCGCTGCGCCTCTTCGCCGAACTTGAGCTGCTGCTGCTCGCTCTGAAATTTCTTGCGCAATTCCCGCACCCGCTCCAAGCCGGGATTAATCTCCGCGTCGGTGTAGAGCAGGTCCAGCGCGACCACCTTGGCCCCGGCTTCGGACAGACGGTCAATCAGCGTCGCCATGTAGGACCTCGGCCAGGGCCAGCGCCCTACTTGCTGAATCGAAGCGTCATCCACGGCCACGATGACCACGTCGGTCGTCGCGGGCTTGCCCGTGCGCATCTTGGCGCGCGCGTCGTACATCTTGAGTTCCATGGACTCCAGCGGGCCCCAGTGGAGGAAAAACGCGGCGAAGACAAAGGCGGCGACGAGCGCGCCGAGGCCAATGTCCCAGAACGGAAATTTTCGATCTCCCATGGTCGCCTCCTCGAGGCCGGAATCTGCGGCCTTGCGGGTTCACCACTCCCCTCTGTGCGTGCTGCGCAGAAAATAAGGTGCAAAGATTCGCTAAACTTCGCGCAAGGCTAACAAATACGCCAAGCCAATGCAAGGCATTAACCTGCACGAAGTTACGCCAACTTAGGCGCCTTTCCACTGCGGTTTTGAACCGTGACGCAATGGGCCTGAATCTGCGAACTCCTTGCAGTCCTTTGGGATTGTGGCCTACACTCGCGATGCTTGCAATCCGTGAGAGGTGTCCAATGAAGCCGAGACTTGCCCGAACATTCCCCGCTGGCGCTTCCCTGCTGCTGGGCGCTCTGCTGCTGGCGCCCACGATGCAACAACAGGGCTGCGGAAAGGGATCGGCCGCGAAGCCCAGCGCCACACCGGCCGGCGAATTCAACGCCGCGGCGGCGGAGCGGGACGTCCGCCGTCAGGTGGAAGACCTGCGGGCTGCTTTTGAAAGCAAACAGTCGCGCGGAGTTATGCGCGCGGTGGACCCCACGGGGCTCTCCGCCTACGCCGGCTTCGAGGACCAGGTCGGCAACCTGCTGGATTCGACCAACGAGCTTCGGCTGTTTTTCCGCTCGGCGAACGTGCAAGTAAGGCCCGGGGATGGGGCCAACAAACCGGCAATGGCGCAAGTGCTCGCGGATGCGGAGATGGTTTATTCACTAAAGGCGAGCCCGACGCAACAAAAGAGGAAGACCGGACAGCTCCAGCTTGATCTGGTACTAGGTGAATCGGGCTGGCGGTTTGTGAAGATCGAGCCAAGAAGTTTCTTCACGCCGTAGCCGCGGCGCAATGATGGCGACCTGAAGGTCGCACCTACAGAAACATGAAAGCCTGCCTGCTGCGAACTCCTGCGCCCGTTGAAAGCAGTCCCCTGGAATTTGCGGAGATTCCCACTCCATCGCCGATTGGCGACGAGGTGCTGGTGCGCGTGCGCGCCTGCGGTGTGTGCCGGACGGATCTGCACGTCGTCGAGGGCGAGCTCGCGCCGAAGAAGTCGCCGGTGATTCCCGGGCATCAGGTTGTCGGCGTCGTTGAGAAGCTGGGCGAATCCGCCGGACGGCTGTCCGCCGTCGGCGGACGCGTCGGAGTGCCGTGGCTGCATCGCACCTGCGGCGTGTGCGAATTCTGCCGCACGGGCCGCGAAAACCTGTGCGACGCCGCAGCCTTCACAGGATGGACCGTTGACGGCGGGTATGCCGAGTTCGTCATCGCGCCGGAAGCATTTGTCTATCGCATTCCGGAAAACTTCAGCGATCTGGAAGCGGCGCCGCTGCTGTGCGCGGGGATTATCGGGTTCCGCTGCCTGCGGACGTGCGCGCTGCAAGCAGGACAGGCGCTGGGGATGTACGGCTTCGGCGCCGCGGCGCATGTGGCCATCCAGGTGGCGCGGCACTGGGGCCTGCGCGTGTTCGCATTCACGCGCGATGTAAAACACCAGCAGCACGCGCGCGAACTCGGCGCGGAATGGGCCGGTACCATCGCGCAGACGCCGCCCGCGAAACTCGACGCCGCAATTATTTTCGCGCCCGCGGGTGAGCTGGCCATCGAAGCGTTGAAAGCAATGAAGAAGGGTGGATCGGTGGTGCTGGGTGGCATCCACTCGACGCCGATTCCGGCGCTTGAGTATCCTTTGATCTACGACGAGCGCGTAATCCGCAGCGTGGCCAATAACACTCGTCAGGACGGCGAGGATTTTCTACGCGTGGCGGCGGAGATTCCCATCCGCACGGAAGTGAAGCTCTATCCTCTGCATGAAGCCAACACAGCCCTCCAAGAGCACAAGCGCGGCGCCATCCGCGGCGCGGCGGTTCTGCAACCATCTTAGACCTGACCGATGCCGGCCTGGCGGAGCAGGGCCAGCGCGGAATCAGCAAGCGACCATCCTCCGCTTTTGCAGCATCACAACCACGCCGGGAGCATGCTCAGAGACAGACTTTCGTCCGCGGCGCGAATGGGCTATACTTCGCTGCTGCGCCCCAGCCTCTCCTGTCTATGTCGAAGAACAAGCAAATTTGGTATCTCGAGCGCTCCCCGGCAGTCACGCTGCTGAAATCGCTGAAGGAGAACTATGACCTGCACGCGGTTCGTGCGGCAAAGGACAAGGGGATTTCCGAGCATACGGACGGACTGCCCGTCGTACTGGTAGGCGACCTGGAGAAAGACAACCTGGAAGCGCTCCGCGAGGTGGTGCAGAAAGACATCAGCGCGCGGCTCATCGGTCTGGTGGACGATGAGGCCAAAGAACTGGCGGGCGGCGCGGATGCGGAATTCTTCGCCTATCTGCCGCGTACGGCGCCGGCGGCCGTGGTGCAGCGGGCCATCGAGGCGGCGTTTGAAAATATCGAGTTGGCGCTGCGCGAGCGCGATGCGCGCGAGGACTTGGCCCAGGCGCGCAGCGAGATGGAAGAGTTGAACAAGATCGGCGTGGCGCTCAGCTCCACGCGCGACATCAACACCCTGCTGACGCTCATCCTTCAAAAGGCGCGCGAGGTGACCGGCGCAGATGCCGGCTCGCTGTACCTGGTGGAGCAAGTCACCGAAACCGAGCGGCGGCTGCGCTTCAAAATCACCCAGAACGACACGGCGCAGTTCCCATTCACCGAGTTCACCATGCCCATCACCGAAAAGTCGATGGCGGGCTACGTGGCGCTGCACGGCGAGGTGATCAACCTACCGGACGCGTACGCCATTCCGCACGACCGGCCGTACCAGTTCAACCCGAAGATTGACCAGGACTCCGGCTACAAGACGCGCTCCATGCTCACCCTGCCGATGAAGAACGCGAAGGGCGATGTGCTTGGCGTGCTGCAACTGATCAACGCCAAGCAGGATTTCCGGGCGATGATCAAGACGCCCAAGGCGTTCGAGGAGGAGGTCGAGCCATTCACGGGGCACGACGTGCGGCTGGCGCTCTCGCTCGGTTCGCAGGCGGCGGTGGCCTACGAAAACAGCAAGCTCTACGAGGATATCGAAACGCTGTTCGAAGGCTTCGTGAAGGCGGCGGTGACGGCCATCGAACAGCGCGACCCCACCACATCGGGCCATTCCTTCCGCGTATCGACGCTGACGGTGGGCCTGGCGGAAACTGTGGATCGCGCGAAGGACGGGCCGTACGGGGGCGTCGCCTTTACGCGCGAGCAGATGAAAGAAGTGCGCTACGCGGCGCTGCTGCACGATTTCGGCAAGGTCGGCGTGCGCGAGCAGGTGCTCGTGAAAGCGCGCAAACTCTACCCCATGCAGCTCGACCTGGTGCACCAGCGCTTCGATTACATCCGCAAGGAACTGGAAGCGCGCATCACACGGCAGAAGCTTCAGCATTTGCTGGAAAAGAACCGCGAGGAGGCGCTGGTCCAGGTGGGCCTGCTGGACCAGGATTACGCGCGGCAGCTCGCCGAAATTGACGACTATTTGCAATTCGTCCTGCAGGTGAACGAGCCGACGGTGATGCCGGCGGGAAAATTTGAACGGCTGCTGGACATCGCCGCGAAGAAATACGCCGACCCCAAAGGAATCGAGCACGACTTCCTGAACCCAGACGAAGTGCGGTTGCTCTCCATCCCTAAAGGGAGCCTCGACGAGGCCGAGCGGCAGGAGATCGAATCGCACGTGATCCACACGTTTAATTTCCTGACGCAGATTCCGTGGACCAAAGAGATCAAGAACATCCCGCTCATCGCACGGGCGCACCACGAGAAGCTGAACGGCCGCGGTTACCCATACAAGCTGACGGAGACGGAGATCCCGCTGCAAAGCAAGATGATGACAATTTGCGACATCTTCGACGCGCTCTCGGCCTCGGACCGGCCGTACAAGCGCGCGCTGCCGGTGGACAAGGCGCTCGACATCCTGCGGTTCTCGGTGAAGGATACCGAAATCGATCCCGTGCTGTTCGATCTGTTCCTCGAAGCAAAGATCTACGCACTGACCGTCAAACGCTGATCGCAGTATTCCTCCACAGCCAGAGCCGCAACTGGAGCGCCGGGCGGCGCGTCTCTTTTCCCGGTGGTGTTCCCCAAACAGGACGAGTGCAGTAGAATGCGCAGACTACGACGGGGGTGTGCTCCAATGAAAAGTCAGATGCAATCCTCCACTTCGATGTGGAAGTCAATCACGATCTTCGTGCTGCTTGCGTGCGTGGCCTTCTCCGCTGCCGCGCAGCAGGCGCCGCAAGGGGCGGTGCGTTACCAGAAACCGCCGCAGGCGGTTCTCGACGTGCTCAATGCGCCCGCGTCCGCTCAGATGAGCGTCAATTCCTCGCGCGACCACGGCATCCTCTTCGAGCCGGTGCGCTATCCGCCGATTGCCGAACTGGCTCAGCCCATGCTGCGCCTGGCTGGCGTGCGCATTAACCCGGCCACGAATGGCCCACACAACCCGCCGCGCGTGACGAATCTGGTCCTCAAGCGGCTGAGCGACGGCCGCGAAAGCAAAGTGCTCACGCCGCCGGGAGCGAAGCTGAGCGCGCCGGTGTGGTCGCCAAACGGAAAGCACTTCGCTCTCACCAACACCATGGCCGGCGGGATTCAATTGCTGGTGGGCGACGTCGCCACAGGCACCGTGCACGCCATCCCCGCGATCAAGCTGAACGCGGCGATTGCTCCGCCGTTCGCGCCGGGCTTCGCGTGGATGCCGGACAGCCGCACGCTGCTCTGCCGGCTGGTGCCGGCCAGGCGGGGCAAGCCGCCGGAAAAGCCCATGATTCCACTGGGACCAAACGTGCAGGAAAACTATGGCAAGGCCGCGCCGGCGCCGACTTTCGAGGACATGCTGCAAAACCCGTACGACGAAGACCTCTTCGACTTCTACGCCACGGCGCAGCTCGCGCTGGTCGATTCCGTAACGGGTGGTGCGACTCTTCTGGGCAAGCCGGCTGTGATCACGCAAGCCAGCCCGGCGCCGGACGGCCGACACATTCTGGTGTCCCGGCTGAAGCGTCCGTACAGCTACCTGCGCACGTTTAGCTCATTCCCCACGGAAGTTGAGGTGTGGGACCGGGCCGGAAAAATGGTGCGCCACGTGGCCAGTCAGCCGCTGGCGGAAAACATTCCGCTGGGCGGAGTGCAGACCGGGCCGCGCGGCATCAACTGGATCGGCACCGAGCCAGCGACGCTGGTGTGGACAGAAGCTCTGGACGACGGCGACCCTCGCAAGCGCGTGCCGCAGCGGGACAAGGTGATGACGCTGCCCATCGGCAAGCAGGCGGAGCCCGCCGAGCTTCTCCGCACCGAGCACCGTTATGCGGGAATCGTCTGGGGCGAAAGCGGCACGCTCGCGCTGCTGCGTGAATTCGACCGCAGCCGCAACTGGGTGCGCACGTGGTTCTTCAATCCACAGGAGCCGGGCGCCAAGCCGCGCCTGGTTTGGGAGATGAGCAGTGCCGAGCGGTACAAGGACCCCGGAAATCCGTTGATGCGCCCGCTACCCAGCGGGCACCCGGCCATGCTGCAAAGCGGCGATTTTGTTTTCCTTGACGGCAATGGCGCCACGCCTGAAGGCGACCGGCCGTTCCTCGACAAGTTCAATACAAGAACGCTCCAGGCCGAGCGGCTGTGGCAGTGCGATAAGACCAGTTATGAGAACGTGGTCACTTGGCTCACTCCTGACGGCACGAAGTTTCTGACACGCCGGGAGTCCACCACCGAACCGCCCAACTATTTTGTCCGCACCGCCGGCAGCGAATCAGCGCAGGCGCTGACAAAGTTCGCCGACCCCACGCCACAGCTTCGCGCCATCAAGAAAGAATTGGTCACCTACAAGCGCGCTGACGGCGTACAACTTTCCTTCACGCTGTACCTCCCGCCGGACTACAAACCCGGGGAACGCCGGCCCGCAGTGGTGTGGGCTTATCCGCTGGAGTTCACTGGCGCGGACCTAGCCAGCCAGGTGACAGGTTCGTCGAACCGCTTCACGACGATCGTCGGGATGTCGCATCTCTTTTTCCTTCTGCAAGGCTACGTGGTGCTGGACAACGCGACCATGCCCGTGGTGGGCAATCCGGAAACCGTGAATGACACGTACGTGGAACAAATCGTCTCCAGCGCCAAAGCGGCGATTGACAAGGCGGCGGACATGGGCGTGATTGATCCGAACCGCGTGGGCGTGGGCGGGCACAGCTACGGCGCGTTCATGACCGCCAACCTGCTCTCGCACTCGCACATTTTCCGCGCGGGTATCGCGCGCAGTGGGGCGTACAACCGCACCCTGACGCCATTCGGCTTTCAAAGCGAGCGGCGCACAATCTGGGAGGCGCCGGAGACGTACATCAAGATGTCGCCGTTCATGAACGCGCAAAAGATCACGGAGCCGATCTTGCTGATTCACGGCGAAGCGGACAACAACTCCGGCACGTTTCCCATCCAATCCGAGCGCATGTACGCAGCGCTGAAGGGGAATGGCGCAAATGTGCGCTACGTCACCTTGCCGCACGAGGCCCACGGGTACGCGGCGCGGGAATCCATCGAGCACACCCTGTGGGAGATGTTCAACTGGTTCGATAAGTACGTGAAGAACGCAGGGCCGCAGCAGGAGCGCGCCGCGGTTGAAAAGTAGCGCAGGGAAAGCGTTGTAAGTCTGAACGCGGAGAAAAGCTCTTCATGCAAATGCCCGTCAAGACATTTCGAGCCGCATTGGGGCTCGCCCTGGGCGCTGCGCTGGCCGCGGCCGGCGCGCAGAACTCCGCAATCGCGTCGAAACCCGCGACGATTGTGCTGCCACGACAAGTGGTCGCCGGCCGGTCCGCGATGCTGGCGGTTCTCGATGCGCGGGGTGCGTTACTGCCGGGAGCGGAGGTGGAATTCCGCGGCGGCGTGAAAATTACTACCGATGCGACCGGCCGGGCCACGTTTACGGCGCCAGCCGAGGCCGGCGTGCTTGCGGTGCAGGCCGGCGGGGCGAAAGCGACGGCTGCGGTCATCCTGCCGCCAGAAAATTCCCCAGACGGAGTCCAAATTACCGAATCACCTCAACTAATCTCTCTGCATGAGCCGTTTACCATCGGGGGAACGGGCTTTCGGGGAGAGGCGGAAGGAACGCGCGCGTGGCTGGGTGAGCACCCGGCACTCGTGCTGGCGGCGTCGCCAGTGGCTCTGTCGGTGCAAGCCGGTCCGCGCACGCCGCCGGGCGTTACGCAACTCGTGATCGAAGCCGGCGGGCGCAGCCCCGGGCCGGTGGCCATCACCGTGGTATCGTTGGAAGTGTCCGCGGAAAAAAAGCAGCTCGCGCCGAAAGAAAAAGGAAAGCTCGCCGTGCTGGCGCGCGGGAGCGAACTGCGGCTTGAGGTGGAGGTGCGCAATCTGTCGCCGGACGTGGTGAAGCTTCCGGACGGCGCAGACGTGTTGCGGGCAACGACGCGCGGCGGCGCAGAAAACACGGCGGAGGTCGAGCTGGAAGGGCGCCGCGCCGGCGATTTCTCCGTGAGCGTGCGCTTGATTCCGCCGGCGGCCGGGCTGCCGGACGTGGATGCGGCGCGGCAGAAGCTGGTGGCCGCAAAGCGTATTGCGCCCCCTGCCTGGGCCGGGCGCGTGGAAAGTCTGATCGAGCGGCTGGAGAAGAATCCGCAGGATGAGCTGAAGGTGCGTCGCGAGCTGGAAAAGATGCTGGCGGAGAAACCGGAAGGCGAATTCGGGCGGCTGATCGAGGCGGCCTGGCGAATCCTGCTGAACCGTTGATCCAGTCCGCAGCGGGCGTCCCTAACTCGCGCAGGGATGCCCGCCCCCACATCCCTCAAACCAATCAGGCGCCTGTGCTAGAATCGCTTTAGCCTTTCTCCGTTGCTACCCGGAAAGGAATACACGTGACAGTAACAGAAATTCTATTTTTGGCCCTGGCGTTTGCCGCCGGGTTTGTGCTGGCCTGGCTGTGGGCCGCGCGAAAGACATCCGAAGCGGAATCGGCGCGGTCCAGCTACGCAAGCGCTGCGGAGGAGCTGCGCAAGCAGATCGAAACATTGCGCTCGGATGCGGACGCCGCGCGAAGGAGAGCAGAAGAAGAACAGCGCGGGCGAGTGGCCGCAGAGACCGCGTTGAAAGAAGCCGCGAAAAATCTGGACGAGCAGCGCAAGGCCATTGAGGAGGTCCGCGCGGAGATGTCCAACACGTTCGACGCGCTGGCCTCAGCGGCGCTGAAGAGCAGCACGGAAGAGTTCCTCAAGCTGGCCGGGGTGCGCTTCGACTCGCTGAAAAAGGAAGCCACCGGCGAATTGACCCAGCGGGAGCAGGCCATCCAGAGCATGGTGAAGCCTCTGGCGGAATCCATGGCAGCCATCCAGCAGGAACTCGTGCGGGTGGACACGCAGGTGGGGGCGCTGGCGCAGTCGAGCCAGGAGTTACGCGCCGAGACGGGCAGCCTGGTGACGTCGCTGCGGCAGCCTCAGATCAAAGGCAAATGGGGCGAGCTGACGCTGCGCCGCGCTGTGGAGCTGGCGGGAATGTCGCCGCACGTGGATTTTGTCGAGCAGAAGTCAATGGAGACCGAGGAAGGCCGGCTGCGGCCGGACCTGATTGTGCATCTGCCGGGCGGAGTCGAAATCGTGGTGGACGCGAAAGCGCCGCTGCACGCTTTCCTGAATGCAGTGAACATCCGTACGCAGGATGAATATCACAAGGCGATGGAAGATCACGCGCGGCTGGTGCGCGAGCACGTGAACCGGCTGGCCAGCAAACCGTATCGAAGCCAGTTTGAGCACACGCCGAAATTTGTCGTGCTCTTTCTCCCCGGAGAAGCATTTTTCAGCGCGGCCCTGCAGAAGGACCCCACGCTGATTGAGGATGCCATCGAAAAGGACGTGATCCCCGCGAGCCCCACCACGTTGATCGCTTTGTTGCGCTCCGTTGCGGAAGGCTGGCGCGCCGAACAACTGGCAGAGAACGCGGCGCAGATCAGCGAGCTCGGCAAAGATTTGCACGACCGCATCCGGGTTTTTGTGGAGCACCTGGCGAAAGTGGGCAGCGCGATTGAGGCAGCGAACAAGGCGTACAACAACGCCGTCGGTTCGCTCGAACAGCGTGTGCTGCCCGGCGCGCGGAAGTTCCTCGAGCTGGGTGTACAGTCCACGGCAGAAATCGAGGATGTGGCTCCGACGGGCGTCTCCGTGCGGCAACTTTCGGCGGCATCAAGCGAAAACGAGTAGACACGGAGAGAGAGAGTTTCCAAGCACACAGACGAAGTGAGAAAACAAAAACGGCCTCCCCGATTGCCCGGGAGGCCGTTTGTACTTGGGCTGAAACTTACCAGCTGATCTTGATGCCGAACTGAAACTGGCGCGGGTCCAGCGCCGCGGTGGGTTCGCCGGCGCGGCATGTGGACGGGTCCAGCGGGTTGCACAGCGGGCTGACGTCGCCTACGTTGAATCTATTGGTCAGGTTGAACATGTCCGAGAGGATTTCCATATTCCACCTCTCCCCAAAATAGAACTTGCGGGAGATGCGGAGATCCACGGAGAAGAATCCGGGACGGACGAATGTGTTGCGTCCGAGGTTGCCGGTGCAACCGAAGAACCGGGGCACCGTCGCCGGCAGGCCGGTGAAGATTGTGTCCGTCGTCGCGCTACTTGCGGATGCGGGGTCCACCGGGCAGACGGTCGGTGGCGCAAACGTGTTGGCGCCGGGAAGGAAGAACGAAGCAACGCCGCCCGTCGGAATATGCGACGGCCGATCCGTGTTGGAGCCGAAGTCGAGGTTAAAGTCCGTGCCGGTGAGGACCGTGAACGGCCGTCCGGAGGCCCACTCGATGATGGGCGCCACGGTGAAGTCCGCCAGGAACTTCTGCCAGCCACTGGGGTCGGTGCGCTTCCAGGGGCTCTGGAAAACAGCGCTAGTGACCCAGCGGTGGCGCTGGTCGAACGTGGAGTTGCCGCGCTCGAGGTCGGGCCGGCGATTGTTCTGCGGCGCGAGAAGTGTTTGCAGATCGGTGGAATCGTCGATGGCGTGCGACCACGTCCAGCTCGAAAGCAGCTCAAAATGATTCGTGAAGCGCTTGGAGAAGTTGAACGTCAAACCGTGGTACACGGAGTTGCCGGAAGATTCCTGCTGCACCACGTCGCTGAACGGCACGGGAACGCCGGGGGCGCCTATGGGAAAGCCTCCCAAATTGGCAAGGAATACCAAGCTGCCGGGAGTGGTTGTCGTGCCGTATCCCCCGGGCAACAAGCCCGCGAAGGACGGATTCGGGCCGGTTGGGCGGAAGTAGTTGAAAATGGCAGCGGTGCCGATGAACTGGCCGTTAAAGCCGGAGTTGGGACCCGCCACCGGACAACCACCGAGCACACCGAGCACGCTCGGCGCGAGCACGGTAATGGCGCAGGTGGCGGCCGTAGCGGGGACAGAAGCGCCGGGCACGCTAACGGAGATGGGCCGCGAGGGCGTCAGTCCCCCGGCAAAGGCATTGCGGTAATTGCGGATCAGGCGGCCGGCATCCGGCGCCGTGATGTTGCGCGGGCGATTGAGTTTTACGCCATGCGTGTAGGTGTAGGACACGCTGAGCTTGTAATCATTCCATATCTTGCGCTCGATCGTGAGGTTGCCCTGCTGCACGTAACCGTAGCGGAAGTCCTTGGCGACGTGCAGCGTGAACGGCAGCAGCGTGAGCGGCACACCGGCGGCGATGTAGTTCTGGTTGACGAAAATGGAATTCGCCAGCTTGGGATCGAAGCGCTGCTGCGCGGGCAAATAACCGAAGCTGGCCGGAGCGTTGAGCACGCCCTGGAAGATGGAGCCGGCGTTGAGCGCGCCCGTGGGGTTCACCAGCACAGAAGTACGCGTGGCCGTACCGCCACCGGAAAGCAACTGCGTCGAACGGGCGCCGTCGGCCGTGGCGGAGTTGAAGGCCACCGCGAGCAGGGGGTGGTCGAAGAAGATGCCGAAGCCGGCGCGGACGAGGGTGTTGCCATTGCCCATGGGGTCCCACGCCAAGGCGAATCGAGGGGACCAGTTGTTCTTGTCTCGTGGGATGCCCAGCACGATTTGGGCAACCTTTCCTGGACTGACTGTGAGGGCGTTCTCCGCCGCCTTATTCATTGGCGTCGAGGACGGGAACAGAGGCGTCATTTCCACGTCGTAGCGGACGCCGTAATTCAGCGTCAGGCGCGGATGCACTTTCCAGCTATCCTGAATAAACCCGGCATAGGTTGTGTTGCTGAACGGCAGCTTGGAGCTGCCAATTCCCTGAATGAAAACCTGCGGAGCGCCGAGGCCATACGCTTGCGCCGCGGTAAGACTGGTCGGCAAACCTGTATCGGTGGTGGACAAACCGCCGAAGTTGAAGAGGCCGCCAAAGTTCAACTCGAAGATTTGCTCTTTCTTAGAGCGGAGTTGGATCAAATTGAGGTCCCCGCCGAACTTGAAGCTGTGGCGGCCCTTGATCCAAGTCATGTTGTCGGTCCATTGCCAGCGGCGCTCGATGCGGTCCACGGTGGAGAAAGGCTCGCGGCCGAAGAAAGCAAAGCCGGTGATGTTAATGCCGACGTTGCTGCCGCCCGGCAAATCCGCGAAGCCGTAATGCAGGCCGCGGCGGGCAAACTGGAAGCGGGCTTCGTTGAAAAACGTCTGGGTGAACGAAGTGACGTGCTGGCCGACGACGGCGAAATCTCGCGTCTGGTTCAGCGAGGTGCGGCTGCCGGCATTCTGCCCGAAGTTCTGGTTCTGCGCGTTCACCTGGATGCCAGTGACTTTTGACGGCGTGACGTTCACGCGCACAAAGGTGTTGTTCTTGTCATTCCACTGATGGTCCAGGCGGGCCGACCACGCGCTGGTGCCTTCCTTGATCGGATAGTTGCCCATCTGGCTGCGCAAGCTCAGATAAGACGCCGGCAGCGGCACCAGATTGACCGCTGTGCAGCTGCCCGGAATGGAAGGAGTACAATCAATGGGCGCAGGAAAGAAGCGGCCACCGGCAATGGCCGGGATTCCCAGAAGTGGACCAATGGCACCAAGATCGCCGTTGAGCGCGACGGCCGAGGAGGCGCCTGTCACCAGGGCTGCCGTGGTGAGTCCCAGAATTTGAGCATTGATGGCGGGATTGGGGTTGACACAAAGTGCTCCGCTGCCCGTCAGGGCATTCATGTTCGCCGTGTAAAACGCAGCCTGACCTGTCGCGCCCGGCGTCATCAACAGGGGAACGGGAATGCAGTTAATCGTGGTCGAAACCAATCCGAAATTGTTAGAGCCAATGTTGGTGAAGCCGGACTCCTGGCGTCGCGTGGTCTCAAACGAAAGAAAATAAAATGTGCGATCTTTCTTAATGGGGCCGCCGAGTGTAGCGCCGCCCTGGAAGCGCGTGTAGCCCTGCTTGACGGCGGAGACCGCGCCCGTGGCGGGGTCCACATCCACCGAGAACGGGTTGCGGGCCTGAATACTCCTGTGGCGAAGGAAACCGAAAACGTTTCCGTGGACGTCGTTGGAGCCGCCCTTGGTGACGATGTTGATCACGCCGCCGGTGGCGCGGCCGAATTCCGGCATGTAGTTGCTCATGATCACCTGAAATTCCTGCACGGCTTCCTGCGAGACCGTGGCGCGCACGCCGTTGACCGAGTTGTCGGTGGCGTCAGCGCCGTCCACGGAGACTTGATTGGAGCGCGCGCGGGCCCCGCCGAAGTTGATACCGCTGGTCGGCGCGGCGCCAATCGATGGAGCAGAGTCGCGGGCGGCCTGCGAATTGGTCAGCGTGAAATTGATGTAACTGCGGCCGTTGATGGGCAGGTTGTTGATGCGGCGGGAGTCTACGGTTTCCGCCACCCCGGTGCGGCGCGTCTCGATCATCTCCGTCGTTTCCGTGACAGTGACCGTCTCCGCGCCCGTCTGAATCTTCATGTGCGCGTGGAACTCCGCGGACTGTCCGATGGTGACCACCAGCTCCGGATTGACCAGCTTGGCGAAGCCTGTAGCCTCGACGGTAATCTGATAGCGCCCCGGGGACAGCGACACGAACAGCGCCTGGCCGGCGTCGTCGCTTTCTCCCATGCGCGTCGCCGACGTAGCGACGTTTTTCACCGTCACCTTCGCGCCCTTGATGGCTGCGTCAGACGGATCCAAAACCTTCACGGTCAGGTCCACTGTGTTCACCTGGGCTACCCCGGCCGAACCCAGCAGCACGACCAGCGCAAACAGACACACCCATTCGCGAAAGCGCATCGTTGTTCTCCTGTGAAATCGTATCGTGGCCTCTCCCTGCGTCCCGGTATGCCGGGACAGTTCAAAATGGCGATGAAACCACTGCGCCCCTGACAAACTACTGGTGACTTGTACCTTAGCCATGCAGGACTTTTCAATAGGAATCTTAGAGTGAGGCTCCAGATTCTGAGGCTTGGAACCCGGGGGGCCTGGGGCCTTCAGCCGGATGCGCTTTGTGGCGGGGATATTGTCCAGCGTTATGCGAGTCTCCTGCTCACGCGGCAGACTTTGGTCCGAAAATGGAGAGCCGGTGGCCGTCGGGGTCGTTGAAATTGGCCGCCCACATCGGTCCGGTGACGTTGCGCGGCTCGTGCGTGAATTGCACTCCCTTGCTCTTCAGCGCTTCGTGAGCCGCGGTGATGTCGTCCACCGAAAAAACAACTTCGGTGCAGCCCGGCCCCTGGCCGGTGTGTTTGGCCAGCGGAATGGCCAGCGCCAGCGTTACGCCCCCGCCATTCAGGAATGCAAACTCACCGGCGATTTCCTGTGCCAGCGCGAGACCCAGCTTGTCGCGATAGAACGCAACGGATTTCGCCAGGTCCGTCACGCCGAGCATGATCAGGCCAATCTTCGACAGTTTGAATTCCGCTTCGGCCATGGGGAGCGCTCCTGAGCTGCGCGGGGATTGTACTACCGCTCAGGAGAAACAAATCAAGTGGAAGTGCCGCTGGTGGAATGCGGGCGCAACAAATTCCAAGGGCGGGACCAGCCCTTCGGTTAGCCCCGGGACAAACGTGAGAGGTAGCGGCGGAGTTTTTCGCGGTCGTCCTGCTTCATGTGCACGAATTCAACGCCGCCGCCCGCAGGCGTGATGTTGCGCACGACGGCCGTGGACTGAAAGCTGCGCAATCCGGCTTTGATTTCCACGGTCAGCGCGTCGCCGATATTCAGCCGGCGGTTGGATTCGAGGAACGCGCCGCCGAGGCTGAGCGTCTGGACGCGCGCGATGGCGCTGCCTTGCGCGCTGGCGGCGACGATGCGCGCGGGCAGCGGCTCCGGCAGCGGGAAGCGCAGATAGCGGCGCGGGCGTGTTCCAGGCTGTCCGGCAAACTCCTGGGAGACGCGCTCGGCTTCCGAGTGCACCGCGCGGACGCGCGCGGATGAGGGGCGGTTCTCGATCAGTCCTAGAGCTTCTTCAGCGGCGGCACGGAGCCCGGAGGGCTCGACGTGCATCAAGCCAGTACGCGTGCGCAGGATCTGGCGAAGCAGGTCTGCCGCAGTCGGCGAGCCCAGGCGCCCGAGTGCCTCGATGGACTTGATGCGCACAAAAACGTCGCGGAAGCGTTCGTGCTCGCCGCAGGCAATCTCCATCAGCAGTGGCAGCGCGGCCATTTCATGGGCCAGGCCTACTTCGTCCACCATCATCGGGACGACCAGCGGGTGCGCGTGTGGCATGGCCTCCAGCAGCGCAAGCGGCAGACCCGCGGGCTGAATCCTCGTGAGCTCGGACACGGCCATATCCTGCAAGTTCCAGTCCCAGCTCGGCAGCGCGTGCGAGAGTACATCCACCAGGCGCTCGGGACGCGTGGCGGCCAGCAGCTTGACGGCAGCGGTGGCCCGCGGGCTGCGCGGGTCGAAGACCTGCGTGACCAGCGCACCGATGGCCGGTTCGCCGATGCCGCGCATCAGACGCGCCATCGCCGGCAGCATCTCCACGCCGCCGGGAACGGAGAGCAGGCCGGTGAGATGCTCGATCACCCGCGTGGGATCGCGCGCCAGGATGCGCGGGAGCGCGGCGTCCAGCGGGCGGTTGTCCAGCGTGACATCCATCAGCTTTCGGAAATTCGATTCATTCAGGATGTTTTGTGCAAGGAAAGCAAGGTGCCCGGATTCGGAGCCCGGCTCGCCGCGCCGTGGTGCGGCTTCGACGGCCAATAGGATGCGCTCGAGTTCGGCGAAGTCGGTCTTCTTCATCGCCAGTTGGACGAGATTGTTGGTCACAGCAGCGAGCACGGCGGAAACGTCGGGGAAAGTCTCTGCCACCAGTGCGCGGACCACGCTGCCGCTCAGCTCTTCAGGCAGAAAGCCCGGCCAAAGCGCTTCGGCCAGGTGGCCGAACTCCGATAGACCGGCAGCCACGGATCGCCGCGCGGCGAGATCGCGATGGTCGAGGCACGCGGCGTAATTCAGCAGGATTAGCCGCGCTTCGCGTTCACCGCCTCCGCGCGCAAGGTTTTCCAAATGCGCGCCGAGCGAATCGGCCGGTACGCACCAGGCGTGCGGGCCGCGCAGCACGTCCGATTTTTCCTTCGCGGGCAGTTCTTCCCAAAACATCTGGTGGAGGTGCTCGACGGCGGCTTCTTCGGTCCACTGCGCGATGGAAGGCGGCACACGGAGCAGGCGGAATTCAGCCAGCGCCGCGCCGGGCTGGTATTCCGCCATCGCCGCTACTTCGCGTGCCACGCGATCGAACAGTCCGCGCAACTCCGGCACGTCAATTTTGCCGGCGCGAAGGTCAGCGCCCGCCAGACGGAGCACCAGGCCCTCGGCCAGACGTGAAAAGTACGGCTCGAGATCTTCGGCCTCGCGCGGCACCTGGTTCTGCAGCGCCGTGACGAGGATCAGCACCGTGCGCCGCGTAGCCTGGTCAAAGGATTTGCGCAGCGCTTCGCCCGGCGTCATCAGGTGCGGCGCCTCGCCGCGGTCCGGGGATAGCGCCAGCGACGGGCGCAGCACATTCTTCGCAACATTGTTTAGCAGGCGGAGGACACGGGTCAATTCGTCGGCGGATTTCGCTTCCGGAGGGCCGGGCTCGTGCTCCTCGTCGTCCTTCCATCGTTTCAGATCGAGCTGGAGCACGGCGGTGATGAGGCTGGCCAGCGCCGCGTCGGCCTTTTTCTCTTCGGGCAGGACGTTGATGCGGATGCCGGCGATTTTCTGCCGGTCGAAGAGGTGCGGCCATTCGGAAGACATCGTAGAGTGGCCGTTGCGCGAGGCACTCAGCAGGCCGGCGAGCGAATTCAGCTCGCCCAGATTCGTTTCGCGGGAAAAGACCAGCACGGAGACGCCGCGCCCGGAAAGATCGTCAGCAAGCGACTTCATTTCGCCGCGGCTGTCGCCGAGCGGGTGGCCGCGAAAGACAACGCGGCCGTGGTCGAAGCGGATGGCCACCGGTGCGACGTGGTCGAAGGCGGCGCGCAGAGATTCTTCCACGCCTTCGAGGCTTTCCACCAGGCGCGGATGATTTTTCTGGTACAGCCGCGCAGAGCGCAGCAGCACGTGCAGCGAACGCACAAATCGCCCAGCGGCGTGCGTCGCCGCGCGCTCAGTTTGCGCCTGCCTGGATTCTGTCCGCGCCACAGGTTCCTCAGTTTCGCTGGGAAGCGGTCCCCTGCCGCGGCATGGGAGGCTCCCGCACAAAACGCCCAGTCAGATGAGTGCACTTCTGCTGCCGGAGAGAGTGCGCCATCTGGGCCCGTCTTTTCAAGGGAATGCAGGCGGAAGCGCGACCTATGGGTTACCACCGCGCAGCGTTAAGGGAAGATTCGTTACCACATGGATGAATAGCAGTTCGGAGGTCTTACCCTGATCCCTTTTTCGCTAATCCCTGCTTCCGCTTCACTCCGGCCGCACGATATCGGAAAACTCCAGCTTGATGCCCGGCTTGCTGTGCAGGATTTTGCCGCGGGAATTGTTCGCGTCGAGCACTTCGGTGATTTCGAGCAGGCCGACCTGCGTATTGGGATCGCCGGCCTTAAAAACGGAAAAGCGCATGCCCACCTTCACGCCAGCAGCGGAGCCTTTATTGATGGTGCAGACGTCCTTGCCGTCGGCGGGCGGATCGGTGATGTAGCCTTCGATCTTCGGCGCTTCCGGTGCGGCTTCGGCTTTCTTCGCGCCTTCGATCAGCGCAGTGACGGTTTGCAGGATTTTGGCCACATCCGTTTTCAGGCTGATGATGTCCTGCTGATTGCTGAGGCGATAGGAGGAGAGAGAGCTGTCCGTATTGCGGACAACATTTTGCGCCGTGCGCAACTCGGTGGCGGTTTCCGCCTGCTGCTGCTTGAGCTTGCTGATCTCGACCTCGAGCGTGGCCAGGCGCTCGCTGACTTCGCCGAGTTTTTTGGTCACCTCGGCAAACTGCTCTTCGAGGTACACCTGAAGGAGGGGGTCCTTTTGTTTTTTCTGCGCGCCGGCGACAGAGGGCAGGCACAGCGCGATGACCAGCAGTAAAACTACATGATGACGCCGCATGATGATTCCTCCTACTTGTCCCGTCAGAGACTTGCCTCGTAAGGGGCCTGGCCGCAGCCGGGGTCTTCTGAAACTGAGAGGCTAATGCAAACGGGCGCAGGGCGCAATCGGAAGTGCTCGGAGAGATGCGGCAAATGCACTACGGAGTGAGAGTCTTGTTGACCTGCGCGGTCTGGCCGGGCTGCACGGTGATGGTTTCGCGGACGGGAGGATAGCCGCGAAGGAAAATCGTCACCGTGTATTGCCCGGATTGTAATTCAATCCGCGTGGGAGTCTTCTGTCCGGTGTTTGTGCCGTCGATCAGAATGTCGGCACCGGGCGGCACGCTCTTCACATCGATCCAGCCGTTGCCCTTGCGCTGCTCGGCGAGCTGCACATTCAATTTTTTCAATTCGTCCGCGCCAATTTTTATCGACTCTTCGTAGGACGCATAGCCCGGCTTCTGGAGTCCGATCCGGTAGCTGCCCGGCGTGACCGCAACGGTGGCCGGCGTCTGCCGTCCCTGGCGTTGTCCATTGATCAGAATTTCTGCGCCGGGCGGGCGGCTGACGATTTCCAGCCGCGCGGCTCCGGCCTGCAAAGTGATGTTCACCGGCTTGATGGCGCCCTTGGCGAGTTGCAGGATGCGCTTTTCGGTGCGGTAGCCATCCTTGCTGACCTCCAGCTCATAGCGGCCGGGAGCGAGGTCCTCAAATCGGCATGGTGTGCGGCACTGGTCGCTCTTGCGATCGGGGCCGGTGATCGAAGCGTTTGCGCCGTTGATATCCGAGAGCACTTCAATTTCGCCCTTGCCGGGAGCGGCCTTTGGTTTCACCTCGGGGCTTGTCTCGGTGAGAGCTTCAAAGGCGTATTCGACGGAAATTCCCGCGGGTACGGCCCACTTCTGACCCATCTGCTGAAGTTTCTTGCGCTCGCTCGGGTTTGGAGAACCGGTGAACCGGAGGATGTTGTCGCGCAATTCCACTTTTACGTGGGAAGCAAGCCCGGCCTTGGCGAGTTGCCGTACGACTTTGGTGACGAGATCGCCCGGAACGACCTTGGGCGGTGGAGTCGCTTTGGGCTCCGCCTTCGGCTCGTGCTTGGTTTCTTTTGCGGGGGTCGCCGCAGCGGTGGTTTCGGAAGATTTCGCCAATGGAGGCGCTTCCGCTGATTTCGCGGGTGGCTGCACCGGCTCACCCGGGGCACTCACCGGCGGTTGCGTTTGCGTGTGAAAATAAACATCGCGCAGGGTGGGCCAGATCAAATAGCCGCCAACTGCCAGAAGAACAATGAGCACGGCCACGAGGACAGGACGGCTGCGCGGCTCCGCGGGCTCGAACACGTCTTCGTCGGCGGAAGCAGCCGAAAGCGAAGGCAGCGATGAAGCTCCGGGCAACGAACGAGCAGAGGCGCCGTTGGTCACTGGCGTGGATTCCGCGGAAGCCGGCGGCGCAGACGGTGGCGACTTCACCGCCGCGACCGGGGGCATCAGACTGGGCATTCCCGAAAGAGTGCCGGTTTTGCTCGGCGCGGGTTCCGGCGGAGGCGGCGGGGGAGCCGCGGCACTGGGGCGCCCGACCACCACAACCGTCGCACCGTAATCGGCTGGCCCGCTCTGCGGCGCCCCGAGCGCGCGGTAGTTGAGCAACTCCTGCATCAACTCCTTGCAGCTCTGGTAGCGCGCGTCGGGTTCCTTGGCCAAGGCCTTGGAGACCACCGCGCTCAGGCCGGGATGCACGGAGCTGTCCAGCTCGCGCGGCGGAATGGGCTCTTCGTTCACAATTTTGTAGATCACCGTGGTGACGCTCTCGCCGGGGAACGGCTTTTCCCCGGTCACCAGCTCGTAGAGAATCACGCCGAGAGAAAAAATGTCGCAGCGGCCGTCCACCGGCTTGCCCTTGATCTGCTCCGGCGACATGTAACTGGGCGTGCCGACGATGGTGCCGGATTGCGTGGTGCCGAGCTGGAGGATTTTGGCGGTGCCGAAGTCGGTCACTTTGACCGTGTCGTCACCGGCCAGCACGATATTGGCGGGCTTGACGTCGCGATGCACCACGTTGCGCTGGTGGGCGAAATCTAGCGCGGAGCAGACCTGGCCCATGATGCGCATCACGCGCGGCAGCGGAAAGGGCTGCTTCTGGTCCAGCAGCGACTGCAAGCTGCGGCCCTCAACGTACTCCATGGTGATGAAGTAAAGTCCGTCGTTTTCTCCGGCGTCATAAATGATGACGATGTTGGGATGGACTAGCTGGCCGGCGGCGCGCGCTTCCGTCTGGAAGCGGGCCACCAACTCCGGCCGCGCCATGCCGGAACCTTCTTCGGTGAGCCGCATCGTCTTCACGGCGACGGTGCGCCCGATCATCGGGTCAAAGGCCTTGTAAACAACACCCATGGCGCCGCGTCCCAGCTCTTCCTGCAATTCGTAGCGCCCGGCCTTCACCACTGGCATAAGGATTCACCGGAACAGGAAATCAGAAATGTGCGCCGCGCACACATTCATCCGTGCGGAATGCGCGGCGTCGCCTCCCAAGGCCACACGCAGACCTCGGCGGGAGACACACGGTCCCGAAGACCCTGTTCTGGAAATGAACATACCGCCGCGATGGATGCGCGTCAACGATTGCAGATCGTCGCGTTTCCGTATTGCAACGCCGAGGTTTGAGAAATTGTCTTAGATCTTCAACGCTTCAGCGGGTCTCGCTTGGATTCAGGGCGGAAGTCAGTCAGTATCGCCCTGGAATTCGTTTTGCAGAGTCGTGATGCCGACGAGTTCATCGGAAGCGGGCGGCGGAAAGAGCGCGGCGGGTTTCGGCTGAGGAGCAGGCTGCGGCAAGGGCACAAGGGTCTGCGGCGAGCGCCAGTTATCGAGCATGGCGGTCTGCTGCACGCAGGAGACGGTGCACAGCGGCGCGCAGGATTTCACCGTGTTGAACTCGCGGCGTAAGTCCTGCTTGGTGTACTGCAAAAGCGGAATTCCCGGGTGGCCGCGCTGCTGCGAGCAGTAATGCACCAAGCCGTCCTCGCAGATATAGAGGTAGCGCGAACCGGCGCGGCAGCGCCATTCGTGCGACTGGCCGTGCGCGATGCGGCGCTGGAATTGGTTGAACTGCGAATAGCAGCTCTTCTTCATCTGCCTGATTTCTTCGAAGATTTCTTGCTCGCGTGGGCCGATGGACTTGAGCTGCCCCGAGCCGTCGTGGATGATCCCGACAGTGGAAGTAAAGTTGAGCGCCTGCGCGCGGCGGGCCACCGTCAGCGCGTCCTCCGGATTGTTCACGCCGCTGCCCAGGACGGAGTTGATGTTAACGTGAAACTCCGCGTGCTCGGCGAGGAGCTGCAATTTTTGATCCAACACCTTGAGGCTTTTCTTGGAGATGTCGTCGGGCTGGACGTTGTCCACGCTGATCTGCAGGTGGTCGAGATGCGCGCGGTTCAAGCTCTCGATGCGTTCTTTCGTCAGCAGATAGCCGTTGGTGATGATGCCGGCGATGATGCCGTGCGAACGGATGCGCGCAATCACGCGCTCGAGTTCGGGGTGCAGCAACGGTTCGCCGCCGCTCAGCGTAATCAGCGTGGTGCCGAACGAAGCCAGATGGTCCACGCGGCGCATCAAGTCTTCCGCCGGAACGGGCTTGGAAAAATCGTCAAATTCGTTGCAATAGGTGCAGGCCAGGTTGCAGCGGCGGACCGTAATCATGTGCACCTGGACAGGGTGCCGCGTGGACGCCAGCCCGCGGCCCACCAGCACATATTCCCGTGTGCGCCGGTGCAGGAAAATGAGCTTCCGGCGCAGCTTGGTCTTCCAGGTCATCCCGTGATGTTCCCTCAGTCGCCCCAGATGCAACGTTCCACCGCACTCGGGGCGGGCCGAAAATCCCCAATCCAATGGCCGCAATGCTACACCAGAGGCCCCCAAAAGGGGGCGGTTTTTCCATTACAAGGCGGCGAAAAGGCACCGAATGGGAGAATTCGTAAGGTGAGTAGCAGGGGCAATACGCTCCCGTCGTCGGTAAAGCGGTGTAAACCGCCGCTACTCTCTAACTCATGGTCCGGGGATCGCAGAACCCCCGGCGGCGGCAATGAGTTGACGTAGTGGGGGCACGATGGCAAGTCGCAGCAGGCCTTTCGGCGCGGCAGCGCGATCGAGGAGCGCACGCGTGCCCGCGGTCCATTCATTCGACGGAGTTTTCCCTTCCGAAAGTAATGTCAAAGCCTCCTGCCCAGCGGCGCCGAGTTCGGAAAGATCCGCCGCCACGCCTTCAACATCCTGAAGCTGCGGCGAGCTTGCCGCAAGCCGCGAAAGTGTAATGCCGAGTTCCTGCCAGCGCTGGAATTCGCGGGCCAACGCCTGACGGCTGCTCTGTTCGCGTGCCGGGTCGCGGAGGAATGCAGTGACCAGTGCGGCGATCTCGCGGCGCGCCAGCGCGTCGGGGGATGCGATGTCGCCCAGCGAGGTGAGCGAAGTGAGTTGCGTCGCGCGGCGTGCGCGCTGCCGCTGGCCAAGACTCAACGGCTCCACCAGGCGTAAAAGTGCGCGAAGCGGTTCGATCTCGTCCGAGCCGGCCAGGCGGCGCAGCATGGCGTCCGGGCCGGAAAGATGCGTCACGCCGAGCTCTTCCAGTTGCAGGCTCACGGCGTCCAGACGGCGGTACATGTCCTCCACGTCGGCCACGCTGCGCGGCGACCACAGACGCTCGGCAATCGCAGCGCTGCGCGGCCAGATGCGCGAATCAATGTTTTCAGGCGTGATCAGCTCGCCCCACATGCAGACCTCGCCGCCCAGAACTCGCGCGGCCTGCGCGGCGTCCAAATCGGTCGCGGCGGGCAGCGGATCCACCGCGTAGTGAAATGCGGCTGTCTGCATCCCGTCGAGGTAATAACCGGCGGAAAGGATTCCGTTGTAGCCCTGCTTGGCGCTTTCGCCCAGCGACTTCGCACCGCGCCACGATTGCACCACTGTCTCCTTCGGCAGGTCGGAGTGAAAGATTTCGTCCCAGCCGACCATGCGCTTTCCGTGCTTGCTCAGGATGCGCGAAAGGCGCTGATTGAAGTACGCCTGCAAGGCGGCATTGTCCTTCAGGCCGCGGCGCTTCTTGAACGCGGCGACCGCTTTACTCGCATCCCACTGTTTGTTGTTCACTTCGTCGCCGCCGATGTGCCAGTAGGGATCGGGAAAGAGTGCGGCCATTTCACCAATGAAGCCGTCGAGAAAGCGATAGACCTCTTCCCGCGTGGGATCGAATGTGGCCTCCAAGACGCCGAATTCCCGGATGATGGCGTAGGGTCCGGGCGCGGTGGCCAGGCGCGCGTCGCCGACAAACCATGAAGTCGAATGGCCGGGCATGTCGAATTCCGGCACCACGCGGATGCCGCGGTCGCGCGCGTAGGCCACAATCTCGCGCACCTGCGCTTGCATGTAGTAAAGGCCGTCTGAGCCGGACTCATGCAGCTTCGGGTAGCGCCGGCTTTCGATGCGGAAGCCCTGGTCTTCGCTCAAATGCCAGTGAAGCACGTTTAACTTCACTGCCGCCATGGCGTCCAGGTTGCGCTTGACCACTTCCACGGGCTGCCAGTGGCGGCAGACGTCAATCAGCAAACCGCGCCACGCGAACCGCGGCTTGTCCGCAATGTCCGCAAGGGGGAGATAGGCGCCGGAAGCGTCGCGCGCCACAAGCTGGAGAAGAGTTTCCAGCCCGCGGAGCGCGCCCACCACGGTAGCGGCTTTCAATCTTGCTTGCTGGGCGGAGACGCTCAGCAAGTAGGATTCGTCCTCGGCGATGGATTGCACGGCTTCGCCGGGGCCGGCGACTTCGATGAGCAGCGCCGCGGAAGCCGCGTCCTTTTTTATTTCATGCGCGAACTCGACGCCGGTGCGCGCCGTGAGCCGCACCAGATCGCGCTCGACGCCGCGCAGCAACCGCGCGTCGCGGTGCTTCGTGACGCCCACGGCAAATGTTTTCTCAATGGGCAGGCGCCCCGGCTGGATGCGCACCGATGCGGGCACGGGCATCAGCGTGTGCGGTGGCGCGTTGGTCCCGGCGCCTTGTGCCCGCGCCGATGTCCAAGAACTCATCCAGAGAATCACCACAAAAACGCATGCTGCCCGCATCGCCCACCTATTTTCAAATTGCAATCCAGTACCTCCCGGCAACGGCAAGGATACTGCAAAACGAATTCCGCCGCGCGCTCGTCGAATCGCACGAGAACACACAGCCGTGAGGAAGCACAAAAAGAGAAGGCCCCGTTCCAAAGATCTGGGACGGGGCCTTCGCGTTTCAAACGTTACGTACTGCGCGGCCGGTCCGAAGACTGGCCGGTTAAGGTTAGAACTCGAATTTGGCGCCAATTTGCATGACGCGCGGTGAGCCCTGAATCGAGGTGAAGTTGGTCCAGTTCGCCGGTGGAGCCAGGTTCCGTACTTTCGGATCAAGGCGCAATCCGAAGCCGGTACGGCTGCCATCCACTCCGCCCATCGCTTGGCGGTTCATAACGTTGAAGACTTCCCAGCGGAGCTGGAGCTTGTGACTTTCGTTCCATGGCATGTTGAAAGTCTTGCTCAAGCCCAGATCCACGTTGGAGTAACCCGGCAAGCGGAAGACATTGCGCTGGCCGGTTTCTCCCGGGTAGGCATTGCGGAAGCTCTGGTAGGCCGTTTTGGGGTCGCAGCCGAAGAGCTTTGGCGCCGTGGTGGCATCGCCACGGGTGGGGCACGCACTGAACGGCGTGACCTGGGTCACGAAGCTCTGCACGTTCCAGTTGGTGGCCCAGCGCGCATCGTCGTACGGAGCGCTTATGGGCAGGCCGGTATTCCAGCGGTAAATGCCGGAAAGTTGCCAGCCGCCAATGAAAGCATCCAGTCCGCGATTCATGCCGCTCCCGAAGCGCTTGCCACGACCGATCGGAAATTCGTACACGCCGTTGAAGTTAATCTGGTGGCGGAGGTCGAAGTCCGAACTGGAGTAGCCGTCGCGCGGGCGGATCGGGTTGAGCAAGAAAGCGCCACCGAAGGCAGCGGAATCCTGCAAGCCGGAGGCGTTGTCCAGCGAATGAGAGAAGGTGTAGTTGAAATCCCAGAGCAGTCCGCGGACACGCTGGCGAATGGAGAGGGAAAGTCCGTGGTATGTCGACTGGGCAAACGTACCCCAGGCGGAAAGAGCGCCGTACTGCGGGTTGTAGAATCGGCTGACGCCGGCCGCCGCGTCCATGTCGTCCTGGAGAGAAGTCCAGTCGTTTCCGTAGAAGTTACGCATCACCCAGAAGATCGTCTGGGTGGGCGTGAAGGTGAGCGGCATACAACCCCCGCCGCAGCCGTAGTAAGCATCCAGCTGCGCCGTGATTCCCGGGAACATATTCTCAAAGTACGGGATGGGACTGACCGCCGTGCCGGCGGGCGGACGGGTCTGCCGGATTACCTCGAGCTGCGTCGCGGCGGTGTACCAGTCCACCTTGGAAACCGGATCCTTGAGGTTGGTGATGGCCATGATGTCGCGCGTGGCCAGCAGCTTGCGGCCGAGACGCCCCGTGTAGTTCGCCTGGACAACAAAGCCCGCAGGCAATTCGCGTTCGATCGTGAAATTCCACACGTAGTTGATAGGCGCTGTCAGTCTAGTATCCAGTCCGCCTTCAATGCGACGCCGCATGTCCGCGGGCTGCTGGCGCGGGAAAGTGAGATTACCCGGAACCGTGATCCCAGGCAGCGGACGAATCTGCTGGTTGTAGTTAGTGAACTGAGGCGGCAATATGGGGCTTTGCGCAGTAGTGACGACGTTGTAGGTATTCGCGGCAATCGTCGTGTTCGAGGAGAAGCCGAGCGTGTTGTTCAGGTCGAACAGCACTGCCAGGGCCTGGCCATAATAGTCATTGGTGATGCCGTAACCGCCCCGGATGACGGATTTGCCGCCGGGGCCGAAGATCATCTGCAGCAGCTTGTTCTCAAAATGCGGCGACCATGCAGCGGCCACCCGCGGCTGGAAATTGTTCTTGTCCCAATTGTACAAGGGACCCTTGCCGTTGCCGCCGGCGAGGCTGAGCGTGAGCGGCGGTGCGAAGTTGTTGCCCAGTAGACCAGCATCGATGCGGCGTTGCAGGTAGTCGGCACCCGAAATATCTGTCACGACGCCAAATCCCTTGGACTCGTTCACCGGCTGGCTGAGGCCATACCGGAGGCCGAGAGTGAGGGTCAGGTCGCGCCGGACTTTCCAGGAGTCCTGCGCATAAAAGTCATATTCTCTTGTGTTGAACCGGCGATCAGTAGGAGAACCGGATGGCAGCAACGTGCCGGTGTTGCCAAACGTGAACCGGCCTGTGTACTGGGTGAAGCGCCCAATTAACGCCGTCGCTGCGTTTTGCGCCTCCGATACCGAGTCCAGAACGTTGATCGGCAGGGCAAGGGGAACCAATTGCGCGCTAATCGCGTTGGAAACCACCGCCCCCGCCTGCGTGTAAAAGGACGGGTTGGTGATGGCCGTGTCAAACGCGCTTCCGAAGCTCACGCGGCTGTTGCCGGTGATGCGGACGTTGGTGCCGAAATTGACGGTGTGGTTGCCATGAATCCAGGACACATCGTTGATAAGGTTGTGCACCGGCGTGGTGCGCGAAAGTTCGCGCTGGAAGAGCCGGGGCTGGAAGACGAAGCGGAACGAAATGTTGTGATCCGAACTGTCGCCCTGCTGAGAGAATGCCGCGCGGGTCAGACCGTAACGAAAACTGTTGACCCAGTTGCGGCCCAGCGTCCAGTTGTGGCTGACGGCGATGCCCCATGGATGATCCCAGCGGTTCGGCGCTGGCGTGTTGGGGAACTGCGGCGCTTGCCCCACGAGGTCATAGATGAAGTTGGCGCGCACAAACATGGTCATCGTCGAACTCATCGTCCAGTCGATTTTGGCCACGTTGGAGTTCAAATTCACCGGGGTCGAGGCGTTAAAGCGGAATCCACCAGTGTTCAGGCCGTCGCCCGACAGGGGGTCATTGACGGGATAGGCGGTAGCTGCCGCCTGCAACGCGCTGACCGCCGCTGGATTGATCAGGACGGCGGGGAACATCGTGTTGAGGTTTGCTGTGGTCAGAGTGATAGTTTGTGTTGCACCGCAGCCGGTGACGGCGACAGGATTCGTGCAAAATCGTCCGCGGACTTGCATCTGGCCTTGCCCAAGTTGCGACAAGGGAACGATCCGGGTGACCGCCGTTCCGCTGGCGTCGCGGCGCCCTTCGTAGCTGTAAAAGAAGAACAGCTTGTCCTTCTTGATTGGACCGCCCCCGGCTCCGCCGTAGGTGTTGCGGATCAGCTTGGTTCGAGGCACGCCGGCGCGATTGCTGAAGAAGTCGTTGGCTGTAAAGATGGTGTTGCGGTGATACTCAAAGAGTGAGCCGTGGAAGGTGTTGGTGCCGCTCTTGGTGACCAGGTTGATTTGCGCGGCGGAAGAACGCCCTTGGTTGGCGTTTGCGTTCACCGTGGTGACGCGGAACTCCTCGATGGCCTCGGAGTTCAGCCGGAGAACCACGCCGCCGAGCGAATTGCTCTGTGCTTCGTTCACGTCTACGCCGTCCAGCGTAATGTTAGATTGGTCGCTCCGCGCACCGGCCACATAACCCTGCGCATTGGGTGAACCGGTGACACCGGGTTGCAGCGTGAGCAATCCGGCAATGTTGCGCGCTTCCAAGGGCAACTGGTTGATCTGTTGGTTGACGAAGTTGTGGCCCAGTGTTGCGTCTTGCGTGTTCGTCTGGATGGCTGTGGAAACGGCCGTGACCTCCATGATGGTGCTGATGTCACCCACCACCAGATTGACGTTTATTTCCGCGACTCTCCCCACCAGGGCTTTGACCCCAGTGACGACGTTTTTCTTGAAGCCCGTCGCATGCGTCTCCAGCTTGTATTCGCCCGGCGGAATCAGCTCAAAACTGTACCCGCCTGCCGATGAAGTCGTCTGCGTGCGCGTGTAATTCGTCTTCTGGCTTGTGATGGTGACCGTCGCATTGGCGACCACCCCCCCTGTTGCGTCCGTCACCGTGCCTCGAATCGAGGACGCACCCGCTTGTGCCCAAGCTGATCCAGCGCCCAGCAGAATCGCCACAAAGAGGAACACCGCCACCCACAAGTTTCTTGTCGGAAACCTCACAATTCACCTCCAGGAAATGTTCACCCCTACCCAGCCCATTTCATATCTGTGGTGAAAAAGAATGCCGGGAATACTGAACGAAAAAAACATGATCCAGCGGCAAGAAACATGACGCTCTTCGTTTCAGCACCCCGAATCCCCAAACCACCACAAAAGTAGACCCTAACTACCGCAGCGAAAGGTAAGTGTCAAGGTATTTCGATAGAACGAGGTAGAGGTATCCAGACTTTTGGCCAATTCTCTCAGGCGATGTAATCTGCCAGGCAGATCGGAGAGAAATGCTTTTCTTCACCCGCCAACAGCCGTTCAAAATTTGTACTCTGCGATCATCTTGCCTGTGCGCCGGTCGAGCAGCTTCAGGGTCGCGCGCTGCGAAGGCAGGCGGAAACGAAGCTCCGCGCCGGTCAGCTTGTCCTGGATCGCGATATCCTCGTCGCGGGCGCTTTCCGAAACGAACAAATAAAGCACACTGGCCTGCATGAACACCGGACGGATCAGAACTCCCGGCGAAGGCAATTCCCATGCAAACGGCACTTCGATTCCGGTGCGGCGGAGTGTCCAGGCGTAGAGCGCCGCTGCTGCGTCGAGCCCTTCCGCCAACTCCACCGGATAGTTCGCAAGAAAGATTTTTCCCTTCCCCCGGCTCAGTTCATGAAAGCTCTTGCCGTCGGCGGCGGAAAGCGCTTCGATGAATTGTTGCTTCTCGAATGCAAAGGACAGCGCCAATTTCTCGGTGCCCAGGTCCAGTTCGGCCTGTCGGAAGGTGAGCGGCTGAGGTGCGGCTTCGATGCCGAGCGCCTGCAAACGATTTGTCATGCGCCAGTGCGCATCGCGCGCGGGAAAGCCAGTGATGAGCAGGTTGCCGCCGTTCTCCACGTAGCGGAGCAGCGCCTGCCAGCTTTCTTCGTTCAGTGCATGCGGCGAAGGGAGGATCACCAGCTTCGGACTTCCCATGCTCGCGAGCTGATTTTCCGCGAGCACCGCACCAGCAACCCGGCAGTACGAGTGCAGCGCGCGCACGGCCTTCGTTTGCGCTTCGAGCGCTAGCCAATTGAGTGCCGAGTACTGCATCGCTTGTGAGGTGACAATCGTGACCGGAGGATCTTCCGGACGGGAGAGCGAGCCAGACGCTTCCGCGGCGAACGCTGCGAATTTGCGCAGCACTTCCGCCTCCGGCTTTTCGGTCGCATCCGCGCGGACGGCGCCGATAACCACCTCATTGTCGTCGCGCATATAGGAATTGATATGCCAGAGCCAGTGAATGGCTCCTGCGCTGGTGCCGATCGCAACCGCGAGCTTGCGCTCCAGCAGATGCGCGTACTCTTCCGGGCTGCGGCGCGCGCCCGCGTCCACCTGCAATTGCCGGCCGATGCCCGTCTCCTGAATTAGCAGCGGTTTGCCCGGCTGCTTCGCGGCGAGCGAATCCCAGAGCAGGTCGTCGAGCAACCACCACGTGTGGTTCGTGGTGAAGTCGAGCGCTTCGCCAAAGAAGGCGGGCGAAACGCCATCGCGCACGCCGTTTTCGTCCTGCCCCACGGTGACGAGTTGCGTGCTTCCGGTGGCGCGAATGGCGTCACGCATCTGCGTCACCCAGCCGCAGAATTTCTCTTGCGCAAAAATGTAGAAATCGTGGACCTTAAGCGCGTTCGAGCCGCGCGACGTACGATAGGCCGCGCGCGGGGAAAACTCTTCTTCGGCGGGGAGCGGCACGGGCTCCGGCTCCGCAGGCAGCACCGCTTGCCACGCTAAAGCCAGTGTCGCGCGGTTGGGATAGCGCCCGCGGAGCCACTCATTCCACGCGGCCAGCTCGAAACGGTCGCGGTTCGGGCGCGCCATCCACAGCTGGTTCGGATTCGCAAAGCTGGGCTCGTTGATCAAGTCCCAGACAAGATACGGCACATCCTTGAACCGCTCGACCACCGCAAGAAGCAGTTCTTTCTGCCGCCGCAGCGCCTCAGGATCCAGATACGCATTCGCGCCGCCGAGCACCTCCGGAATAAACGCAAAAAAAGTGAACTGCACCGGCATATGATTCTTGCGCGCGGTCATCAGAAACGCTTCGAGCGCCCGGAGCATTTCTTCGTGCACCACGCCGTCTTTGATCACCTGGTCCCACGCACTCCACCAGCCGGTGCGAAGCATGTTGAAGCCCGCGGCGCGCAACTCGGCGAGGTCGCGGTCCCAAACGTACGCATTGGGACGCAGGAAGAATTCGCGCTGGACATCGCTGGCCATGTACGTGGTGCCGATGATGGCCTGCGTGCGACCGTCAACCTCGAAGAAGTTTTCGTTGACGGTGACCTGCGGACCAGAGCGGAGCAGCGCATCGTCGCGCATCCAGAAGCCCGTGCGGTAAACACCACGCAGCGCTTCGCCTTCGTAAAGCCGCGCGGTGACCGTGTGCAGCCCCTTGCCTGCGCTCGCCGGAAGCGTAACTTGCGTGGTGAATGGAAATTGGCCCGGCGCGAACTGGAAACTCTGCTTCTGCGGCGCGTGGCCATCCGCAGCCACTTCCAACTCCAGCCGCACCGGCGCGGGCTTCGCTCCAAACCGCTGCCAGCGCACATGAAACGTCAACGGCTCGCCCGGAAGAAACAGCGGCCACGCCGGACGCACAATAAATTCTTCAGCGCCCCCCATCGCCCGGCGCACAAGCAACGAAATCATCCGGCGGCCAGGCGCCGTGGCGAGAAAACCGCCGGGCAATTCGCACGCCAGAAAGATCCAGCGCCCACCCACAAAGTTATTCTGCAAATGATCGATTTGGACGACCGGCGCGCTCAGCCGGCGGGCGGCCGAGGTTCCCCATGCGAGAGGCGTGAGCCGAGCGTCGATGCTGCCCGCGGAGCCGCCGCGCGTGTAGAGGTCCTCGTCACTCAGGGAAATCGTTAGACTGTACGCGCGCTCCCATTCGAACGCGGGGAAATTTACCGGAAAGGCGTCCTCATTCGGCTGAAATTGAAGTCCGCGCGAACCGGGAGTAGATGAATATTCGTTGATGAAAAGTTTTTTTGCGAAGGCCAGCGTGGACGCGCGCAGCTTCCAGATTTTCCCGTCGCGGTAGCCCGGATGCGTAAAGGGCTGGCCGCCAACCACCAGCAAGTTTCCGCCGCGCTCGAGGAATGCGAAGATGCTCTGCCAGTTCTCTTCGGGAAACGCCGAGCCGAAAGGTAACACCAGCAGGCGCGTCTCGGCCCGGGCCAGAGCTTCGGCGAGCTGCTCGCTCGATACAAAGATAGAATCCGGAATGGCGGCCACGAAATCCGCGCGCGCGGGTGCTGCGGAATCCGCCGTGGGAAATCCCTCCTCCCAGAAAACAACGACAGGCGGCTGCGCCTTTTGTTGCGGTGGCTGTGCTTTCGGAGGAGCTTGCGCAACCACGCGCGCCGCGAAGAACAGCAGTACCCAGACCATGAATGTAATTTTTCGCATCACAAACTCTTCAATGGAATCCTGTGCGACGACTTATTTCGCGGGCGATGCAAATATCACCTTCACCGTTTTAATTTCCCACGGCCGCGTGAGAATCTGGATGCGCGTGCCGCCGCTGATTTCCAGCGCCCTTTCTTCCTTCTCCATCAGATTCGTTTCCACCGCACGCGTCGCGCCGTGCGGGACTCGCAGCGTTACCTGCGTTTCGCGCCCGGCGGATTCGTAGAAGCGGATAATCAGTCCGTCGTCATCTTCGGCTTTTTTGATTGCGGTCACAATGATGTTTCCCGGTTCGATGGCGACAAAAGAATGCTCCCGCGGCAGGGCGCCTGTATGCGCGTTTGCTGCAATTGCCAGCAGAGGGTAATTCAGCTCGTATCCGCGGCGCACGGTGCCCGCCTCGCGCCACGTGCCCGCGTGTGGATAAATCGAGTAGGTGAATTCGTGACGGCCCATGTCCGCGTTCCGGTCAGGCCACTTCGGCGAGCGGAGAAGTGAAATCCGCAGCACGTTGCCCTTCGCGTCGTGGCCGTACTTGCTGTCGTTCAGCAGGCTGACGCCGCGGTTCGCGTCGGAAATATCCGCCCAGCGCAGCGCGGGCACTTCGAACATCGCCTTTTCCGCGGGCGTGTTGCGCGTGGTGGGCCGCTGGATGGAGCCATACGGAATTTCAAACGTCGCAAAATCGCTCTTCGCCGCGACGGCGACGGCCGCCTTGATCAAGATGTGTTCCTCGTGCCAGTCGGCCTCCATGCGCAAATCCACGCGGGGAACGCCGGCGTACAGCGTGATGTTTTGCACGAAGCGCGAACTCTGGAATCTGCGCACGACGCGGATCACCGCGCGCACAGGACCTGTTTCGACCAGCTTCACTTCTTCCGCGTCGGTCAAGTCCCACTTTTGATTTTCGAAATCGGCGTCGATGTTCCACGCGTCCCAGTCCTTCGGCTTGTCGCGAAAGGCCTGCAGCAAGTTTCCGCACGAACCGGCGGCCAGTGTTTCGCGCCGGAGCTTCTTGTCGAAGAGGCTAGTGATGCAACCGGACTTTCCGTCCACTTGCACTCGCAAGAACTCGTTCTCTAACTTTCCGGCGGTGGCCCTCGCGGGAGTATCGGGAATGCGCATGGGCAAAGCGTCCATTTGCATCTGCGCGGCCGTAGCCGGCATCACGTGAAACACTTTGTAGCCAAACGAAGACACGCCCTCCGCAAGAAAACGCACGCGGACAGCCTGCGCTTCTTCGTCGCGGGAGACCAATTCGGCCAGGATAGTTTTACCTTCAGAGTCGCGCACGGAAATTGCCCCTGGCACGCCCGCCAGCGGCACTTCCACTTCAACGACGTCGTTGCGGTCCCACCCCAGCGAATTGAAGACCACCACTGGTGCGCCAACGCCCGCAGTGCGAATGCGCGTAGCAATTCCTTGCATCGCGCTCGTGAGTATTCCGCCTGCGGAGCGGCGCACCTCCGCCTGGTCGCGCGCCGCGTCCACGTAAACTGGCGCGATACCCGAGCCGGGCAGGATGTCGTGAAACTGGTTGAAGAGCACTTTCCGCCACGCGTCGTTCAATTCCGTCTGCGGATAAGCGCGGCCAAAAAGCGTGGCGAACGAGGAAAACTTTTCCGCGTTGAGCATGAGCGCTTCGCTGCGGCGGTTGTTCTGTTTTGTCTTGGCCTGCGTGGTGTATGTGCCGCGGTGGTATTCGAGGTACAGCTCGTTTTTCCAGACGGGCACGGTGAGTGTGTCCAGCTTCTTGTTGATGTCGTCGAAGAAACTCTGCGCCGTGCTGAAGCGGAGGCGCGGGTAGAGCGCCGCAGGCGACTGCCAGCGGCGCGCGGCGTCGAGCATTTCGCGTGTCGGCCCGCCGCCGTGGTCGCCGATGCCGTAGAGGTGCATCAGTTCCGGCGATTTTGTTTTGGGGAGCTGCTCGGCGAGGTCGCGGGCCATGCTCACGGGCTCGATCGGGTTCACATAATCGTGCGGGAAATAGGTGAGCACTCGGCTGCCGTCCAGCCCTTCCCACCAGAACAGCTTGTGCGGAAATTTCGTCGTGTCGTTCCACCCGATCTTCTGCGTGACGAAGAAATCGATCCCCGACCTTTTGTAAATCTGCGGCAGTTGCCAGTTGTAACCGAACGAATCCGGCGTCCACCCCGTGCGCACATCCACGCCGAATTTTTCCTTAAAATATCTTTTGCCGTGGAGCAACTGGCGCGTAAACGATTCTCCGTCCGGCAAATTTTGATCGGACTCCACCCACATCCCGCCGATCACTTCCCACCGGCCTTCTTTCACGCGGCGGCGAATCTGCTCAAAAAGCGATGGGTATTTTTCTTCCATCCACGCGTAATTCGCGGGCGACCCGTGCGTGAAGGTGAAGTCCGGATATTCCTGCATCAGGTTCAGCACGCTGGAAAATGTGTTGCGCGTTACTTCGACCGTCTCCGTCCACGGCCACAGCCAGGCCATGTCGATGTGCGCGTTGCCCACGGCGCGGATGGAAAAGCTCTCCAGCCAGCCGCGCAGCGGTTCGAGTTTTTCTTGCGCGCGGCGGATGGAATCGTCGAAGGCGCGCTGGTCATTGCGCTCAAGCGCGGTCCACTCGATGGCTTTGCTCGCGGATTCGATGAGTTGCGCGCGCTGCTCTTTGCCTTCGCCGCTCGCGGCGTTCAGCAATTCCGCTGTGGCGCAGGATTCCAGCAGCATTCCTGCATCGGGACGCCCGGGCGCCGCGCCGAATTCCAGTTGCGCGGTCTGCAAGCGGATTTTGCCCGCGGGCGCGTCGGCTTTCAGCGCGAGCAGTAACTTCTGTCCCGGCTCCGCGAGGGCCGTCAAAAATAGCGGCTCCAAATCATATCCATGCGCGCGAACGACACCGTTCACGTAAATGGAAAGATAAACAGGAAACTCCCCTTCCAACTCCACGCGGAACCGCAGCGGAGAATTGCGCTGGTCGTAGCCGCCGCTCGCGGCAGGAACGACGACCGAGTAGCGGAACCACGTCGTGCCCGTCGCCTTCGGCCATGTCCACATCTTCACGCTTTCCCATGTGGAGTCGTCCTGCTCAGGCCTGCCTCCGTCGGGCAAGCTTTCAAACGGATGCACGCGCCATTCCGGCAGCGGCACGACGGTGATTCCCTTCCAACGCTCCTGCATCGCGGCGCAACCGGTTGGCGGAGCCGCCGCAGTCTGCGCGCGGAGTGCGCACGGAACCGCCAGCAGGAAAAGGCCGAGCAGCGCGGGGAAAATCCTGCTTCGCATAGAAAAGAAAAGAAGCCTCATCATGTCCTCAAGAAGTGCGAGCGCGACCATGTGCTGTGGGCAATCCGGCCCGGCGCTGCCGGATTTGTGCGCGGATGCTATGGCAAAGCGGGAAGGATGTAAAGCCGATTGCGCTTCCAGGAAGCGTTGGACGCGAAGGCGCATTCCGGTAAGATGCAGCGCATCCGGGCCCAGGCAGGGCTTGAAGTCCTTGAGCAAATGGGAGGCGGCTATGAAATTCCATGCGGCAAAATCTCTTGCAGCAGCGGTGCTCGCGGCGGCATTGGTGTGCGGGCCGGTATTGAATTCGGCCGCTCTGGCGAACGATGAACCGAAGCCCGGCGGCGCTGCGAGCGCGGCGTCATCGTACGTCCCGGACTTGCCGCCACTGATGATCCCGCCGTCCAGCGAGCTGCGCGAAGTGGTGGAGCGCTACTCCACGGACCGCGCCGCGCTGCTGCGGCGCTACGGCGTGGAGTTTTCGCCCACACGCCGCACCCAACTGCGCGAGTTCACCGCGGCGTGGCAAGCGCAGGTGCGGGCGATGGACTTCGAAAAGCTCGGCGCGGACGGGCACATTGACTACGTGCTGCTCTTGAACCGGCTGCGGCACGAGCAACTGCTGCTCGACCGCGAAGAAAAAAACTGGAACGAGACGCTGGCGCTTCTGCCCTTCGCGGGCACGGTTATCGAGTTCCAGGAATCACGCCGCCGCATGGAATCCATCGATTCCGCGACGGCCGCGGCGACTCTCGCCAAGCTGACGGAAGCGATCGAGAAAACGCGCAAGGCCGTCGAAGCGGGACTCAAGCCCGAAACGAAATCCGAAGGGAAGTCCGATGCGAAGCCGGATGTAAAGGCTGCCAGCAAGGCCGACGTGAAATCCCCCGCGCAGCCGGAGACGAAGCCCTCCGCGAAACCGGAAACAATGGTCGCCGAAAAACCGGTCAAGGAACAAGAATCCATCAAGGCGACGAAAATTGCCGGCTATCGTGCGTCGCTGATGCTCGCGAGTTTCCGCCAGACGCTCGAGCAGTGGTTCAAGTATTACTCCGGCTACGACCCGGTGTTCACGTGGTGGGCGAGCGCGCCATACAAGAAGGCCGACGATTCACTGAAGGCGTACGTGAAAGTGTTGCGCGAAAAAATCGTCGGCGTGAAGGAAGGCGAGGACGAGCCGATTGTCGGCAACCCCATTGGGCGCGACGCTCTGCTGCAAGACCTGGCCAGCGAAATGATCGCGTACACGCCGGAAGAACTCATCGGCATCGCCGAGCGCGAGTTCGTGTGGTGCGAAGCGGAAATGAAGAAGGCCTCGCAGGCCATGGGCTTCGGTGACGACTGGAAAGCAGCCGTCGAAAAGGTGAAATCCCTGCACGTCGAGCCGGGCAAGCAGCCGGACCTGATCCGCGATCTCGCCATCGAAGCCGCCGAGTACGTCGAGAAGCACGACCTGGTTACCGTGCCGCCGCTGGCGCGGGATATCTGGCGCATCGAAATGATGTCGCCGGAGCGGCAGAAGGAGAGCCCGTTCTTCCTCGGCGGCGAAGTCATCCTCGTGTCGTATCCGACGGACACGATGTCACAGGAAGACAAGCTGATGAGCATGCGCGGAAACAATATTCACTTCGCGCGCGCCACCGTGTTCCACGAACTGATTCCCGGACATCATTTGCAAGGGTTCATGACCGACCGTTACAACACGCAGCGCCGCGCATTTGGCACGCCGTTCTGGACGGAGGGCTGGTCGCTCTACTGGGAAATGCTCCTGTGGGACATGGGCTTTCCGCAAACGCCGGAAAATAAAGTCGGCATGCTCTTCTGGCGGATGCATCGCTGCGCGCGGATTATTTTTTCGCTCGGCTTCCACCTCGGCACGATGACGCCGCAGCAGTGCATCGATTTTCTGGTGGACCGCGTCGGCCACGAACGCGCCAACGCCACCGCCGAAGTGCGCCGCTCGTTCAACGGCAGCTATCCGCCGCTCTATCAAATCGCGTACATGATGGGCGCGCTGCAATTCCGCGCGCTGCACAAGGAGTTGGTGGAGTCCGGCAAAATGACCAGCCGCGATTTCCACGACTCCATTCTAAAGGGCGGGCGCATCCCCGTTGAAATGGTCCGCGCCATGCTCACCAAGCAGCCGCCCGCGCGGGACTTTATGCCGTCTTGGAAATTCGCTGGGGAAATTCCTGCGAAAAAGTAGCATCAGAAGTGTAAGTGCGCATCGCCCGGAGAAAATCATGCGTCTGAAAATGCGCTGGGTCGTTGTCTTCACGGCGTGGCTATTTCTTGCCGGGAGCGCCGCGGCCCAATCAGATTTGAAAACGCGCAACGTCGTGCTCATTGTTTGCGACGGTGTGCGCTGGCAGGAAGTTTTTCAGGGGCCCGACCGCGCGCTGCTGGACAAGAAACACGGCGGCGTCTCGAACGTCGCCGAGCTGCGCAAAGATTTCTGGCGAGACACTCCCGCCGAAGCACGAGCTGCACTGCTGCCGTTTTTCTGGAGCGTCATCGCCCAGCGGGGTCAGCTTCTCGGCAATCAGACCAAAGGCAGCGTCGCGCGCGTGACCAACGGCCTGAAGTTTTCTTATCCAGGCTACAACGAAATGCTCACCGGCCGCGCCGACCCGCGCGTGGACAGCAATGACCCGCGTCCCAATCCGAACGTGACCGTGTTCGAGTGGCTCGCCGGGCTGCCAGAGTTTCAAGGACGCGTGGCCGCCTTCGCCACTTGGCAGGTGTTCGACGCCATCTTCAACCGCGAACGCAGCGGCCTGTACGTTTTTTCCGGCTGGGAACCTCGCGCGCCGCGCGTGGACACTCCGCGTCAAGCCGTGCTGGACGACTTGTACCGCACCACTACGCGGCTCTGGAGCGACAACTCCTTCGATTCCCTGATGCACGCGGCCATGAGAGAATATGTGCAGCGCGAGCGGCCTCGCGTGCTCTTTGTCGGCTACGGCGAATCGGACGAATGGGCCCACAGCGGCCGCTACGACCTTGTCCTGCGCTCGATTCATCAGTTCGATCAATTTGTGGCGGAGTTGTGGGACTTGCTGCAAGCCATGCCGGAATACCGCGACAAAACCACGTTCATCCTCACCGCTGACCACGGCCGCGGCGGCGGCTTAAAGAAATGGCGCGACCACGGCCGCGATGTCGCTGGCGCGGAAAATATCTGGCTCGCCGTGCTCGGCCCGGACACGCCCGCGCTCGGCGAGCGCGCACAGACCGCGCCCGTCATGCAAAGCCAGATCGCCGCAACGATTGCTGCGCTCCTCGGACAGGATTTTCGCGCCACCGTTCCGACCGCCGCCCCGCCCATCCGCGAAGTCATCGCCCGCCCGCACTGACGCGTTCTGCTACCTGCTTCCGTCTGTCTTGCTTTCTACACCCTAAACCCGACACCCTGCCCCCTGCCTGTCGCAACGCTGTGCTAACCTATTCGGGGGCGCCCGCGGCCCGCGTGGGCCTGTAGCTCAGATGGATAGAGCAACGGTTTCCTAAACCGTGTGTCGGGAGTTCGACTCTCCCCAGGCCCACCAGCTTTCTTCATCGAGCACTACCGAATTCCTAGCACCCATCCTTCGTGCATAACCCGCACGAAGGATAGGCCACGCGCCCAAGCGCTGACAAAATACAGATGTTTTTGACTGGGGTGAACGAGGAGACCGGGTTACAGTTACCTGGATGTGTCGGACGCCGGACAACAGTTTCCCAGCGCAGTTTAATCACAGAGCCATGCAGATCCTTCAGGCGGGGGACGCCGATTACGAATGGGCCGCGCAGCTCATGGCGAGCAGCGAGCCGTGGGTCACGCTAAGGCGCAGCCTGGAAGACTGCCGTGCGGCGGTGCGACGCCCCGGGACGGAACTGTTCATCACCTTTCAAGGCGAGCGGCGGCTGGGCTTCGTGCTGTTGGCAGAACACGGTCTGGCTGGCTCGCCTTACATCGCGTCAATTGCGGTAGTTGAGGCCGCGCGCGGCCATGGGATCGGCTCGGAGCTTCTGCGCTTCGCCGAGGAGCACTACCGCATCTCTCATCAGCACATCTTCCTCCTCGTTTCGTCGTTCAATCTCCCTGCACGACGCCTGTACGAGCGATGCGGCTACCAGCCCGTCGGCGAGATTCCGGACTACGTCGTCGCGGGGCATTCCGAATGCATCATGTACAAGAGGCTCGGGTGAGCGACGATCGCCATCAGGCTCGCCGGCTGCTCTTGCTGCTAGTCATTGTTGCCTCTGCGGGGTATGTCGCACGCGTCGCCATCAGCGTCCTCGCGCCTCAAATCATGGCCGAGTACGCCTTCACGCAGACGCAAATGGGGACGATCTTTAGCGCCTTTCTGGTGGGCTACACAGTAATGCAAGTTCCCTCCGGTTGGCTTGCAGACCGCATACGGACGCGACTCTTGTTCGGTGGAATAACGGTCGCGTGGGTCGTTCTGACCGCTGCGATCGCGTTCGTGCGGCCTTTGCCGGCAATTTCAGTATTGCCCGTCTTCATCGCGCTTCGGGTGCTATTTGGCGTGGCCGCTGCGCCAACGTATCCCGCATCCGCGCGTGCGGTTGCAGTTACGTTTCCGGTGACCACGCATGGCCGCGCCAACGGGATGGTGCTCGCCAGCATCGGCATTGGATCGGCGCTGACCCCACTTCTGCTTGTGCCCCTGACGCGTGCCTATAGCTGGCGAGCGGGTATGCTATTGGCATCGGTTGTCACGGCATTGGCGGCCCTTGCGTGGTGGTTGTCGGCTCCTGATGTAATTGCTCGCTCGTCAACGAAGACGGACGAGGCAGCCCCGGCCGCCGTTGCGCCGTGGCGCACCTCAAGCTTCTGGTTCTTATTTGGGAGCTACTTATTGCAGGGCTATGTGGGATACATCTTTGTATTCTGGTTCTACTCGTATTTAGTGCAAGTCCGCCACTTCAATCTCCTCCAAGCGGCGGGCATCACTTCGCTGCCGTGGGTTGCGACGCTCATTGCCATTCCAGCCGGGGGCGCAGTATCGGATGCTGCCGTGCGCCGGTGGGGCGCGACGAAAGGGCGACGCATGGTACCGATGATTGCTCTCGTGACGGGCGCCATAGCGCTCGCGGTGGGGGCGCGGGCTTCCATCGACGTAATTGCGGTCGGGGCGCTCATTGCGTGCACGGTGCTTGTGCTCTGCACGGAAGGGCCTTTTTGGGCGACCTTGAATGAAATCGCCGGCGCACGTAGCGGGACAGCGGGCGGTTTGATGAATTTTGGATCGAACCTCGGCGGCATGATCTCACCCGCGCTCACGCCTTGGCTCGCGAACCACATCGGATGGGAAGGCGCGCTTTCCGCAACCGCGGCTTTAGCGGCGGTGTCCGGCCTGCTCTGGATGGGAGTTAGAATTGGCGATCAGCGGTAGGGCGGGTGGTCCATCGATAGGAGCGAAGCCCACCCATCCTCTTCATCGGTTATTGAATTGACACTCTTACAGCGGTGATATACTCCGCTGCATGTTAGCCCGAAAGCTCATCTCCAGGAAAGTCCTCTCTGGCCTGCTGGCCGTGACGCTTCTAACTGCGTTCCCCGGTTGGGGCGATGGCGAGCGCGCGCCGCGCTTCCGCGCCAGGACGCTCGACGGCGAAACCTTCTCCAACGACTCTGTCAAGGGCAAGGTCGTTCTGCTGCAATTCTGGACCACCTGGTGCCACTTCTGCCGCGGCGAGCAGTCCCTGGTGGATGACATCAATAAGGAATTCGCCCCCAAGGGCCTGGTGCTGCTGGCCGTCGACGTCGGCGAGTCCAAGAAAACGGTCAAAAAGTTTCTCCAGGAAAATCCCCGCTCCGTGCGCATCGTCCTCACTGAGGACACCAATCTCGCCGCCATGTACGCAGCCACCGTGTACCCGATTTACGTGGTGATCGACCGTGACGGAAACGTCGTCGGCACGCAACGCGGTGCCGGCGGCGAACGCGCGCTGCGCGCACTCTTGAGCCGCGCCGGACTCGAATCGGAAGAGAAACCCTGACCGAAAGCAGCCGCTCGCCAGGCCTACACATCCGGTCCCCAAAAACGAAAGAGCCCGCCCCCGATTGCTCGGGACGGGCTCTTTCAGAAGCTACGCAGCCGACTAGAGGGGGCTGACGTTCGACGCCTGCAGGCCCTTGGGGCCCTTGGTCACCTCGAATTCAACCGCCTGGCCTTCGTTCAGCGACTTGTACCCTTCCGCGTTGATCGCGGAAAAGTGGACGAAAACGTCCTCGCCGGACTGGCGCTGGATGAACCCGAATCCCTTGCTGGCATTGAACCACTTCACTGTTCCTTGTTCTCTCACTGTGTTTCCTCTTCTTTTTTTAAGCTATTTGCGCTTCTCGACCCCTCAGTCGCAATACAAAGGGGCTGCAAGTGTGACTTGCAGCCCCTCTAGCAAATCTAAAGGTGTTACAAGAGCAACAAACGCAACGGCAGGATAGCACAATCCTCCCCAATTGCCTAGCGAAATCTTATGACTGGTTCGCACCGGGCAAAAACAGTCCGAGCCCCGAGGCTCCAGCTTGTCCCGAGTATGGCGAGGGACCTCGGGTCCAAAAGACGCCGACCCGTGCAGATCTCTGAAAGGCCGCGAGCGCTGCTTGGTGTATGCTCTGCGCGACATCTGGCTTTCCCAATCAAGGAGCAGAAATGCGCATGCCAAAACTGATACTTGCAGTGCTCGCGACAGTTGCATGGCTCTCGACGTGTATCCCAGCGGCGGCGCAGGAACCGAAGTATCTCTACCGCGCGACGCTGCTGCAAGCCGCGCCGGGCCGGCTGCTGGAGCTGATCGAGTTTTGCAAGACGAAAGTAGGACTCGACGCTAAGGACGGCAACCAGACCGCCCTGTGGATGCGCCACAGCCAAGGCGACCACTGGGACCTGCTGCTGCTCTTCCCCATGGAGAGCTACGCGGAGTATTACAACCAGAAGCGCATCGAGCAGCGCTACGTCGCCGACGTTCTCGTGCGAGCGTTGACCACAAACACGGTCATGGTCGCATGGCAGGAGGACATCTTCGTGTATGGGCCACCCTTCGAAGAACTCAAGGCGGCATTCGCAAAAGGAAGCTTTTATCATGTGGAAATGATGCAGGCGCTTCCCGGACAACTCCGTACTCTGCAACTTGAGCGCGGATGGGAAAACACGTACGCAAAAGAGCTGAAGCGCCCGGAAAATTTCATTTTCGTTCGCGACCAGGGCGCCGCGTGGGACATCTTCACCATCGGCGTCTATCGCGACATCAAACATTACGCAGAAGGCGCGGACATCCCCGTCAAGCTTCAGGAAGACGCGGCGAAGAAAGCGGGGTTCGACTCCGCCAGCGCGATTGGTCCCTACCTGCGCACGCTGATTAGCACGCACCACGACACTCTCGCCGTCGCCGTGAAATAGCTGCGCGCCCTGGCGGATTCCCGCAAATCGCACGCCTCAAGTACAATGCTTCGCCGGCGGCACTGACGAATACAATACCGATGAAAAAAGTTGTCGAGCGCGAACGCAACAAGACCTACTACCGCGTCCTGCACGTGCCCATCTGGCTGTGGGTGTTCTTCGTCCTGCCCGGCTGGCCGCTCACGTTTGCGATGTACACCGCCGGCTTCGACCGCCGCCACGCCATTTGGTTCGCCATCGTTTTCGCGGTGTGCGCCTGGCGCGGGTTTGCTGGAAGACTGCCGGGCGTGGAGCACGCGCCCTACGTCACGCACTTCGGCGTGGCCCAGCCCAATTTGTGGTACCGCGTGGTGTGTTACACGGCCGCATGGATCGCGATTGCCGTGCCCTTCGCGCTGAACGCCATCGGACTGGTCTTCGTGTCAATTACGGGCGAATGGATGATGAAGCAGATGTACCAGTGGCTCTACTATCCGCTGGCGTTGCTCGTCATGCTGGCGACAGCGATGAATATGACGCCGCGCGCGCGGCGCTCCACGCTCAACGAAGGCGCGGAGCGCGCATGGTTTTACGTCGGGCTGTGGACCGTGGTGCCGGCGCAGGCGGCGATGTGGGCCGTCTGGCGCATCGGCGCCAAGCACGGGCTCGCCGGCGCTGCTCACGGCCTCGCGGGACTCGCCACGTTGGCTCTCGTCGGCGGCACGATGTTTCTGCTCGGCGCGAAAGGCATTCTGCCCCGCACGGCTCGCTTCTATTTCCCGGAAGCGACCGCCGCTACTTCCGAGCCGGCCCGCGAAAACGTGTAGCCTGCCTCTTCAGAGGCGGGGCTTTGCGTCCGGGACGATCCCAATGCCCCGGGTCTAAAGACCCGGGCTACATCGGCCGTTGCCGCGACACCCGCGCTACAATTCCTCGCGATTCGTGCGAAACTTGTGTCGTCTATGTCTCGCTCCGTCCTCACCGATTACCTCGACAATTTTTACCGCCACGGGTCCTACATTGCCTACGTCCACCGCCGCGGCTACCGCACGGAGCGCTGGACCTATCGCCGTGTGGTCGAAACGGCAAATCGCTTCGCGCGTGAGCTCGAAGCGCGGCAAATCGGCAAGGGCGACCGCGTGGTGTTGTGGGGCGAAAACTGCGCCGAGTGGGTGGCTGCGTTTTACGGTTGCGCGCTGCGCGGCGCCATCGTCGTGCCCATGGACCGCATCGCCGCGGAAGATTTTGCGCGCCGCGTCACACAGCAGGTGAGCGCAAAACTACTGATTCGCTCGCGCGAGCTGCCGCCGCTCGACAGTTCCCTTCCCGCCATCATTCTCGAAGACCTCGCCGAAAGCGTTGCCCCGCGCGACTCTGCGCGTTACTTGCCCGTAGAAATCACGCGCGACGATGCCGTGCAGATTATTTTTACCTCCGGCACCACCTCGGAGCCGAAGGGCGTCGTCATCTCCCACAAAAATATTGTCGCCAACCTAGAGCCCATTGCCGTCGAGATCGAAAAGTACCGTATTTACGGCCGCGCGTTTCGCCCCATTCGTTTCCTCAACCTCGTGCCGCTGAGTCACGTGTTCGGACAATTCATGGGCTTGTTCATTCCGCAATTGCTCCCCGGCACGGTGATTTTCGCGGGGACGCTCAACCCCAGTGAAGCCATCCGCACCATCAAGAAAGAGCGCATCTCCGTGGTGGTGACCGTGCCGCGGCTGCTCGACTCCCTCAAGGACAAAATCGAGCGCGACTTCGAAGCCGAAGGCAGCACCGAATGGTTCCGCAAAAGCTTTGACGCAGTCAAAGGCCAGCACTTCACCAGACGCTGGTGGCGCTTCCGCCGCGTACACAACCTCTTCGGCTGGAAATTCTGGGCGTTTATTTCCGGCGGCGCCACACTTGACCGCGAAACGGAAGAATTCTGGGGACGTCTCAGTTTTGTTGTCATCCAGGGCTACGGCCTCACAGAGACCACTTCGCTCGTCAGCGTGAATCACCCCTTCCGGCTCGGTAAAGGCTCCATTGGAAAAGTGATGGCGGGCCGCGAAATTAAATTGAGCGAGACCGGCGAAATTTTGGTGCGTGGCGAAAGTATCGCCGCGGGTTATTGGCAGGGTCAGGAGCGGAAGCCGGTGGAAAGCGGAGACGGCTGGTTCCACACCGGCGACATGGGCGAGCTGGACACCGCCGGCAACTTGTATTTCAAGGGTCGCCAGAAAAACGTGATCGTCACGCCGGCGGGCATGAAGGTCTATCCCGAAGACCTCGAGGCCGCGCTGCGCCGTCAGCCCGAAGTGCGCGACTGCGTGGTGCTCGGTCTCGAGCGCGAAGGCAACGCCGAAGCCTGCGCCGTGCTCCTTCTCCGCGAAACACAGCAAGACGCCGCCACCATCGTCAAGCGCGCCAACGAGCAGCTCGCCGAATTCCAGCACATGCGCCACTGGGTAGTCTGGCCGGAGGACGATTTTCCGCGCACGTCCACGCACAAGCCGCGCACCAACTTGATTCACGATTTTGCGCACCAAAAAATCAGCGCGAGCGGCGGCGGCGCGGCGCCCACGGGCCCGCTGGCCGAGCTGATCACACGCGTCACCGGCCGTTTCCCGGAAAAACTTTCCGCCGGCGCGAATCTTGCCGCCGACCTCGGCCTCAGTTCCGTGGACCGCGTCGAGCTGATGAGCGCGCTCGAAGACCGCTTCCAGATCGACTTGAACGAAACCAAATTCACTTCGGCCACGACCGTCGGCGACCTCGAAAAAATGTTGCGCGAACCGTCCGCCCAGCGCAGCGACATGGTTTACCCGCGCTGGACGCAGCATCCGCTTCAGAACGTAGTTCGCGTCGGCGTCTACTACGCCTTCGTCTGGACGGCCACGCGCCTGCTCTCCAACCCCCGCGTTCGTGGCCGCGAGCATTTGCGCGCATTGCAGGGCCCTGCTCTCTTCATCTGCAATCACATTTCGCAAACCGATATCGGAATGGTGCAGTGGGCGCTGCCGCCGCGTTTCCGTCATCGCCTGGCCGTGGCCATGGAAGGCGAACAGCTCGAGCAGATGCGCCGTCCTCCGTGGGAATTCGGTTTCTTCAAACGATGCCTCGAAAAATTCAAGTGGTTCGCCACCGTGGCCTGGTTCAACGTATTTCCGATGGCCGCGCGCAGTGGCGTGCGCGAAAGTTTTTCTTACGCCGGCGAATCCGCGGACCGCGGTTACAATCTTCTGGTTTTCCCGGAGGGCCGGCGCACGCTGGATGGAACGATGTGGCCGTTCCGCACGGGGATCGGCGTGCTCGCCACCCGGCTGGGCCTGCCCATCGTGCCCATGCGCATTGACGGCTTGTTCGAATACCGCAAAGCAGGAAAAAAGCGGACGCCGCCGGGCGCCGTGCGCATCAGCATCGGCGCGCCTGTGCGCTACGCATCAGGAACCGACCCCGCACAGATTACCCGCGAGCTCGAACAGCTCGTCGCCTCTCTCGACTGGCCCGCAAGGCAATAAAGCTTCCCTGTTCGCTTTTCGCTTGCCCAACCGCCCCGGGCCAATAACAATCTCCGCGTGCCATTCCTCGCTCCAGCGACGCTTTTCATCTCGACGGCAGAGAGCGTCACGCACGGCGATCCCGTGGCGCCGGTGCTCATCGCGCTCATGCTGATTGCGGTGGGCGCGGCCATCGGCGGCCACTGGATGAAAAAAATAGGCCAGCCGGCCGTGCTGGGAGAACTGCTCATCGGCATGCTCGCCGCCAATGCCGCATATTATTTCCGCGAACCAATCATCACCATCCTGCGCGAAGGGCCCACGATGCTGAGCGTCCTCAACGCCGCGCTCGCGCAAAACCTCAGTTTGGCGGATGCCGCCGCGAAAATCCTTCCGCCCGGCGAGCACACTCAGCGGCTGGTGGACGTCCTCGGCAGCGCCGCCGCGCCCATGGCCGTTTCCGTCTTCCTGTTTGTGGACCAGCTTTCGCGCGTCGCCGTAATCATTTTGCTTTTCCTGGTCGGGCTGGAAACCAGCGTGAAGGAAATGGGCAAGGTCGGTGTCGCCGCCGCTCTGGTCGCCGTCATCGGCGTGGTTTGTCCGTTCCTGCTGGGCGTGGGACTCATGGCGTTCTTAGTCCCTGATGCGCCGCTGCAGAAAGATATTTTCATCGGCGCGATCCTCACCGCCACCAGCGTGGGCATCACCGCCCGCGTGTTTCGTGATTTGAAGCAGACACAGCGCACCGAAGCAAAAATCATTCTCGGCGCGGCCGTGATTGACGATGTGCTCGGCCTGATCATTCTCGCCGTGGTGAGCGGCCTGGTCGTCACCGGCAGCGTGAGTTTTCTGGGCGTTTCCACCATCACGCTGAAGGCCGTGCTCTTCCTCGCCGTCGCCATCGGCGCGGGGATGTGGGTCACGCAAAAAATGGTGCGGCGGCTGGCCCGGCTGGAATTGGAAAACATGAAGCTGCTCTTCGGCCTGGGCTTTGCGTTTCTTCTTTCGTGGCTGGCGAATTCCATCGGCCTGGCCACGATTGTCGGCGCGTTTGCCGCCGGTTTGGTGCTGGAGGAATTTTTCCTCGACGAGCTGAAGGGCCACTCGTTGCGCGATTTGCTCTCGCCGCTGGAGACGCTGGTTGTGCCGGTCTTCTTTGTGCTGATGGGAATGCAGGTGAAGCTGGAAACGTTTGCGGATCGTCAAGTCATCGTGATTGCTGCCTTGCTGACCGTGGTGGCCATCGCCGGCAAATTGGTGGCCGGCTTGGGATGCAGCCCGAAGCTTGACCGGCTGTCGGTCGGCGTAGGCATGATGCCGCGCGGCGAAGTCGGCCTGATCTTCGCGAGTATCGGAAAAGGGCTGGGAGTGGTGAGCGACGCGGTTTTTTCCGCGGTCGTCATCATGGTGATGGTGACCACGCTGCTTGCCCCGCCGCTGTTGAAAATTACTTTGGCGCGCAGCGAAGCGCACCCAAAATAAAACGGGCGCAGGGAGGAATTCCATCCTGCGCCCTGAAAGCATAATCCCAGAATCCGAGACTACTTCGCTTTGGTTGCCGTCCAATCGCGTTTGCCGCGGGGCGATTCAACGGACCCCTTCATCGTGTCTCCCTCGACGGTTGCCGTATATTCCGACTTCATTTCGCCGTTCGGAGTCTGCCGCGTGACGGTGAATTTCACTTCATTGCCCTTCACAGTGCCGGTCAGAGGCGTGTCTCCGCCCATCCCGCCGCTGACGGTGCCCGACAGCTTGTCCCCCTCCATTTTGAAGGTGTACGTGGTCGTGCGCGTATCTCCCTGCGGCGTCGTGAATTTCGACTCCCACTTGCCATCAACCTTTGCGTTGCCTTGTGCTACTGCGGTGCCGCTGACCATCAGACTCAAAACCAAAATGGCCACCAGCCCCATTGCCATGCGTTTCATCGATTATTCTCCTTTTGCTCGCTTCCCATGCGGAAAGCTAGTTATTCAGACGTGCTCCCCGGTGCAAGGGTTTCATCGGGAACAGGCGGATAATATTCAAAATTGGGCGGCTGTCAATGTCAGCTTTTCGCCGGGAGAACTTTCGCCTTCGCGTCAGCGACATACTCTGCCACGTAGGCATCAAAAGTTTTCCGCAGCATCTGCGCCACGGGACCCGGCGCCGCCGAAATTTTGTGTCCTGCAATTTCGCCCACGGCCAGCACGTTGCGGTTGGTCGAGGAAATGAAGACTTCATCCGCGGAGTAGAGGTCTTCCGGGCGCAGCGTGCGCTCGGCCACCGGGACGCCGGCCTTGGGGCCAAGCTCGAAAAGCAGCCCGCGCGTCACGCCCTCGAGACAGCCGGAATCGAGCGGCGGCGTCAACACCGTGCCGCCTTGAACGCAAAAAATATTGGCCGCCGTGCATTCGGCCACTTCGCCCCGCTCGTTGAGCAGCACCACCTCGTCGCAACCTGCTTGCTGCGCCTCGTACAGGCTCCACACATTGTTGAGCCAGGAGATGACTTTGACTCCGGCGATCGGCGACGCGGCGTGGCGCCCGTGCTCGCGCAGCGCCAAGCGTACTGGCTCGCGGTACGCCGGCAGCGGCGCGGAGTAGAGGATGAGGTCCACCGGAGGGAAGCTCTCATCGCTTGTCCAGAAGCCGACCTTGTTATAGACAATGTAAATGCGCGCGCATCCTTCCTGCACGTGATTCGCGCGGAGCACTTCCCCGAGTTGCTCGCGTACTTTCTCCGCCTCGAACGGCATGGGCAGGTGCAGCCTGCGCGCGTCTTTTTGCAGGCGCTTCCAGTGACGCTCGTAAGCGAACGGCTCGCCCGCAACGATGCGCACCGTAGTGAACAATCCCCAGCCGTTCAGCAGCCCGGCTTGCCCGGGCGAGAGCCGTACTTCCTCGATAGGAAAAAGCCTGTCGTTATGAAAGATGAAACGATGGATCAACGGTCCCTCCGCGTCAGAAACTCAACTCGGCAAAAACCCAGCCTATTCTAGCTCAATAATCTTCTCGTGGAGTGCATCCGGAAGCTTGCCTGCGAGGTTTTCCTCTTTCCTATCCTTTCCTTTCCTTTTCTTTCCCAGCTCTTTTCTATTTTCTCTTTTCTATTTTCGCTTTTCTTCTTTTCATGCTCTGATTCGCTCTTCCGTCACCTCCACTTCGTCAATTCCCTTGAACGAGAACATCAGCTTGACAAGAAACTTCGGCGGATTTTCGGAGGTCTGTTTCAGGATGGTGCCCACGGCGTCGGTGACCGCGGCGTGAAAAAGCACAGCCCCCACCTGCATCCCCGCCAGATTCACCCGTACGCGCTGCCCCGGCTGAAACATGACATGATTTTGCGCCCGCTCCGCAGTCGTGGCAAGAGTGCTTGTGCTATCATCGCGGATTGTTGGTGCTTGCTGCTTTTTCCAGGAAGCGTCCGTTCCCAAGGAGAATTCCGATGTCCTCATTCCACAGAAACAAATCATCGCTTGTCGCTCTGATTGCAACGGCATGTTTGCTCGCGGTTGGATTGCTCGCGCAGACGGCGCCCAGTGCGCCCGAAGCGGCGCTCAAAGCCGTTTCTGCCGAAAGCATTTTGAACCACGTCAAGAAACTTGCCTCCGATGAATTCGAAGGCCGCGCGCCCGGCTCCAAGGGCGAAGAGCTCACTGTGAAATATCTGACCGACCAGTTCCGCGCGCTGGGCCTTTCTCCGGGCAATCCCGACGGCACTTACATTCAAAAAGTGCCGCTGGTGGAGATTACCGCCGACCCCAGGATGCAGCTGGCGTTTTCCGGAGCGGCGGCGAAGATCGAGCCGAAGTATCAGGACGACTACGTCGCGTGGACCAAGCGCGTTACGCAAGGTGTCTCCATGGACGCGGAGATGGTTTTTGTCGGTTACGGCGTACAGGCCCCCGAATTTCAGTGGGACGACTTTAAGGGCGTGGACGTGAAGGGCAAGATCATCGTCGTGCTCGTGAACGATCCTCCCCTGCCCGACCCGAAAAATCCCTCGCAACTCGATCCCAAAGTTTTCAGCGGCAAGGCCATGACTTATTACGGCCGCTGGACATACAAATTTGAGAAGGCCGCGGAAAAAGGTGCGGCGGGATGCCTGATCATTCACGAGACCGGCCCAGCGGGCTATCCGTGGGCCGTGGTCTCCCAGGGCAGGAGCGGCGGCCAATTTGACCTGGTCACGCCGGACAAAAACATGGGCCGCGTCGCGGTGGAAGGCTGGATGACGTGGGAGCTCGCGGAAAAACTCTTCAAGGCCGCCGGCGAAGATCTCAAGGTGCTGAAGCAGGCTGCGCTCAGCCACAACTTCAAACCGGTCTCGCTGGGAATGCGCGCAAAGATTGCTTTCAAAAACACGCTGCGTATGGTGGATTCAAGAAATGTGGTCGCCAAGCTGCCGGGCAGCGACGCCAAACTCAAGAACGAATACGTGATCTACTGCGCGCACTGGGACCACTTCGGCATCGGACCGGAAGTGAAGGGCGACAAGATTTACAACGGCGCCGTGGACAATGCCAGCGGCACGGCGACGCTGCTGGAGATGGCCAAAGCCTACAAGCAGCTCGCCACTCCGCCGCGGCGCTCGATTCTCTTTCTTGCCGTCACGGCGGAGGAGCAAGGCCTTCTCGGCTCGGCCTACTACGCGAAGCGGCCGTTGTATCCGCTGGCGCACACGGCCGCAGTGATCAACATGGACGCGATGAACGTGCTGGGCAAGACGCGCGACATCAGCAGCGTCGGCATGGGCAGCTCGACGCTAGATGAAGTGGTGATCGCCGAAGCAAAGGCGCAGGGCCGCGTGGTCAAACCCGATGCGGAACCGGAGAAGGGCTTCTTCTACCGCAGCGATCACTTTCCCTTCTCCAAGGAAGGCGTGCCGGCGTTTGATCCCGGCGAGGGCACGGACTTCATCGGCAAGCCTGCGGACTGGGGCATGAAGATGCGCCAGAAATACACCGCGGAGGACTACCACAAACCCTCCGACGAAGTGAAACCTGATTGGGACCTCAGCGGTCTGGTGCAGGATGCGCAGCTTTTTTTCATGGTCGGCTACCGTGTGGCCAACGAGCCGAAGTTGCCGGAATGGAAACCGGGCACGGAATTCAAAGCCAGGCGTGAAGCGTCGTTGAAGGCGGCCGCGGAAACGAGCGCGCCGGCCAAGGCCGCGAAGAAACCTTGAAAGATGCGGAGCCAATCTGACTTCACATTCCTGCGAAATTTCCGGCGGGAATATCCCGTCGCCGTGCGCGGCGAAGGCGTCTATCTCTACGACGAAAACGGAAAGAGTTACCTCGACGCATGCGGCGGCGCGGCGGTGGTTTCCATCGGGCACGGCGTGACGGAAATCATTGACGCCATCGCGCAGCAATCGCGGCAACTCTCTTACGTGCATTCGTCGCAATTTGCTTCCCCGGTGAGCGCGGAGCTGGCGGAGACTCTTGCCGAAAAATTTCCCGGGCCGAAGCAGCACGTCCGAGTGCACTACACTTCCGGCGGCTCCGAGGCGGCGGAAACAGCCATCAAAATCGCACGGGCCTACTGGCTGGCGCGAGGCGAAACGCAGCGCTACAAAATCATTTCCCGCTGGCTCTCCTACCACGGCACGACTCTCGGCGCGCTTTCCGCCTCCGGCAACAAGGTTCGACGGCAGGCCTTCGCGCCGTTGCTGCCTACCGCCATGGAGCACATCTCTGCGTGCTTCTGCTACCGCTGCCCGCTGGGACTCGAGTTTCCTGCGTGCGAGCTGGCCTGCGCGGAGGAACTGGGGCAAACCATCGTGAAGACCGGCAAGGATTCGGTGGCCGCGTTTATCTGTGAGCCGGTCGTCGGCGCTTCCTCCGGCGCGCCGCCGCCGGAGGGCTATCTCCAAAAAATCCGCGAGATTTGCGACGCGCAAGGCATTCTGATGATCGCTGACGAAGTCATGACCGGCGCAGGCCGCACGGGAAAATATTTCGCCGTGGAGCACTGGGGCGTCGTCCCGGACATGATCCTGCTGGCAAAAGGACTGAGCAGCGGCTACGCGCCGCTCGGTGCGGTGTTGGTGGCCGAAAAAGTGTGGCGCGCGATTGAAGCAAACCCGGGCTCGCTGGACCACGGCTTCACGTATCAGGGGCATCCGCCGTCACTCGCTGCGGGACTCGCCGTCCAGCGCTACTTGGAGAAACACAATCTGGTAGAGCAGTCGCGCCAGCGCGGCGAGTATTTAGCAACAAAGCTGGAGCGATTGCGCGCGCTGCCCTGCGTGGGCGACGTCCGCGGCAAAGGCATGTTGCAGACGGTGGAATTCGTCGCGGACAAAGCCACCAGGAGACCGTTCGCCGCGGAATTCAATTTCAATTTCCGGTTCTACGAAAACATGCAGGCTCGCGGCGTGATGGTGTATCCGATGCGCGGCACCGTCGAAGGCAGCGGCGATCACGTGCTGATTGCGCCGCCGTTTGTCATTGAGGAAGCGCAGATTGACTTTCTTGTCGAGCAAATGGCCCAGGCGCTGGAGGAAGTCCACCGCGAAGCCCGGGAATCCGGGGCTGACAGAAACTAATTGCCCCTCAGGTAGGCCTCGTGCCCTTGCTTCCAGTCTTCCCGTGGCGGCGAGAAAAAGTCGAGCACTACGCACGCTTCCAGGAACCAGACCTCGTGCTCGATCCATGTGGGGATGACGAGCACTTCCCCGGCGCGCAGTTCAAAATCACGCCCGGCCGCGCGAACTCGCATCGCTCCTTCCAATACGTAGGTGTGCTGCTCCGCCTCGTGTTTGTGCGCGGAGACATGAAGGCCCTTGGCGAAATGGAAGCGGGCCAGTGTGCCCTTGTCGCCCCAAATTACCTGGCGCTCCACTCCCTCGCGAATTTGTTCTTTGGGGATTTCCTCCCAGCGGATCGGACCCATGAGTTCACCTCGAAAATTGCCGTCGGGCCGGAAACGGCTGGCCCGGCAGAACGGAACAGTATACTCGCGCCGGAATCAGCTCCGGAAGGCAAGAGTGACTCCGCTCACTCTTCCCCGATAAAGCGGTTGCATCTTCGCGGCTCTCGCGGATCGGCAAACCTTCCCGAAGTGCGGAATTAAAACGGGCGTTTTCAGGTACGACACAGCAGCGGGTCAGTCCCATAGACACTCTCGATGCGGAGCCGCTAGACTCAACGAGGTTCGAAAGGGTTTTGCGGAGAGGTACGTGTCCGCGAAAAGACGCCATTTTGTCGCCATCCTCTTGATCGCCCTGCTGGCGTCGCCGCCGGGGTTTGGCTCCGCGGCGAAACCCTTGGGCATTGTGCTGGAAACGCAAAACGCGCTTTTGCGCGCAGCCGATGGAGTAACCGGATCAACGGTGTTTGCAGGCGACACCGTGTCGACCGGCCACGGCGGAAAGATGCGCGTGCGCATGGGAGCGGCGCAAATTGAGGTTCTGCCGGATAGCGTCGTCACCTTTGAGGAGATTGACTCCGTCGCTGGCGCGACCGTAGTGCAAGGCACCGCGAGCTTCGCGACGCCGGAGACGGGAAACGTGGCGGTGAGAGCCACAGGCATCGTGATCCGGCCGCAGCCACAGCGCTCGACGCATGGACAAGTGACGCTGGTGAGCCCCAGCGAATTGTTGGTAACCAGTTACCGCGGGCCGCTCGAGTTGACGATGGGCGACGAATCGCTCACGGTTCCCGAGGGCACTACGTATCGCGTGGTGCAGGGCGATTCACGCGGGCCAGGACCGGTTGGCGCGGGAGAGAAAGAGGCGCGACGGGCGCCCATTATTGCGTTCTTTGTGGCCTTCACCGTAGTCGCCGTTCCGCTGGTGAGCGTCATCACTTACCACTTGCTCGCCAGTCCATCTTCGATTTTCTGATCGTAAAACAAATACAAAGCAAAGGGCCCGGAGCGCTGCGCCAGAATGACGGCTACGCATGAAAACTGCCCAGCGCGGAGCCTTCGTCGTTGTGCACGTCGAAGACGGTGTAGAGCTTGGTGATCTGGAGCAGGTCGTGCACTTTTTTGGTGAGGTTGAGCAGCTTGAGCTCGCCGCCGTGATTTTTCACGGTGGTGAAGCCGCTGACCAGCTCGCCGATTCCGGAGCTGTCGATGTAGGTGACGTCGCCGAGGTTGAGAATGATTTTGAGCTGGCCTTTGGTCATCATGTCGCGGACCATTTCGCGCAGCATGGCGCTACCCTCGCCGAGCGTGATGCGTCCGGTGACGTCCACCACAGTGATACCGCTGATTTCGCGCGCTGTCGCTTTGAAGCTCACTTGCGTTCTCCTTTATCCAAACCCGCGGGCTAGCCCGGCGCGGACATCCGCTTCACTAGTGTCAATTCGGCGCCGCCGGTCGGGCCCCGGGTCACATCGAACTCGTCCATGAAGGCCTTCATCAGCAGTATGCCGCGCCCGGAACTCTTTAGCAAATTTTCTTCGGCGAGAGGATCGGGCACATCCGCCAGGACGAAACCATCTCCCTGGTCGAGGATGCGGATGACCAGCCGCCCGGGGTCCAGCTCGAGAGTGAGAAAAACTTTTTTCTCGCGGTTCTGCCGGTTGCCGTAAGTGACCGCGTTGATCACGCCTTCGCGCACGGACATGCCGATGCGATGACGGTCTTCGTCGCCGAAGCCGGCCGCTTCCGCGACGCGCACGGTGATGTCTTCGGCGAGGTCCACGCTGTCAATGATCGATTCCAGCGTGACTTCCATCCGCTTGGTCTGAGAGGTCATCCGCTTTCGGCAGCCGACCGCCAAAAAAACGCCCGCTATGGGTAACACGGGGGATGCGGTTGAGTCAATTGGAAGCATGGGGTAGGTGGTGGATATTGGGAGGCGAGTGCACGGCTCAGAAGAATTTGTGATTCGCTGGCAAACCACCAGCGGAAAAGATGAGTGATACGTGATTTGGCGATTGAAGGAGGGCCGATCCTGCGCCCGCAGGCCCATGATTTGGACAGCCAAGATCGGCTCTGAATGATGAGGATAGATCTTCATGAGGACTTCTTCGATGCTGGCTTGGGCGCAGCGACGACCTCCGGCCTCACAGGGTGATCGCGAAGCGCTGCGGGCGACTACAACGACTAAAAAGACTACCCCCACCCCCCGGGGTGTTCGATTTTGAGAAAGTGACTGAAAAACATGGGGATAGACGTTTGGCGTTAGTCGGGGGCGTAGTCGGGTGTAGTGGGACGCGCGTGGCGGCTTGTTTTTGGAGCGTGCGAACGATGGTGAAGCAGCGGTCATAGCTTATAGACAACAACATCAAACTTTACATCAGCAATTAGTGAATGTCAAGAGTTTCTTTGCGGGGGGATGGAGATTGCTGCTTTGGGGGGACAGGAATTAACGCGACTCGGATATGGCCAATGGCGCGACGGGGGGATGGCGGCTGGCGAAATGGGGGGACGGCGATTGCGCAGTGGGGCTAGTGGTGAGGCGAAACCGGGGGGGGGGCGAAACTTTCGTCAGGGCGACATGTCCCCAATTTGATTTTCAGTGCTGTCTATAATACATAATTTATATTTGCTCGGCCTTGTGCTAGGCTAGAAGAGTGCAGAGGCAGGACTTCCCCGAGCTCGCGGAGATTCACTGGGAAGGGGATTCCCGTGAAGTCCTAGCGAGCTTTCCAGAAGAGATCCGTGCCAGCCTGGGCTTCGCTCTTTACGAGTTGCAACTGGGGCGAACTCCATCGGCGCCGACGCGGCGGATGGGGTCACTCGGCGCCGGCGTTTACGAACTGAAAGAAGGCGACGAGAGGTCCTGGTACAGGGTTGTCTATCTTTCGTAGATTGAAGACGTGGTTCACGTCCTGCATTGCTTCGAGAAGCAGAGCAGGAAAACTGACCGGCGGGACTTGACAATCGCTCAGGAGCGATTGTCCCGCGTGCGGCAGCGAATACAGGAGCAAAGGAAACATGAGAAGCGCGGCGGAAAATAGGCCCACCCACGTTACCAGAGGGAATGTTTTCCTCGATTTGGGATTCCCACCGGAGAAGGCGCTGGCATTGAAGTTCAAGGCGCGGATTCTCGTCGCAATCCTGGATGAAGTGAAGCGGAAGTGCTACCGCCAGGCGCAACTGGTGAGGATTCTCGATGAGCATCAGCCGGTGATCAGCAATCTGCTCCGGGGCAAGATTGCGCAAATGAGCATCGAGAAGCTGCTGATCTACGCAAATCGGCTGGGGTTGTCCCTGGACGTTCAGCAACCGCGCCATGCGGCGCGCCGCCGCCGGGCGGCATGATTTAGGATTCTGTTGGATTCCTAAGGTCCCTGCGGCTTTCGGAGCTCAATGAGAACGCTCGCGCTTTGCCCGCCGTGGCGGGCGAAGGGTGAGGGCCCGGTGAAAGCTCGATCAATCACTGAGAGTCTGTCGAACTATTTGCTGGTGGCTGCCGGAATGATGTACTGCGGGAGCAACTCCGATTCCCAACGGAAAAATTTCCGGGCTTCGCCGTAATTACCACCACTGAATACCACCACCATGTCCAAATCCGGCAGGATGATGACGTTCTGCCCGCCATTGCCGCCCATAAAGAAATCGCGATAAGTCTTGTGGCCGACCTTTCGCGCCCGCGTGTGCCAGCCATAGCCGTAGCCATGGACGGGCGGGTCAAAATCTCCGCCGGAGACGAAGCTGGATCGCTCCTGCAAGGATTCCTCGACCCACTGCCGGCTGAGCACGCGCTTGCCGTTCCAGACGCCGCCGGCGAGATAGACCTGGCCGACTTTCAATTGGTCGCGCGGGCGTAGTTGCAATCCCCCGCCCATGTACCCTTCCCCCGTCGGCATCAGGTTCATGTAGAAATTGCGAAATTGCAGCGGCTGCGCAACAAATTCGTCGAAATATTCCGGGAGCCAGCGCCCGGTGGCGTGGCGAACAGCGCCTCCCACCAGATTCAAATTGCTTGAGCAATAGACCGCGTCTTTGCCGCCCGGATCTTTTTTCATGGGCAGGTCGAGCGCAAATTTGTACCAATCCGGCTGCTCGGATTGTTCTTGCATAGCATCTTCGTTGAATTTTGGGTCTCCGTCGTCGCAAAGACCGGAGGCCATATTCATCAAGTCGCCGAGGGTGATTTTTCGCTTGCGGTCATCCAGGTTGGCAAAGCTTGCATACTGCGGAAAGAATGACAGGGCCGGAGCATCCGCTGCAATCTTCGCGCCGTGATCGCGCGCGATGCCAACGAGCATGGTTGCATAGGTCTTGCTCGCGGAGCGCATGTTGTGCGCGCGCTCGCTTGTGAAACCGTAAAAATATTCTTCCATTACCAGCTTGCCGTGCCGGGCGATCAGCAGGCTTTGGAGGTTCAGCGAATTCTCCGCCGGATCGGCAGCCAAGATTTTTTCCACCAGCGCCGCCAGACGCGCGGGATCCAGACCGGCCTCGGCAAGCGAGCCCGTCTGCCAGCCATCCTTTTCATCAATGGGCTGGCGGTAACGATAGGCCGTCGCGGCCACGCGAGGAACAAAACCCAATGCCTCTTCGCGTCGGCGGCGGGTGAGCTTCAGCATCGGCGCGCCGTCAACCAGTTCGAGGAGGAGCAAATCACTTTCCTGGTCATATCGGCCCTCGAGCAGCTGCTGCCCACGCTTGAGGGTGATCCTGCCGCCCGTCGTGCTGAGCGCGTAGGTTCCGCGGCCGAACCAATTGTGCTCGGGATTGCGGAGGTAGGCTGCGATGCTGCCATCGGCTTGCCGCTCGATCATCACAAAAAATGTGACGCGACTTTCGAGCGGCTCCACGACGCCGCGCCAGACGCCGCGGACCACTTCCGCGAGCCGGACCGGGCTGGCGTAGCGCTGATTGAGGGCGATTACTGGCGATTGTATCCACTCGCCCAGGATCTCCTTTTTGCCCGTTGTGAACCGGCCGCGAAATTCGCCGCGGTCTCCAGCAAGCGCGAAGCGAAGTTGTTGCTCGCGCAACTCGACAGCGGCGTCGAAGCCGGCAATCTGCGCATGCCATCCGCCGCCCCGCGAGTCGATCGTCAACTCGCCTCTGACCGTGGGGCCGTACGTTTGCTCCATGCCCCACAGGCCGAGCAACTTTTCATCGGACGGGTTCACCGCCTGTGACCACAACGTGACGCCGAGCAAAAGAAAGATGAATGCCAGTGGTTTCAAGTGGAGATCCCCCTAGGGATTAGACGCTCCGACGAAGCATGAGGTTAGTTAAGGCGACCGTGGCGGGCGCAAAGTATCGCGCCTTTACAAAAACGTGTTAGGCCCAATAGCTCCGGTCGAGAGAGCGATATTGCACGGCTTCGGACAGATGCTTGGTCTCGATATTGGGCGTGGCGGCGAGGTCGGCGATGGTGCGGGAAACTTTCAGGATGCGGTCGTGGGCGCGGGCGGAGAGGCCGAGGCGCGTGATGGCGTTCTCCAGCATTTTTTCCGCTTCGGCGGAAATGGCGCAGTGCTGGCGGATCATCTTGGGCGGCATTTGCGCGTTGGCGAAAATCTTTTTCTCCGTGGCGTAGCGCGCGAGCTGGATACGCCGGGCTTGCAGCACGCGTTCGCGCACCACGGCGGAGTTTTCGCCAGACTCGCCGCCACGCAGCTCTTTGTACTTCACCGCGGGGACTTCGATGTGGATGTCGATGCGGTCGAGCAGCGGGCCGGAAATTTTGGAGACGTAGCGCTGGATCTGCGGCGGCGAACAATGACATTCGCGCGTGGGGTCGCCGAAAAAGCCGCAGGGGCAGGGGTTCATTGCGGCGACGAGCATGAAGCGCGAAGGAAACGTCACGGAAATGGCCGCTCGGGCGATATTGACCACGCCGTCTTCGAGCGGCTGCCGCATCACTTCGAGGACGTTGCGCTGGAATTCTGGCAACTCGTCGAGAAAGAGCACGCCGTGGTGCGCGAGAGAAACTTCTCCTGGGCGCGGCACGGCGCCGCCACCGATGAGTCCTGCATCGCTGATGGTATGGTGCGGCGCGCGATAAGGGCGCGTGCCGACGAGTCCGCGGGAATCTTCGAGCACGCCCGCGACGCTGTGGATGCGCGTGGTCTCGATGGCTTCTTCGAGCGACATCGGCGGCAGGATGGTGGGGATGCGCTTGGCCAGCATGGTCTTGCCGGCGCCGGGCGGGCCGATGAGCAGAATATTGTGGCCGCCGGCGCAGGCCACTTCGAGCGCGCGCTTGGCGGATTGCTGGCCGCGGACGTCGTGCATGTCCACGGAGTACAGCGCGGCCTCGTCGAGCATTTTCGCGGCGTCCACGCGCACCGGCGTGGCGGACTCCGGCGCGTTGATGAGGTCCACGGCCTGAGGCAGCGAGCGCACGGCGTACACGTCCACGCCATCCACGACGGCGGCTTCTCTTGCGTTGGCTTCCGGCACGGCCAGCGAGCGCACCCCTTCTTCGCGCGCGGCCAGCGCCGCGGACAGCGCGCCGCGCACGGGGCGCACGCTGCCGTCCAGCGAAAGCTCGCCGAGAAAGACGAAATTGTCGAGCGGTTTGCCGAAAAACGTACCCTGGCAGCCGAGAATGCCCAGCGCCATGGGCAGGTCGAACGCCGAGCCTTCCTTGCGGATGTCCGCGGGAGCGAGGTTGACGGTGACGTTTTGCGGTGAGGGAAAATCGAAGCCGCTATTCTTCACCGCGGCCTTCACGCGCTCGCGGCTTTCTTTCACGGCGACGTCCGGCAGGCCGACGACGTTGAACAGGCTCTGCACGCCGGGACTGATGTCCACCTCCACCTGAACGAGGTAAGCGTCAATCCCATACACGGCGGCGCTGAGCAATTTGCAGAGCATCGGACGAGGGAAGCCAACTGCGGAACGCAAGATAACGCAAAAAGAATGCAGTGGCTAGTGGTTAGTGATTAGTGACTAATAGTGGAGGCGGGCGTCATTGACGCTGGCGCCTGCCGGGAATAGGCTTGGCGAACAAGCGTACCCAGGAAGCAAGTCCCATTGTGGCGGTAATGGCCGGAAAAAAAGAGAGGCATTGCCGTGGCGGAGATGTTTGAAGCGTACGGGGCTCCGGGAATTCACCGCGGCTGGTTGTGGGCGCTGCGCGGAGTGACGCTGCTTTTTATTGTTTTTGTGGCCGGCAGCATCGCATACATGGCAATCGCCGACGACGACTCGCGATTGATTGCCCCGGCGGTGCCCGGTCTGCTCGCGAATGCGCTGATCCTGTGGGGCCTGCGAGAAAATCCTCCCGAGAAGTATGCACTGGCGTTGTTGCTGGGGCTGTGCGCGATTCCGGCAGCCTATTTCAGCGCATTCGTGTTTCTGGGAGTCGGAAAGGTCTTCAGCAACCCGAGCTGGTTTTCCTTTGCGCGACATGGCCTGTGGGCGGCGCTGCTTCTGCTTTCGATCGTTCAAGCGGTGGGCGCAATGGCAACGTCCGCCCGAATGCGAGAACAGAAAAGCGCGGGACCGTCGGTGTGGGGAATGCGCGCCTGCACAATCGCATCGATGGTAATTTTGTTGCAACCACTGTGGTGGCAGGTACAAGCGGTTTGGGTCCTGCAATACATGACCAACTTGATTCCCCTGCTAAGCCTGTTCGCACTGGTGATGCTGAACGCGGCGGCGCTCTGGGGCCTGCGAAAACCGCAGGACGCACAGAACCGCGAAATGGCCGCCGCGTTGCGACTGGCGATTGGCACAGCCACGGGAATGTTCGGTTACGCTGCGCTTTCTGCCTTCGTAAGCGTGGGAAGCGGTTCCGCGCTCAACGGGGAGAGTGGAAGGGCGACAAACTTTCGGGACCTCTTGATCCCGCTGGCTGTTGGGCTGCTGCCGTTCGCCAGCACGGCGATGGTCATCCGCGTATACTACCTGATGAAGCCGGAAGCGGACGACAAGCGCACCCTGATGAAAGGATTCGGCGGAGCATTCATCTGCCTCCTGCTCACCGGGATCCTCACACCGAACTTGATTGACGGGCACCGCCGAGGGAGCATGAACGATGCCTCCGCGGTTGGCTCGTTGCGAAGCATCAACACGGCTGAGGTGACGTATGCGAGCACGTACGGCGGGAATTTCAGCCGCACAGTGAAAGAATTGGGTCCGCCACCCGCCGGCGAAAAACCCAGCGCCGCCGCTGCCGATTTGCTCGACGGAGTACTGGCAAATGGGAGGAAGCGCGGATTCGTGTTTGCCTACACGCCGGGCCCGGCGGATGCTGGCGGAGAAATAAGATCGTACAGCGTCGTGGCCATTCCGGTTGAGTTCGGCAAAACAAGTTCCCGGAGTTTTTACACGGATGAGACCGGGGTGATCCGCTCCACGTTCGAAAACCGCCCAGCGAAGGCGAAGGACCCGCCGATTTGAAAATGAAGCAACTCGCCCGAGACGACGGTTGACCCACGGCAAGATTGCACCATAGACTCATTTCCGGCGCAGTTTATTCCGGCGCTGTTTTCGTTCATCAAATTCTTCTTGGAGCCGCGATTTGTCCGTGACCGAAGCATCGCTCGCTGTCGAGACGCGCAACCTGGAGATGACCTACCGCGGCCTGGGGCAGAAGTCTTCGCAGGCGCTGGCGGGCGTGTCGCTCGAAATCGAGCGCGGCGTGATCTTCGGCCTGCTGGGGCAAAACGGCGCGGGCAAGACCACGCTCGTCAAGCTGCTACTGAGCCTGATCCGTCCAACCAGCGGCACGGCGCGCGTGCTGGGGCACAACCCGTTCCATGCGCGCACGCGGCGGCGCATCGGCTACCTGCCCGAACAGATGCGTCTGCCGGAGTATATGAAGGCAGCGAGCTTTCTACGGTACATGGGCGAGCTGAACGGCGTGGACAGCGCAGTGATGAAGAAGCGCATCCCGGCGCTTCTCGATCTGGTGGGGCTGCCTGGCGAGAAAAAACCTCTGAGCGCTTATTCGAAAGGGATGCAGCAACGGCTGGGGCTGGCGCAGGCGTTGCTGAACGAACCCGAGCTGCTTTTTCTCGACGAGCCCACGGAGGGACTCGACCCGCTGGGACGCAAACAGGTGCGCGATCTGCTGGTAACCCTGAAGGCTGGCGGCAAGACGATTTTTCTGAACTCGCACCTGCTTTCGGAAATCGAGCTGGTGTGCGACCGCGTGGTGATTCTGAACCGCGGCGCGGTGGTGCGCGAAGGAACACCGGCGGAGTTCGCGAAACACACCGGAGAATACCGCATCCGGCTGTCGGACGGCGGGGACGCGGCGCGCGCAGCGGTGGCGAGCGTTGTGCCCGGCGCGCGATGGGAAGACAAGACGGTGCTCCTTTCGCCGCAGAACCGCGCGCAACTCAATGCGCTGATTGACCGGCTGCGTGCTGTGCCGGTGGAGATTGAAACCATCGAGCCGGTGCACTCCACGCTGGAAGAATATTTCATCCAAGCGGTCACGGGGGGCAGCGCATGATGGGCGCCGTGATCCGCGACACGCTGCGCGAGTCCTACAACCGGCGCATAGGGCTCGTGCTGATCGCCTTCTCCGTGATTGTGCCCGTCATTCTTCTGAGCTTAATCCGAATCGAGCATGGGCCGGACGGAAAGCTCCAGGTGCTGATGGTAGGATTTCACAGCCTGCCACCAGAAACTTTTGCGTTGAGCACCTTCATGGGCCTGCTGGATGCGGCCAACTCGTACTGGGTAATCCTGGGGATCTTCGCGGTGGCGCCGCTGATGATGTCTTTCCTTGAAAAGGGGCGTGCTGACCTGGTGATCTCCAAAGGAACGCCGCGCTGGCAGATTTTCCTGGGACGCTTCCTCGGCGTGTTTGCGCTGTTCTCGGGGACGGTATTCCTGATGGCCGTGGTGCCTGCGCTTTACTTGTGGGCGCGCACCGGGGTTTCCATCCGGCAATACTTGATAGCAGTTTCCATTTCCGTTTTTGCCTTTTCCACCATGATGGCGCTGATGTCGGTGGCGGCGATGGGCGCCACGCATCCTTCGATGCCCATTTACCTCGCTTTTGTGTACACGATATTTTCGCCACAACTCGCGCAGCGAAAGGCCATCTATTATCAGGACATCATCACTTGGAAATGGGGCCAGTGGGTGGTGGACTGGCTCTACCGCATTTTGCCGAAGACGTCCGAACTTGCTCTGGCGTCGCGAAAATATCTCATTGCGGGAGTGCTGGATTCATGGTGGCCCATCTGGTCGAGCGCGCTATTCGTCGTGGGCGCGCTGGCGCTGGCATGCTGGCTGATGCGCCGCAAGTCGTTCTGAGGCGAACTCATGTTTTGCCCGAAATGCAGAGCCGAGTACCGTCCTGGTTTTGCTCGCTGTTCGGATTGCGACACAGACTTGGTAGACCAACTTGTCGAATCGGATTCCGATTCCGCGATTATGCCAACCGATGAAAGCTTGATAGAAGTGTGGAATGGGGATGATCAGGACGAGTGCGTCTCCATCTGCTCAAAATTCACAGAAGCCCAAGTTCCCTTCAAGGTTCTGCAGCACAAGAAGCAATACCTCAAAGGCCTGGAACTAAGTTTCCAGATTGCTGTGCCTGCAGAGTTTTGCGATCAAGCCAAGAAAATAATAGACAAGGGTCGGTTGGACTTCACGGACGAGGAGGACGACCAAAGGATTATGGAATTGCCAGCGGACGACGATGCACCGGATTGCGAGGATAAGGACGACAACTCGAATAGATCCGCTGAGCGCTCCTTTTCACGCTGATATTTGCGCGTGAGACCTATCTGGAACAGCGCGCATTTCTAAGCTGGCGCTGGCCTGCTGGCTGATGCACCGCAAGTCGTTCTGAGCCGACCCGCCGCGAGGAGGGCGCGTTGAGCCCCATCGGGCATTTGCAATACGGCTGGTGGTTCGCGCACTGGGGCGCGTTCGGCCGCGGCGAGCGCGCCGCCATCGCGCTGGCCGGCGCCGCGCCCGACCTGGACGGGCTTTCCCTGCTCGGCGGCGCCGACACCTACTACGCTTACCACCACATCCTGTTCCACAATGTTGGCGCGATGCTCGCGGTCTTTGTTTTTGGAGGATTTTTCTGGTGGAAGCGGAAACTCGTCTGGCTGCTGGTGACGTTTTCGTTCGCCATGCATGTGGTGGAGGACTACCTGACGACGTCTTGGAACCAGCACCCATGGGAACCGTTCAGCGAAGCCACGGTCAACCTTTCGCACCATCTGCCCGGCTGGATGGTGCAGGGCGTTTTTCAGGCCACGGCAATGGTCTTCATCCTTGGGGTGACGGTGTGGATCTACTTGCGTCACGGGAGGACGCCGCTGGAAATTCTCTCTCCCGCGCTGGACCGGCTGCTGGTGAATTATGCCGTTCTGCCGTTCCGTCATGCTTGCGCAGATTGCGCGCGGCGCGCGCATTTCCGCTGTGAAGCGTGCGGGCGGGCGCTCTGCTCCGCGCATGGCAAAGTGAATTCCAGCCTGCGAGTTTGCTGCTCACAATGCGCGACTGGCGGAACGTGAAATTCTTGACGGCCTACGTGCGTATTACCAGTGCGCACCTTTACACGCCGAATCATGCGTCGTATAGTGTGCGCAAGATGGGCAGTGTACGTCGAATCGCGGAATCGAGGCACACCCGATGATGATTGCGTTGATTGTTCTCGCCGTGATTGTGGTGGTGGTGATCGGCATCTACAACAGCCTGGTGCGGCTGCGCGTGCAGTGTGACAACGCCTGGGCGGACATCGACGTGCAACTCAAGCGCCGCTACGACCTGATCCCCAACGTGGTCGAAACGGTGAAGGGCTACGCCGCGCACGAGAAGGGCACGCTCGAAGGAGTGATCAACGCGCGCAACAAGGCCATGAGCGCGCAGGGGCCCGCGGCAAAGGCCGAGGCCGAAGGCATGCTCACCGGCGCGCTGCGGCAACTGTTCGCGCTGGCGGAAGCCTACCCGCAGCTCCGTGCGGTGGAGAGTTTTACAAAGCTCCAGGGTACGCTGGGCGAAATCGAAGAAGTGGTGCAGAACGCGCGGCGCTACTACAACGCCGTGGTGCGCGACCTGAACACCAAGATCGCCGTCTTCCCTTCGAACATCATCGCCGGAATGTTCAGCTTCCAAACGCGCGAGTTCTTCGAGCTGAAGGACGCGGCGCAGCGCGAAGCGCCCAAGGTGAGTTTCAGCGCCGCGCAGTAGGACGAGGTGAACATGCTGCGACGCGTGCTGCTGTCCGCGGTGTTGGTCGTAGCGATGGTCGCGCCGGCATGGGCGCGGTCGCTGGTAATTCAAAGCTTCGACGTGCGCGTCGAGGTGCAGGCGAACGGCAGCATCATTGTCACGGAGATCATCCGGCCGCGCTTCAACGGCAAGTGGAACGGCCTGTACCGCACGATCCCCGTCGAATACAGCACCCCGCAGGGCTTCAACAAAACGCTATTCCTCAATGTGCAGAGCGTCACGGACGGCGAAGGCCATTCGCTGAAGTTCGAAAGCACGCGCGAGCGGCATTACCGAAAGCTGAAAATCTGGGTGCCGGGCGCGGAAGACGCCGAGCGCACAGTCATGATCCGCTACACGGTGCCCAACGCCCTGCTGTTCTTTGAGGACCACGACGAACTCTACTGGAACATCACCGGTGACGAATGGGACGTGCCCATCGCTGACGCGAGCGCGGCGATCCAGTTGCCTTCGGGCGCGAGCGGCATCCGCACGCTGGCCTTCACCGGCGCTTATGGGTCGAAAGAGCACGACGCGGACGTGAACGTAAGCGGCAGCGAAATCTCATTCCGGATGCGCCGCGGCCTCTCCTTCCGCGAGGGATTGACGGCCGTGGTGGGCTGGGACAAGGGGCTGGTGCATGAGCCAACGTCTGCCCAGGGCACCGAGCTATTTTTGATGAGCAATTGGCCGCTCTTCATCCCGATCGGAGTCTTCGCACTGATGTACTGGCTGTGGTCTACGCGCGGGCGCGATCCGCGGCTGCGGCCCATCTCCGCGCAATACGAGCCACCGGAAGGACTGACACCGGGCGAGGTCGGAACGCTGATCGACAATTCCGCGGACATGCGCGACATCACGGCCACCCTCGTGGACATGGCCGTGCGCGGATACATGCTCATCGAGGAAAAAAAGAAAGAACACTTGATGGGGCTGTTCTCCAATACCGAATACGTTTTTCACCTGCGCAAAAAGCCGGGCGAGTGGGGCGAGCTCAAAGCGCATGAGCGGCAGTTGCTGGACGGCATATTCTCCGGCGGGGCCTACGAGACCGTTGAGCTCTCCGACCTCGAGAACAAGTTCTACAAGGAACTGCCCGGCATCAAGGACCGCATCTTCGACGCATTGATGGCGCGCAAGTACTACGCGCAGCGCCCGGACAAAGTGAAGTCGGGCTACCTGGCTGGCGGCATTGTGCTGGGCTTCCTCTCGTTTTTTGGAGGCGGGATGATCTCCGGCGTGACCGGCATGCAGCCGCAACCCTTCATGATCGCCGGCGCGCTGAGCGCGGCGATCATTTGCGGCTTTGGCTGGTTCATGCCCGCGCGAACGCTGAAAGGCAGCGAAGCGCTGGAAGGCGTGCTGGGTTTCGAGGAGTTCCTCGGGCGGGTGGAAACGGACCGCTTCGAACGCATGGTGAAGACGCCGCAGCTCTTCGAGAAATATCTGCCGTTCGCGATGGCTCTGGGCGTAGAGAAGAACTGGACCAAGGCGTTCGAAGGCATCTGCAACCAGCCGCCGGATTGGTATCGCGGCGGAGACTTCACGACATTCCGCGCCGTAAACTTCGTGAACAACTTGAACCAAATGTCCACGCAGGCGGCCTCGTCCATGGCTTCCGCGCCGCGCAGCTCGGGCAGCTCGGGTTTTGGCGGCGGAGGATCGTCCGGCGGCGGTGGCGGTGGTGGAGGCGGCGGCGGTTTCTAGCATTCGAAGGCGCTGGAAAAACTTCAGCGAAGGAAAGCGCGTTGGACTGCGGCGCGGCCGCGGGGCGGAAACTTATCGAGTTGCTCTCGCAAGTCGTTGGCCCACGCGTTCAGTTCCTCCGGCGAGCATTCCAGGTCGGCCCAGACTTCGCCGGGGTTAGCGCTGGACTCCAGCCACCTGGGCCGGTGCTCGCGCTCGAAATAGACGCGAAAGCGGACGCTCTCCTCGCTCCAGCTCTGAACTTCCAGCCACAGATTCGGGAAGAGGAAACTCAGCTCCGGCTTGTTCGGAGCGGCCACGGAGATGGCGTCGAGCCAGTCCGCGAGTTCGAGGATTTCCCAGGTGAGCAGCGCGGGGTGAATGGTGGTCCAGGCCTGGCCATCGAAGGTGGCGCGGGTGAAAACGCGCAGACGGTTGGCATCGCGGACGTCATCGCATTCGTATGCGCAGTGATAGCCAATGATGCGCAACTCAAACGAATCGGAGTTATGGCCCCGAAGCTGAATGGTGACGCCTCGGCAATCTGGAAGGGGAATCCTAGTGTAGCGTTTTCCGGCGTCCAGGGGAATGGGGCGCGGTGGAAAAATCAAAACAGCCGGGGGAGAACGGCGGGGACGTAGCGGACGTACGCGTCGAAATCGTCGCCAAATGCCCCGCGCAAAAGTTTTTCTTCGCTGCGGATACGAATCGCCGTGCCAACGGCAAAAATCAAAATGACCAGCAGCAGCGCAATCGAGTGGCTGATGGCCAGACTGGTCGCCAGCAGCTTGCCGAACATTCCTGTGTAGATGGGGTGGCGCACGAATCGGTACGGTCCGCTGACGATGAGCTTGTGCCCTTCGACGAGGCGCGCCTGGTAGCTCCATTGCTTTCCGAGCGTGCGCACCGCGGCGATAATGATCCAAACCGAAGCTGCGGAAATCGCCATCGTCACCAATGCCAGCAAGACCTCAATGAGCTTGGGCATCGGCGCGATCGGCGTGAACGGCGGCCGCCAGATCATCCAGGCAATCCCATAGGAGATCCCTTGCAGCAGGATCCCCAGGCGCGACTTTGGTTCTTTCTTCGCAGACGGAGCCTGGGGGGGCTTTTTGAGAAAGAAAAAGGCGCCGACAAAGACAAACCAGGAAAGCATCACAAAGACAAATGTGATCATGGGGATGAAATGGAATTCAACGGGAGGAAAATGAAATTGGACATCGACCGTCATGACCGGGCCTCCAGTCGCCGGCGTCCAGCTTCGCTCGTCAATTCGCGCAGGGCGTCGGTCGCGATCCAGCGCGCGGCGGGTCTGTCCAGCGTGCGGATTGCTTTGCCGGCCGCGATGGCGGCTTTGTTCAGACGCAAATTGCGTTTGCCGATTTGTCGGAGCGCCCAGTTGACGGCTTTCTTCACAAAGTGGCGCTCGTCGAGCGAGGCTCGCTGGATGATAGGCAGAACCTTCAGAAACTTCTCGTCCGACGCCTGTTTATCGTGCACGGCGAGATAGGCCGTCAGCGCGAATCCGGCGCGCTTGACGAACTCCTCTTTGCGGCGGCTCCATGCCAGCGCTTTCTTCCACGCGTGCGGAGTGTACACGAAAAGGTGACAGCAGCAGCCGTCCACGACGTCCCAGGAAGCGAAGTCGCGCGCCCAGCGCTCCATCTGCGCGGGCGTGACGCGCGCGGGGTCGCCGACGAGAGCAGCGAGATGGCGCGCGTCGTGAATGCCTGTGGCCCACAATTGGAGCGACAGCTTATGATCGCGGCCGATTTCACGCGCAAGTTTGCGCAGCGCGGGCGTGGAGACACCGTAGGCTTTTTTCGCGTGCACGCCAAAGCGCGCCATGCCGGCGACATTGGCCGGGTTGCCCAGCGACTTGAGTTGGGCGAGTGCGACAGTGAGTTTTGTTTTGTCCGTGGTCATATCCAAGAGGGGCGGGGTGAAACCGCCGCTACAACACCTTTCGGAAGGCGTGCTGGGTTTTGATGCGCGTGTAGCCGAGACTCTCATAGAACTTGTGCGCGGGCTCGCGAATCACGTTGGAGCGCAACGTGACAGCGGGCAGCCCTTTCTCCCGTGCCCACTGCTCGATGCGCGCCATCAGCGCCTTGCCTACTCCTGTGCTGCGGGAGGACTCGTCCACCACCAGCCCGGCGACTTCCGCCCGCAAATCGCTGCCGACAAAATACAGCGCATAGACGTGCGCCCAGCCGACGAAGCGGCCCGCGCCGTCCTCGGCGACAAAGACGGCATGGCTGCCATCCCGCGGCAACTCGCGCAGACGGCGCTCGACTTCTTCCGGCGTGGACGGATAGGTGAGCTGCCCGGCCAGCGCGGCGATGCAAGCGCTATCGGCAAGAGCGGCTTCGCGGATCGTCATCTGTTTGGAACTGTCCTTCGCCACGGCAAGAGGATAATACGAATCCGGCTCAAAAGAGTTTTTCGGAATCGAGGAGGATGGTGACGGGGCCGTCGTTGGTGAGCTCGACGGCCATCATCGCCTGGAAGACGCCGGTCTCGACGCGGACGTTCAATGCGCGCAAGTTTGCGCAGTAGACTTCGTAGAGCACATTGGCCAATTCCGGCGTGGCGGCCTTGAGGAAGCTGGGGCGGCGCTGGCCGCGCGCGTCGCCGTACAGCGTGAATTGCGAAACCACCAGCGCCGCGCCACCGATGTCCACCAGCGAGCGGTTCATTTTGCCGGCGTCGTCGGCGAAGATGCGCAGCGTGGCGGTTTTTTCGGCAAGGTACTTCGCGGAGTCGGACGTGTCGCCCTGCCCCACGCCAAGAAGCACGACCAGCCCCGCACCGATTTCGCCGGTGACGCGACCGTCCACCAGCACGCGGGCCTGGGTCACGCGTTGGATAACGGCGCGCATCTTCAAACCTGATTCTGCCACAGAGAAGCAGAGAAGAAAGCGAAAAGAGAAAATGGAAAATGGAAACCAGGCCCGCAGGACAAAGTTTGTTGGGGTTGCTATTTTCTAGTTTCTCTTTCCTATTTTCTTGTTTCTACAGTCGGGCTATTTTCCCGGACGGCAAGGTGTGTTAGAACGATTGCGCACACGGAAGGCAGACTCGTGAAACTCGCGCTCATCGGAACACACGGAGTGGGCAAGACGACGCTGGCGTATGAAGTCTGCACGTTGCTGAAGAAAGTGGACCAAAACGTGGAGCTGGTGACGGAAGTGGCTCGGCGCTCTCCGTTCCCGGTGAACGAAGCGACGACGCTCGAGGGGCAGCTCTGGATCCTGCACGCGCAGGTGGCCACGGAACTGGAAGCCGCCAGCCGCGCGCCCAACGTGATCTGCGACCGCGCGGTGCTCGACAACTACTGCTACCTGGTGAACAAGTTTGGACGGCAGCCGAGCCTGGAGAAATGGCTGGAATGGTGGATGGACAGCTACACGCTGCTGGTGTCCGTGCCGCCGCTCCTGGACGGGATCACCGCCGACGGCTTCCGCTCGGAGAATGTGCAGTTCCAGCGGCGGATCCACGAGCAGTTGAGCGCGCTGCTTGCAGCGCCGCCGTTTTCCCGGTTGAGCGACCGCGTGCTGCTGCTCGAAGCGCATGCGCGCGGCGTGTGGGGCGCGCGGATCTTCGCGGCAGCGGCTCCTTTGCTGCCACCCTCGCCCGGGACGGGCACGCAACGCGTGCTGCCCATGGACATCCCGGCCGCATCGTCGAGCGCCGATTGAACGGGCGCTTTCTTCGGCGCTCGATGTCGACTACAATCGGATGGAAGCGAGAAGGCGATGGAGTTCGCCGAAACCGTTCCGATCGAAATCATCGGAACTGATGACTCCTGGCCGCCGGGCGGCGCCCAGGAGTTTTTTATTGGGCACAGCGACGCGCGGGAAAGGGAGAAACAGTGCGCATTCTGCTGCTGATTGTGTTCGGCGCCGCGGGCACGTTGGCGCGGTACGGATTGCAGGGGCTGGTCCAGTATCGCACCGGCGGGGCATTTCCATTCGGCACGCTTGCGGTCAACCTGTCCGGATGTTTTTTTCTGGGTTTGATTGCGCAATACTCCCTCAACCACATGCTGATCCCGCCCGAATGGCGCATGGCCATCACCATCGGCTTTTTTGGCGCATTCACCACGTTTTCCAGTTTCGGCTGGGAAACCGTCAAGATGCTGGAGGACGGGGAATGGCTGCGGGCTTTTCTCTATGTGGGGACGAGCGTGCTGATCGGCCTGTCGCTGACCCTGGCCGGCATTCGTATCGCCAACCGGTTTTAGGAGCTTCCATGACACACGAGAAATTTGAAGGCGAACGAACGCTGATGCGCATCCACATTGGCGAATCGGACAAATGGCAGGGCAAGTCGCTGTACCAGGCGCTCGTCGAATTGTTCCGCCGCGAGAAATTCAGCGGGGTGACGGTGCTGCGCGGCGTGGGCGGATTCGGCTCCACGAGCATCTACCATACGGACAAAATTCTTCGCCTCTCGCAGGACCTGCCCATCGTCCTCGAAGTCGTGGAATACCCCGAACGCATCGAAGCGATCCTACCTCGGCTGGATGAAATGATCGGCGGCGGGCTGATTACGCTGGAAAAGGTGCGCGTGATCCTGTACCGCTCGGGCGGATCGCGAGCGGCCCGCTAAGCCCGGCGTGTGGATTTTCTTTTCTTCGGAGCCGGCTGGCAGCGCGGGCAGAAATAGCTGCTGCGTCCGGCGACGATGATGCGGCGGATCTTCGCCGCGCACAGAAAGCATCCCTTCCCTTCCCGGTCATACACGCGATGGCGTAATTGAAATTCGCCGGGCGCGCCGTTCGCATCCACAAAATCGGAAATGGACGAGCCACCCAGGCGGATCGCCGCGCGCAGGATGTGGCGGATGGCTTCCAGCAAGCGGTGTGCATCGGCGGAGCCGAGACGCGCGCCGAGCCGCGCGGGATGAAGTTTCGCGCGCCAAAGCGATTCGTCGGCATAGATATTGCCGATGCCGCGGAGGAAGCGCTGGTCGAGCAGCAGCGCCTTGAGCATGGCACGCCGCCCGGTGAGCAAGCGGCGGAATTCCGCCTCGCTGACTTCGAGCGGTTCGGCGCCGAGCCGCGCGAGCGTGGATGCGAACTGCGCGCCGGAAAACAAAGCAATGCGGCCGAAGCGGCGCGGATCGGTGTAGCGCAGCTCGCGGCCGTCGTCGAGCACGAAGAAGGCGTGCGTGTGCGGCGCCGCCGGCGATTCCGCGCCCTGCACCACCAATCGCCCGGTCATGCCCAGATGGACGAGCAGATACGACGAAGCGTCCCCGTTGGCCGCGGCCTCGAGCTGAGCGAAAATGAATTTGCCGTGGCGCCGCACGTCCGCGAATCGGGCGCCAGGCAATTCTGAGGTCAATGCGGCGGGGTCGTCCATGAAATCGGTCTTGCCCAGCCGGACGGAGACAATGCGGCGTCCGGGCAGCAGCCGGCGCAGCCCGCGCACGACGGTTTCGACTTCAGGAAGTTCCGGCATCGGATGCGTGAACATCAAAGTATCTCATGCGGTACGCGCCGCAAAGCACTCTTGGCCGCGAATTTTGTGTTAGACTCCGGCGCGGTTGCGCGACGGAACGAACTTCATTTTTCCCCGAGGTGAAATTCATGCTGCGACGAATGCTGATGGCGATTCTTTTGTTTGCCGCGCCGGCGCTGGCGCAAACCACCGCGATTCGCGCGGGAAACCTGATTGACCCGGCCACGGGAACGGTAGCGAAGAACCAGATCATCCTGGTCAAAGATGGAAAAATTGTGGAAGTGGGTCCCGCGGTGAAAATTCCCGCGGGCGCGACGGTGGTGGACCTTTCGAATTCGTGGGTGATGCCCGGGCTGATGGACGCGCATACGCACATGACCTTGGGCTCGCCCGGCGAACTTTTTCTGGAAGGCGAATACCTGAAAGCCAGCTCGGCGCTGCGCGCGCTGAACGGTCTGCGCAACGTTCAAGACGTGCTGATGGCCGGCTTCACCGCGCTGAAAGACATCGGCAACGACGCGAACTTCGTTTCCGTGGACGTGCGCCGCGCCATCGAGCGTGGCTGGTTTGTTGGCCCGACGATGCTCACCACCGGCAAAATCATTGCGCCGTTTGGCGGACAGTCGCACGGAATTCCACCGGAGATGGGTCCGTTCTGGCGGTTCGAGTATCAGGATGCGGACACGCCGGACGAAGTGCGCAAGGCCGTGCGGCAGAATATTTATTACGGCGCGAACGCAATCAAGCTAGTGGCAGACAACAGCCCGTTCTATTACTCCGAGGAGGAAATCCGCGCGGCGGTGAGCGAAGCGCACAAAGCCGGGCTCACGGTGGCGGTGCACGTGATGGGCGGCCAGGCGGCGCGCAATGTAATCATGGGTGGCGCGGATTCACTGGAGCACGGCTTTGAGCTTTCCAATGAACTGCTGCAATTGATGAAGGAGAAAGGCACCGTACTTGTGGGCACGGATTACCCCTTCGAACACCTGAAAGCCATGGGCACGGCGGGCGGAATCATTCCTCCCGCGGAAATCACCAGCAAGAACATCCTCGATCGCCTTCGCAGCGCGCACAAAATTGGGGTGAAGATGGCCTTTGGTACCGATGTGATCACGGAGCTCCCAGGCAAATCGCGAGCAGACATGATGCTCGATTACCTAGCGGTGTGGACCGAAGCCGGCGTGCCGTCGAAAGACATCTTGAAGTGCATGACCACTAATGTCGCGGAACTGTTCCAGTGGAAAGGTAAGCGCGGCGCTATCGCCGCCGGAGAGGCCGCAGACATTATCGCCACGCCAGCGAACCCGCTGGAAAATATTCAGGCGCTGCGCAAAGTGCAGTTCGTGATGAAAGATGGAAGGGTAGTTAGGAAACTGTAGGACCTCTCAACTGGGCGCCTACTTCTCGATTCGCGGCGTTCTCCGTTTGCAGTGACGGATGTACGCCACCTCTACGCCGCGGCGAGTCACCCTGTAAATGATCCGGAACAAACCAACCGGCGTGGCACGCCAACCCGCATTTGGGCCGGTCATTGAAGCCCCGATCTGCGGGAATCTTGCAAGAAGCTTGAGACGCTGAATGATCGCAGATCGCGCCGGATCATAAATGATTTCCAAATCGGCACAAGCATCCGGCGAGAGGAGTAGTGTGCGCTGTTTAGGCACGGCGCTTCGGCTTGTGTTTCTTGGCGAGAAACGCTTCCAACGTAATTCCCCGGCCGGCGTCGAGGTCTCGCTTCGCACGCGCAAGCCGTTCCTCAGAGTCGGGGTAGGACATCTCGTCGAGTGTGACGAGGTAGCCTTCAAAATCGTCTGCTGAAGCCAGAACTGCGGCCGGACGCCCGCGCTGAGTAATAACGATGGGTCGTCCGGTCTCGCGAACCATCTGAACGTATTTTTTCGTTTTTTGCTGAAGGTCGGTGATGGGAATGATGTTCCGCACGGTTTTTCTCCGACCCTAGTTTAGAACAAGGTTTGGACCTAAGTCAAATTCATTCGGTATTGGCTTGTGCACTGAAGCAAACCTGCCCCACGAAAACGGGCAGGCCAAACACCTGTCCTACTTTTTGTTGTAAACCGGGAAAGCCGGGCGTTGGTGCTTGGGCAATGGGTTTTTCTTCAGCGAATCCAGCAGCCATTCCACGGCTTTTTCGAGTTGCGGATCGTGGCCTTCGCGCACAGCCTTGGGGTCGAGCTCGACCTCAATATCCGGCGCGACGCCGTGATTTTCCACGTCCCACGTGCCGTCCGGATTCCAGAAGGCGAGGCGCGGCGCGGTGACCGAACCGCCGTCGATCAACTGCGGGTAATCGTAAATGCCCACCAGGCCGCCCCAGGTGCGCTTGCCGACCAGTGGACCAATCTGCGATTTGCGGAAGGCCCACGGCAGAAAGTCGCCGCCCGAACCGGCGAATTCGTTAATCAGCATGGCCTTTGGCCCGAAGATGGAAGCAAACGGCGTGGCGAAGTCCTCGCCCTCGCGCGTGTGCCAGTAACTGAGCAGCGGGCGCTTCAGGAAGTCAATCATGTAATCGGCCACGCTGCCGCCGCCGTTGAAGCGCTCGTCAATGACAGCGCCCTCCCTGCCAACCTGGGAAAAATAGTAGCGGTTGAAATTGATGTAGCCCGGGCCAGCGGTATTGGGCAGATAGACGTAGGCTAAGCGACCGCCGCTCAATTGGTCCACCTTGCGGCGGTTGTCCTCAATCCACGCCAGGTTGCGCAGGCCGAATTCATTTTCCACGGGCACGACGGTGACCTCGCGCGCGTCTTTGCCGTCCGCGTTCGGGCCGACCTTCAGGAGCACGGCCTTGCCGGCGGTGGATTCAAAAAAGCTGTAAACGCTGTCCGTGCCGCGGACTTCGCGTCCGTTGACGGTGAGCAGATACTCGCCGGCGACAACGTTCACGCCGGGTTGGGTGAGCGGCGCGCGAAGCTGCGGGTTCCAGTTTTCGCCGTTGTAAACGCGGGCGAAGCGGTAGCGATTGTTTTCGATTTTGTAGTCGGCGCCGAGCAGGCCACCGGGCACCCGCGCGGGTTGCGGCACGTCGCCGCCCTGCACGTAGGTGTGCCCCAGCGTCAGGTTGCCGAACATTTCGAAGAAGAGGTAGCTGAGATCAGCGCGGTGCGCGACCACGTCCAGATACGGCGCGTATTTTTTCTCCGCCGCAGCCAGGTCCAGGCCGTGCGCGTTGGGGTCATAGAGAAAATCGCGCTCGATGCGCCACGCCTCGTGGAACATCTGTGCCCACTCGGCGCGCGGGTCAACGCGCACTTCCATCTGATCGGTCTTGAGCTGGCCTTCGCCGGGCTTAATGGGCGTCGCCGTGGCGGCGATGAACCAGCGGTCCGGTCCCAGGCGGTACAGCATCTTTTCGCCGTTGAAGGAAAGATCGAAGGCCATCACGTTGTCGAGTACTTTCTCCACCTTGCGCTTTTCGAGCTCGAATTTGTGCAAAGTGAATCCGTTAAAGGGGAACCCCACGAGCGGCTCGCCCTCAAACAGATACAGGACGCCGGTCTTTCCCGCCCACATGCCGGCATACGCGCGCGGCGGGATGGGCAGGGCGAGAATGCGCTGGCTGATGTTTTCGAAGTCAATCGCAACGGTGACAGCATCCTTGGGCTTGGGCTTTTCCTCAGGCTTCGCCGCGGCATCCTTCTTTTCTTCGGGTTTGGCCTCCTGCACTTTTTCTTCGTCGCTTTCGGGCGCAAGCGGCGAGGGCAGGTCCTTCTTCAGGACCACCACGTACACACTGCGGGAGACGAGGCGGTTGTAACTGGACATATCCAGCCAGCCGGTGCTGGTGCCGTAGTCGGTGCTGGCGGCGAAGTAAAGATACTTGCCGTTCTTGTCCCACACCGGATAGCGCGCGTCGCTCAGCCCGTCGGTGATCTGCGTGCTCTTGGCCGGCTCGAGCGAATAAACAAACACCGCGTGAAACTGGCTGCGCAGGCGCTTGGTGTAGGCGAGCCACTTGTTGTCCGGCGCCCACTGCGGATCGAGCGAGCGTTCCGGATGGTCGTAGAGATCCGTGTCCACTTTCACCGGTGTGCCCTTCTCCACATCGAGATACCAAAGGTTCAGGCGCTTGTCGTGAAAGGCGATCTTCTTGCTGTCCGGCGACCAGACCGGTGAGTAGAAGAAGGACGGCGGATTGCCGAGGCTGATTTTTTTCACTTCGCCCTGGCCGCTCTGCGGCAGAAGATGCAGCGCGTATTCGCCGGACTCATCGGAAAAGCTGGCAATCCACTTGCCATCGGGCGACCACGCGGGATCGCGATCGGCCACGCCGGAGGAGCGCGTCAGGTTGCGGACGTCGCCCTTCTCCGCGGGCACGGTCAGGATTTCGCCGCGCGCTTCGAAGACGGCGCGGGCGCCAGTGGGAGAAATGGCCGCATTGGTGATGCGCGAGGCGGCCTTTTCGAAGCGCGGCCGCACGCCAGGCAGGTCGCCGGCAAGCGAAATCTTCACTGCGCGCTCTTTTCCGGCGCTCAGGTCAAACACGTGCAGAGAACCAAATTGCTCGTACACAATCGCGCCCGGTCCTGCCGAAGCAGTCTTGATATCCAGTCCTTTGTTGTCGATGGCTTGCGTCACTTTCTTCGTGGCAGTGTCGTAGGAGTAGAGTGTGATGGCGCCGACGCGGTCCGACAGAAAATAGACTTTGTTGCCGACCCACATGGGGCTGTAATCGTTGGAATTCTCGCGCGGGAGTTTTTCGATGCTGGAGTCCGCCAGGTTGGCAATCCAGACGGGCGAAGTGCGTCCGCCGCGGTAGTGCTTCCAAATCTGGAACGCCGGCGGCATTGGCACATAGGCCAGACGTGCGCCGTCCGGTGAATACGAGCCCGCGTAGGCTCCCACCAGCGGCAGTTCCTCCGGGAATCCGCCCTCGGGAGTGATCGTGAAGAGACGCGAATAGCCGGAATTGCTTCTGCGCGATGACCGGAACAAAATGTTCTTCCCATCCGGCGTCCAGCCGACGACGCTGTCCGCATTGGGGTGATAGGTGAGCCGCTTGGGGATGCCGCCGGTCGCAGGCACTACGAAAACGTCGATGTTGCCGTCGTATTCGCCGGTAAAGGCGATCCTGGAGCCATCCGGAGAAAAGTACGGATCAGTCTCCGTGCCCACGCCGGATGTGAGCCTCTCGGCTTCGCCGCCCTCGCGGTTCACAATCCACAGGTCGCCTGCATACACAAAGACAATCTGCGACTTGCTGATGGCCGGCCTCTGATAGAGGGTAGGCTTGTCGGCCTGCGCGGTGGCGGCACTGGCTACCATCAGCACAAACAGCAACACTGCAAGCAATCTACGCATGGTCATGCTCCTTTATCTTGGCGGGTCAGGAACCGGTGGTTGGAACGCCGCTAGAATCCCGGCTGGCTAATTGTTTTCGTGTCCATTTTGGGCGCGTATTTTTTTGCGACCGGCTCGATCTCGCTGGCTTTTCCGATCAGGACGAACACCAGGTTTTCAAGAGGGAAATATTGCTGGATGATGCGCTTCGCATCCGCCAGAGTCATGGCATCGATTTTGGCCGAAAACGTGTTGATCTCGCGCTCGTCGAGCCCGTAGAACTCCAGCTCCGTGATGGCCCGTGCAAGCTGGTCGGAAGTCTCAATCGTCGGGGGGAACTGGCCTTTGATGTAACCCTTCGCGGACTTCAACTCTATTTCCGTGATGCCTTGCTCGTGCAGCTTTTTGAGCTGCTCCAGCGCCAGATCGATGCAACGCTCCGTGGTCGCGTTGGGCGTAAATGAATTGATAGCGAAAGGGCCGCGCCCCATGCGCTCGTCAAAAAAAGAGCCTGCGCCGTAGGTCAGGCCATTCTTGATGCGCAGTTCGGTGCTCAACCACGAAGTGAAGCGCCCGCCGAAGAGCGTGTTGACAACCTCAATTCCCAGGCGGTCCGGGTTCGTGCGCGCGATGCCGACGTTGCCAATGCGGAAAAAAGTCTGCGTTGCGTCCGGCTTGTCCACGAGCAGCAGGCGCTTCCCCGTGGACGTCAAAGCATCCGTCATGCGCGCGGGGGCTGGGGGCTTCGCCGGCCAGGCAGCGAACTTGTCCGTGAGCACCTTCTCCATATCCGCGGTCTGAAAATCGCCGACTACGGCGAGGATGGTGTTGCCCGGCACGTAATTTGTTTCGTAGAACTTCAGCACATCATCGCGGGTGATAGTCGCAAGCGAATTCTCATCACCACCTGCCGGGCGAGCGTAGGGATGTTTGCCGAAAAGATAGGAGTTGTAATACTGGCCGATGACGCCCTGCGCGCGGTCCTTGGCGGACTTGATACCGTCGAGCCGCTGCTTCAGGAGCTTGGTGACTTCGTCCTGCGGGAAGATGGGTGCCAGCAGCACGTCCGCAAGCAGATCGAGCCCTTTCGCGAGGTCTTTCTTCACAAATTCTGCAGACACGTTAGAAATATCCGTGCCCGCCCCGGTGCCGAGCTGCCCGCCTATGAAGTCGAGCTCCGTGGAGAGCTGCTCGCTGGTACGCGACTTCGTGCCCGTGCGCAGCAGCCCGGCCGTGACGGAAGCGACGCCTTCCTTTCCCGCGGGATCGGCAACACCGCCGCCGCGGATCAGGGCATTGAAGCTGATGAGCGGCACTTCGTGCTGCTCCATCAGCAGGAGCGTAAGGCCGTTCTTGAGTTTCACTTTCTTGTATGGAGGCAGCTTCAACTCGCCGCCGGAGGTTTGCGCTGAAACCGGCAGAGCAAGCCCCGCCAGCAAAGAGATGCCCAGAAAAAATCTGATGAAGCGCGTCATGATTTCTCCCTCGCTTCTACGGCTTGCCCTGCGCCTTAGGAGGCGCTTCGGGGATCAGGGTGGCCACGGTGCGGTTCTTTTCGTTGAAGTATTGCTGCGCCATGCGCTGCACGTCTTCCTTGGAAACCTTGGCGTAGTCGGCTGCGGCGTTGATCAGCTTGTGGTAGTCGCCAAAAAAAACCTCATATGTGCCGATGAAATCCGATTTTCCGCTGATCGTCTTCATCTGTCGGTAGAACTCCGCCAGGCGGATGTTTTTCGCCTTCTCCAGCTCCTGATCCGTGATGCCGCCTTTCTGCAACCGATCGAGCTCCTCGTACAAAACCTGTTCCACCTTCGCGGGATCCACGCCGCCTCTGGGCTGCACGTTGAATTCGAATAGGGTGGGGTCAAAAGCCATGTCCCTGCCGCCTCTCACGCTGAGCGCGAGCTGGTCTTTGTCCACCAGGCGCTGATACATGCGCGAACTCTGGCCGGTGAAGAGAATCGTTTCCAGTACTTGCAGGGGATAAAATTCCGGCGAGTTCGTCTGCGGAACATGAAAGCCGACCATGAGGATGGGAAGCTGTGCAAACTTGCGGACCACGATGCGCCGCTCGCCCTGTTGCTCCGGTTCCTGTGTGGTGACTTTAGGCGGCGGGTCGTGCGAAGGAATGGGCTCGATGTACTTTTGTGCGAGCGCGACGATTTCTTCGAATTTCACGTCGCCTGTCACCACCATCGTCGCGTTCGAAGGTGAATAGCCCATGCGGAAGTGGTTTTGCAGGTCTTCCATCTTCCAATTGACGATATCCACGTCCCAGCCCACCACCGGCCACTGATACGTATGGGCCGTGTAGGCTGAGGCCCAAAGCTGCTCGTTCAAAATGCCGAAGTTGTTATTTTCCACGCTGACTTTGCGCTCGTTGCGAACTACTCCGCGCTCGGATTCAATCACCTTGGGGTCGAAGGAAAGGTCGCGGATGCGGTCGGCTTCGAGATCAAAAATTAGATCGAGCGCCGAACGGGGAAACCAGTCCTGATACACGGTAACGTTTTGGCTGGTGTAGGCGTTGTTCGAGCCGCCGTTGGCCTCCATCGTCCGGTCGAATTCCCCGAAGCCGTACTTCTTCGCGCCGTTGAACATCATGTGCTCGAAAAAATGCGAGAGACCCGTGGTGCCGGGCCGCTCGTTGCGCGAGCCGATGCGGTAGAACACGTAAAGCGCGACGTTGGGAATGGAATGGTCCTCCTGCACAAGGATCTTCATTCCGTTCTTGAGTGTATGCGACTTGACTTCAACGCTTTGCGCACCAGCACCCGCTGCCGAGCCCAAACACACCAGCACGACGATTGCGAAAGTCACAAATCTGAAAAAACGCTTCATGGTTTCACCCCGTTGACCGCCGCCCTCGCACCCCCGGAATTGCGGCACACGAATCCTATCATTCTGACGTACGCGCGCAAGAAAGGTTTGGTTCCGCGAATGTAGCGGCGGCTTTATGCCGCCGCCGATTCACACGCTGAAAGCGGCGGGGGAAACCCGCCGCTAGGGCAGAATCGCGAAAACGCGCGCAGGGCCACCGGAGCCTCCTGCGAGTTTGATTGGCGCGACGATCAGGAATGCGCCGGAACCGGGCAGCGCCGAAAGATTCGCCAAATTCTCCAGGTGGAAAAGACCCGCGCCATGCGAAATCCTGTGCACGGCAAAATACTGGGAGGCGCCGTAATCCACATTCATGGTGTCAATGCCGATGCCGCTTACTTTGCGCCGGATGAAGAGCTTTACGGCATCGACGGAAAAGCCGGGAAAATGCATGACGCCGCGCGCATCTATGTTGCGATACCGCTTTTCGTCCGGCCAGCGCGTCGCCCAGCCCGTGCGCAACAGCACAATCGCTCCGCGCGGGATACGGCCGTTCTGCTTTTCCCATCGCGCCACGCGCTCTACCGTTAAGCGATAGTCGGCGTCCTTTTTTGCTTCTTTGCGGACATCAATTACCACGGCGGGGCCAAGTAATTTTTCAGGTGGGATCTGGTCCACGGTTTTCTTGCCGGGCGGAAAGTGCGCAGGCGCGTCCAGGTGCGTGCCGTAATGCTCCAGCATCCAAAAGCTGCGTGTGAAGTAGCCGTTCTTTTTGACCGTGGCTTTGATCTTCGCTTTGAAGACGCGCGTGTCGCCGGGCCAGCGCGGTAGCTTGCTGTGGATGGCGTAGCTCAGATCCACGATTCGTGCGCGGGATTTCCCAATTTTCGCGAACTTTGAATTAGATTTCATGGCGAAAAATGGGCGGACACATTGGTCCGCCCCTATAAAAGAACCGGCAAAATGCCGCTGCTACTTTCTTCCGTACCCCGGCCCCAGCACGACGCGGCCGGGCGTTGCGCCGGTGTGCTCGCCATCTTTCAACGCCTGCACGCCGTTGACGAAGACATGCACCATGCCGGTGGAATACTGGTGAGGCTTATCAAAGGTGGCGTGGTCCTGAATTTTCGCCGGGTCGAAGATGGCGATATCCGCGAAATAACCCGGCTTCAGCGCGCCGCGGTCTTTGATCTTCAGGTTCGAGGCCGGCAGCGAAGTCAGCTTGCGGATAGCTTCTTCGAGCGTAATAATTTTCTCGTCACGGACGTATCGTCCGAGCAAGCGGGCCACGTTGCCGTAGGCGCGCGGGTGCGGGTTTGATTTCAGGAAGACGCCCTCCGGCGTGGGAGACTCCGCATCCGAGCCGAAGCTCAGCCACGGGAGCTTGATCTGCCGCCGCACGTTGTTTTCGTCCATCATGAAGTAGATGGTGCCCACGCGGGTGTCGTCCTCGATGATCAAGTCCATCGCCGTTTCTTGCGGAGACTTGCCGCGCATGCGCGCCACTTCGGAAAGGGTCTTTCCGGTGAGCGGCTTGAGCGCATCGTTCTTGAAGGCCACCAGCAGGATGCCGTCGGGGCCGGTGTTGAAGTACATGTTTTCCCATTTGTCGGTGGGCGTGGACATTTCCTTGATCAGGCGCGCGCGGATGGCCGGGTCTTTCAACCGCTTGATGAACTCTTTGTGGCCTCCTTCTTCGACCCACGGCGGCATCGAGGCGCTCAGACCCGTGGCGCCGGCGGTATAGGTGTACATGTCCGCGGTGATGTGGAGTCCTTGCTTGCGCGCCGCTTCCACTTTGGCGATAGCCGCGTCGAGCTTGCCCCAGTTGGGCTTGCCCGCGGCCTTCAGGTGATAAATCTCCGCCGGGAGCTTCGCGTCTCGCGCGATGGTAATCAGCTCGTCGATGGCTTCGAGGAAGCGCGCGCCCTCGCTGCGCATATGCGAGATGTACATGCCGTCGTATTCCGACGCGACTTTGCACAGTTCGATCAGCTCGTCGGTCTTTGCATAAAACGCCGGCGGATAGATCAACGAGGAGCCCACGCCCAGCGCGCCTTCGCGCATGGCTTGGCGCACCAGAGCCTTCATGCGGTCGAGTTCTTCTTTTGTCGGCGGGCGGTCCGCGTAGCCGATTTCATGGACGCGCACCGTGGTCGCGCCGATGAACGAAGCCACGTTGGGCGCCACGCCGCGTTTCGTGATCCAGTCGAGGTATTCCTTCAGCGTGGTCCACTCAACTTTGTATTTGAAGTCGCCCTGCTGCTCGACGGCTTCTTTTTTCATCGCATCGCTGAGCGGGCCCATGGACTCGCCTTCGCCGAAAATTTCCAGCGTGACGCCCTGGTGAATGTCCGCCTGCGAGCGCGGATCGACGATGAGCGATTCGACCGCCCAGCTCAGCATGTTGATGAAGCCGGGCGCCACGGCCAGACCCTTGACGTCAATTTCCGTTTTGGCTCGCGCGCTCTTCAGGTTGCCAATGGCGGCGATTTTGTCGCCATTGATGGCGATATCGCCCACAACCGGCGCTTTGCCGCTGCCGTCGTAGAGGGTGCCATTGCGAATGATGACGTCGTAAGTAGTGGGAGTCTGCGGCACGGGCTCAGGGACGCGCGCCGCGAGAAAAACAGTGCCCGCGAGCAAAAGGCAGAGCCACAACAATGCAATTCGGCTTTTCATGCCGCGTATCGTAGTGCAGAAAACGGAAAAGGGAAAACAAAAAGAGGCAGGAAGCGCCACTGGCGAGTCATTTGGCGATGTCAGATTTGCTTCCCGCTTCGAGAAACGCTTGTCCGCGCGTGATGAGATAAAAGAGGGGCAGTGCCATAAACATCACACCACCTGCTGCGTTCAGTATCGGGTCAGGGAGTTGCACTGAAGACGCGGCCTCGGAAAAATACGGAGAGATTTCCTTCATCGCAGTAATCATTTTGCCGCGTGCATTCGGCACGAGCGCGAAAGCAATGCTGTTGACCATGCCAAGGATGCAAAACCATATCGCAGCATTGCGGCTCCAGGGCTTGAGCCTAAGAAGGCCGACTCCTATGGCCAACTGAAGCACTGTGAACACACAATATACGAACGCCGCCGCCCATCCCTTCCAGAGCATGCCTAACACCAGCGCCGGAGAATGAAACCACAAGGCAATCGGTGTCAGTAAGCCGAAGGCCACGAGGTGCCAGGCGATCACAGCGATACTGAGCGGCCGTACATGACCTGTGGGCGCGAGGGCTCCCTCAAGAAACGCTCCTTTCACCGCGGCGCGATTGAAATAGATCAGCCACAAAAGGCCCAACAAAATTGGGATCAAGTACACGCCAAGCATGATTCCTATAATCGAGCCCGTTCGGCCGGTGGACTCGATTTCTGGCATCTGCTGTGTCACAAAAAGAATCATCGCCAGCGAAAGGCCGCAGATAAACACGAGCAATACGCCAATCACTAAGATAGAAATACGCGCCCATCGGCGCATTCGAAGCAAACCCACTGCCGTGAGCAAGCCCCACAGCGCAAAGCCGAAGAAAACGACTGCCATAAACACCATCATGGCCTTGGCAAGCGGCTGCTGTGGCGTGGCAGAAGGAACGATGGAATTAGCCAGGACCATTAACACGCCCATAAGGATGGTCAGCACACATCCAAGGATGAGGAACACCGCGGACACGGTTACGCCAGCGGGACGGCTCATGGCGCCTCCTTACAATTGGCGGGGAGTATAGACCGCCAAGTGATTTCTTGACTGAACAAAACTCGGTGCGGAGAAAAAACTACGGCAGGGGCATGCCCGGCGCGGAGACGATGCCGGCCATGCGCAGGATTTCCTGGTATTCCTCGATGGAGAGCGGGGAGATGATCAGGCGGACGTTCTTCAGAAATTTCACTTTGCGCAGCAGTGAATTTTCGCGCATCTCGACGAGCGAGAGCTGACGCGGCAGGCGCTCCAGCGCGCGCAGGTCCACCACAAAACGCTTTCCTTCATCGTCGTGCGGGTCGGCGTAAGGGTCGCGGGTCACTTCGGCGATCGAATAGAGGGAACGATCCGGTGCGCTGTGGTAGCAGAGCACGCGGTCGCTCTTGCGGACTTGCTTGAGCTGGCGAAGCGCGTCGGCCCTGTCACCTGCGCCGCGCCACATTTCCTTTCCCTTCACGAAAAGCGTATCCCAATGATAATGGTGCGGGTCAACTGCGAACAGCCAGTGGCGGCGGGGAGGCGGTTGTTTCGTCATCGTTTTCGTAACTGGTGAACTATACACGGGTTACTGGAGAAAGTGAAAAGCTTTGCGTGGCGGTGCCCAAAAAATCCAGGCCTCGCATGGTGAGTCAGCGAACTTTATCCCGGTTATGGGATTAGCTACACGATTGAAATAGAAGGATTTAGCCGCAATTCACAAAAATGTCTTCGCCGCGGACTTCGAGTTGGAAACAATTCACCCCGACGGATGGGTTTTGCGTGACCTTGCCTGTTGTAACATCGTAAGCCCAGCCGTGCCATGGACAAGTGACCACTTTGCCTGCCAGCGTGCCACCACCCAGTGGCCCGCCGTGGTGCAGGCAGACGTTGTCGATCGCATAGAACGTGCCGTCGACGTTGGCAAGTGCGATGGTCTTTCCGTCGATTTGATATTCGCGAATGGCTCCGACGGGGATTTCGTCTTTTCGTGCTGCGCGCAAGAACGCCATTCTTCGCTCCTGTAGGGGCGCGCTTAAGTGCGCGCCCAAAAACGGCGGACACGTCGGTCCGCCCCTGCAACCAAAGAATAATTGCTTATCGCGGATTCGGCGTCTGCGCCACCATCACGTTGCGCTTGAAGTCCTCAACCATTCCTTCATGCAGCCGGACTTCGGTGGGCTTCTTGGCCAGCGTCATCTGATCAATCTTGTCCTGCAATTTCAGCAGCGCGTAGAGCAAGCCCTCCGGTCGCGGCGGGCAGCCGATGACGTACACATCCACTGGCACAATCTTGTCCACGCCCTGCAATACGGAATACACATTGAACGGGCCGCCCACGCTGGAGCACGCGCCCATGGAGATGCACCACTTCGGGTCGGGCATCTGGTCCCACACGCGCTTGAGTACCGGCGCCATTTTCAGCGTCACGGTGCCGGCCACGATCATCAGATCGGCCTGGCGCGGCGACGGGCGGAAGACTTCGGCGCCGAAGCGCGCCATGTCGAAGCGCGACGTGGTGGTGGCAATCATCTCAATTGCGCAGCAGGCCAGGCCAAACGTCAGGGGCCAAATCGCGCTGCGACGCGCCCAGTTGAATACGTAGTCCACCGACGAGATCATGAAGTTTTTTTCGAAGCGGTTGTCGAGAACTCCCATAATCTCCTCTTCCGGCAGAATCGGCAGTATAGCGGCCCGGTTTCAGCGAGTCAAACGCGCGGCTTCGTGCCGTGGACAAGCAGTGCGCCTTCGGCGCGGAAAGCGCGCAATTGTGTGGCATCCGCAAACCAGCGGCCGGTGTACACCTCCGGCGCAGGCGTGGGGTCCACGATGCGGCTATGCGCGACCTCCGCAAAGCCGGCGTCCCGGAAGTGTTGCGCCCATTCCTCCGCCAGCAGCAAATGAGTCGGAATTTGATAATGCCGGGCCCACTGGTGGCAGTGCGGGTTATCGCGATAGTAGTTGATCAGGATCCACGCCGAGCCGCCTTCGCGCAGAACACGGAAAATTTCGCGCAAGCCGCGCGCGGGGTCAGGCCAGTAATAAGACGATTCTACAGAAATCGCCTTGTCGAAAAAGTTTCCTTCCCAGGGAATTTCGTCCACCCCGCCAACGACGAACATCACGTGTGCGAGGTCCACGTAGTTTTTCCGCGCGCGGCGGATCATCTCGTCGGAAATGTCCATGCCGATGACGCGCCCTTCGGGCACCTGCTCGGCGAGCAGACGCGAAAGCCACCCCGCGCCACAGCCCGCGTCGAGCACGTTGTCTGTGGGCCGGAGCTGCATCAGGTCGAGCACCGGCAGCGTGATGGGCAGATGGTCCTGCTCCATGCCCTCGCCGCGGCCGTCCTCGGCCCAGCGGTTGAATTCCTCGCGCAAATTGTTGTTGGCGGAAATCTCAGACATCGAAAATCAATCCACAGATTACACAGATTTCACAGATTCTAGGAAGAGAAAGTAAAAACCGAAATTCACATCAAATCTTGCCAAGAAACTAAATTCGACCGGCTCAAACCGAGATTCGTTTCGAACTTGACGGATTCATCTTGCTCCAATCCTTATCTGTGTAATCTGTGAAATCTGTGGATTCTCCTACTTTTCCACTTTGCTCAGCAGCTCGACGAATTTCTGCTCGCGTTCCTTCTGGTCGAGCCCTCCGGTGGCTTCCGCAAGCTGCGTGATATTCATCGAGCAGAATTTCGGCCCGCACATGGAGCAGAACTTCGCTTCCTTGTAGAAATCGTCAGGGAGCGTTTCGTCGTGCATCCTTCGCGCGGTCTCCGGGTCAAGCGAAAGCGCAAACTGCTTTTCCCAGTCGAAGAGGAATCGCGCGTAGGATAGCGCGTCGTCGCGGTCGCGCGCCCCTGGACGTTTCCTCGCCACGTCCGCCGCGTGCGCGGCGATCCTGTACGCAATCACGCCCTGCTTCACGTCTTCGGCGTTGGGCAGGCCCAGGTGCTCCTTCGGGGTGACGTAGCAGAGCATGGACGCGCCGTGCCATCCAATCATTGCCGCGCCAATCGCGCTGGTGATGTGATCGTAGCCCGGCGCGATGTCCGTCACCAACGGCCCCAGCGTGTAGAACGGCGCCTCGTGGCACATTTCCATTTCTTTTTCGACCTGCATCTGGATCTGGTCCAGCGGGATGTGCCCAGGGCCCTCGATCATCACTTGCACGTCGTGCTCCCAGGCGATTTTCGTCAGCTCGCCAAGCACTTTCAGTTCGGCAAACTGCGCTTCATCGCTGGCGTCCGCGAGGCAACCGGGGCGCAGGCCGTCGCCGAGCGAGAAGCTGACGTCGTACTTCTTTAGAATTTTGCACAGCGCCTCGAAGTTCTCGTAGAGAAAGTTTTCTTTCTTGTGATGGCTCATCCACAGCGCCAGCAGGGAGCCGCCGCGGCTCACGATGCCGGTAATGCGGTTGCGGACCAGCGGCAGGTGCTCACGGAGCACGCCGGCGTGGATGGTCATGTAGTCCACACCCTGCTCGGCCTGCTCTTCGATGACTTCGAGCATCAGGCCGATGGAAAGATCCTCCGCGCGTTTGACCCGCGCGATGGCTTCGTAAATCGGCACGGTGCCAATGGGCACGGGCGAGGCGTTGATGATGGCCTTGCGGATTTGCGGAATGTTGCCGCCGGTGGAGAGGTCCATCACCGTATCCGAGCCGAGATGCACGGCGTGGTGCAGCTTGGTCAGTTCATCTTCGATTTCCGAGGTGACCGCGGAATTGCCGATGTTGGCGTTGATCTTGCAGCGGAAGGCGATGCCGATGCCCATGGGCTCGAGGTTGCGGTGATTAATATTGGCGGGAATAATTGCGCGGCCTCGGGCCACTTCGCTGCGCACCAACTCGGGCTCGAGCCGCTCACGCGTCGCAACATATTGCATTTCCTCGGTGAGCACGCCCTGCCGCGCGAAATGCATTTGCGAAACATTGCGTCCTGCGCCGTTGCTGCTCACTGCCGCCTGCCCCGACCCATTCGGGGCAAGCCGCTTTTCAATCCACGCATCTCGCAAAGCCATGATGTCCCCCATTTCGACACTCCACATCCTCTGAGTGTCCTGCGATGATTCGATTATCGCACCGCGAGATGGAGCGCCGCAACACGGCGACAAGCGGCGAGCTTTTGCCTGGTCGCACAATTCCGCGCTGAGCTTCATGTGCAGGGAAAATCGGACCAATTGTTGCTCATCTATTGTGAATGGCCCGACGAGCGCTGGTGAAAAAAAGATCGCAGAGAGAAAGCCTGGTCTGCGTTCCCCAGCGCGAATGCCGCGAAGCACATTGCCAGCACCAGATGATCCAGTGCGCCGCCAAAGTACTGCCAGAAGACGGCGTCAGCTCCGGGATAGTCAGACGAAAACAGCAACGTAAGCATGAAGATCATCGCACAGAAGCTTGCAGGACGCACCAGGATGCCCAGCGTAAGGCTCAGGCCGATCGCCAGCTCGCCGTATGCCACCAGAAAGGCGATCACCGTCCCATGCGGCAGAACAAACTCCCGCAGCACAGGGACCATGAATGGGTATGCCCCATGCGAGAGAAACCGGTTGATCCAGAATTGGAATCCGCCGCCCAACGTGAATTGCGTCCCGAATACCTTGTACTCGCCGAAAATGAGGAAGAGGACACCCACAAGGATGCGCAGCCCTGCAAGAACTCTCGCGTTGCGGTCCGGCAATGCGTCCATGATTCGCATACAACTCCTGCGGAACTTTGAAAACAGCCAAAGCTAGCATCGAAACGAACGGCGAAGCAAGGCGAACTGCTCCATGCGTACCGCCACAAGGTGAGAATGACGGGTCGAGTAGAATTGAAAAGTATTGAAGCGCCGGTGGCGAAGGGGGGCTGTCTAGGCTCGCCTCAGAGTGAACAGTGTAATTTCCGGCGGGGCGTTGACGCGCACAGGAGCGCCGACCGTGCCGAGTCCGCGGTTGACGTAAAGAAAGCTGGAAGCGGGGCGCTCGCTGCCGGCCAGGGGCCGCTGATACATGCCGGCCACGTAATCGGTCATAAAGCGGGCCGGATTAAGCTGGCTTTCGAGAATTTCGACGCTGATTTGCCCGCCGTGGGTGTGTCCGGCAAGCGTGAACTCGATGCCCAGCTCGGCTGCACGGTCGAAGGCGTTGGGATTATGCGAGAGAAGAATGTTGGGCATGTCGCGGCGCACCAGCGGTTCGACGTAGCGAAGCATCGGCAGGCGGCGGCCGTCAAAACCGCGCGTGCGCTGGTAATCCACGCCAATCAGGTTCAGCGCCTGGCCGCGCCAGACAATTTCGGCGTTCTTGCGGCGCAGAATGCGCACTCCCGCCTTCCCCAGGAGTTGTGTGGCCTTGTCCTCGCATTCAGCGTAAATCTCGTGGTTGCCGAGGCAGCCCCATACGCCCAGCGGAGCGCGCAGCCGCGCCACTTCCTCCACGCAATCCTCCAGCGGGTCGTGCATGGAGGTGATGAAGTCGCCGGTGACGACAGCGAGCTCTGCCCCCAGTTCGTTGGCCATGTCCACGGCGCGGCGCAATTGCGCGCGCGTCATGTACGGGCTCATGTGGATGTCGCTGATCTGAACGATGCGCAGGTCGTCCAGCGCCGCCGGCAAATTTGGCAGCGGCACTTCCACGCGCTCCAGGGTGAAGCGCAGCCGCTCGGCGGCGAAGCCATAGACCGCGCCGACAAACGGCACCGCGCCAGCGAAATACGTTGCCGTCTGAAAAAAATGGCGCCGCGAGGGATTTTCCAGGTTTGCTGGAACTATCTCATTCGCCGTGACTCGCTGCAGCGCTGGCGCTAGATGGGCGCGGCCTAGCTCCCAGATGCGTTCCACCATTCGCACCACCTTAATCCCGACCCAGGCGAACAGAGATGAGACTAGCCACAGGCCCAGCATGGGAAACAGGCTCAGGCGACGGAATGGCCCGCCAACGAAAAGACTTGACCCCAGCAAAATCATGAACAGAACGAGCCCTAGCAAAATGCAGCGGAGCGCGAGGCGCAGGCCCTTGTGGGTAACGCGCTGTTTTAGCCGCCACGCCTGGCGAAACCAGTAGCGCTGCGAAAGATAGAGCATCACCACAGTGGCGATCAGTAGGAAACTCCGCAATATGAATTGACCGGTGCTCAACTAACTTCTCCCTCATTCAGTCTACATGAGATACGAATGCGGCTGGCGCCCTGTTTCGTTAGAGTCAAAAGAGCACTCAAGTGTTCGTTCAGAACATTGACGGCAGGTCGCTGTCTTTCCCGCTATCGCCAGTAGGCAGCCGGTATTCCACTAAGTTTAGAGGAGGAAAACCCCTGAAATGTTAGCTGAAGAGGCCTTAGGCGGGCTTTGAGCTGACTTCGTTGTGCTGCTTACAAATTCACTTGACAAGCGAAATCATTATGATATCATTATGATTGCATTGAGGAGGATTCCGATGTTGCAGGAACGTAAGGCCCACGGGTTTTCAGGCTGGTTACTTCTGATCACACTGGTGGCTGCGCTGTTCTTGCTCCTAGCCGGGCTGATTAGTTCAGCTCGCAAGAGCGAGGGATGGCCCACGTTGGCCTGGTTGATTGCGCTCGTAGTGGACGCTTTTCTCCTGGGCGGTTTCGTCGTGGTGAACCCCAACGAAGCCAAAGTGGTGCAACTCTTTGGCACCTACAAGGGCACATTGCGCGAGATGGGATTCTGGTGGATGAACCCTCTGATGTCCAAGCGGCGGGTTTCACTGCGCATCCGCAATTTCGAGACGCCCAAGCTGAAAATCAACGATCACGACGGCAATCCCATCGAGATCGCGGCGGTGGTCGTTTGGAAAGTGGTGGATTCAGCCGAGGCGGCCTTCGAGGTGGATGACTACGAGAATTTCGTCCACGTGCAGAGCGAATCGGCGCTGCGCAATATGGCCACCTCGCACCCGTACGACGCGCATCAGGAAGACCAATTGTCGCTGCGCGCCAATACGGGAGAGATCGCGACTCATCTGAAAAAAGAAATTCAGGACCGCCTCTCCAAGGCCGGTGTCGAGGTGCTCGAAGCGCGCATCAGCCACCTGGCCTATGCGCCGGAAATCGCCAGCGCCATGCTGCGGCGGCAGCAAGCCACGGCCATCGTCGCGGCGCGGCAGAAGTATGTGGAAGGCGCGGTGGGCATGGTGGAAATGGCTCTGGAGCTGCTCTCCCGGAAGAACATCGTGCAACTGGACGAAGAGCGCAAGGCCGCCATGGTCAGCAACATGCTCGTCGTGCTTTGCAGTGACCAGCACACTCAGCCAGTGATTAACACCGGCTCGTTGTATCACTGATGTGTTGTTTGTTTCACTCCGCTCGCCGCGCCAAAGGAGCAAGAGCTATGCGTACGATAAATGTTCGAGACATCCTCGCAAGGTTGGCCTTTGTGGCCGTGAGATATATTCTTCTCACTTTTCTGGCGGGGGCGCTGCTGTTCTGCATAGTGCAAATCGTGGCTGCGGCGCCGCAGGCCGCTCCACCGCAGGACCCGGAAGCGTTGGCCCGGGTTTTCGTCGAGGAAATGGCCGCGGGCAAATTCGAACAGGCCGCCGCGCGGTTTGACGATACGGTGGGCAAGCTGATGCCTGCGCAAAAGCTGGCAGAGACGTGGCAGGCAGTGCAAGGGCAGGCTGGCGCGTTCCAGAAAATCATGGGCACGACGCGCAGCGATGCGCAGGGATACCGCATCGTTTTGGTGACGTGTCAGTTCGCGGCAGCCCCATTGAATGTGCGCGTCGTATTTGACGCCTCCCTCCGAATTGGCGGCTTGAATTTCACGCCGGTGCAGCCTCCGGGCCCGCCGTGGAGTCCTGCGGCGTCCGTGAAGCAGGATTCATTCGAGGAGCGGGACGTCACCATCGGCGACGCGCCGTGGGCTCTGCCTGGCAAGCTCACCGTGCCAAAGGGCGCGGGGCCGTTTGCTGCGATCGTGCTGGTGCATGGTTCCGGCCCCAACGACGCAGACGAGTCCATCGCCGCCGACAAGCCCTTCAAGGACCTCGCCTGGGGCCTGGCCATGCGCGGCATCGCCGTGCTGCGTTACGTCAAGCGCACCCGTCAATACCCCCAGCAAATGGCCGCCCTGCCCGGCATCACCGTGAAAGAAGAGACGGTGGCTGACGCCGTGCTCGCGGTGGAATTGCTGGCCAAGCAACCGGGAATCGATCCCCAGCGAATTTACATTGCGGGCCACAGCTTGGGCGCCATGCTCGCTCCGCGCATCGCTTCCGGCACCAAGTCTGTTGCGGGGATCATTCTGATGGCCGGCAGCTCACGCCCCTTTGAAGACTTGGTCGTCGAGCAGGTGAAGTATCTCTCCAATCTAGACGGCAAAATCACAGAAGGCGAGCAGAAACAAATCGACGCGGCCGAACAATTCGCGCGCGAAGTGCGCAGCCCGGAACTGTCCGCCACGCAACAGGTGAAGATGCTTGGCACAACAATTCCCGGCTCGTATTTTCTGGACTTGCGCAATTATCACGCAGGAGAAGTCGCTGCGGCGCTGACCATCCCCATGCTGGTTCTTCAGGGCGAGCGCGACTACCAGGTGCGCATGACGGATTTCGAAGGCTGGAAAAAATCGCTGGGCAACCGTTCCAGCGTAAGCATGAAGAGCTATCCGGCACTCAATCATCTGTTCATGGCCGGCAGCGGCCCTGGCTCGCCGGAGGAGTACTCGCGGCCGGGCCACGTGGCCGAAGAAGTGCTGGATGACATCGCAGGGTGGATTCAATCGGGCGGCAAGAAACTACCCAGCCCGCAGCCAAATAAATAAGGAGCGAGGAGGATCGTGGCGGAGCGCAAACCATTTCTGCTCCGGCTGGACCCCAAGACGCTCGAGGCTCTGGAGCGCTGGGCGAATGACGACCTGCGCAGCTTGAATGCGCAGATCGAATTCATCCTCCGCCGCGCGCTTCAGGAGGCCGGACGCTTCCCTCGCCCGGCCTCGCCGCCGTTTCCCTCGGACGCCCCGGATGGCTTCGCCTGATCCGTTCTTTTAGGCTATGCTAAAATATGCGCAGTTCAGTAGGCCCGTAGCTCAGTTGGTTAGAGCGCCTGCTTGACACGCAGGAGGTCTGGGGTTCGAGCCCCCACGGGCCTACCACTCTTCCCCAGCATCCTGCATCCAACCACGCAGCGAGAGATTTCCTCGCATGGCGTGTTCTATGAGTGGCGGAAAGAGGTGGCGACCATGAGCAACCGTCTTCGCAAGTGGATGGTGGGTGCGTTCTTGCTCGGAGGGCTGGCATTGGCCGGCGCGCCGAGCGCGCGCGCACAGTACCGCTACAACCCGAACGAGCCCCGGCCGGGCACGCGCGGGGATTACCTCGAAGATCAGCAGCAACTTCGCATCCTTCAGGACCGCATCTGGCGCGATAAGGAAGAGCTCCGCGCGGATATCCGCCGCTTCGGCAAGCGCAGCGTTCAGGTCCGCGCCTACCGCGATCGGCTGCAGCGCGACGAGCGCGACCTGAAGCGCTTGAAGCAAGACATGAAGCGCGACCGCCGTCTCGCGCAGCGCAGAAATTATCGCTAGCGCTCAGCGCGCGACGCCGGCAGGACTTCCAGCGCCACATCCCGCCATATTCGTTCGTCGCGAGCGCGATATGCCTGACCCATTCCGCCTGCACCAATCTGCTCCAGAACGCGATAGGAAGAGAGAGTTTTGCCAGTCATAGCAAGCTGGAATCTAACCGCCGATGCTACGGCCAGATCGCAGATTGCATCTTTCGCTGTGGCCCGTTCTGACTTTGTTTTACCGATTCTGAGGGCCGGAGAAATTCGATTGCATCGCGCGGAAATCTGTTTCCCCCGGACCCCACTCTGAAATTGCGGATTCACGCTGCATTGGGGGCCCCGATACCTCGACAGGGAAGTTCTTCCCAATTCTCCAAAGTGGACGCGCCCAAAGCATTTCGAATGCAGTTGAGCATGAAAAAAGATGCAGACTATGTGCAGCATTTTGCTACGAGTTGATTGGCGCAGAATTCAGCAAGTTCCTGAGAGTGGCGACTCGGCTACTTCGGATTGATTGAATCAAATGGACTTAGGTAATTCTTGGAAATCAGGGTTTTATGGAGTGGCAATTGCTGTATCCTTAACCAGACAGATGTAGCCCGCTTATGGAACGGGTGGGCACCTTGATTGTGCTTTTCTGTGTTGCCTTTAGCACTCGCAGTTTTTGAATTAGACCGATGGCGCGGGCAATCCTTTGAAACCATCGGTGACACAATGTCAGCTCACCTTCCATCGGGTTGATTCGGCCATCATTGAGGGTTATGACGTATGGCGGCGCCCGGAAAAAAAATCCTAACCGTCTTCGGGACGCGTCCGGAAGCGATCAAGCTCGCGCCGGTGATTCTGGAATTGGCGTCTCGCTCAACCTCCTTCTGCGTTGTGAACGCAGCCTCGGGTCAGCATTCCGATCTCCTCTATCCTTTCATCAAGATGTTCGGGCTCCAGATCCATCACGATCTTGCTGTCATGCAGCCGGATCAGACCCCCGCGGAGGTTTGTTCTCGAGTTTTGGCGATGCTCGATCCTGTCCTGGAGAGTGAAAACCCGGATTTTCTGCTGGTTCAGGGTGATACGACAACCACTCTGGCTGGTGCACTGGCAGGATTCTATCGCCGGATTCCCGTAGGACACGTGGAAGCAGGTCTGCGTTCGGGCGATGAACAGAGCCCTTTTCCGGAAGAGATGAATCGCCGGGTCGTCAGCCGGCTGGTTGCTTACCATTTCGCCGCGACGAATTGGAACCGGGAGACTCTGCTGGCGGAAGGCGTGCCCGACTCTCGCATCTTCGTCACCGGTAATCCGATTGTCCAGGCGCTCAGCACGCTCCTCGACCGTTGTACTCCTTCCGTCGCAACGAAGGCGCTTCTTGACGCCACCGCCGGAAGCAAGCTCATCGTGCTGACCACGCATCGCCGGGAGAGCTTCGGCGAAGTCCTTGCTGCGAATCTCCGTGTCATTCGCGCCTTTGTGGAGCGGCATTCGGATGTGGCGGTCATTTTTCCGGTCCATCCGAACCCGAAAGTTTCGCGGCCCGCATTTGAGGTTCTGGGCGGGATTCCTCGGATTCACCTGACCCAGCCCCTCAATTACGAGGATTTTATTGTGCTTCTCTCGCATTCGTGGTTGATTGTGTCGGACTCGGGGGGTGTGCAGGAGGAAGCTCCTTCTCTGGGCAAGCCTGTGCTAGTCATCCGTGAAAATACGGAGCGCCCCGAAGCGATTGCCGCCGGGGGTTCCCGCTTGGTGGGCGGCAGCCCGGACAATCTCGCGCACATGTTGGAGGAGGTGTACCGGGACGGCCAGTGGGTGGAAGGTGTGCGCAAGATCGAAAATCCATTTGGCCGCGCGGACAGCGCCATACGCATTGTGGATGCATTAGAACAAATCCTGTTTGGAGAGAGGTCCCATGAGCACCGTCAGACCGGCGCTACACGATCCGCCCAAGCCCTCTGACGCCGGCAATGAGGCCGTCAGCGCTCCTCACGGGGAAGCCAGGCCGCTGGTATCGCTCGTCCTGCCTGCCTTTAACGAAGCCGGGCTGGTGGAATGGAGTCTCTCCACGTTGTGCCAGTACATGAAGTCGCTCGAGGGCGAGTATCGCTGGGAGATTGTTCTTGTTGACGATGGCAGCGATGACGACACGGGAATCCTCGCCGACGCCTTTGCCCGCACGCACGAGAACATTTCGGTCATCCACCACCCTTCCAACCTGGGCATGGGCCAGGCGCTGATCAGTGGCTTTCGCCATTGTCATTCGGACTACGTCATCACCCTGGATCTGGACCTCAGCTACTCCCCGGATCACATCCGCGCATTGCTCTCCCGCATTCGCGCGACTCGCGCAAAAATCGTCATCGCTTCGCCCTACATGAAGGGAGGAGAGATCTCCAATGTCCCGTGGCATCGAAAGATATTGAGCGTGTGGGCCAACCGCTTCCTGGCTGCCACGGCCAAAGGCTCCCTCTCGACGCTAACCGGAATCGTCCGCGCCTACGACGGCCGCTTTCTGCGTTCGCTGGACTTGAAATCGCTCGGTATGGGCGTCAATCCCGAGATCATTTATAAAGCCATGGTGCTGCGCGCCCGCATTGACGAGATTCCCGCGCACCTCGATTGGAAGCTCCAAGCCGTTGGTGGCGCGCAGCGCAGGTCCAGCATGCGCATTCTGCGCCACGTGATTTCCACCCTGCTCTCCGGTTTTCTCTTTCGCCCGTTCCTTTTCTTCATTTTGCCCGGGCTGGCGCTGCTCGCCTTCGCCGCATACGTAAACGCCTGGATTTTTCTTCATTTCTGGGAGCAATATCAGCGCCTTGCGCAGTACACCTGGTTCCTAGACCGAGCGTCCTTCGCGGTGGCCGCGGCATATCGCGAGTATCCCCACACGTTTATCGTGGGCGGGCTCTCCACGATGATGGGCATCCAGTTGCTCAGCCTGGGGATCCTCGCACTTCAAAGCAAGCGGTATTTCGAGGAAATTTTTCATCTCGGGACCTACCTCTATCAGTCCGTTCGTGAGCAGGAAAAGGAATGAACAAGGTCGCCGCCGCTGTGGAACCTCCGCGGGCCTGCACCCTCCCGTCTGATCAGGACGCCTCTGGCCGCAGCTTCGGCGAAGAAGAGATTGCCCTGCTTGTCGAAGTGGTGAAGTCCGGCACGCTGATTAGCACCAAAGGAGAGTTCGTCAAGCGGCTGGAGCGCTGCTTTGCCGAATTACTGGGCGTGAAGCACGCTTACGCCTGCGCTTCGGGCACCGCCGCGGTCCACCTGGGTGTCGCCGCGATCGACCCCGAGCCGGGAGATGAGTTCGTCACCTCGCCGATCACGGACATGGGCGCTCTTGCTCCCATCCTCTATCAGGGCGCGATCCCGGTCTTCGCGGACGTTGACGCACGGACCTGCAACGTGACTGCGGAAACCATCGCCGCGCGTTTGAGCGACCGCACCCGCGCCATCATCGTGACGCATCTCTTCGGCAACCCCTGCGAAATGGACGCGATCCTCGCGCTTTCCCGCGAGCGCGGCATTCCCGTCATTGAAGACGCCGCGCAATCCTTCCTCACACGCTACAACGGTCAGTTCGCCGGCACACTGGGCGCCATTGGCTGCTTCAGTTTGCAGCAGGGCAAGCACATGACCACGGGAGAAGGCGGCTTAGTGGCCACCAACGACGACGTGCTCGGCCGCCGCATGTTTCTCTTCATCAACAAAGCCTGGGGCTACGGTGACGCCCAGCCCGATCATTATTTCCTCGCACTAAATTACCGCATGACCGAGCTGCAAGCCGCCTTTGGCTGCGCGCAACTTTCGAAGCTCACAGCCATGGTCGAGCGGCGCATGGCCACGGCCGGGTCGCTCACCCGCAAACTGCAAGGCATCCCGGGCATCGAAACGCCGTACGCGAGCCCCCGCGCAGTGCACACTTTCTGGAAATACGCGCTGCGCGTGGATGGCAGCGTGATCCCCGGAGGCGCGGTAGGTCTCGCGAAGCTCCTGAGCAAACAGGGCATTGCTAGCGCGCCTCGCTATATTCAGAAGCCTGCGTTTATGTGCGAAATTTTTCAGAAGCAGCGCACCTTCGGCGCCAGCCGTTTTCCGTTCACCCTGGCGCGCCCGGAAGTGCTGGATTACAGCCGCGAGCGTTTTCCCGGCACCTTTGCCGCTCTCGAAGCCGTCCTCGTGCTGCCCTGGAACGAGCGCTACACGGAGGAGCACGTCGAATGCATCGCCGCTGCCATCCGGCAAGCGGTGAAAAAGATTCAGGAGGAAACGCGGTGAAACATCCGCCGATCCGGTTTGGGCTGGTCGGTGCGGGCCGCATCGCCAATTCCTACGTCCAGGCCTTCGATCATTGGGATGCGGCGCAGCTCGTCGTTGTCGCCGACGTGCGCCATGAGGCGGCCCAGGCTCTCGCGCAAGGCATCGGATGTGTGAGCGTCGATTCCTATCAGGCGATGATGGAAAAATCACTCTTTGACGCGGTTATTGTCTGCACCCCGCCCAGCACGCACCCGGAAATCTGCAAATACTTTTTGCAGCAGAAGGTGCATGTGCTCTGCGAGAAACCCCTGAGCATCGACCTGCAGAATGCGAAGGAGATGGTGGCCGCGGCGGAGACGAACCGCGTGCTTTTGACCATGGCCTCCAAATTCCGCTACGTCGAAGATGTGAAGCGCGCGAAAAGCATCGTCACTTCCGGAATTCTGGGCGACATCATTCTCTTTGAGAATTCCTTCACCTCCCGCGTGGAAATGGACCAGCGCTGGAATGCGGACCCGGCCATCAGCGGCGGCGGCGTGCTCATCGACAACGGCACCCATTCCGTCGATTTGACGCGCTACTTTCTCGGCCCGCTCGCCGAAGTGCAGGTGCTCGAAGGAAAGCGCGCGCAGGGGTTGCCCGTGGAGGATACCGTCCGCATTTTCGTGCGCAGCGTAAGCGGCGTGATGGGCAGCATCGACCTTTCCTGGAGCATCAACAAGGAGCTGGACAGTTACCTCAATATCTACGGCACGCACGGCACCGTTTTCGTCGGATGGAATGAGTCCAAGTACCGCCAGTCGTCCAGCCGAGACTGGGTGGTTTTCGGCAAGGGTTACGACAAGGTGCAGGCGTTCCGCAGCCAGCTCCTGAATATGACCCGCGCTATCCGCGGCGAAGAGCCGCTGCTCATCACCGCCGAAGATGCCCTCGCCTCTGTTGAAGTCATTGAGACCGCCTACGCCGCCCTTCATCGCAACAACTGGATTGCGGTGGAAAAGGAGAGCGCGGGCCGCAGCCCGGCCGATTCCCCCGCGCGCCTGACCGCCGGGCAGCCCGCATGACCGTCCGCATCCATCCCACTGCGCTCATTGAAGAGGATGTCCAAATCGGCCCGGGCACTTCCGTCTGGGACAACGTCCATATCCGCCGCGCTGCGCGCATCGGCGAACAATGCATCATCGGCGAAAAAACGTACATCGCCTATGACGTGCGCATCGGCCATCGCGTCAAGATCAACGCCTTCGTTTACATCTGCGCGGCGGTCACGATTGAGGATGGGGTCATGATCAGCGCCGGCACCATCTTCACCAACGACCGATTCCCCCGCGCCACCACCCCGGATCTGAAGCAGCTCCGCTCTTCGGACCCGGATGCCCACACACTTTCCACGCTCGTCCGCGAGGGCGCTACCATCGGCGCAGGCTGCGTGATCGGCTGCGGTCTCACGATCGGCCGCTTCGCCATGGTCGGCATGGGCTCGCTCGTCACCAAATCGGTTCCCGATTTCCACCTCGCCATCGGACATCCCGCGTCTTCCATCGGCTGCGTTTGCCGCTGCGGACAAATCTTCACCCGCTTTCCGCACCAGGGGCTGCTGTCGATTTCCGAAGTGGCCTGCGCGGCCTGCGGGCTGGTGTATTCTGTCCTCGATGGCCAGGTCTCGGAGCTCGCGCCGCCGGCCTGATCGCCGTCCAATGCAAACATGACTGCGTGCCAATCATCGGCATCACTGGAACGCTGGGCCATTGTCGGTGGCGGCATGCTCGGCATGATGCTGGCGCACCGCCTTGCACAAGCCGGCCGCCAGGTGACGCTCTTCGAAGCCGCGCCGCATCTGGGCGGTCTCGCTAGCGCCTGGAGCCTCGGCGAAGTTACCTGGGACCGCCACTATCATGTCACCCTGCTTTCTGACACCGTCCTCCGCTCTCTGCTGGCCGAACTCGGCCTCGCGGACCAGTTGCAATGGACCCAGACCCGCACCGGATTCCTCGTGGACGGCAAGCTCTACTCGATGTCCAACGCATTTGAGTTTTTGCGCTTCCCTCCGCTGAATTTCATCGACAAAGTGCGCCTGGCGATGACCATCCTCTATGCATCACAAGTGAAAGACTGGAAGAAACTCGAAAGCATTCTGGTTGCCGACTGGCTCCGCAAATGGTCCGGCCCGCGGCTGACGGAAAAAATCTGGCTGCCTCTCCTGCGCGCAAAGCTGGGAGAGAACTACAAGAAAACATCTGCCGCATTCATCTGGGCTACCATCGCCCGTATGTACGCCGCGCGGCGCACCGGCATGAAGAAAGAAATGTTCGGATACGTCGCAGGCGGTTACGCTCGAATCCTCGAACGCTTTCAGGAAGTACTCGCGGGCGAAGGCGTCCACGTCCGGCTGCGGCATGCCGCGCGACGCGTCGAAGCCGAGCGCGGCGGCAGCCTGTGCGTTTCCTTTGAGAACGGCCATTGCGAATCGTTCGACCAGGTGGTGCTGTCCATGGCCGCGCCGATCGCCTCGCGCATCTGCCCGGAACTTTCCGCGGAAGAAAAGGCGCGCCTGGAGGGCATCCAGTATCTGGGCGTCCTCTGCGCTTCCGTGCTTTTGAAGCGCCCGCTGGCCGGCTTCTACGTCACCAACCTCACCGATTCCTGGGTGCCGTTCACCGCCGTGATCGAAATGTCCGCGCTGGTGGACCGCCAGTATTTCGGTGGCCACTCGCTAGTTTATCTTCCCAAGTACGTCGTTCCGGACGACCCAATCTTTGCCCGGCCGAACGAGGAGATCGAGGTCGAATTCGTTTCCGCGCTCCGGCGACTGTATCCATCCCTTCAGGCCAGCGACGTACTGGCCTTCCGCGTCTCCCGCGAAAAATTGGTGTTTGCGCTTCCTACGCTCCAGTATTCGGACCGCCTGGCGCCGATGAGCACCTCCGTACCGGGCGTGCACATCGTCAACTCGGCGCACATTGTGAATGGCACGCTGAACGTCAACGAGACGCTTCGTCTGGCGGAAGGCGCAATATCCCGGCTGTTGGCGCAACCGCGCGCACGCGCCGTCGAATCGGTGGGGCAATGCCCGTGACCTCCCCAAAACCGCTCGCGAGCGTCTCGCTCGACCTCGATAATCAATGGTCGTACATGAAAATTCATGGCGACCCTGGCTGGAGCACGTTTCCGACGTATCTGCATCTTGTGGTTCCGCGCGTTTTGCAATTCCTCAAGGAACGAAACCTCTCCATCACATTCTTCATCGTGGGCCAGGATGCGGCCCTCGACGTCAACCGCGAACCCATTTCCGCGCTCGCTGCCGCAGGGCATGAAATCGGCAACCATTCGTTCTCTCATGAGCCCTGGCTGCATCTCTATTCGGAAGTCGAAATCGAAAGCGAGTTAGCGCGTGCGGAAGAAGCCGTTGAACGCGCGACCGGAAAACATCCCATCGGCTTTCGCGGCCCGGGCTTCAGTCTCTCTCGCGCGACGCTTCGTGTCCTTTGCCGTCGCGGCTATCTGTACGACGCCTCGACGTTCCCCACCTTCCTCGGACCTCTGGCGCGCGCGTATTACTTCATGACCGCGAATTTGAGCGCTGCGGAAAAACGGCAGCGTGGCGCCCTCTTCGGCACTTTCAGCGAAGGCTTTCGACCGCTGCGGCCCTACCGCTGGCGCACCGGCGATGGCGACCTCCTTGAAATTCCCGTGACAACGATGCCGCTGTTCAAAATTCCGATCCACGCCAGCTACATCCTGTACCTCAGCGGCTTCTCTCGTGCCCTTGCCTTGCTGTACTTCCGGGTTGCGCTTCGCCTTTGCCTCGTGACCGGCACCCAGCCGTCTCTCCTGTTGCACCCGCTCGATTTTCTTGACCGGCACGATGCCCCGCCGCTCGCTTTTTTCCCGGCGATGAATCTTCCCAGCGCGGCAAAGATCGAAGTGGTCGGAGAAATGCTCCGTTTGCTTGCGCAACATTTTGAAATCGTTTCCATGGAGCGCCACGCCCGCGCCCTTGCGCTACTCCGCCAGCTTCCATCTCGAGAGCCGGACTTCCCCGGTGACGCGCTTCCCGATTCTGTGCGTGCGGAGATCAAAGGGCAGGCCACGGGAGGTTCCGCGCACACATAATTTCCCCGGCGCCGCGATGACTCGAGCCATGAGACTTCTATCCGCCGATTTGCTGGTGAAGACCAGCCCGCTCGACAAAGCGGAGTGGAATTTCCATCCGCTGCTCGGACTCATCCAGAGACGGCGTTTTCGCCTGGCGGCTTCATTGCTCGCCGGACTTCATGTCGGCCGGTTGTTGGAAATCGGCTACGGAAGCGGCGTGTTTATGCCGGAGCTGGCGCAGTACTGCGATGAGCTGTTCGGCAGTGACATTCATCAAAATGCCGGCCCGGTGACTCAGTCCCTTGCACGGGCCGCGGTTACCGCCCGGCTGGTCCCCGCCGATGCTGTTCATCTGCCGTTCCGCGACGCTTCCATCGACTGCATCGTCTCCGTCAGCAGCCTCGAATACGTCGAGGACTTCGACACGGCCTGCATGGAAATGAAGCGAGTCCTGCGGCCCGATGGTTGCCTGGTCGTCATTACCCCCGGCCACTCGCCCGTCGTGGACCTGGGGCTGCGCATCCTGACTGGCACGCAAGCTCAAAATGAATATGGCGCGCGGCGACATCGCATGGTCCCTACGCTTCTGAGGCATTTTCAATTGTCTCAGCAGGCCACCGTTCCCAGCTTTTCGGATTCGCTCGTCTGTCTCTACCGCGGTCTGCGCCTCCGAGTAAATCCCCGGTAGCCATGCGGCGGACGGTACGTCTCCGCGATATTTGAATGCAAAGTCTTTCACTCCGCGCAGACTTGTATATACTCCCGGCAAGCCACAGCAGGTGCAATCGATGACACCATCGCGGCTCCTTATTCCGACCGGGCTTCTCCTCGCAGTCCTTCTGCTGGGCATGGTTTCGTCCCTCGCCTATCCGCGCACCGCCTGGGATTCCCCCACCGGCACCTACGTCGGCCAGATCATTTTGGAAGGGGGCACGCTGTATCGCGACGTCTGGGACTCCCGGGGGCCGGGTTATTTCCTGGTATTCGCGCTGCAACTCTTGCTCATCGGGAAAAGCGCCGCGGCGATGCGGTTGTTCGACCTCCTATGGCAGTGCGCTACGGCTTTTGTCCTGGCTCGCGCCGGGCGCCGTGCGTACGGGACTCCGAGCGCGGGCGCCATCGCTGGATTTGCCTATCTGGTTGCCTACTATTCCCAAAACTACTGGTCGTGGACCGAACCGGAAGGGTATCTCGGTTTGCCTTTGTCGCTCGCTGTGCTTCTCGTTTTTCGAGCAAGAGAGTCAGAACGGCTCTACCTGTGGGCAGCCGCGGCCTTCCTGGTGGGTTTCGGCTCTCTGTTGAAGATTCCAATGGCCGGTTTCGGCCTCTTGCTCGTCTACGCAGCCCTTGCGGAGGAGGTCTTCTCTTTTCGCAAGACGTTCCCGCGGCTGGCGGCCATTCTGTGCGGGGCAGCGCTGCCTGTTCTTGCTTGTTGCTTCTACTTTTATTCGCAAGGAGTCCTCCAGGATTTCCTGGCGAACCAGCTCGTCTGGGCGCCTCAGTATGCGAAGAAAATGCGAGAGCATTTTGAATTTGCGTGCTTGCTGAAAGCCCTCGCTAGACCGGTGATGGGAGCGCCGTATGGAATGGGAGCACTGGGGCTTGCATCGTGGATTTTGCAACGGACACGGCGCGAAAGGATGCCTCTTCCGACTAGACTGCTCTGGGTTTGGCTGGCCCTAGGCGTCCTCCTGGTTCTCCTTCAGTCCCGCTTTGCCCCGATGCACTTCCTCGTGGTGATTCCGCCTCTTGCACTTCTGGTTGCCGGGGCCATCGACCAGGTAATTTTCCCTGCCTCCACGAAATCGGCGCTGCCAAGAACGGTCGTTTGGATTCTGCTCGCTTTCACGCTTGTGGTTCCTGTGGTCAAGCTTGCAAAGCACACCCAGTATGCATGGAATGTCTATTTCCGCGAACATCAGCGCGACGAAATTCTCGAGCTGGGCCGCCATCTGCGCGCTCACACTTCTCCGGACGAGACCGTCTTCGTGTGGGGAGATGTCCCAGGCATCTACATCTACGCAGAGAGGAAGTCTTCCTCCCGCTTTATTGCTGCTTATTTTGTGGCCACACACTGGGAGGGGCTCGATTTCCAGCGGATTTTTATGAAGGAATTCACCTCGCGCCCGCCCCGGTTCTTTGTTTTGTGGAAAGACGACCTGAATTCCGAATGTTCAAGCATCCTCATAAACTACCGGGAAACCCTGCGCGAATTTGGGGCCTTGCAGAAGATCGTCGATGCCCAATACGTCGTGGATCAAACCACGGACCATTACGTCCTCTACAGGCAGAAGGTCCTCGCGCCGCCGCCTGCCGTTCAGCCCCGCTGATATCGACGCGCGAAATTCCAATTGGAAGAAGCGGAGAAGCCTACAACTTGACGTACGTCTGCCGCCGCAGGATTTGAGCCGCTCCGGCGCAGCCGACGAACATATTGCTTTCGATCACCAATCGGAGCGCGACACCACAAAATTTGGAGCACCCGTCGATGCTCGCAAATTCATCCATAAATGGATCGAATACGCTCCTTGCTAATTCGGTTCGACTACGTGAAGAAGGCAAGTGCTGTGCTTGTACTCCTAAGGCAAGCGCAGCTTTCAGGTCCGCGTTGACCGCGAACGGCTGCAGCTCGACGAGCGCGAGCTGAAGCGTTTGAAGCAAGACATGAAGCGCGACCGCCGTCTCGCACAGCGCAGGAATTTCCGCTGGCGCTAATTGCGCGATGCGACGCTACGCCGTCTCCTCCACCCCGAAATACGCACAGTCGGAATGGTGAAAGACCATCGCGCTGACGCTGGCTTCGGGGTCCATCATCATTCCTTCCGTCAGGCACACGCCGATTTCCTCCGGGCGCAGCAGCTTCCAGAGGCCTGCCTGGTCGTCGAGGTTGGGGCAAGCCGGATAACCAAAGCTGTAGCGCTTGCCGCGGTAGCGCGAAGTGAAGCGGTCGCGCATGGTGAGAGTGGGCGGATCCGGAAAACCCCAGTCCTCGCGGATACGCCGGTGCAGCCATTCCGCGCAGGCCTCCGCGGTTTCGATGGCCAGAGTTTGCAGCGCGTGCGAGTTGAAAAACTCTCCGGCCTGTTTCCACGCTTCTGATTTTTCGCGGATGCCCGCGCCCGCCGTGACGACAAAGAGCCCAAGGTGATCGCGCGCGTTTTCTTCCGCCTCCAAAACGTAATCGCTCAGACAGAGTCCGTCCGGCTTGTTCTGGCGTCCAAAGTGAAACATGTGCTTTGGCACATCGGCGCCGGGCGCGAACAATCGAATCGAGTTCCCTTCCCGCTCCGCCTCAAAAAACTGCCACACCGCGCGCACCTTCAGGAACTGCGCGGCGGCTTGCTTTACTTCTTCCATCTGGTGAAAGAGTTCCAGGGCCTTTTCGTGCCGCGCGGCGAGGTCCTTTTCGAAATTGCCTTTGTAGCCCAGATGCCGCCCATAGAGCATGTGCAGATTGATGTAGCTCCAGACTTCGGCGAGGTGCGGCACGTCGCGCACCTTTCTATCTAGATACGGCGCGGCGGGAATGGGCAAGTCCGCGCGGATTCTGTTGCTGCGCGCCGCGGCCGGCGCGGGCGCCGCTTCGCGCGATGGCTCCGCAACAGCGACCGCGCTTGCAGGCGCGTGCGCCGCGAGCACAGCGTCACGCGCGGCGGGGTCCATGAGCTGGTTCATCAGGCGCAGGCCGGTCATCGCGTCTTTGGCGTAACAGACGGCGGTTTCGTACGCTGGCGCAATCCGGCCGCGCGTGAATTTGTCCGAGAGCGCCGCGCCGCCCACCAGCAGCGGCACACGGATGCCGGCAGTCTTCAAGTCTTCCGCCGTCGTCACCATCTGCTGCGCGCTCTTCACCAGCAGGCCAGAGAGGCCGATGGCGTCCGGCCGGTGCTTTTGGAATTCCTGAATCAGAGTTTCCGGCGGCACCTTGATGCCCAGGTTGATCACCGTGTAGCCGTTGTTGGACAAAATGATCTCGACCAGATTTTTCCCGATGTCGTGGACGTCGCCCTTCACCGTCGCGAGCAGGATTTTCCCGCGCGAAGCGGTATCCGCCTTTTCCATGAATTTTTCCAGATGATTCACTGCCGTTTTCATCGCTTCGGCAGACTGCAACACCTCCGCGACGATCAGCTCGTTGTTGTTGAACAGCCGACCGACTTCGGCCATGCCCGCCATGAGCGGCCCGTTAATGATGTCCAGCGGCGCCGCTTCCTTGCGCTTCAGTTCGAGGTCGGCGATCAAGCCGTCGCGCGTGCCTTCAATAATGTAATTGGCCAGACGCTCGTTGAGCGGCAGGTCCGCCGCCTTTTTCTTTGTGCGCGTGGCCGCGCCGCGGAACTGTTCGGTGATGGCCGCGATATGAAATTGGTTGATGGCCGCTTTTTGTGCGGGAGACTGCTCGCGCCAATCCTCCGGCGCGGTGCGCAGCTCCTCATCGCTGGCCGCGGCGGGCGGGGTGTTGAACAAAAGGCTTTCCGCTAGCCGCCGATGCTCTTCGGGAATGGAGGCGAAGCGCTCCAGCTTCTCCGCGTTCACGATGGCCAAATCGAGTCCCGCTTTCGTGCAGTAATAAAGGAAGACCGAATTGACCACCTCGCGCGCCGCCGGTGGCAGCCCGAATGACACGTTGGAAATGCCCAGGATCGTTTTGACGTGCGGCACATTCTCCTTGATCAGCCGCACGCCCTCGATGGTTTCCACGGCGCCGCCAATATAGTTCGCATCGCCCGTGGCGCAGGGAAAGACGAGCGGGTCGAAGACGATGTCCTCCGGTGGGATGCCATATTTTTCGGTGAGCAGCTTGTGCGACCGCGCGGCAATTTGGAGCTTGCGCTCGCGCGTGAAGGCCTGCGCCTGCTGCTTGTCTTCATCAATGCAGCCGACGACGAGCGCCGCGCCGTAGGCCCGCGCCAGCGGGCAGACGCGTTCGAATTTCTCCTCGCCGTCCTCGAGGTTGATCGAATTGATCAGGCTTTTCCCCTGGCAATAGGTCAGCGCCAGCTCGACGCCGCGCGGGTCCGTGGTGTCAATCATCACCGGCGCCATCACTTTGCGGATCAGCTTTTCGTAGAACAGCGGGATGTCGCCCAGTTCGTCGCGGTCCGTGCTTTGCAGGCAGACGTCCACTACCTGCGCGCCGTTCTTCACCTGCGCGCGCGCGATTTCCGACGCTTCTTCCCACTGCTCCTGCGCGATGAGGCTCTTGAAGGCGCGCGAACCGATCACGTTGGTGCGCTCGCCGACCAGCAGCGGCCGGTTGCTCGGTTCCGCTTCGACCGCGTCGATGCCGGAAAACCACGTGCGCCGCGCCGGCCCCGGCACCGCTCTCGGCCGTTTGCCTTCGGCCATCTGCGCGATCGCGCGCGTGTGCTCCGCGGTGGTGCCGCAGCAGCCCCCCACGATGTTCAGCCAGCCATGGCTGGCGAACCGCTCCAGTTGCTCAGCGAGTGTCTGCGGCGTTTCCCCATATTGGCCGTCTTCGTTGGGCAGCCCGGCGTTCGGGTAGCAGGAAATGCGCGTGGCGGCCATTGCGCTGAGCGTGCGGATGTGGTCGGTCATGAACTCCGGGCCGGTGGCGCAGTTCAGACCGACGGAAAGCAAGTCCATGTGTGCGACGCTGACCCAGAAAGCGTCCACGGCCTGCCCGCCGAGCATTGTTCCTGTCGGCTCGATGGTGGCCGAGAGCATCACCGCAATGCGCTCGCCGCGCTGCCGCGAAAGTTGCTGGATGCCGAGCAGTCCGGCCTTGACGTTGCGCGTGTCCTGCGAAGTTTCCAGCAACAGAATATCCGCGCCGCCTTCGACGAGCGACTTGGCTTGCTCATAGAAATTTTGGCGCAGCTCCGCAAACGTCACGCCGCCGGTGACGCTGATGGCCTTTGTGGTGGGGCCCATCGAGCCGGCGACGAAGCGCGGCTTTGCGGACGAGGATAATTTATCCGCCGCGCTCCGTGCGAGTTGTGCCGCGGAGAAGTTCAGCTCGTGCGCGGAATCCTGGAGGCCGTATTCGGCAAGCACGAGTTTGGTTCCGCCAAACGTGTCCGTCTCGATGATGTCCGCGCCGGCAGCCAAGTAGGCTTCGTGGATATGCGCCACCACGTCGGGCCGCGTGCGCACCAGGTTTTCGTTGCAGCCTTCGAGCTGTGGTCCGCCGAAATCCGCGGCGGTCAGGCTCGCCTGTTGCAGCATGGTGCCCATCGCGCCGTCGAGCACCAGGATGCGCGCTTCCAGCGCGGCCAGCAGTTCGCGTTGTCGTTCCGCTCGGTTCATGACGAAAGAGGCGCAGAGCCGCTCTGCGCCTGATCAAATTTTAGCAGGCAACGGGCGCCGTTTGTGGGAATGTCGGCTGGAAGTTCGAAAGCCTCACGGCGCTCAACGATGGTCAGCTAGCGCCGCGGCTCGGCTTTGCGGAAGCGCAGGATGTAGTTTTCCTTGAACAGCGTCGATTCGACCACTCTGTCGAATGTGAAGCCCGCGTCCACAAATTCTTTCGTAAAAACTTCCTGCCCGGCGCGCACATGCTCGAACATCCAGGCCGGCGATTTTCCCTGCACAAGGTAAAATTCGACCAGCACCACTTGTCCGCCCGGCCGCAGCGCCTTTTGGATGGACGCCAGCATGGCCTTCGGATATTCGAAGTGGTGATAGGTGTCGCAGAGAAAAACGAGGTCCACCGAATTCGGCGGCAACTCGGTGGAGGTGTCGTTATCGAGCACCGTCTGGATATTCTTCAGCCCCTCCTGCGACGCGCGCTGAGCGATGCGCTCGAGCATTTTCGGATTGATGTCCACAGCGTACACGCGGCCGGAGACGCCCACCATCTTCGCGAACAGCTCGGTCATAAAACCGGAGCCTGCACCGATGTCCGCCACGGACATGCCCGGCTTCGCGTCCGCCAGCCGCGCCAGCGCCTCGCGCTCGTGGTAGATTTCCCGGCTTTCGGTCTCCAGGGTGTCGACCAGCGGCTTGATGTCCGAGCTGCGCCAGCGATCGTTGATTCCCGGCTTGACGCTCTTTTCCTGCGCCGGCGCCGCTTGCTGCGCAAAGGCCCACGGCATCGCGCACAAAAATATTGAGAGCAACATCTCGGAAAATCTTCGGCGGCTCATCGAATTCATGGGCAATTCTCCTTCCGTGTGCGGTCAGGATAGCAGGAACTTTCACCGTGCGGATCTTTCGCCGCGGAAATGATGGTTTCCGTGCGCGATAGCCGAAGCGCAAGCGCAAATCAGGAACTCTTCATCTCCGCGAACGCCAGTGCCAGCACTGTCTTCTGCTCCATTTCGTGCGCTTTCGCCGAGCCCGTGGCGGGGCTCGCGCTGGCCGAGCGCTTCACGGACCGCACCGGGCGCCCGCCCGCGGCGCGCTCCAGCAGCGGCAGCACGTAGGCGAGCGCACCCATGTTCGCTGGCTCTTCCTGCACCCACACAATTTCCCTCACGCCGGAATTCCGCTCGAGCTCCGCGGTCAGCTCCGCTTCCGGAAAAGGATAAAGCTGTTCCAGCGTAACGATGGCTGTCGCGCTGTTTTTCTGCTGTTCTCGTTCGCGCCGCAGATCGTGCGCGATTTTGCCGCTGCACAACACCACGCGGCTCGCGCCGGTGATTTGCCGCTCGGGCAGCACATTCTGGTAGCGGCCCTGCGTGAATTCATCGAGCGGCGAGCTGGCCTCCGGCTTGCGCAGCATGCTTTTCGGCGTCATCACCACCAGCGGCTTGCGCCACTTACGCAACACTTGCCGCCGCAGCAAGTGAAAGTATTGCGCGGCATTCGACGGCTGGCAGACCTGAATATTGTCCTCCGCCGCAAGCTGAAGGAAGCGCTCGATGCGCGCGCTGGAATGTTCCGGCCCCTGCCCTTCGTAGCCGTGCGGCAATAGCAGCACGACGCCGGAGAGCAGCCCCCATTTGTCTTCACCTGCGGCGATGAACTGGTCAATGATAATCTGCGCGCCGTTGGCAAAGTCGCCGAACTGCGCCTCCCATGCCACCAGCATCTCCGGATAATCGCGGCTGTAGCCGTATTCGAAGCCCAGCACGGCCGCTTCGGAGAGCAGCGAATTGCGGATTTCGCAGCGCGCCTGGCCCGCGTGCAGATGTTCGAGCGGCACGTATTCCTTCTCGTTTTCCGTGTCCACCAGCACGGAGTGCCGCTGGTTGAACGTGCCGCGACGGCTGTCTTGCCCGGTAAGCCGCACGGGCACGCCCGCGACGAGCAGCGATCCGAATGCCAGCGCCTCCGCCATTCCGTAGTCCACCGGCCGCTCGCCCGCGCCCATGCGCGCGCGTTCGTCGAGCAGCCGCTTCACTTTTGGATGGATGTGAAATTCTTTCGGAAGGCTCGACAGTCCCTTGGCAATTTCTTTCAATTGCTCCGCGGGCACTCCGGTTTCCACTTCGCATTCGGGGGTGTAGCTCCCTCCGAAGTAAGGAGACCAGTATTCCGGCAATGTCCGCAGCGTGGGTTTCTTTTCGATGGCACTCGCTTTTTTCTGCGCATCTTCGTATTCGGAGCGAATCTGTTCCGCCTGCGCGGCCGCGTCCACTCCCACTTGCCTTGCGTATATCTGCCAGAGCACGGGATGGTCTTTGATTTTCTTGTAGAGCAGCGGTTGGGTGATGGTCGGGTCGTCAATTTCGCTGTGCCCGTGACGACGGTAGCCAAACAAGTCCACCAGAACGTCGCTCAGAAACGTGTAGCGATACTCCATCGCCAGTCGCGCCACGCGCGCCACCGCGCCCACATCCTCACCGTTCACATGAAAAATCGGAATCGGCAGCCGCTTGACCATGTCCGCCGAAAAGGGCGAAGAATGCAGCTCCGCAGGCGTCGTAGTGAAGCCGATGCGGTTGTTGACGATTACGTGCACGGTCCCGCCCACGGTGTAGCCCGGCAATTCGGCCATGGCCAGCGCCTCCGCGGCAATGCCCTGCCCGGCAAACGCCGCGTCGCCGTGCATCAGGATGGGCAAGCAGCGACGATGACCGTCCTTGCCCAGGCGTTTCTGTTTCGCGCGCGTGCGGCCCAGCGCCACCGGATCCACCGCTTCCAGATGACTCGGATTCGACGCGAGGTGAATGTGAATCACACGGCCGCTGCGGGTCGTGTAGTCTCCGGTCGCGCCCAGGTGATATTTCACATCTCCGCCGCCCAGCACGCTGCGCGGGTCCACGTCCTCGAACCCGGCGAACAGCTCCTCCGTTGGACGGCCCGCGATATGCAGCATCACGTTTAGCCGCCCGCGGTGGCTCATCGCCAGCACGGCGTATTCGCAACCGGATGTCCCGGCCGCATCCAGCATTTCGTCAAGCAGCGGAATCAGCGACGTCACGCCTTCGAGAGAAAATCGCTTCGAACCCAAATAGCGCGATTGCAGCACTTGCTCAAACAATTCAGCGCGGATGAGCCGCTCGAGAAGATGTGCGCGATTGGGCGCGGGGTCTGGCGCGTCCGCTTCCATGCGCTGCTGGATCCACTGGCGGCGCTCCGCATCGGGCAGGTGCATGAAGTCCGCGCCGATCGTGCCGCAGTAGAAGCGCCGCGCCGCTTCGGCGGCCTCGCCACTTACTTCGAGGTCGGGATGCTGAATGGGCTGCAGAAAGCCGAGCGGGTCGATGTTCGCCTGGAGATAGCCCCAGCGGCGAAACGCATCAAAAACCTGCTCCCGCTCATCCATCTTCTTGAGCATTCCTGGATTATATCGTGTCCCTTTGAATCCGTCAGACCGCCCGGCGAAATCGCCGAAAAGATGCTACAATAGAGCCTCAACAGCGCCTATCCGAAAGCGGTTAATTCCTTGAATAAACACATTCGCAATATCGCCATCATCGCGCACGTGGACCACGGCAAGACGACGCTTGTGGATACCATGCTTCGCCAGAGCGGCACCTTCCGCGCCAACCAGACGCTCATCGATCGCGTCATGGATTCCAACGAACTCGAACGCGAGCGCGGCATCACCATCCTGGCCAAGAGCACCGCGCTCACCTACCACGACACGAAAATCAACATTGTGGACACGCCCGGCCACAGCGACTTCGGCGGCGAGGTCGAGCGCGCCCTGCGCATGGTGGACGGTGTGCTCCTGCTGGTGGATGCCAGCGAAGGCCCGCTCCCGCAGACGCGCTACGTCTTGCAGAAGGCGCTGCAGGCCAAGCTGCCGCCGGTTGTTGTGCTGAACAAAATTGACCGCAGCGATGCCCGCTGCCAGGCCGTGCTCAATGAGGTCTACGACCTTTTCATCGACCTCGACGCCACCGAAGACCAAATCGATTTTCCTGTAATCTACACCAACGCCAAGCTCGGCGTGGCCCATCTCACCCTCGGCGACAGCTCCACGGATCTGGCTCCGCTCTTTGATGCCATCGTCAAATTCATCCCGCCCCCGGCCGGCGACCCCGAAGCAATCTTGCAGGCGCAGGTAACCAATCTAGATTACAGCGACTTCCTCGGCCGCATTGCCATCGCCCGCGTCTTCAACGGCACGATTCGCAACGGCTCCGAAGTCGCTATCGCCAAGCTCGACGGCAGCCTGGTGCGCACCAAGATCACCAAGCTCTACACCTTCCGCGGCCTGACTCGCGACGAGACCGAAGCCGTCGTGGCCGGCGACATCGCCGCCATTGCCGGCGTCGAAGGCATTCAAATTGGCGAAAGCCTCACCGACCCGGAGCGCCCGGCGCCGCTCGAGCCGCTCACCATTGACGAGCCCACCATCGCCATGGTCTTCACCGTGAACACTTCTCCCTTTGCCGGCCGCGAGGGGCAGTTTGTCACCTCGCGCGACCTCCGCGACCGCCTGCAAAAAGAGCTGCTCACCAACGTCTCCATCCGCGTCGAAGAGACCGATTCCACCGATTCCTTTCGCGTGCTCGGTCGCGGCGAGCTGCAGCTCGCCATCTTGATCGAAACGATGCGCCGCGAAGGCTACGAGCTGATGGCCGGCAAGCCCACCATCGTCACCCGCGAGGTCAACGGCCGCCGTATGGAGCCGCTCGAATTGCTGGTCATTGATATCCCCGAGTCGTTCACTGGAATTGTGATCGAGCTGGTGGGCAGCCGCCGCGCGGAAATGACCAAGATGGTGAACCACGGCACAGGGCGCGTGCGCATGGAGTTCCGCATCCCCTCGCGCGGCCTGATTGGCTTGCGCAGCGTGATGCTCACGGACACCCGTGGCACCGCTCTGGTGCATTCGCTTTTTGACGGCTGGACCGAATACGGCGGCGAGATGGCCTTGCGCCCCACGGGCGTGCTGGTCGCCGACCGCGGCGGCGAGTCCACCGCCTACGCGCTGTGGAATTTGCAGGAGCGCGGGGAAATGTTTGTCGGGCCGGTCGTCCCCGTGTACGAAGGAATGATTGTCGGCGAAAACGCCCGCGAAGACGACATGGACGTGAACATCACCAAGGAAAAAAAGCAGACCAATATGCGCGCCTCCGGCGCCGACGAAGCCATCCGCCTGATCCCGCACCGCGCGTTGAACCTCGAGCAGGCCCTTGATTTTCTCGCTGACGACGAGTGGGTTGAAATCACGCCGAAATCCATTCGCCTGCGCAAAAAAGTCCTCGACCCCAAGAAGCGTCCCCGGCGCTGGCAGGAAATCCGCGCCAGCCAGGCCCAGTAGCCCCGGCTTATCGCTTGTGCGCTTTTCCGCCTGTATGGCACACACTCTTCGAGAATGATTTGTTAAGTGGTTGGAATTTCCGCCCGGCCAGCCGGCAAGGCGTCCTAAGCGACGCGGCCCGCCAGTTGTGACCGGGTGCGGCTGTTGCGCTCGCCGGCTTCCGCCAGGCGCAAGGCGTAACGCACGATCATTTCCACGTCCCCCGCGCGCACCGGGCCATCCAGAAACTCAAACGCGCCCAGCCGTAGCGCTTCCAGATACTCGTACCAATCGTGCGAATGCGAAGACACTACCACCGGCGCCTTCTCCGCCGTGCGTTTCACCGCGCGCAGCACGTCCTGGTAACTGCCGTCCGTGAATTTTTCTTCGCAGAATACCAGCGACACGCGTTTTGCGGAGAGGATGGCTTGCGCTTCCTTCACCGAAGAGGAGATGGCCGTCTTCAGGCCCATGCCCAACAGCACTTTGGTGAGTGCGCTGCGATTTTCAGGGCTGGCTGCTGCCACGAGTACCTCGAATTCCGCTTTCATAGCGTCCTCCGTCTGACAATTCCGAACGGGGAGACGGACCTTGCCCCAAGTCTCCTGCGAACGCTTCTGGCACTGGGCGGATTCGGGTGCATTAGAATCCCGGCAGGAATAGAAAGGAAGGCTCTGCTTGGGGCTGCGACGCGTATGCGTCACCCCCCTAGCCGGAGGACGCTTTCCGTAGGAAAGCTCAAGCGGCTTTGGTGACGGACGGCTGAGCAGCGCGCTTGGGATGCGCCGCGCGGCGCAGCATCGCTTTCAGTCCCCAGAGGACGCGGTTGAGGTCCGCCATGGTGCGGATGTCCGCGAGCCCGCGCATGCCTTTCCCGACGTAGTGCTGCCGAATGAAATAATCAAGTTCCGCGCGGTCCAGGTTCAATTCCCGGGCGCAGGCCCACAGCGCGCGCCACGCCTCTCCTGTCGGGGGCACGATCCGGCGCTCGGGAAAGCCCTGCCGCCCGGCTGTGCCCGCCGCTCGATCAAACTCCGCTGGCGAAAGCCCCGCCAGCCGCTCCAGTTTTGCGATGACGTGCGCCGCCTCCATACTGTTCAGCTCAGAGGTTTTCTTCGCGTGGCCTTCGGTGAACCGCTGGACATAATAGTGTCGCAGTTCGCGATCTGCGGATCGCCCAAGCAGCAATCCTCCGGTCCATCGGTGCCACAGCGCTTGCAGGCGCCGGAGTTGGGCCCGGCTCATGGGCACCGGCAGCAAAAGTTGAACTGCCATCGCTCCCTCCTGTCATATTAGATGCAGGGCGCGTTCGCCTGGTTTTCGCCTTGTTTTGCGAAGTCGGTTGGGCACGCGGCGCAAGCCGCGGACATCCAATCGTTCAAAGGTAGAGGAGGTGTCACCATGCGACGCCTGACTGCAACCCTGGCCTTGCTGGCGCTTTGCGCGACGCTTGCGCTGGCGCAGCGGCCGGAAGAATCTACGCCCCGCTTTGAGCCCGTCGAAATCATCTCTGCCGAGGACTTGTATTATCCGCCGATGAGCGTAGCCTTCGGCACGGTCGTTCTCCAGGTAACCGTCAGCGCGAACGGCGCCATCGAAGACGTGAAGACCGTCCGGGACATCAAATCGCTCACGTCCGAGGCGGTGAAGTGCCTAAAGAAATGGAAATTCAAGCCCGCGCAGCTCAATGGCAAGCCGGTGCGCGCGTCGATCGCCGTCGCTTTCACCTTCAGTAATCCGTACCACCCGCGCCTCTGACCGCCGAAGCGAGGCAATCGCGCGGTACAAAAGTTCCTCGCCGCGTCTCGCGGCCTCTTCCTCCCCTGTTGAAATTTTACGCAGAATTCATTTGACATCGCTTTTCGCAGCCCGTATAAATATGCAGTCGTCTGCATATTCTTGATCGCGCGGAATCATGGGTGCACAGAAAACATTCCGGCAAGGACAGATTCTGAAATTGATTGGAAGCGAGTCCATTTCGAGACAGGATGCGCTGCGGCGCCGCCTGCATCACCTGGGCATGCGCGTGACGCAAGCCACGCTCTCCCGCGACTTGCAGGAATTGCGCCTGGTAAAAACCGCCTCCGGTTACAAGCCGCTCACCGAGGAGGCGCCGCCCGCAGCCGCACTCGCCCGCGCCCTGCGCGAATTTCTCACCGACCTGCGCCCGGCACAAAACTTGCTCGTGCTGAAGACGCCGCCCGGCGGCGCGCAGCCCATCGCGCGTGCCCTCGATATCGAAGGCTGGAAGGAAGTTTCCGGCACCATCGCCGGCGACGATACTGTCCTGATCATCACGTCCTCTTCCCGGATTCGTCTCATTGTGCAGAAACGGATGGAGGACATGATTCGATGAGCCTTCGCCCCGGAAAGGTCGGGGTGGTCGGCGTGACCGGTTACGCGGGCTCCCAACTCGCCAAGCTGCTCCTCCGTCATCCATACATTGAAAAGCCCACGTTCTTCCTGCGCAATGGCGCGGCGAAGGTCCGCTGCCTCACCGAACTATTTCCCGAGCTGCGCGGCTGGGGCGAAGCTCCTTGCCGGCCGTATTCCGTGCAAGCGGTGAAGGAGAGCGGCGCGGAATTTGTGTTTCTCTCCACGCCGCACGAAACTTCGCTCGAACTCGCGCCGGAGCTGCTTGGCGCCGGCCTGCGCGTGGTGGACCTGAGCGGCGCGTTCCGCTTCCGCGATCCCGAAACTTTTTCCTCCTGGTACAAGATGCCCGCGCCGCCGCGCCCGCTTCTGGATGGCGCCGTCTATGGCCTGCCGGAGATGTACGCCGATTCCCTGCCCGGTGCGCGCCTCGTCGCCAACCCCGGCTGCTACCCCACCTCCGTCATTCTCGGCCTGCGCCCGCTCATCGAAGCGGACTGGATCGCCCGGGAGCGCGGGGTTGTCTGCGACTGCAAGTCCGGCACCACGGGCGCCGGCAAAGACCCCAAGCGCGAAACGCATTTCGTCGAAGTGAACGAAAACTTCCGCGCCTACGGGCTCTTCGCGCATCGCCACACGCCCGAAGTCACCGAGCACCTCGGCCTGGCGCACCGCGACCTCATTTTCTCCACGCACCTGCTGCCCGTCGCTCGCGGCATTCTCTCTACCATTTCTCTCTGGCTGGCCGCGCCGCGCTCCGCGGCGGAAATCGAATTGCTCTACCGACAGTTCTACGCCGGGCGGCCGCTGGTGCGCATTTGGCCAGCGGGCAAGCTGCCGGAGTTGCAGCACGTGGCGCACACGAATTTCTGCGACATCGGCTTCGCGCTGGATGCCGCGGGCGAGCGGCTGATTGTCGTTTCGTGCCTGGACAATTTGGGGAAAGGCGCCGCGGGTCAAGCGGTACAGAACTTGAATTGGATGTTGGGGGCTCCGGAGGATGCCGCGCTCATATGAGACTTGTCATCAAGCTGGCCGGCGCGCTGCTGGATGATACCGCAGCCGTCGAAAACATCGCGCAACAGGTGGCGCAGCTCGCCCGCAACGGCCACGAGCTGCTGGTGATTCATGGCGGCGGAAAGATTTTCACCGCTACGCTCGCGCGCATGGGCATTCAAAGCAGTTTCGTCAACGGGCTGCGCGTCACGGATCGCGAAACGCGCGATGTCGGTGTGATGGTTTTTGCCGGGCTCCTGAGCACGCGCCTCGCCGCTGCGATTTCCCGCCAGGGCGTGCCGGCAGTCGGCGTATCCGCCGCCGACGGCGAATGTTTTCAAGCGGAGCCGATGCAGGTGGGGGATGTCACCCGGGCTCTCGGATTTGTCGGCTATCTCACCGGCGCAAACGTCGGATTGATCGAATCGCTGTGGCGCGCGGGTGTGGTGCCCGTGGCGGCGTGCCTGGGAATGGGCGCGGACCGCGAGCTTTACAATATCAACGCGGACCACATGGCTGCCGCGTGCGCGGAATTCATCCGCGCCGACCGATTGATTTTCCTCACCGACGTCGCCGGCGTCCTCGACGGCGAAAAAGTTCTCCAGGCCGTCTCCTGCGAGGAGGTCGAAACGCTCATCCGCCAGAACAAAGTCTCCGGCGGCATGGTGTTGAAGCTCGAAGCGTGCAAGCGCGCGCTTTCCGGCGGCGTGCGCCAGGTGCGCATTGTCGGCGGCGGAGTGCACGACGGCCTGCTGAAAGCCGCCAACGGCACAAAGTTCCCGGGAACAAAAGTTACGCCGCTCTTCCCGGCCAAGCGCGCCCGGCCGCCGCGACGTCGCGAGGAGTCCCTCGAAGTGGAAAGCCAGGTGGTGAGCCGATGAGCGCTACCGGCGCGCGCCGCGCCGCCGAACGCTACCTGATGAACACGTACAAGCGGCCGCCGCTCGTCTTCATGCGCGGCAAGGGCTGCATCCTCTGGGATGACCGCGGCAAGCGCTACCTCGATTTTCTCGGCGGCATCGCCGTCAACGCGCTGGGCCACGCGCATCCGCGCTTGGTACGTGTGGTACGCCGCGAAGCCGCACGCGCCATTCATCTTTCCAATCTTTTCCACAATCGCTACCAGGGCCCGCTCGCGGGAAAACTTGCGAAATGGTCGCAGCTCGACCGCGTCTTCTTCACCAATAGCGGCTCCGAAGCCATAGAAGGTGCGCTCAAACTGGCGCGCATCTACGCGCGAAAAAAAACCGGCGCTGCGGCGGCGCCAATCAAAACGAAGATCCTCGCGCTCGAGCATTCCTTCCACGGCCGCACTTTCGGCGCGCTGGCCATCACCGCCTCGGCAAAATACCGCGAGCCCTATGAGCCGCTCATGCCCGGCGCGAAATTCGTTCGCTTCAACGACGTGGCCGACCTCGAAGCGAAATTCGATGCCACGGTCTGCGCCGTCATTTTGGAACCCATCCAGGGCGAAGGCGGCGTGTTCCCGGTGAGCGAAGCCTTCTACAACCGCGCAAGGCAACTCTGCACCAAACACGACGCCGCGCTCATCGCCGACGAAATCCAGTGCGGGCTGGGCCGCACCGGCCGCTATTTCGCCTATCAAAAATTCCACGAACTGCCGGACATCGCTGTGGTGGCCAAGCCGCTGGCCGGAGGTCTGCCGCTGGGCGCGATTCTTGCCAGCGAGAAATTCGCCTCCGCGTTTTCGCCCGGGCTGCACGGCACCACGTTCGGCGGCGGGCCGCTGGTCTGTGCCGCCGCGCTCGAATTCCTTTTGACCGTCGAGCGCGAAAAGCTGCTGGCCAACGTCCGCGCCCGCGGCGAAGAGCTTCGCGCCGGACTCGAAAAACTGAAGACGAAATTCCAGTTCGTGAAGGAAGTCCGCGGCGAAGGACTCATCGCCGGCATGGAGCTGACCATCGAAGGCGCAGACATCACGCAGCAAGCGCTCCGGCGCGGCCTGATCATCAACTGCACGCACGAGCGCATTCTGCGTTTCCTGCCGCCGTTCATCATCACATCCAGGCAGGTGAAAGAATGTCTGGCCATTCTGGAAACCGTGCTGGCCGGCGCCTCTCGAAAGACTGCCCACGCGCCAGCCAGAGCAGCCGCCGCTGCCGCTGCAGGAAGCGCGAGGTGAGCATGGCCACTCTGCCCGAAAACTTGGTCACGGCGACGGACCTGCTGACCGGAATGGAATTCACCTCCGCGCGCGTTCGCGAGCTTTACCAGCTTGCGGCGGACATCAAGGCCCGCCCGGACCGCTATCGCACCGCGCTCGCCGGCCGCTACCTCGCGCTGATTTTTGAAAAACCCTCGCTGCGCACACGCGTCACTTTCGACGTCGGCATCCAGAGCCTGGGCGGTGGTGCCGTTTTTCTCGACCACACCGGAACGCGCCTCGGCCAGCGCGAATCGATCAAGGACGTCGCCAAAAACCTCGAGCGCTGGGTGCAAGGCATCGTCGCCCGCGTCTTCGAGCAATCGGCGCTCGAACAGCTCGCCACGCACGCTTCCATTCCCGTCATCAACGCGCTCAGCGACCTCTATCATCCCTGTCAGGCCCTTGCCGATTTCTTCACCCTCGAAGAGCGCTTCGGCAATCTGAAGGGCCTGACTCTCGCGTACGTCGGCGACGGCAATAATGTCTGCCACTCGCTGCTGCTGGCCGGCGCGCGCGTCGGCGCAAACGTTCGCGTGGCCACGCCCGCGGGTTACGAGCCGAATCCTGCCATTGTCGCCGAGGCGCGCCGCGCCGCCGCCGAAATGCTGTGCAAGATTGAAATCCTGTGCGCTCCGGAAGAAGCCGTTGCCGGCGCGCACGCCGTGTACACCGACGTCTGGGCCAGCATGGGCCAGGAACAGGAAGCCGCCGAGCGTGAAAAATTGTTTGCGCCGTACCAGGTAAACGAAGCGCTGATGGCCCGCGCCGCGCCGGAGGGTGTCTTCCTGCATTGCCTGCCCGCGCACCGCGGGCTCGAAGTCACCGACGCGGTGATGGATTCGCCGCGCTCGATTGTGTACCACCAGGCGGAAAACCGCCTGCACGTGCAGAAAGCAATTCTGCTGACGTTGCTCGTGTAGCACAAGCTATCAGCCTGTGCGCAAGTGTAGCCCGCGTCTTTAGACGCGGGGCTTTTCGAAGGAGAGACGTTGCCTAAGAAAGCGGTCCTGGCTTATTCCGGGGGTCTCGATACCTCCATTATCATTCCGTGGCTGAAGGAAAAGTACGCCTGCGAAGTCGTCGCCATGATTGGCGACGTCGGCCAGCAGGAGGACCTCGCCGCGGCCAAGCGCAAGGCCCTGGCCACCGGCGCCAGCGAAGCCTTCATCGAAGACCTCCGCGAAGAGTTCATTACCGGCTACATCTGGCCCACGCTGCGTGCCGGTGCGGTGTACGAACACAAATATTTGCTGGGCACATCCTTTGCGCGCCCGGTGATTGCCAAAGCACAAGTGAAAATCGCGCGCCAGACGGGCGCGGACGCCGTCGCCCACGGTTGCACGGGCAAGGGCAATGACCAGGTGCGTTTCGACGTCACCGTGAAAGCCCTTGCGCCCGACCTGAAAATCATTGCGCCGTGGCGCGAATGGTCCATCAGCTCGCGCGAAGAAGCCATCGCCTACGCGCACGCGCACAACATCCCCATCGAGCAGACGGCGGCTAATATTTACAGCCGCGACCGCAACATCTGGCACCTTTCGCACGAAGGCGGCGTGCTCGAAGATCCCAATAACGCGCCCGATGACGCCATGTGGCAATGGATCGTCTCGCCGGCCCGCGCGCCGGACAGGCCCGGCGAAGTCGAAATCAGCTTTGAGTCTGGCACGCCCGTGGCCGTGAACGGCAAAATGCTTGGTCCGGTCGAGCTCATCAATCAACTGAATGAAATCGCCGCGGCGCACGGCGTGGGACGCATTGATCTGGTCGAGAACCGCCTGGTGGGCATCAAGTCGCGCGGCGCTTACGAAACGCCCGGCGGCACTTTGCTCGTCACCGCGCATCGCGAACTGGAGTCGCTTTGCCTCGACCGCGAAACCGCGCACTACCAGCAGATGCTTTCGCTGCGCTATGCGGAGATGGTCTATTACGGCCTGTGGTTCACGCCCCTGCGCGCATCGCTCGACGCCTTTTTTACGCAGTCGCAGAAGCGCGTCACCGGTACGATTGGGCTGAAGCTCTACAAGGGCAACGTCACCATCACCAAGCGTGCCTCGCCCTTCTCTCTCTATTGCACCGATCTGGCCAGCTTCACCATGGGCCGCTACAATCCGCGCGACGCCGAAGGCTTCATCAACCTCTTCGCTCTGCCGGTGCTTGTGCCGGAGATGCGCGAAGGAGGCGGCCCGAAGTGACCGACTCCGCGCAAAGCAAAATGTGGGGCGGGCGCTTCGAGCGCGCTCCAGAAGCCGCCTTCTACGAGTTCCAGCGCTCCTTTCCCTTTGACCGGCGCCTTTTGCCCTATGAGCTGGCGGTGGACCGCGCCTGGGCCCGCGCGTTGGCCGCGGCCAAAATTCTCACGGCGGACGAGCTTACAAAATTGATCGCCGCGCTTGTTCAGATCGAGCAGCAGTCCAAAGCCGACCCGGCCTGGCTTGCCGCTTCGCCAGCGGAGGACGTGCATCACTTCGTCGAGTTGCAGCTCATCGAGCGCCTCGGCACTCTCGGCGCGAAACTCCACACCGGCCGCAGCCGCAACGATCTGGTGGCCACCGATTTCCGGTTGTTTGTGAAAGATGCGGCGCGGGAAATGCGCGGCGCCGTCGCCGGCCTCGTCGGTGCGCTGCTCGACCGCGCGGAGCGCCACCTCGGTGTGCCCATGCCCGGCAATACGCACCTCCAACACGCGCAGCCGATCTTGTGGTCGCACTATCTCCATTCCCACGCGGAATCGTTTCTGTGCGACGCAACGCGCCTGGCCGCGGCGATTCAGTCCGCCGACGAATGTCCCATGGGCGCCGCAGCGCTGGCCGGCACCGCATTTCCAATTGACCGCGCGGCGATTGCGCGCGAACTGGGCTTTTCCGGCATCACTGGGAACAGCCTGCGCGCCACCAGCCAGCGGGATTTCGCCCTCGACTACCTCTACGCGCTCTCCGTTTTGGCGTCGCATCTCTCGCGCCTCGCCGCGGACATGACTCTTTTCGCCACTCCCGAGTTCGGCTTCATCACTTTGCCGGACGAGTACTCCACCGGCAGCAGCCTGATGCCGCAAAAGAAAAATCCGGACTGCTGGGAATTAATCCGCGGCAAAGCGGGAAGAATTTCCGCGGCGCTCTTTGCGCTGCTCAGCACGCTGAAGGGGTTGCCCACGGGCTATCAGCGCGACCTCCAGGAAGACAAGGAAGGCCTGTTCGACGCGCATGACCAGGCGCTGGCCATGACGCGCGTCGCCGGCGGCGCCATCGCCGCCACCGAGATCCGCGAAGGGCGCTTGCGCGAGGCGGCGGCCGATCCCGCGCTCCTGGCCACGGAAATGGCGGACTATTTGGTCGAGCGCGGCGTGCCCTTCCGCCAGGCCCACGAAATCGTCGGCGCCATCGTGCGCGAAGCGGAGAACCGCGGGCAATCCTGGCCGATGTTTTCACTCGCTAAACTGAAATCGTTTTCCCCCGCGTTCGAGGACGACCTGCACGCCTGGCTGACCGTGGAATCCGCGCTGGCGCGCCGCAGCGCGCCCGGAGGCACCGCTCCGGAAACAGTTCGCGCGGCGTTGCAAGCCTGCCGCGAGCAGTTGCGCAAGCTGGAGGAGGCCCTGTGAAGGCCCGCCGCGCAAAACTCGGGGACGTGCTTGCGATTCATGCGCTGGTGTCGAAATATGCCGCCCAGGGCTTACTGCTGCCGCGCACGGAGGATGAAATCCGCGCGCACGTCGGGAACTTTCTGGTGCTCGCGGAACAGGAACACATTTCCGGCTGCGTGGCGCTCGAGCCGTATGGCTCGGAACTCGCCGAAATCCGCTCCGTGGCAGTGGACGATACGACGCGCGGGCGCGGCCTCGGCGCGAGGTTGGTGCAGTATGCGCTCGCGGAAGCGAAGCGCCGCGGGTTCGCCCGCGTTTTCGCCGTCACGCACGCGCCGGAATTCTTTCAGCGGCAGGGCTTCGCGCTTTCCCATCGCCGCGCGCTGCCGGAAAAAATCGAGCGCGATTGCCGCGGCTGTCCCAAGCAGCGCTCATGTCATCTCGCAGCCGTTGTTGCCGTCGTGCAATCGGAGCGCGCCGTGCTGCCGGTTTTGGCTTCCGCCGCAAACGCATGAGCACGCCTCGCTCCTCTCAACTTCCACGCGGGTTTTGCTTCGCCGGAACGGCCTGCGGCCTGAAGAAAACGGGCGGCCTCGACCTCGCGCTGATTGTCAGCGACTGCCCAGCCTCCGCCGCTGCCGTCTTTACCACCAACCTTGTGCAGGCCGCGCCGGTCGTGCTTTCGCGCGAGCATGTGCGCAGGGCCGCGCGAAGGATGCGCGCCATCGTCGTGAATTCCGGAAACGCTAATTGCTGCACGGGCGCGGATGGAATGAGGGCCTCGCGCGACACCGCCGCGTTGACCGCGCGGGAAATCGGCTGCGAGCCCGGCGAAGTAATCGTCTGCTCGACCGGCGTCATCGGCTTGCCCATGAAAGTGGAGCGCATTCTTACCGCCCTGCCCGCGCTGGCGGGCTCCTGCGCCGCGCGCGGCGAATCGTTTGACGCGGTCACCCATGCCATCATGACCACGGACACGCGCCCCAAATGGGCTGCCGCACAATTTCGCATTGGCGGAAAAACGGTGCGCCTGCTCGGTTGCGCCAAGGGCGCCGGCATGATCCATCCCAACATGGCCACGATGCTGGCGTTCGTCGTCACCGACGCGGCGATTGCGCCGCCATTGCTGCGCCGCGCCCTCCGCGAAGTCACCGCGCGCACGTTCAACTGCATCACCGTGGACGGAGACACTTCCACCAACGACACGCTCGCCGTCCTCGCCAATGGCGCTTCCGGCGCTCCGCAAATTTCTCGCCGCTCGTCACTCGCCACTCGTCACTCGTTTGTCTCTGCTCTCGAAAAAGTTTGCCGCTCGCTGGCCCTGGCCATCGTCGCCGACGGTGAAGGCGCGCAGCGCGTGGTGGAAATCGAAGTGCGTCGCGCGCGCAGCGACCGCGACGCCCGCCGCGTCGCACTTACCATCGCGCACTCGCCGCTGGTCAAGACCGCGCTAGCCGGCGCGGACCCCAACTGGGGACGCATTCTTGCCGCTGCGGGCCGGGCGGGCGTGAAGTTTGACCCGGATCGGGCGCGCATCACGCTCGCCGGAATCCCCGTCTTCCGCCGGGGCCGCCCGCTGCCCTTCGACGAGCGCGCCGCTCACCAGGCCATGCTGGCCAAATACATTTCGATTGTCTTGGACCTCGGGACTTCCGGCCGCGGGACACGGGCCGTTGGCCGCGCTGTGATTTACACCTGCGACTTCACCGGCGAATATGTCCGCATCAACGCTTCGTACCGCACGTAACTCTTTCTCCGTGTTTCGGAAACGCCGATTGCTTTGCTGGAAGACCTCGGATAGTCTTTCATCGATTGGTCATCCTGGAAATGTTTGTGAAAGAGAATGATTCCGCTCGCTAATCGGTAGGAGGAGCCCTGTGCTCTATTCGATTCAATGGACGGTGTTGCCGCTGCTCTTTCTCTGGGCCGTGCTGCTTTCCACGGCCTGGCTGCTGGGCGTGCTGCCCATGCGGCCGCCGGCTCGAATCGCTGATGCGTTTGCCCGCTGGGGTACTTTCGACCTGGACGAACTCGGCGGATTCAGTTATGGCCGGTTGATTCTGATCAGCGCGATCGGGCTGTTCCTGGAGCTTCTCTTGATTCGCTGGATTTCCTCCGAGATCCGCATTTTTGCCTATTTCAAAAACCTCGTGCTGGTGGGCTGCTTTTTCGGCTTCGGACTGGGCTGCTACCTCAGCCGGCGCCGCGTGCAACTGATGAATACTCTGCTGCCGTTGCTGGCGCTGGCCATCGTTACCGAATTCCCCTGGCAGGCGCAGCACAAGGTGATGCTAAGCCTTTCGGAGTACATCGGCGGTTTGGCGGACGTGCACGTGTTTGCGCGCTATACCGGCGGCGGCGCGCGTCTGTATTTGGGTGCGGCGACGGCGTTTTCCGTTGTGATTCCGGTACTTGCGCTCGCCACCATGGCGATGATCCCCATGGGCCAGCTTGTGGCGCGCTGTTTGGAGACGGCGCGGGCCGGCATCACCGCTTACTCGGCCAACGTGGCCGCCAGCATCGTAGGGATCTGGGCGTTTACCGGATTGTGCTTTGTCTCCGCGCCTCCGGCCGTTTGGTTCCTGCCGCTGGGAGCTGCTTTGATCTGGCTGCTGTGGAGTCTGTCTCGTTTCCGTGGCAAGTTGCTGGTCTGGTTTGTCGTGGTCGTGGCGCTTCTTTTCATCGGCGCCGGCGAGGTGGACTATCAAGCGGAAAAATTTTATGCCACGTCCGCCGCGCTGCGGGCGCTCAAGGTGGAGGAGATTCTCACCTACTGGTCTCCCTACCAGAAGCTGCAACTCGCGGCTCTTGGCGATGCAAAAGAAAAAGTGCACTTTATTCTGACCACCAACGGGAGTTGGTACCAGGAGATCCTCAATCTTTCGCCGGCTTTTGCCACCGCGCATCCCGAATATGTCATAAGGAAAGTGGACGTGCCGCTAGCCTATCACCGCTACAACATGCCCTACCGCTTCGTGGAGACGCCGCAAAACGTCCTGATTCTCGGCTCCGGCATGGGGAACGATGTGGCCGCCGCGCTGCGCAATGGCGCACAGCGCGTGGTCGCGGTCGAAATTGACCCGCTCATTCAACGCCTCGGCTTTCAAAATCACCCCGAGCATCCCTACAGCGACCCGCGCGTGCAGGTGGTCATTGATGACGCGCGCAGCTACGTCCAGAACACCACGGAGCGGTTCGACCTGATCGTCTCCTCGATCCTGGACTCGCACACCACGCAGTCCTCCTTCACGAATATCCGCACGGACAATTACGTGTACACCCGCGAGGGTCTTGCCTTCATGCTGCGCTCGCTCAAGCCCGGCGGCGTGCTGAGCCTCTCCTTCTCCGGTGAGCGGCCGTGGTTTGCGGGACGCCTCCAGCAATTGATGACGGAACTGGCCCCGGGCCGCGCGCACATGCTCTGGAACGAATACACCTTCTTCCTCGTGGGCGATGGTGTGGCCGCTCGCCTCGCCGCGGACCCGGCCCTGCAAGCCTTCGCGCAGAAAGGCGCCGACAGAAACATCGAGTCCGCCGCTCCGACCAGCGACGACTGGCCGTATTTCTATCATCGCGACCGCGGCGTTCCCGTCATCATGATCATTATGTCCGTCCTCGTGCTGGCGCTCTGCTGGATTGTGCTGCGTGGCACCGGACTGGGCGTCGCCAACCTGCAGTGGCATTTCTTTTTCCTCGGCACGGGCTTCATGCTGATGGAGGTGCAAATCATCAGCAAGCTCGCCTTGCTTTTCGGCACCACGTGGCTGGTGAATTCCATCGCCATCACTGCCCTGCTGGCGCTGATTCTGCTATCCAACGCCACGGTCGCGCGCTTCGCCCGCGCCGGACGCAACGTCGCCTATGTCGGCCTGCTGATCACGCTGGCCATCTGCTATTTCATTCCGCTGGAGGCGCTGCTGTTTCAATCGTGGTGGCTCCGCGTCTTCGCATCCACTCTGCTGGTCTGCTCGCCGGTTTACTTCGCCGGACTGATTTTCATCTCCAGCTTTGCGGAATGCCGCTTTCAGGCGGAGGCCTTCGGCTCCAACCTGCTCGGCTCGGTGGTGGGAGGACTCCTCGAGGCGCTGTCCTTCTGGACGGGGATTCGTTCGCTGCTGATTATCGCCGGACTTTGCTACGCGCTTTCAATGGCCGCGCGCCGCGGATTGAGCCCGCAGCCTTCCGCGCCGGCCGTTTCCGCCGCCGCTGATTGAGTACTGAGCTACTCAGGCCACTTCCACGCGTGGTACTGCTCGCGCAGTTTTGACTTGAGGAATTTTCCGACGGAAGTGCGCGGGATACTTTCGACAAACACCACCGCGTCGGGGATCTGCCACTTCGCAAATTTCTGACCCAGAAACTCGCGTAACTCTTCACTGGTCGCTTGCGAATCCTTTTTCAACACGACGCACGCCAGCGGCCGCTCCATCCATTTCGGATGCGGCACGGCGATGACCGCGGCCTCCTGCACCGCCGCGTGACTCATCAGCGCGTTTTCCAGGTCCACCGAGCTGATCCATTCTCCGCCGGACTTGATCAGGTCCTTCGAACGGTCGGCGATCTTGATGTAACCCTCTTCGTCAATCGTCACCACGTCGCCCGTGCGAAACCATCCATCCGCCGTCCAGCGGTCCTGCTCCTCCGGCATGTGGTAGTAACTCGCGGCAATCCACGGCCCGCGCACTTGCAGCTCGCCGAGCGTTTGCGCGTCCCACGGAATTTCCTTGTCCAGGGCCATTCCGCGCACTTCGACAAACGGCATCGGCAGCCCTTGCTTCGCGCGCACTTCGTATTTTTTGTCTTCCGGCCATGCCTCCATGGTGCTCTTCAAGTAGCTCGTCGTGCCCGCGGGCGTCATCTCCGTCATGCCCCACGAATGAATCACTTTCATCCCCAGCTTGTCGAAACGGCGAATCATTCCCTCCGGCGCGGCCGCCCCGCCGCACGTCATGCGCAGTCCGGGACAAAGTTTCCAGCGCCCGGGATTTTTCTCCAGCGCATCGAGGATGCCAAACCAAATCGTCGGCACGCCGGCGGCGTATGTCACGCGCTCGCGCTCGAAGAGATCGAGCAAGCTCTCCGCATCGAGCAGCGGCCCGGGCAGCACCAGTTTGGTGCCGATCATCGCCGCGGCAAACGGCAGGCCCCACGCGTTGGCGTGGAACATCGGCACGACGGCGAGGATCGTGTCGCGCTGCGCCATCCCGAAGCAGTCCGCCATGGCCACGCCGAACGAATGCAGCACCAGCGCGCGATGCGAGTAGAGCACGCCCTTCGGCTTGCCCGTTGTGCCTGACGTGTAACACATCGCCGCGGCTTCGTTTTCGTCCAGCGCCGGGTATGCAAACTCGCCCGTGGCCTGCGCGAGAAAATCTTCGTAGCTCTCGTACCCCGCGGGCACCGGCTTGCCGCTCGGCGCCACCACCAGCACGCGCTCGATCTTCACGCGCGCCTTTATTTTTTCGTAAAGATGCAGCAGCACATCGTCCACGATCAGGAAGCGGTCTCCGGCGTGGTTGACGATAAACGCCAGGTCATCCGCGTGCAGCCGCAGGTTGAGCGTGTGCGCCACGCCTCCCGCCACCGGCACGCCGCAATACGTTTCCAGGTGCGCCGCGTGATTCCACATCAGCGTGGCCACGCGGTCGCCGCGCTTCATCCCCGCGCGTTGCAGCATTTCCCCCAGCGCGCGCGCCCGGCGATACACTTGACCGTAATTGCTGCGGTGCAACGAGCGGTCCGGCATCCGCGAGACGATTTCCACGCCGCCGAAATATTTCCCGGCGCGCTCCAGAATCGGCGCCACCGTCAGCGGAAAATCCATCATCGTGCCAAGCATCGGTCGTCCCTCGAGTTTTGCGCGCGAACGCAAATCCTACCATCAAAGTTCATTTTGTAGCTCGGGTCCCGCGCTGCTCCCTGAATCCTGATTCCTTTATCCTGACCCTTGCTCCCTCGTCTCTGCTCCCTGCTTTCCCCATTGACTCCCATCCTCATTTGGGCCACTATTCGCCCCAGAAGCTGAAGCGACAGCCTCTCCTCGGCGTAGCCTGACTCTGACTGCCCGCGGCCTTGGTTCTGCGACTTCAGCCGCATCCGTGATTGGCTTTCTGCTGCGGGTCGAAGGAGTCTTGCCTTGAAGAAGCTTTACGTTGGGAATCTCCCGTTTCAATCCACTGAAGAGCAGCTTTCCGCCTGGTTTGTGGAGGCGGGCTGCCACCCCGATGCGGTGACGTTTGTGCGCGACCGCTTCACCGGCCAGCCGCGCGGCTTCGGATTCGTCGAAGTCGGCATTGATGAAGAAGCGGACAAGGCCATTGCCGCCCTGAACGGCAAGGAGTTCATGGGCCGCACGCTCGTGGTCAACGAAGCGCGTCCTCCCCGCGAAGGCGGTGGTGGCGGGCGCGGACCCGGTGGCGGTCGTGGTCGCGGTGGTGGTGGTGGTGGCGGCGGACGCGGCGGCGGTGGTGGCGGACACGGTGGCGGTGGCGGCGGTCGCCGCGACTGGTAGCCTGCTCCTCGGGGCTTTCTTTCTCGTCTAATTCAAATAAAAGAGATGTGGTTCGCCGGAGGTTTCGGCTGCGAGCGGAGGTGTTTCTGCGCGTCCCTCAAATTCAGGCGAGCAATGATCTCAAAGACTCGCCCTGCTCAACGCGCCCCGCGGCGTACCGGAACCTTTCCGTCTGCGCGCCTTCAACGCCGCGGCGCACCAGCGCGCGCACGTCGAGCGCGGCTTCGGCGGCATCGAGTTCCGCGGACGTCGCATGCAGCGCAGGCACTCGCGGCAAAAACACCGGGCAGCAATCGTGGAACGGCTCGGCGGAAATATCGTGCGTGCCGATGCGCTTGGCAATTTCGAGGATTTCGAGTTTGTCGTCGCCAGCCAGCGGACGGAACACCGGCATGCGCACGCAATCGCCCACGGCGACCATATTCTTCAGCGTCTGCGAGGCCACCTGCCCCAGGCTGTCCCCTGCGACGATGGCGATGGCGTGGTCGCGCCGCGCAAGCTGTTCGGCGATGCGCAACATCAGCCGCCGGTAGAGCAGCAGGCGAAATGTTTCCGGCGCGGCATGCACCACTTCGCGCTGGATTTCCTCGAACGGCACGAGGAAAAGTTTCGACGTGAACTGCCACGGCGTCAGCGTGCGCACCAGCTCTCGCGCGACGTGCACCGACGATTCGCCCGGCCGCGCTCCGCCGCCGTAGAAATGAGCGAAGGTCATATGCGCCCCGCGCTTCATCATCTTCCAGGCGGCCACGGCGGAATCGAATCCGCCCGAAAGCAGGCACATCATCCGCCCACCGGTATTTGGAGGCAATCCGCCGGGTCCGGGGACGCGCCGCGCGTAGACCAGCGCCAATGGGCTTGGCGGAATCTCGATGCGGCAAGTGAGCTCGGGATGGTCGAGGTTGACGCGCACGTCGTGCCCCGCGGCGCGGAGATGATCGAGCAGGTAGCCACCGACGGTGCGCTCGATGACAGTTACGTCCTGCGGGAACGACTTGTCGCTGCGCTTGGCACGCACGGCAAACGAAGAGAATTTCTCCTGGGAAACTTCTTCCCACGCGCCTCGGCACAGCGCGTCCAGGTCGCGCTCGACGGTGCGGGCCACAGCGAAGGAAGAAATGCCGGAAACCCTCCGAAGGCGGGCAATGGCTTCCGGAAGATGCGCTTCGTCGTCGAGCTCAATCAACAGGCGGTCGCCAGGGCGGCCGATGCGCGTCACGCTCAGCCCGTCCAGAGCGCGGCGCAGCGCCAGCGAGAGCTTGGAGAGAAAGAAATCCCGGTTGCGGCCCTTAAGCCACAATTCGTGATAGTGAACGACGATGACCGGCTTGTTCACTGCAACATTCCTGAAGGAAACGCGTCTATCTATATAGATAGAGCCCGGCTTGAGCCAGGCACTTTGGGCTGCACCGCAGGCGCAGGCGGCTGCATCCAATTCAGGCAGTATAGCAGCGGTTGCGCGGCTTGTCTGCGCAGGGGGCACCGGGAGAACTTTTGCTTCCGGCTGGGGTTGTACTAGTCATAGAACTACGCTAGAGTGCCGGTCACGCGGCCCTGCCCCACCCCCGGGCGCCGCGGCGGGCCATCCCGATTCATCGGGAAGGCATCGTAAGTATGCGAGCGCTCTGGTCCCCCGCATAGCGGGAGGTGCAGATGTGGGTTCGCAGCGATTGGCGGGAATTTTTCCGAATTGCGGGCCGGCGGTGGCATCGATTCCGCCCGCCACGTCCGGTGGACCTTTCCGGCCGCGGGCGTGTTTCGCCCACCGAGGGGTTCAGCTTGCGTGAATTGGACGACGCCGGGATCAGCCTGGAGCAGGCGCAGCTCTTCGGCCTGCCGGTGGACTGCGGGCGCGTTAGCGCCTATGGGCCCAACATTTCCGCCCTGCGTGACTTCGCGCGCGCGGCGCGCGGGGCCAGTTAATCTTTCGTGCCTCCCTCTTGACGCAGTACACGATTCCTGTACACTCCATTTTCCGCCTGTTTTTTTTGTTAGGATTGTAAATGGAAGAGGTCGAGAGCCAACACGAGCTAGAATATCCGCACCGCGAAGCGGCCTTCTTCTACGGCCTGTTCCTGCGCGGCCACTCGCCGGAGAAGCTGCGGCGCGATATTGAGGTGCCTCCGGACGTCCTCGCCAAGTGGCACCGCGAAACCGAGCGCGAACCGGAGCAGCGCGGCCGCTTCTTCCGCATCGTGGAGTTCCGGCGGCACGTGCTGGCGATTTTCGAATCGCTCATCGGCTTTGACGGCAAGAAACAGCACCTGCAGTAGCGCTTCCACGTTTCTCGCCTGCATTCACGCGCGTTGACAGTTCCCCGCGCACCGTTTACACTCGATTTGCTTGAGCCGCCGCCGGTTTTTCCGCCGGCCTCCTCCACTCCCCGGTAGCTCAATGGTAGAGCATTCGGCTGTTAACCGAAGGGTTGCTAGTTCGAATCTAGCCCGGGGAGCCACTTCTTCATCTGCAAACAAAATGTTCTCTGCACGCGGATCACGCGACAGGGGATTGTTCCGTCAATTCTCCAATTCTGTGCGGGAATGAGTCTCGAGGAATTCGGGGCAGGGTTGCGAGAATTCGACCCCCACTTCAATGCGGTTGGAATCCCGGGGCCGCAAGTGGACGACAAAGCACTTCTGCTCCTTCTGAGTGAGGTCGTTGGTCAGCAGTAGTTTTTGGCCGTACTGGACGCCGGTGGAGAGAATGAGCAGGCCGCCATCCTCGCTGACGTGCTGCAGATACGCGCGCTCATGGAAGGGCTTTCGGCAGGACAAGTGGCCGTACACGAAGACGGGCACGCGCATAGAAGTGCGCGGGCTGCGCCGCCGGTCGAACTCTACCGTCACATGAGCTAGCTGGGCTGTCCTTAGGGCTTCGAAGATCTGGCTCACCGATACCCCTTCCCTTCGATCACAGCAGTCGTGGATGAGAATGACACCGGGGACTGGCGCAGCCAAGAGTACTTCCGTACTGCCGGAATTCCAACAATAATTTTCCGGAGCGCACGGCCCTGGCCGTCTTCCTTGCCACGTCGCGACGGGGAGACTAGAATCGGCACATTCAAGATGAGGACGCGAATGCGCTGGGGTTTGCGTCAATGAAAATGGCCGAAAACGAGCAAACGACGCCACCTCTAAGAAGCGCGCCGGATGGCCGGGGTTTCTGGAGCTTGATGATCACACAACTCCAGGGGGTGTTCGGAGACAACGTCCTGAAGAATCTGGTCACGTTCCTCGTTCTGGGGATGGGCCTTTCCGACCAGACGCGCGACCGCCTGGTGCTCTTCGTCGGCGCGCTTTTTTCGCTCCCTTTTATTTTCTTCTCCATGACCGGCGGCTTCCTGGCGGATCGCTTCAGCAAGCGCGCTGTCACCGTGTGGATCAAGGTGATGGAGATTGTCACCATGCTGCTGGCGCTGACGGGGCTGGCCATGGGCAGCCTGCCGTTGCAACTCGCGGCAATTTTTCTGCTGAGTACGCAGGGCGCACTGTTCGGGCCGTCGAAATACGGCTTGCTGCCGGAGTTGCTGCCGCAGAAGCAGCTCTCCTGGGGCAACGGCGTGCTCGAACTGACCACGTTTCTCGCCATCATACTCGGAACGGTCACCGGCGCTTCGTTTGCGCGGATCTTCGCCGGCCGCCTGGCATGGGCCGGCGGAATCCTTGTAGCGCTGGCGGTATTCGGCTATTTCACCAGCCTGGGAATTCCGCGCGTGCCGCCCGCGAATCCGACGAAGAAATTTCGCGCCAACCTTTTGGGTGACCTGCTGGATCAGGTGCATTTGATCCGCGCGGACCGCGTGCTTTTCCTGGCGCTGCTAGGAAATACCTATTTCTGGTTCCTTGGCGCGCTGCTACAAACCAACGTGGTGTTCTACGGCAGCGACGTGCTGCACGTCAGCGAGACGCGCGGCGGATACCTGATGGCCGCGGTGGCTTTGGGGATCGGGCTGGGAAGCCTTGCCGCCGGCTACCTGTCGGGAAACAAAATTGAAACCGGGCTGATCCCGCTCGGCGCGCTGGGCGTCACCGGCTTTGCCGCCGCGCTTTCCGGCGATCCGTTCCCGTTCGCGTGGACCGGCGTGCTGCTCGCGCTGCTCGGCTTTTTCGCCGGCTTCTTCATCGTGCCGATCAACGCCATGTTGCAACACCGCCCGCCAGAAGACCGCAAGGGCGGCGTGCTCGCGGCTGCCAACCTGCTCTCGTTTGTCGGTATTTTTTTCGCGTTTGCTTTTTACTGGGTGATGCAGTCCATCCTGCATTACGCGCCGACGACGGTTTTTCTCGTGGCCTCCACATTGACACTGTTGGCTACGGCGTACGTGCTCTGGCTGCTGCCGGAAGCGCTGGTGCGGCTCGTGCTGCTGTTCATGACCAAGTCGGTGTACCGCATCCGCGTGGAGGGCCGCGACAACATCCCGGAAAGGGGCGGCGCTTTATTTGTCTCAAACCATCTCTCCTTTGTGGATGCCGCGCTCCTCACCGCATCCACCGACCGCTTTGTTCGCTTCATCATGTTCAAGGGCATCTATGACCATCCCGTGGTCTGGCCCTTCGCCCGCATCATGCAGGCCATTCCCATCTCTTCCCTTCTGCGCCCGCGGGAGATGATCCACTCGCTGCGAACCGCAAGCGACGCCATCCGCAACGGCGAAGTGGTGTGCATTTTTGCCGAGGGCCAGATCACGCGCATCGGCCAGATGCTGCCCTTCCGTCGCGGGTTCGAACGCATCATGAAGGACGTGGACGCGCCGATTATTCCCGTTCATCTCGACGGCGTCTGGGGCAGCATTTTCAGTTTTGAGAGCCGGCGCTTTCTGTGGAAGATTCCTCGCGCGCTGCCTTATCCGACGACGGTGAGCTTCGGCAAGCCCCTGCCGGCCACGGCAACGGCGATGCAAGTGCGCCAGGCGGTGCAGGAATTGGCCAGCGAAGCGTTCCGGCACAAGCGCCGCCGGCTGCGCACGCTGCACCGCGCGTGGCTGCGCAACGCGCGCTGGCATCCCTTCCGCTTTGCCATGGCCGACCCGCGCGTGCCCAAGTTGCGATTCGGAGCGGCGCTCGTGAAAACGATTTTTCTCGCCCGGCGGCTGAAAAAGGAATGGCAAGGGCAGAGTATGGTCGGCATCCTTTTGCCGCCATCGGTGGCCGGCGCGCTGGTGAATTTCGCCGCGCTGCTCTGCGGCAAAATCCCAGTCAATCTGAACTACACGGCTTCGGACGAAGTGATGGCCTCCTGCGCAAACCAGTGCGGGATCAAGACGGTGGTTACCTCGAAAGCATTCCTCGAACGCGTCAAGCTACAAGTGCCCAGGCGGACTATCGTGCTGGAAGAACTGGCCGAAAAGCCGCGCATCACGGAAAAGCTGACGGCGCTCCTGATGAGTTTGACCTTCCCTGCGGGCGTGCTCGAGAAATCGCTGGGGCGCGAAAAAAAGGTGATGTTGGACGATTTGGCCACCGTGATTTTTTCGAGCGGAAGCACCGGCGAGCCCAAGGGCGTGATGCTGTCGCATTACAACGTGATGGCCAATGTTGAGCAGGTGACACAAGCGCTCAGCTTCCGCCACACCGACCGCATTTTTGGCATGCTGCCATTCTTTCATTCCTTCGGCTATACAGTGACCATCTGGCTGCCTGCGGCGCTTGGCGCCAGCGTGGTGTACTACCCGAACCCCCTCGATTCGCAAGCCATCGGCACCATGGTGCGCGAGTACAGCGTCAACTACCTGCTGGCTACGCCTACGTTCTTGCAGGCTTACACGCGCCGCGTGGCTCCGGAAGATTTCGGCAGCCTGGAGTTCGTGATTGTCGGCGCGGAAAAACTCTCGCAGCGCACGGCGGAGGCATTCGAAGATCGCTTCGGCGTGCGGCCTCTGGAAGGCTACGGCTGCACGGAGTGCGCGCCGGTGGTCGCCGTGAATACGCGCGACTTCCGCGGGCCGGGTTTCCGCCAGGTGGGCGCCAAGCGCGGAAGGATCGGGCATCCGCTGCCGGGCGTGAGCGTGCGCATCGTGGACCCGGACACCATGCAGCCGCTGCCCCCGGACACACCGGGACTGTTGCTGGTGCGCGGGCCGAACGTGATGCAGGGCTACCTGGGCCAGCCGGACAAGACCGAGAGCGCGCTGCGCGACGGCTGGTACGTGACCGGAGACATCGCCGCGATGGACGAGGACGGCTTTCTCACCATCACGGACAGGCTTTCGCGCTTCAGCAAGATTGGCGGCGAAATGGTGCCGCACTTGAAGATCGAAGACAAATTGCATGAGCTGGCCGGCGTCACGGAGCAGACGTTCGTCGTCACCGGCGTGCCCGACGGCAAAAAGGGCGAGCGGCTGGTAGTGCTGCACACGCTGCCGGATGATCAAGTCAAAGAGATTTCCGAAAAACTTTCGCAGTCTGATCTGCCCAACCTGTGGGTCCCGCGCACAAACCAGTTTTTCCGCGTGGAAAAGCTCCCTTACCTCGGCTCCGGCAAGCTCGACCTGCGCCGCGTCCGCGAAGAAGCGGTGAATTTTTCCGGCGAGTAATACAACGGACCGCCATTGCCCGGCACAAAATGTCAAGCCGGAGAGGGCGCCTTTCCAAGCAGCAAGTAGGCAAGCATCCACGCGCGAGTGGGACCGCCGGAGTGAACGCGAAAGCCGGCGGCTTCGAGCAGCGGAATGTTGTTGCGGATTTCGTTGCGCGCCATGCCGTGGCCGAGACCCACATGAGTGAGAAAGCGGCCCACTGCTCCCGTGGGAGGCTTGAAATCCACGGCCAGAAATCGGCCGCTCGGCTTCAAGACGCGATGCAATTCAGCAAAGCCAGCGGCGCGAATTCTTTTGGGCAGATGGTGAATCATCAGGCTGCTCAGCACCACATCGAATTCGTCATTGCCGAAGGGCAGTGATTCAATCACCGCCGCCTCGAAACGCACATCCGCACCGGCACGCGTGGCTTTTTTGCGCGCCCGCGCGATCATCTCTGGCGCCGGGTCTATGCCCGTTACTGCGCCGGATGGGCCGACGCGCCTGCGAGCGGCAATCACCAGCGAGCCGGTGCCACAGCCAACGTCGAGGACTTTTTCGCCGGGCTGCAGACTCACCAAATCAAGCGTAATCTCGCGAAGGCGCGCCTCGTGGCCGAGAGTCATCACGCCCATCAAGACGTCGTACCAGAAGGCCCAATGAATCAGCTTGCCCGGTGTTTGGGTACGAGCATTTGGAGCCGAATTTCCCATGGGGCGCGAATCTCCTTCGCTCTGGGAGAATAACCGACCGCTTGCGCGCGGACAAATGCGCGGAGTCGCGATGGCAGGTGCTGAGAAAAACATTTCTAGAGTCCCCTCCTCTGAAGAGACGGGCGACACCCTCCAACCGAACCGCCCTCCGCAAGAAATCTCTTCCCCTTCCCCACGCCAAAAAGTAGGATACGCGCGCAAGTGCTGATCAAAGACCCCGGCGAGGTGTAACCATGAGAGACAGAAAAAGTTTGTTGTGGCAAGCGGGATTGTTGCTGTTGAGCATCGTCATTCTATTCGGTGCGCTGCCTGCGGCATCGCAGGAGAAAGAGCGCGCAAAACCAAAATATGATCCGGCCCTTTTTCGCGGAATGCGTTGGCGGCTGATTGGGCCATTTCGTGGCGGGCGCTCGATCGCGTCGGCGGGCGTGACGAGCGAGCCGAATACCTATTACATGGGCGCCGTGGGCGGCGGCGTGTGGAAGTCCACGAACAGCGGCAATTCGTGGACGCCACTGACCGACAAATGGAGCGTGAGCTCCATCGGCAGCATCGCCGTCGCTGACTCCGATCCCAACGTCGTTTACGTGGGCACGGGAGAAGCCTGCATTCGCAGCAATATTTCTCCCGGCGACGGCATGTACAAATCCACCGACGCGGGAAAAACCTGGAAGAACATCGGCCTGCGCGATACGCAGGCCATCAGCAAAATCGTGCTTCATCCGAAGAATGCGGACATCGTGTACGTGGCCGCGCTGGGCCACCCCTGGGGGCCGAACGCGGAGCGCGGCATTTTCCGGACGATGGATGGCGGCAAAACGTGGGAAAAGGTGCTCTTCAAAGATGACAAGACCGGCGCGATCGACGTTGCGATGGATCCGAACAACCCGACGATCCTATTCGCTGCGCTGTGGGAAGGTTGGCGCACTCCGTGGGGCATGAACAGCGGCGGGCCCAACAGCGCGCTCTACAAATCCACCGATGCCGGCACGACCTGGCAGCAGATTAAAGGCCGCGGATGGCCGGAGGGAATCGTCGGAAAAATCGGCGTAGATGTGAGCAAGGCGGATTCGAATCGCGTGTACGTCATTCTCGAAGCGCTGGAGGAAAAGGGCGGCATGTATGTTTCGAGTGACGCCGGCAATAGCTGGACGCACGCCACCGACGACCACCGCCTGCGCCACCGTCCGTGGTATTACACGCACACAATCGCGGACACGCAGGAAGTGAACACGGTCTATGTGCTGAACACCGGGCTGTTCAAGTCCACCGACGCCGGAAAAACTTTCGCGCCTGTCGGAGGCATTCCTCACGGCGACCATCACGATCTGTGGATCGACCCGAACAACAACAAGCGCATGGTGAACTCCAACGATGGCGGCGCCACGGTGACCATCGATGGCGGTCAGTCGTGGACGCGCGAAGACACGCTGCCCACCGCGCAGTTCTACCACATCACAGCGGATAACGACTGGCCCTACCGAGTATGCGGCGCGCAGCAGGACAATTCCAGCGTCTGCATCCGCACGCGCAGCGATCGCGGCACAATCGGCGCGTGGGACTGGAGCGCTGTGGGCGGCGGCGAAGCGGGCTACATCAGCGTGGACCCGAAGAACCCGGACATTGTGTACGCCGGCGAGTATTTCGGCATTCTCACGCGCTACGACCGGCGTACGGGCCAAGCGCAAAACATCAGCGTCTGGCCGGACAATACGGATGGCTGGGGCGCAGAGACACTGAAATACCGCTTTCAGTGGACCATGCCGATTCTAGCCTCGCGCTACGATCCAAACGTTGTCTACTACACTGGCAACGTTGTCTTTCGAACCACGAACGGCGGCATGAGCTGGGACGTTATCTCACCGGACCTGACGCGCAACGACAAGACCAAACAGGGCCGCTCCGGCGGGCCCATCACCGGCGAAAACATCAGCATGGAGTATTACAACCTGATTTTCAGCTTCGCCGAATCGCCGCTGGACAAGAACGTGCTGTGGGCCGGAGCGGACGACGGCTTGATCCACATCTCGCGCGATTACGGAAAGACCTGGACCAACGTCACGCCGAAAGATATGCCCGAGGGTCGCGTGAGCCAGTTGGATGCTTCGTCGAATGATCCGGGCACGGCGTATGTAGCGCTGGATCGCCATGAATTCGACGATTTCAAGCCGTATGTTTGGAAGACCAGTGACTTTGGCAAGACGTGGAAGCAGATCGGCACGGGCATCGCGGATACCACATACATCCGGGCCGTCCGCGAAGACCCCAAGCGCAAGGGCCTGCTTTACGCTGGTACGGAAACGGGCGTGTGGGTTTCGTTCGACGACGGCGCCAACTGGCAGTCGCTGCAAATAAACCTGCCCGTTTCTCCCATCCGCGACTTGATTGTGAAGGACGACGACCTGGCGGTGGCCACGCACGGCCGCTCGTTCTGGATTCTGGACGACCTTTCCCCGTTGCGGCAGCTCAGCGATGAAATTGCGAAATCCGACGTGCACCTCTTCACCCCGCGGCCCGCAGTGCGGCTCCGCGGCGGAGGGGGAGGCGGAGGAGCCGGCCGCGCAGCGCTCACCGGCGACAATCCTCCGGCCGGAGCGGAGATCAACTACTACTTGAAGACGGAACAGAAGGAAGAGATCACCCTCGAGGTGCTCGACTCGGCGGGCAAGGTCGTTCGCAAGTACTCCAGCAAGCCAAAACCGGGCGAGGAGCAGCAGCAGGCCCAGCAGGCAGCCGGCGTGCGCCGCGCAGGCGGGCCTCCCACCTTGCTGCCCACCGCGGCCGGAATGCATCGCTTCAACTGGAATTTCCGCTACGAGCTACCCGACTTCGTCTCCACGGTTATCTGGGACAATGGCGCACCACGCGGGCCGATCGCCATGCCCGGCAAATACACCGCGCGCCTGACCGTTGCGGGCAAGAGCTATACGACGCCCATCGATGTGAAGCTCGACCCGCGCGTGAAGGTGTCGCAAGCCGATCTGCAGAAGCAGTTCGATCTCAACTCGCAAATCCGCGACCTGCTCGGCGAAATTCACTCCGAAGTCGCAGAAATTCGCAGCGTGCGCGAGCAGTTTCAACTCCTGAAGAAGCGTCTGGCGAAGCACGCGAAAGAAAAGGAGATTACTGCCGCCGCGGACGCGATCGACAAAAAGATGCTGGCCGCCGAGGAGCAGTTTATCGAGGTGAAGGCCAAGACTTCGCAGGACATGTGCAACTACCCGACCATGCTCTCGAGCAAGATTGCGTGGCTGGACAACGTCGTGGACAGCGCCGACACCGCGCCCACGAAACAGTCCTATGAATTTTACGAAGAGATGCGCAAGTGGGCGCAGCGCGAGATGGCCAAATGGAAAGACATCAAGGAAAAGGACATCGTCGCGTTCAATGACATGATGAAAAAGGAAAACATCCCCCTCGTGGCCGCATTCCGCGCCACGGGCACGAAGACGGGCGCGTCAGAGGAAAACGATCCCGATGAAGATCAGCTTTAGAAGGGCGCCGAGGATGTGGACAATTGATGACCGGTAAACTTCACAGAGGCGGTCAGCGGCAGGAAGTCCCTCGATATCGCCGCGGGATGGCGTTCTTCGCATGCGCGCTGGCGGTGCTGCTCGCCGCTGTCGCGCCCGCTCGCGCGGACGATCAAAAGGAAAAACCCCGCATCGTTGCGCTGCGCTGCGGGCGGCTGCTCGATGTGAAAACAGGCAAGGTCGAACGCGACCAGGTGATTGTCGTCACCGGAAACAAAATCACCGCCGTGGGTCCGGCGGCGTCCGTGCGCATTCCCGAAGGCGCGGAGACGATTGACCTCAGCAAGGCCACGGTGCTCCCCGGCCTCGCGGACATGCACACGCATCTGATTGATGACGCCGAAGGCTACGCTGTCGCCGGGCCGCTGACGCGTTCCGGCGCGCAGATGGCCTTCGGAAGCATCCCGCACGCGCGAGCCACGCTGGACGCGGGGTTCACCAGCGTGCGTGACCTGGGCACCTACCGCGCATTTGTGGACGTGGCGCTGCGCGACGCGATTGACCACGGCATTATCCCCGGGCCGCGCATCCAGGCCGCAGGCGCGTACGTCACCATCAGTGGTGGCGCAGGCGCGATCACCCACCTTGCGCCAGACATCGAGTTGCCGCTCGAACTGCGCTTCGGCGTGGCGGACAGCCCCGACCAGGTGCGCCAGCGTGTGCGCGAAATCATCCGCCATGGCGCTAGCGTCATCAAAGTGCTGGCCACCGGCGCGGTGCTCACTCCGGGAAGCACGCCGGGTGCGCAGGAGTTCACCGAAGAAGAGTTGCGCGCCGCAGTGGAAGAAGCGAAGAAGGCCGGGCTGAAAGTGGCGTGCCACGCGCACGGCGCGGCCGGAGCAAAGGCGGCGATTCGCGCGGGAGTAGCGTCCATCGAACACGGCAGCTATCTGGACGAGGAAGCGCTGCAAATGATGAAGGAGCGCGGCGTGTTCTTCGTCGCCGACCCGTACAATTCGGTGGCCATCTACGCGAACAAGAACTATCCGGAAGAGTTTATGGAGAAAAACCGGCAGACCACCGATGCGCAGAACCGCGCCATTCAGCGCGCTCTGGCTATCGGCGTGCGCATTGCCTACGGCACGGATGCGGCCGTCATCCCACACGGCGACAACGGTAAGCAATTCGCCACCTACGTCGAGCTGGGCATGACGCCGATGCAGGCCATTCGCACCGCAACGACAGAGGCCGCCGAATTATTGGGCTGGAGCGACCGCATCGGCAGCATTGAAGCCGGGAAACTCGCGGACATCATTGCCGTGCGCGAAAACCCGCTCGAGAATGTACGCACACTTGAACACGTTGTTTTCGTGATGAAAAACGGAAAGGTGTTCAAGAACGAAGTGCGGTAATTCCTGTAGCCCGCGTCTTCAGACGCGGGGATTCCGCGACCCCGAAGCAAACACCCCGCCTCTAAAAAGGCGGGCTACACGTTTTCCAGCAATTTTGCCCAGTGGGAGAGGTGGTTGAGCGAAGTATCGTGCGTGCGATCGAGCTCGAGCGGCGTAATGGAAATGTTGCCTGAAAACACGGCGGCGTAATCCGTATCTGCCTCGACGCCGTCCTTCTGAATCTGCTCGTGCAGCCAATAGTGCAGATGGCCGGCCGGGTCGATGTCTTCCTTCAAAACGTTGCGCGTGATTTTTCTGGACTGGCGGGTGAAGCGCACGCCGCCGGTCCACTGGTTCGGCACGTTGACGTTTAGCAGCACGCCCCGCGGCATTTCTTCCTTCAGCATCAGCGCCGCAAGCCTCCGCGAAAACTTCGCGGCATCGGCGAATTGGAAGTCTTTGCCCTTGTACGCGACGCTGAGGGCCGCGGACGGAATAAAGTGGATCACGCCTTCCATCGCCGCGCCCACTGTGCCGGAGTAATAGATGTTTTCGCCCATGTTGCCGCCGGCATTGATGCCGGAAAGCACGAGGTCGGGCGGCTCCGGAAAAAGTTTGTTCAGCGCGATAATCATCGCGTCGGTGGGCGTGCCGTCAATGGCCCACTCGCGCTCGGCGATCTGCTCGACGCCGATCGGCCGCTTCAGGGTGATGGACTGAGCGTGGCCGCTGCGCTCTTCGGCGGGCGCAACCACGCTGACCGTGCCCAGGCCTTCGAGCGCGGCAACGAGCGCGCGCAGGCCCTCGGCGTGGATGCCGTCGTCGTTGGTGACTAGAATGTGCGGCATGAGACCCAATGGGGAGGGGCGATTCCCTGTTTCCAGAATGCGGCCTGAAGGCCGGCGCTGCAAAGAAAAAAATGGTCGGGACGACTGGATTTGAACCAGCGACCTCACGCACCCCAAGCGTGCGCGCTACCAGGCTGCGCTACGTCCCGACTGCAAAGAGCAGAGTATCACCCGCGTTTGAGCAGCGTCAAGATTGCCTGCAATTCGTCGCGCAATTCGAGGAGCCGCTTGCGGTGCGCTGTGGAGCCGCGCGGCGCGGGTGCCAGCGTCTCCGGTGCACTTGCAGCAGCATGACCATTGCCACCTTGCCCGCCATCGGCCAGATGTTTGCGCGCTCCGGCGATGGTGAATCCTTCCTCGTACAGCAGCCGCTTAATCTCCAGCACCGTTTCGATGTCTTCGCGGCGATAGAGCCGATGGCCGCTGGGCGCCTTGACCGGCTGGAGCATGGGGAATTCCGTCTCCCAGTAGCGCAGGACGAAGGCCTTGGTGGCTGTAAGGCGGCTGACCTCGCCGATGCGAAAGAGATTCTTCTCCGGGAGTGGGACGTGTTGGCTTTGGTCTGCCATGCGCACAAATATCGTATGCCGTTTTTGCGGAGTGTCAAGGAACGGACTGCAGGAAGCAGGGCCATATTGAGGTCAAACGACGAAAGCGGTGAGTTGCAGTCAGCTGGAGGAACGCAAGCCGACAACCTTTTCCAGTTCTGCAACGAGCGGCGGCAGATCGCGAGTCACGATTTGCCAGAGAATGTCGAAGTCCACGCTATCGTAGCCATGGATCAAACGATTCCGAAGGCTGACGATTTCGTTCCATGGAACAGAAGGATGGCGAGCGCATTCGTCTTTTGGCGTGCGCGCGGCAGCTTCGCCGACAATTTCGAGCAGGCGGACGAGCGCGAGATTCAGCTTGCGGTCGCGATCCAAGTCTGGGCGTGTCTTGCCCCGCGCCATTTCCACGGCTTCGCGGGCGTGGTCCAGCATATGTCGCAGGCGATGTGCGCTTTCATGAAGCGACATACTGAACCTCGGCCATGCGCTCGACCTGGGCGCGAAAATGAGGACTGAGAAACTGTGGCGTATGCAGCTCCACCTTCTGTCCGAGCAGCTCGCTCAATTCCCGCTCGATGGCAAAAAAGGCCAGTCCTGGAACAAACTCCGGCTCGAACTCAACGAGAACATCCACATCGCTCTCGGGCGTGAAATCTCCGCGAAGAACCGAACCGAACAGCGCCAACCTGCGCACATGGTGCCGGCGGCAGAAGTCGGCAAGTCTTTCGCGGTCAATTGGGATATGGGCAATGGAAGCCAATGCGCACTCCGGCGAATGATGGTACAAGTTTGATTATAGACGAAGGGAGCGGGGAATGCAGATGGCGTCGTCCAAAGGTTACCTCTTCTTGAGGCGAATTTTGAACTTGAGGGGCGTGCCGGTGAAATCGAAATGCTTGCGGAGCTGGTTTTCGAGGAAGCGCTGATAAGAGAAGTGCATCGGCTTGGCCTGGTTGGTGAACAGCACGAAGGTGGGCGGCGCGGTGGCGGCCTGCGTGATATAGAAGATTTTCATCTCGCGGCCGGCGGGCGAGGTGCCGCGGGCAAGGTCCACTTTTTCGAGCCAGCGGTTCATTTCGCCGGTAGTGACGCGGCGCAAGCGCGCGGCGGCCACCTGGTCAATCAGCGAAAAAAGTTTGCCGGTGCGTTCGCCGGTGAGCGCAGAGAGAAAAATGACCGGTGCGTAATCAAGGAATTTCAGTTTTTGGCGAACCATCTTTTCGTAATCCACGACCAGTTTTTGGGGCCCTGTTTTCTTCTTGGGACCTTTCTGATCCCGCGCATCGGTTTCTCCCATCGATTTCTGTGCCAGGTCCCATTTGTTCATCACCACGATGACGGAGCGGCCGGACTGCTCGGCGTAGCTGGCGATGGTGGCGTCATTGGAGGTGACGCCCTGCACCGCGTCCACCACGAGCAGGGCGATGTCGGCGCGCTCCAGGTTTTTGCGGGCCATGACCACGCTGAGCTTTTCAGCGACGAGCTTGGTCTTGCCCTTGCGGCGAATGCCGGCGGTATCCACGAAGCGGTAAGCTCTGTCCTCGTAGCGGACCAGCGTATCCACGGAGTCGCGCGTGGTACCTGGCTCGGCGGAAACGATGGCGCGCTCCTCGCCGACCATGCGGTTCAGCAGCGTGGATTTCCCCACGTTGGGCCGCCCGATGATGGCGATATTGAGCGCCGTGACCTCCTCCTCTTCCGGCGCATGCGGAAAATCGCGGGTGATTGCGTCGAGCAGGTCGTCCACGCCGGTGCCGTGCTCGGCAGCGATGGGGAAAATGTCTTGAGCCAACTTATAGAACACGGCGGAGGCGGAGATCTGGGCCTGAGAATCCACTTTATTGACCGCAATGAGCAGCCGCTTGCCGGTGCGGCGGAGCAACTGGGTGAGTTCCTGATCGAGCGGAGTGATGCCAGAGCGAGAGTCCACGACGAGCACGAGTACGGCGGCTGTTTCGATGGCGACGCGCGCCTGGCGCAGGATTTCTTTGGGGATGGTAGCCTTGTCGTCGGGGACGATGCCGCCGGTGTCCACCACTTCGAAAGGGCGACCCAACCAGATGGCTGTGCCGTAGATGCGGTCACGAGTGATGCCCGGCTCGTCGGTGACGATGGAGCGGCGGCTGGCGGTCAGCCGGTTGAACAGCGTGGATTTGCCCACGTTGGGGCGGCCCACGATGACCACCGACGGCAATCCGGCTGTGGCGTGCTCTTCCATGCAACCCTTTCTCCTTACATGCAAACAAACCAGTCTAACGCAGAAACCGGCGCCGGAGTGAACAGCAGGCGACTCGCCAGACGACACTTTGGTGGGAAACACTATCTGTCACGATCTCTTGACGCCGTCGGCAGAGTGGAATAAAGATAGGCATCATTAGTTCAGGGGTGCAGGATGGGGTTTCAGGTTTTCGAGGAAGACGCGGGGATTGATGGAGGCTGCTCCGCGAAAGCCTTCGCAATCGTTCGAACAACTCATGAGGGGGAACGATGAACAAAAATAGATGGAGCAGTATTGTGCGCGCGGCGCTGGTGTGTGCGGCGTTGCTGGCTCTACTGTGGCCGCCGGCGGCATCGGCGCAGACGTTTCGCGGGACGATTCTCGGCACCGTGTCGGATCAGTCCGGCGCGGTGGTACCGGACGCGAAGGTCAAGGTGCGCAACGCGGATACCGGCCTGGTCCGCGAAACACAGACCACGGAAGACGGCAGTTTCTCCGTGCCTGAGCTTCCTATCGGCATCTACACCGTCACGGTCGAGAAAGCTGGCTTTCAGTCGGCGGTGACATCCGGCGTGCGCGTGGAAGTCGCGGCGGAAAAGCGCGTCGATACCACGCTGAAGGCGGGCGACGTCAAAACTGTCGTGCAAGTCACCGGAGAGGACCTGGCCGTGGTGGAAACCACGTCCAACGTGCTCGGAGGTTCCTTCGAATCCAAGATGGTGCTGGATCTGCCCATCAACGGGCGCGACTACACCAAGCTGCTCATCATGGTGCCCGGCGCGGCCGGCGAACCCAACGGCGGCGGCGATTCGCCGGGGAGTTACGGCTTGTTCAGCGTCAACGGCAACCGCGGCCGTTCGAACAATTTCCTCCTCGATGGCACGGACATGAACGACGGTTTCCGCAATCTTCCGGCCATCAACCAGGGCGGCGTATTCGGCACGCCGGGCACAGTGCTGCCGGTGGAGTCCATTGCCGAGGTGAAAATCCTTTCGAACTCTGAGCCGGAGTTCGGGCGGAATTCCGGCTCCGTGGTGAACATTGTCACCAAGAGCGGCACGAATGAGATTCACGGCAGCGCGCTGTGGTTCTTCCGCGATGATTCGCTGAATGCGCGCAACTATTTCAACGATAAGCCCAACCCCAAAGACCAGTTCCGCAATCACCAGTACGGCTTTGCCGCCGGCGGCCCGCTCGAAAAGGACAAGACCTTCTGGTACATCGCTTACGAAGGACAGCGCGAGGACGTGGGCGTGACTTCGATCAACACCGTGCCCACGCTCGCGAACTACGCCGCTGCCATCACCGCGCTCGGAGGCAATGCCGGCGCGTGCGCGACGACGGTCTTCGCTTGCATCACCGCGAACGGGCCTGCCGGAACCGCGGTCGTCAATCCGGTCATCTTCAATCTGTTCAATTTGTGCAACACCTCCGGCAAGTGTTCCGGCGGCAAAGACGTCTGGCCGACGACGGCCGTTTCCAGCGCCTCCGCGTTTAACCGCGCGGACAGTTTTCTCTTAAAGCTGGATTACAACTGGGACGATCGCAACCAGCTCACCGGGCGCTACTTTTTTGGGCGCAGCGACCAGAGCTTCCCGCTCGGCGTGGGCGGCGGAAACAATCTGCCGGGTACCAATACCTTTTCTCCTATCAATGCCCAATTTGTGGCTGTCAGCTATGTACACGTTTTTTCCGGAACGCTGGTGAATGAGATGCGCTTCGGGTGGAACCGCTACCATCAGGATTTCCTCGCCGCGGACCGCGACGTCTTTGGGAATCCCAGGGTGAGCCTCGGCCTCAACACCGAAATCACCAACGCGCGCGATTTCGGTCTGCCGACGATTCGCGTCTCAGGCGCACCGACCGGCGGCAACTTCGCGTTTCTCGGTGCCGCGCCCTTCAGCGGTCCCAAGGGCCGCACCGGCAACAACGTGCACGCTGTCGATGGAATTTCCTGGAAGCACGGGAGTCACGACTGGAAATTCGGATATGAATTCCGCCGCACGGTGGTGGACAGCTTTTTCGACCTCCAGTTTCGGGGTCTGATCAGCTTTGCCGATCTGCCGAACTTCCTGGCCGGCAATGTGGCCGTCAGTGCCGCCAATACCCATAGCCGCATCGCCACGGGCAATACGGATCGGGAGTCGGAACAGAACGCGCACGGGCTCTACGTCCAGAATAGCTGGCGGGTGCGTCGCGACCTGACCTTGAACCTGGGCTTACGCTGGGATTATTTCGGCGTCATCGGCGAGAAGAAGGGCCGGTTCAGCACTTACGACCCGGCCAGCGGCCTGCGGTTGGTGAATCCCCTCCACGAAAAGGACTGGAACAACTATTCGCCGCGCGTCAGCTTCGCCTGGGACATCGGCGGAAGAAACAAGACGGTGGTCCGCGGCGGAGTCGGAGCGTTCTACGATTCCAACTCGCACGACATGTTCACCGGGCAAATTCCATTCAATTGTTTCAACTGTCCCGGAGTGGCCTACAACCCGGTAGGTCCGGATCCGGTGTTTGTTTCGCTGACCGCGGTGCCCACGCTCGCGGTGTCCACTACGGCGACTCCCAACCCGGTGTTCAACGTGGCCGCCAACGGCCCAAGCGACACCACGGATGTCTTCACCGTGGACAAGCATCTGCGCACGCCCTATGTGCTCAGCTACAGTCTGAACGTGCAGCGGGACCTGTTCGCCCACGGCGTGTTGCAGGTTGGCTACGTCGGGACAAGCGGCCGAAAGCTGTTGCGCTATCGCGACATCAACCAGCCCAACACGACGGCGATTCGCGCTTACGATTACGCCACTAACGGCTGCTGCGTGCCGCGGCCGTTCGATTCATCGGCCCCTCTGAGTGCTTTGGCCCCGAACACTCCGTTCTATGTCAATCAGCTCGAGACTTCCGCCAACTCGACGTACCACTCGTTGCAGGCGTCTTTCCAACAGCGAGCCTGGCGAGGGCTGACTAACCAGGTTGCGTACACCTGGTCGCACTCGATTGATAATGCGAGCGACGGCCAGGACTACGTGCCCAACTCTGCGCAGCCGAACGACAGCCAAAATGCGCGGGGGGAGCGCGGCAATTCCAATTTCGACGTGCGCCACCGCTTCGTCTGGTCGCTCACCTATGCGTTTCCCAAGTGGGAAGCGGCCAAGCGCTTCGGCGAAGGCTGGGAGATTGCGAGCGTGGTGACGCTGATGAGCGGCCACCCATTCCACATCAACTACAATTTCCTCGACGACTACGATGGATCGGGTGAATTTTTCGGGCGCCCGGACGTGGTGGGCGCGGTGCGCTACAACCGCAGCAACCCGCGGCAGTTCCTAGACCTCTCCGCGTTCAAAGTGCCCTGCACGCTGAACCCGGCGGGCGCGGGCTTCGCGCAGGATTGCCAGTTCGCCGGCGGCGTGAATTCCATGCACTTCGGCACTCTGGGCCGCAACGCTTTGCTCGGGCCCGATTACAAGAACATCGATTTCTCCATCATCAAGGACACCAAAATCACCGAAAGGTGGAAACTCAATCTGCGGGTGGACTTCTACAACCTGTTCAACCATCCAAACTTCGCCAATCCATACATGCCCGCGTTTTTTGCGGACGCGGCGCCGAATTTCCTCAACCCGGCCACCGGCGTCCACACCGGCTTCCTGCCAATCGTGGCCACGTCCGACATCGGACTCGGAAACCCGATTCTCGGCGGCGGCGGCCCGCGCAGTATTCAGTTCGCGATGAAAGTTGTCTTCTAGCAGCCTTGGTCCCGTCCGGCTCGCATAGGCGGGCTGGACGGGACCTGCAATTCAGATCCTCACCAGAAAACCGCAACAAAACCCTCTGAATTTGCTAGAGTTTGCCCGTCGCTTGGGATGTACTTTCACGAAACAATTGTTGAAAGTTCCAGAGGAGCGGCTGCGTAGAAACATATGGATGCACGAGGGCGGAGCGAGGGGTCGAATAGTATGCCCGGTGCGGAGCTCACCGAGACAATAGCCCGGGCCCGCACGGGGAACGCGGAGGCGTGGGGCCAGCTGTATCAGCAATATGCCCCGGCGATCTTCCGGTTCTGCCGGCGGGCGCTGCCGGCTCGCGAGGACGCCGAAGACGCGACGACGGAAATTTTCATGAAGGTTCGCGGCAAACTCGACCAGTACGATGCTTCCCGGCCCTTCACTGCCTGGCTCTACAAAGTGTCCGCCAATCACTGCTGGGACATCCTGCGCCGCCGCCGCATTCGCCAGGACCTGGAAACCGGCGACCTGGAAACCCTGCCGCTCGAGCACCCCGACCCCGGCCAGCTCGACCAGTTGATGGAGGAAAGCACGAGCCAGCAGGTGCGCGCGGCACTGGCCCAGATGCCGGCGCGTGCACGCATGGCGCTGGTGCTGCGGTATTACTCGGACATGAGCTACGACGAAATAGCCGGGGCACTGGGAGTGCGGCGGGCATTTGTGGGCGTGGTGTTGCTCCGCGCTCGGCACCAGTTGCGCGAAATCCTGACCGGAAAGAGTTTTCCCGAAACGCAAGCCAGAGGAGCCGTATGAGCCACCCCGGCAAGCCGGGATGCGATGCAGAGGAACTTTATGTCGCACTGCGATGAAATGACGTGCCTGCTGTACCTCGACGGGCAGCTCGACCGCGAGCGCGCCGTGGAACTTTCCGCGCACATTGACACCTGCGCGGCGTGCCGCACGCTGCTTGCCGCGCTGGAAAGCGAATCGCGGCTGCTGCGCAGCGCGCTGACGGAAGAAGAGGAATCCGTACCCGCGCGGCTGCTGGAATACGCGCCGGAGGCGAAGGCGCGCGAGGCCGCGCCGTTGGCGTGGCTGGCCACACTGGGCTTCGCCGGCTCCGGCGCCTTCACGCTGTGGTCTTGGTTTGTCAATCCATCGCTACAGCAGCTCAACCAGGCGGGATTTGGTGGAGACAGTTTTCTTGCCATGCTTTTCTTTGGCGGAGTTTTCTGGAAAGGATGGGATACGATGGTCAATCTAACTGAACTTTTGGCAGTCGCAACGCTGGTGATGCTGGCAGTGGCCCTATTCCGGCGCGGCTGGCGGCGCACGACGACGATCGCCGTGGTGCTGGGCGCGCTGGCCTGCGTGCTGGCGCTGCCTCCAGTGGCGTCCGCGGCGGAAATCCGCAAACAGCAGGACACCCTGGTCGCGGCGGGCGAAGTGGTGAAAAACGATTTGATCGCCATGGGCGCGAGCGTGAAGATCGAAGGCACCGTGGAAGGCGACTTGATCGTCTTCTGCCACAACCTGACCGTCAACGGCCACGTGACGGGAGACGTGATCGCCTTCGCCCAGATTGTGCGCATCAACGGCACGGTGGATGGCAACGTTCGCAGCTTCAGCAATTTCATCTCGCTGGCGGGGCCGGTGTCAAAAAACGTCACTGCGTTCAGCCAGACGTTCGAGTTGGCCTCGAAGTCCACGATCGCCGGCAGCCTGACGCTGTTTGCGGCCATGAGCTCGCAAGATGGCCGGGTGGGCCGCGACTTAATCGGCTTTGCCGCGGAACACCGGCTGGATGGCTACGTCGGCGGCAGCGCACTACTGAAGGGGGAGCGGCTGACCATCGGCCCATCCGCGGAAATTATCGGCACGACGAAATTCTACGGAATGAAACAGCCCAGCGTTTCCGACAAGGCCAAACTGGGCAGTCCGGTGGACGTGACCATCGAGCAGCATCGTCCGGACTACGCCAGCCCGGGATACTACTGGCGTCAAACATTGCGCTGGGGCGCCGCGTTCATGCTGGGCCTGGTGGTGGCACTGCTGATGCCGGGATTCCTGCGGGAGACAATGCGCGAAGGTGAACGCTTCGGGCTGTCCACGGGCGTCGGCATTCTGGCGTGTATCGTCACGCCGGTGGCCGCGGTGATTGCCTGCGTCACAATTGTGGGCCTCGCGGTGGGAATCACCAGCGTCCTGGCCTGGATCACGGCACTGTACGCAGCGCAAATATTTGTCGGTGCGTTCCTCGGGCAGAAGATGATGGGGCCGGCAGCCACCACCGGTGCGTTGATCGGACGGATGGCCTTGGGACTGCTGGTCATTCGCGTGGCCGGCATGCTCCCGTACATTGGGCCGTTTGCCTGGGCGATCGTAGTCGTTTTCGGGCTCGGCGTGGTGACGCTGGCGATCGTCAATCGCGCGCGCCAGGAAGTCGCGACGATCTAGCGGCAAGACTTCAATCCGAATGAAAAGGGCCGTCCCTTCCCGATGTCTCGGGAGGTGACGGCCCTTTCGTATTTCCAGCAAGAATCCGCGCTTACCGTTTGCGGACTTTTTTCGCTACGAGCACCGGATCGACCAAGGTCTTGAACAGCAGGCCGCTCACGGAAACGGTGTCGGCATTCGGTGGAATGTTGAGTGCCGAAACGCCGGTCACATTTTCAAAGTTCGCGGCCGATGCGCGCACTTCGATTTGAGTGACGCTTGGGGTGGCATTCGCGAACAGCGGCGGCAGATTATCCACGGTGAAGTCCGTGGCGTTGAGTTTGGCTTTCACCTTGCCGGTGAAGGATGTTTTCTTCAGGGTGACCCGGTTCGTGTCGATCGAAGGAGGCGTTCCGGCGGTCACGGTTTGCTTTTTTATTTCGACGCGCTGGCCGACCATCAGGTCGGTGGACGTTGAAAAGCTCAGGCCTGCAATCGGCAGGTTGCCCGCGTTGCCGATCTTGAACTGCGCGCCCGCGGCATTGATGTGCACCAGGTTGCCCACGTCCACGGCTGTGGTCGGCGAGATCTTCTCCACCATCACCATATCGAAGCCAGCAGGAGAAATGTTTCCGACGATCACGCCTTCGAATTCCTCCGCGTTGGCGTCGTCTGCCGCCTCGACCTTCTTGGCCAGCAGCGTCCCCCCAGCCACCAGGCGCAAGTCCACCTCCACAATCTGGCCGTTGGCGACACAGGAGAAAGTCTGCGGGATGGCGGAGCAGGGAGTTCCGAGCTTGTCAAAGTCTTCGAAAACGGTATTGTTGTCGACTTTAACGGTTAGATTGCCGATAGGCGATTGCAAGGTGAACTGATTGTTGGCCGTGTCTTTGTTCGCCACTGTGCCGGAGACGTCTTCCATCTCTTCGAGTTGGCCCGTGCCGGCCTGCGCGGTGAGTTGGGTTGCTGTTACCGCCCCGGCGGCGGTGAAATCCACGCCGAGAGTGCTGGTCACGGCATTGGCGAGGTTCACGTCCACCAGAAGGCCGGTCGGCGAGTTCGCGCTGATCGTAAGCGGAAACGGCGCACCCGAAAAGACGACCGCAGTGCTGAGCGGAGGCTTGAATTCGCAAATCGCTCCGACAGCGCAATTCAGCGGTGAAGGCAATGGCGCGCCCGTCTCGTTCTTGTAGGTCAGTTCGGGATTCATCAGCGTAACAGTGACGCTCTTGTAGGTGTCCGCTGGCACGCTGGCCGTATTCAGAAATGCGGACTGCACCTCGAGCTGCTTGATCTCAATTTTCGTCGGAGTGGTCACCAGCGGGAAATCCGGCTTCCCGGTGTTGGATTGCAAAGAAGCTGACAGGACGGTGACCTCGAACGAGAGCACCGTGACGCCCAGCGGAGGAGCATCGCGGACCGTCACGCTGACCGGCGCGGTGCTGGCTTGCGGCGGCGGTGGTGTTGAAGATCCTGCTCCCCCTCCGCAAGCTTCCAGAAAAATGATGCTCAGAACTGCCAATGCTAGTGCAAAGCGGCTGTTTTTCACGCCTCACCCTCCCCAGAATTCACAAGTCGTATTGTAGAGTCGAGCAATTCACAAGCCACAAGCAAAGACCGTAATCTATTACAAATAAACTGGTTATCGTGTGTTGAATTTCGCAACACTGGTAATATTTTCCTAGACCACCATGCTTTGCGTAGATTCTCTTACATCCACATTTGGTTGCTTCGCGCCCACCTAAATGATTCCCAGGCTCTTGCCCACCCGGGCCAGGATGTCCAGTGCGCGCTCCAAATCCTGCCGCCGGTGGGTGGCGGTTACGATGGTGCGAATGCGCGCCTTGCCTTCGGGCACAACGGGAACGCCGACGGCCACGGCCAACACGCCTTCGTCAAAAAGAAGCCGCGAGAATTCAAACGCTTTGGCTGCCTCGCCAACCATGATCGGAGTGATCGGTGTTTCGCTGATGCCGGTGTTGAAGCCGAGTTTCTTCAAGCGCCGCTTGAAAAACTTGGTGTTGGCCCAAAGTTTCTTGATGAGCTTTTCTCCGTCCGGGGAATCGAGCAGGGCAAACGCCGCCTGACAAGTGGCGGCTACCGAAGGCGGATGCGACGTCGAAAATAGAAACGGGCGCGCGCGATGGCAGAGGAAGTCGATGAGGTCGCGCGAGCCGCACACGTATCCGCCGAGAGCGCCAACGGCCTTGCTGAGCGTGCCCACCTGAATATCCACGCGCCCGTGGCAATTGTGATGGTCGATGGTGCCGCGGCCGCCACGGCCCAGCACGCCGGAAGAATGCGCGTCGTCCACCATCATGATGCAGTTGTATCGCTCCGCCAGGTCGCAGAGATGCGGAAGCGGCGCGATGTCGCCGTCCATGGAGAACACGCCGTCGGTGATGAGCAGTTTCTTGCCGGGCCAGTTCGCGGTCTCCAGGCAAATGCGTTCGCAGTCCTTGACGTCCTTGTGTGCAAACACTTTGATGGTGGCTTTGGAGAGGCGGCAGCCATCAATGATGGAGGCGTGGTTCAACTCGTCGGAGATGATCAGGTCGTCCTTGCCGAGAATGGCGGAGACGGTGCCCGCATTGGCGGCGAAGCCCGACTGAAACACGACACAGGCCTCGGTGCCCTTGAAACGGGCAATCTGCGCTTCCAGGTCCATGTGGATCTTCATGGTGCCAGCAATGCTGCGGACAGCGCCGGAGCCCACTCCAAGCCTCCTGGTGGCGTCCAGAGCGGCTTTACGCAGGGCGCGGTGCGTGGTCAGGCCCAGGTAGTTGTTCGAGCTGAGGTTGATGATTTCCTTGCCGTCGAAGGTGGCCAACGGCTTCTGCTCGCCTTCCAGAATGCGCAAGCGGAAATAGAGGTGCCGGGACTTCAAGTCGTCGAGTGCGGCGGTCAAGTGAGCCATTTGGGGACGCGTTGCCGTGCTCATTCATTCCTCCGGAGGACTCAGGCTGGCGCGAAGCATTATAAGGCAATGGTTGCGGATTTCCATTCCGACGGAGATACACAAGGGTGGCAGAATTCGCGGCAGAAAAACGAAACCCCGCTGACCAAGTCAGCGGGGCTCCGCAAGTGGTTTTGAGGATAGAGACTGTTTACGCGCTGAGGCGGCGCCGAATAAGGCCGGCGATGCCGATCAGGCCAGTGCCGAAGAGCGCCAAGGTGCCGGGCTCAGGAACAACAACGCTCGCAGCGCCACCTTCGATGACGCCTACCTGGTCGAACCCTTTCGTGTCATTGAACCCGAGGACGATGCTAACGAACAAGCCATTCGACCCGGGATTGGCGCCCAAGTTAAAGAAGTTGAGCACCGATGGGGCAAGGTTGCCAGAAATCGGGCCCACGAGTGAGTAGCAGTACTTCACAGTGGGATTACAGTTCAGGCCGGGGCCAAGGACCAACTGGGTCATCGTGGTTGGGCCGCTGAAATACCCATTGAACAGCTGCGTCCCGCTGGCGATCACGCCGCCAGTGGCCGTCGCGAAATTGCTATTGGATGTGATTATGACAGACCCGCCGGCGCCGAACATGGCCGAAGTGACCCCATTCGCGGCGATGACAGTGCCAGTCGTAAAGGACATGTTACCGAAGTTATTCGTGATCGGTGTGAATGGCCACACCAGCACCGGCGCGGTGCCAATCGTAGGAGTTGTCGCCGGCCCGAATGGCGCATTCCCGAGCATCCGGGTTGCATACGTCAACGTCACCGCACCCGAAGAAGTGCCCGTACTTCCGAGCAGGAACGGGCGTGCAATGGTCACGTTTCCACCCGAAAAGCCGAACGTAATACCGTCCGCAAGCGCGGCAGCTGGCATTGCCAGAGCAGCCAACGCAACAATCAAAACCACTTTTTTCAGCGACATCATCCGCCTCCGCAATAGGTTGACTAGATGTACAGCTAGTCTTAGACTCGGCCTGTTTATAGCAATTGCCCTACCATTTCGAAACCATGTCTAAACTATTGATTCTAAAGCAGGAGAGATTGTGGCAAATTGTGTCACGGGATAACTATGAGGACGAAAAATGCAACTTGATTCACTTATTAGTCCACGGATATTGGGTTACTTTTTACCCGTCCCTTCTTGTCCGTTGGGGTAGAAAAGTATCTTCCCCGCTTGGCCGCCCTCCAAGAGGGCAAACGCTTCCTGGAATCTTTCCAAAGCATACCTTTCATGGAACAGCGGCTCCAGATTGAGCCGGCCAGATTTCAATAGCGCAGTCATCTGCACCCAAGTCTCGAACATCTTTCTTCCGTAAATGCCCTGCACCGTCGCGCCTTTGAAAATGACATCTTCCACCAAATCCAGATTGACGGGTTGGCTGGGAATGCCGAGAAGCGAAGCTCTTCCACCGGCGCGCAGCATTTTGAATCCCTGTTGAATGGCCGTCGGGTTGCCGCTCATTTCCAAGAGCACGTCCACGCCGGCGCCGTCCGTGGCAGCGCGTACGCGTGCCACCGCGTCCACTTCTTCCGGATTGATCACTTCGTCCGCGCCCATCGGCTTCGCCAGCGCCGCGCGGTGCGGATTCACTTCCGTGGCAAACAGCGTCGAACAGCCACACGCGCGCGCGACCGCGATAGCCATCAAGCCAATCGGGCCGCAGCCCGTGACGGCGACGGTCCGGCCCGCAATGTCACCGGCGAGCACGGTATGCACTGCGTTGCCCAGCGGATCGAGAATCGCGGCGTAGTGCTCGGGAATCCCGGCGTCAATTTTCCAGACGTTGCATGCCGGGATGCGCACGAATTCGGCGAAAGCGCCATCGCGGTCAATGCCGATGATTTCGAGATGCTGGCAGATGTGCGGCTGGCCGACGCGGCACTGGCGGCAGTAGCCGCAATTCACGTGCATTTCCGCGCTGACGAAATCTCCCGGCGCAATGCCGCGCACTTCCACGCCCACTTGCGCTACGTGCCCGCAAAACTCGTGGCCGAGCGTCAACGGCGGCTTGATGCGGCCCTGCGACCAGCGGTCCCATCCGTAAATGTGCAGGTCGGTGCCGCAGACGGAGGCGGCGCGCACGCGGATCAGCGCGTCGGTGGGGCCGATCTCCGGCACCGCGACGCTTTCCATTTGCAGGCCGCGCCCCGCACTCATCTTGCGCAGGGCTTTCATCATGGTGGGCGACATTCAGGTCCCTCGTGGCATTCCGCGGCGGCGATTCCGGCGGGCGCTCCCCCACTCGTCGTGAGGAATTGCATGGTAGCACAGCCGCGAACGCGTCAAAAGCAGCGCGGGTGCCAGGCTCACTTCACTTTCTGAATAACGCCGATGGATTCAAGCGCGCGCAGGTATTCCAGCACATATTCCAACGGCACCGGGCCATATTCCGCGGACACCGCATCGCGGATTTGCTGCGCTTTGCGCACGCCGTCTACGAAATTCAGGACTTCATAGGCGTACTCTCCACCGCTCCCGCGCAGACCCTGATAGCGCAGCAGCTCCAGTCTCCGCGTTCTCTCTTCGCCGTACTTGTCCACCAAGTAGTCGTACCCGAAAACACTCATCGACCCTTTCACGGCGGGATTTCGCCGGAGCAGAAGAAGGCCGCCGCCGGCTGGCTGCGTAGCGGGCTCAAGCTCGAACATGAAAATCGAGGCTTCCATCCTCGCCGTTTTGGATAGCATGAGACTCACGTTCTTGTCGAGACCGAGAAAACCAGCAAGTGAACTTGCCACGGCCACTTCGTAGTACTGGCCTGCACGCACCGAGTTGGCTGCCTCCGTGGGATTTAGTCCCGACCAGAGTCTGCGCTGCACTGCCGCGCGGTAAATGCTGCGAACTTCGAGAAGTGTCCGAGCGCCGTCGAGGTGCGCATCACTCATGCGCGCCAAGAAGTACCCGCTGGCGGCACCAATGAATGCGGCGCGCTTCAACTTGGTTGGATCGATGTTCGCGGCCACGTCCATATTCGTGTGGATGTAGCGGTCGGGCCAGTCGTTGAGATAAATCGCCGGGATGCGCCAGGAGCCTTCCATGTAAACCTCGTGGTCGCTGCCCATGGAAAACTCCGACATCTGCGCCAGCAGCGGCTCCTTGCCCCCTTCCGGCGCAACCAGCGGATACGCGGCCTGGCCCGTCGCGGCGAATTGATACGACTGCTCGTTCACGAATTCGCCGAAAGCCTCTGCCACATCGTAAACAAACGACGGCAGACTCATCGGCCCGCGTGTCACATGGAACACCGCTTTCGTCTCCGGCCCGCCGCCGACCATGTCCATGTGAATCACGGCCTTGATACGCCGGGCCCACTCCGGCTTGGCGTTGAGAAGCACCAGAGTGCCTTCGATTTCCGGCGGCCAGACAAAACGAATCGTGCGCGCGGGGCGGGCGATTTTTCCTTCGGCGATAAGTTTGGCCAGCGTGCGGCCGACTTCAAGAATCGTCCCGCAGCCGCTGGCATTGTCATTCGCTCCGGGGCGCGGGTGGTCGAGGTGGCAACTGAACACGATCTCTTCTTCGCGCAGCTTGGAGTCCGCGCCAAGAATCGCCGCCGTGGGAATGCTGTACGCGCCGGGGTGCTGTCCGGCTTTCACGACAGCATGCATCATGATTCTTTCACCGCGCGCCAGCCGTTCCCGCCAAAGGCGGGCGGTCTTCAGTGACACCATGAAGGCAAATGTCTTCTCTGGGGCAAACGTTTCCAGGTGTCCCCAGCGTATGAGGTTTTCGTTCTCGCCCCACCAGGCGGTGCGCTGGTTCTGCGCGAAGCTGACGATCCCCGCCGCGCCGTATTTACCCACCGCGAGGCGCGCCACCGCGCCGGGCTGCGCTGCAACGAGCACGAGTTTCCCTTTTACATCTTTGCCCACGTAATCGCTTTCGGCCGTGCCGTTGCCCACGTCCACAAGGTCAGCAGTGACGTCTGCGCTTTCGCTGTCCTGCGCCAGCGTGAGCGGCTGTGCATCCCAGTCGCCCCAGCGGGCAGCGGGAATCCATCTGCCATCCTCCTGCTTCATTTCCCAAAGCTCGGCGAACTGCGCATCCCACGGCGGGCGCGAGCGCTGCGTGCCATAAAAGATTTTGCCGTCGGCGGGAAACTCCTCAATCTTCACGTCCTCAAGGCCGTATGCCTTGGCGCGCTCGGCAATCAATTCGACTGCGGCGCGCATGGGTCGCGAGCCGCGCGTGCGGTGCAGCCGCGAGATTCCTTCGAGGTTGCGCTTGGCCGTTTCGCCGGAAAGCTCCCCGGCCAGAGCGGCGACGTCCTTCTCCGCCAGCAGCGGCGGCTTCTGCGCCTCGGCGGCGAGCGGTGGCTTTTGCGCGCACAACGGATGCACGAGCGCGGCAAATGCAAAGAACGCGAGAACAGCCTTCGCTCTTTTCATCGTGAGTCCTCCGGCGAGACTGGCCGCGCACATTCTAGCAGGGTGCGCAACTTTGGAGCAGCGGCTCTGGCCGCAAAGGCTGCCGCCGAAAAAGAACATGGCGGGCGGCAGCCTCCTCTACTAGAATCTCCGCCGGTACGCGGGCCGCTTTAGCAGCGCCCGTTGCCGGGAGGGTTCCTTGGCTTTTGCGCAGCGCTGGCAGGAAGTCCGCGACGGATTCGAGCGCCCCTTTTGGGTGGCCAACATTACGGAGTTGTTCGAGCGCCTCTCTTATTATGGCGTCAACGCGGTGCTGGCCATTTACCTGCACGAATCCCTGAAGTTTTCCGAAACGCGGACGGGAGACCTCATCGGTTTCTTTGGCGGCATCGTGTGGCTGCTGCCGCTGGTGGGAGGTCCGCTGGCCGACAAATTCGGCTTCCGGCGCATGCTGGCTTTCGCCTATCTGGTGATGTCGCTGGGGTATTTCCTGCTGGGATCGCTTTCGGCTTCGTGGATGGCGGGCTTCCGCGAAGCCTTGCCACTGGCGACCGTCGTGCTCATCATCTTGTTCATCCCGGCGATGGGCCCGGCCATCGTGAAGCCCTGCGTGGTGGGCACCACGGCACGCGCGTCCAAGGAAAACGTGCGCTCTCTCGGATACTCCATCTACTACACGCTGGTCAACGTGGGAGGAATGCTCGGCCCGCTCATCGCCGGCTGGGTGCACGAACACGTTGGCGTGGAGAGTGTCTTCCGCGTGTGCGCACTCAGCGTCTTACTGATGTTTTTCGGCATCCTGCTGTTTTTCCGCGACCCCAGAGAACAAGGCGAGCCCACCCATACGAGCTTCGCGCAAGTGGGCAAGAACTTCTGGAGGGTAGTCAGCAACGTGAAGTTCATGACGTTTCTCGTGATTTTCTCCGGCTTTTATTTTGTGTTTTGGCAGGAGTTCATCGCGCTGCCGCTGTACCTGCACAAATTCGTGGACCCCAACGTCAGCATCGAGTATCTGCTGGCCGTGGACCCGACGGTCGTGATCCTGTTTACGATTCCGGTCAACTACCTCGTGCGAAAGTGGAAGCCGTTTCGGGCGATGACGATTGGGCTGCTGGTGTCGAGCCTGTCCTGGGTGCTGCTGACGATCGGCGCTCTTCTGCCCGTCATGGATAGCCTGGCCGGCGCGTTCGGCTCGATCGGCATCAACATCAAGGGCACGACGTTACTCGCCAGCGTGGCGTTGGTCGTTCTGGCGGCGGGGGAGTTGATCCTATCGCCGAGACTCTATGAATACGTGTCGCGCCTGGCGCCACCGGGCCAGCAAGGTGTTTACATGGGCTTCGCCTTCTTGCCCGTAGCCATCGGATTTTACGTTGCGGGCGCCGTGGGCGGACGCCTGGTGCAGCATTTCGGCACCGACCCCGGCAGCGCGCACCAGATTTGGTGGATCATTTCCGGCGCGGGGTTATTGACGACGGTGCTGATGTGGGTTTACGACCGCGTGGTGAAACCGGGCGAGGCACCAGTGCAATCGTAGCCGCGGCGCATGCAGCGTATTTCTGCGTAGCGCATCCAAGGAAAGGGTGAAATGAGAATTCGTCCCGCAATTCTGATGACCGCCGCGCTCGGCCTGATGGCCGCAGGGCTGGTCTTTGCGCAGTCGGGAGAGAAAAAAGGCGCGGTGAAACTTGCGGAGAAGAAAGAAGAGTCCAAGGCGTCCAAGGGCAGCGCGCTCCGCGGGCGGCAGCTCTTCGAGGAGCAGTGCGCCATTTGCCATTTCAGCGCGACCAATGAAAAGAAAATCGGCCCGGGCCTGAAGGCCATCTACCGCAACGGGAAATTCGCCAACGGCAAGAAAGTGGACGACGTGTCCATGCGCGCGTGGATCGAAAACGGCGGCGTGGACATGCCCGCATTCAAGGAATCCCTCAGCGCACAACAGATCGCCGACCTGATTGCATTCCTCCGGACATTGTGATTCGCTGGGTGCACCTGCATGCGCGCCCGAGCGGACCCGCAGGTCCGCCCCTACCGCCGTAGAGTCAAACCGCCATCCACAACGAGCACTTGCCCGGTGGCGTAGCCGTCCGGCTCCAAGAAGAAACGCACCGCGCGGGCGATATCTTCCGGGCGGCCAAAGCGGGGAATGATTCCCTTCTCCACGAAGGAATCGTACTTGCCTGAGATGACGCTGGCCTCCGCCATGCCGGCGAGGGTTGCGCCCGGCGCGACCACATTCACGCGCACGTGCTTCCATTGCGCCGCGAGGATACGCGCGGCGTGGATCAGTGCCGCCTTTGGCGCGGCATAGTTCAAGCTCGAGGGAAACGCCGCCACCGCCTGCATCGTCGCCAGCAGTACGATGCTTCCGCCACCGGCCGCGGCGAGAGGTGACGCAGCGTCCTCCGCGGAAGATTCCATTGCCGTGCCCAGGTCTTTTGCCAGCAGGATGGGCGCGAGATAATTCGCTTTGAGCGAATCTTCCATGGCTTTCTGGTCGAGCGCATCGAAGCTGACGCGCGCGGGATCACCGGGAAAAATCGCCGCAGCGTGCAGCACGCCGCCACGCTTGCTGCATCCGCTGACGTTTGCGACGGCGTCCAGATAAGCGCGGCGCACGCCGGGCTGCGCGATGTCGCCTTCGACCAAAGTGATTTTCTGCGCGTAGCGGTCCTCGATGGCTTGCTGCAAAGCCTCGGCCCGGGCGCGGTTCGCGCGGTAGCCGACAATCATGCGCGCGCCTTCCTTGGCCAGCAGCGCGACCGTTGCCGCACCCAGCCCGCCGGCTCCGCCTGCAACCACCACGGTGCAGCCGGCCAGCGGACGTTTGGTGAATTCGAAGCGAAAACTCCTGCAGCGCTTGGCAGCTTTCTCGTCAAAAAATGGCGAAGGCATGGTGACCTCAAACAAAGCTGAGATTCTTCAGCCCGATAAAAACCATCGGGACCCAGAATGACAAACATTGGCACGATTCGGAAGTGGTGAAAAAGACAAAACCCCCAAGGCGTCCCGCGGATTCGCCGAGGGCCTGCCTGGGGGTCTTGTCAGAATCCCTGGAAAGAATGGCTACTTCAGTATGGCGTCCTTGAACGCCTTGGCTGCGCGCAGCCGCACAACGGTCTTGGCCTTGATCTTGATGGCCTCTCCGGTCTGCGGGTTGCGGCCCATGCGGGCCTTGCGGTGCGCTTTCACAGCGCGGCCGATATTGGGGATCACGAACTTGCCCGCGCCGCCTTTGCATTCTTTCACGGCCAGCTTGAACAGCTCATCGAGGAATTGCGCTGCGGCCTTCTTCGACATGCCGTTCTTCTCGGCCAGTGTCGCCACGATCTTGGACTTCGTCATTGGCTTTGCCATCTAGGTTAATTCTCCTCCTCAGAAGTAGAGTTCCGCAGGGCGGAATCTCCGCGCGCGGAGGAATTTGGCTCGCACATTCCACCGCGTCGGCAGGCACTATAAACGCTCTCCAGCGGCAACGCAAGCGAAAACATCAAAAAAGGCTGAAAAAATGCGCCTTCCAGAAGGGCAACCCTGTGGAAACCGCTCCAGATGCGGCTGGCAGCTTCCTGTTTGGGTGCCGCGGGCAAATTGCCGGCTTGTAGGCCGCCGTTACAGTTGCGCGGTTAGACGTTGGCGAGTTCCTTATAAAACTGGGCGACGGCCTTGATGCCGCCAAAATAATTTTCCAGCAGGATGTGCTCGTCGGGCGCGTGAGCGTTTTCGTCGGGCAGTCCGAAGCCCAGCAGGATGCACGGCACGTGGAAGGTGTCGTACATCTGCGTGACGAACGGAATGGAGCCGCCCTCGCGGATGAACACGGCGCGCTTGCCGAAACCTTTTTCCAGCGCCACGTGCGCCGCCTCAAAAAACGGGTGCGTGTACGGCGCCACCCACGGCTTGCCCTTGCTGAGCACATCGAATTTGCAGCTCACCGTCTTGGGCAGCAGCTTGCGGATGTGCTTCTCGACGATTTTCGCGATTCTGTCCGGGTCCTGATTGGGCACCAGACGCGTGGAAAACTTCGCGTGCGCTTTTGCCGGGATGACCGTCTTGGCGCCTTCGTCCATGTAACCGCCCCAGATGCCGTTCAGCTCCATCGTGGGACGGATCCAGACCTGCTCGACGACGGTGAAGCCCTTCTCGCCACAAAGGCCCGCCGCGCCGACGGTTTTCTTGAAGTCCTTCAACTTCCACGGCAGCGAATTTAGAGCTTTGCGTTCGGCTTTGGACACCGCTGCGACCTGGTCGTAGAAACCGGGGATGGCCACACGGAAATTCTTGTCGTGCAGCTTGGCGAACAGCTCGCAGAGGATGGTGAGCGGGTTGGGCACCGCGCCGCCGAAGACGCCGGAGTGCATATCCTGCGCGCCGCCGGTGATTTCGATCTGATAGTAGTTCAATCCGCGGAGGCCGTAGGTGACCGAGGGCACGCCCGGCCCCAGCATGGATGTGTCCGAGACCACCAGCGTATCGGCCTTCAGGCGGTCGCGATAGTTCTGCACGAAGTTCCAAAGATTCTCACTGCCGGTTTCTTCTTCGCCTTCGATCATGACCTTGATATTGACCGGCATCTTCCCTTCGGTCTTCATGAGCGATTCGATGGCCTTGATATGAATGTGCACCTGGCCCTTGTCGTCGGCGGTGCCGCGGCCGAAGAGGCATCCGTTTCGAACCGTGGGCTCAAACGCGGGAGAGGTCCACAGGTCGAGCGGCTCGGCGGGCTGCACGTCATAATGGCCATAAAAAAGGATGGTTGGCTTGCCCGGCGCTTTCAGCCATTCGCCAAAAACCATGGGGTGGCCGCCGGTGGAGATGATTTCGACGCTCTCCATGCCCGCGGCGCGGAGTTTGTCCGCCACCCACTTGGCGGCGCGGTCGATATCGGGTTTGTGTTCGCTCTTCGTGCTGACGCTGGGGATGCGCAAGAATTCCTTGAGCTCTTCGAGGTGTTCGTTCTTTTTGCTTTCGATGTATTCCAGGACCGGCATGTGTGCTCCTTGGGGCGGGCCCCCAGGATGTCGGGGCGGGCGGGTGTAGTGCGGGGGGACGGGGTGTGTAGGTCACCCCTCTACCG